>Ga0182024_10014607_pt1 | contig 15163 bp, 9 predicted proteins | sample P32metaG_FD_120480 | JGI IMG/M metagenome (GOLD analysis project Ga0182024, IMG submission 120480) | Permafrost microbial communities from Stordalen Mire, Sweden - P3-2 metaG (Illumina Assembly) | ecosystem: Environmental > Terrestrial > Soil > Wetlands > Permafrost | place: Sweden: Stordalen... | reverse complement strand
TACACCGACGTCGGTCGTCGCGCCGCACAACGTAAGCTACATGTTCATTCAGGCGTGCGTCGCAATCCTGATCCTGGTCGGTTTCGAGTCGGTCACTGCGATGGGCGAGGAGGCCAAGAATGCCAAGCGGGACATCCCCAAGGCGGTCATCCTCTCGCTGGTGATCCAGGGTGGCTTCTGCTACCTCTTCGAGTACTTTGCGGCTAACTACTTCCAGAGCAGTTGCTACACGAACGTGACCGCCTCGGGCTCGTCAGCCCCGATCGGCGACATGATGCAACTCGTCGGTGCCTACTGGTTCGGGAACGCCAAGGCCGGTTGGTGGTTCATGATGATCCAGGCGACTACGGTCTTCCTGGCCCTGATCGGCACAACGCTCTCGTGCATGACGACCGGCGCCCGAGTCACCTACGCCATGGGACGCGATGAAGAGGTTTCCAGCCACTTCGGGATGCTCCACGGCAAGAAGCTTACCCCCCACCGCGCGATCTGGACGCTGGCGGTCATCTCCACCGTCGTCGGGATCTATGCCTCCTTCTTCTTCCTGTGCGGCCCCGCAGCCACCTCCGCCCTGGACAGCAACCTGACCGACGCGATGAAGGCCGGGCCCTGGTACAAGTTCGGCGCCTTCAGCAACGCCAAGGCGGGTGGGATTTTCAACAGCTTGCTGATCGTTACGCTGATCAGCAACTTTGGCACCTTCATGCTGTATATGATGACCTGCATCGTGGCCATCGTGGCCTTCCGCGAGCACCACTCGTTCCAGGGCTTCAAGCACGTGGTAGTCCCCGTGTTCGGGCTGCTTGCAAACCTCGGGTGCATGGTCTTCTACCTGGTCGGGCCGTTCATGGTCCCCGGCATGAGCTGGCATGAGCCCTTTACCGCCCTTGGAGTGGCTGCGCTCTGGGGCATCGGAGGGCTGATCTACTTCATGCTCCGCAGCAAGAAGATGGGCAGGTCAGCGCTGATCACCTCGCCGCAAGCCATGGCGACGGTGTAGAGGTCGCCGCCAGGTTCGTGCGATCGATTAACTGAACCCGGGCTCGGCAACGAGCCCACCGAAGGCCCCGGGACGCCACTCCCGGGGCCTTTCTGTCATCCAACACCTTCATTTCTTCTCGCCTTGCGAGCATTTTTTGGTGGGCGAGGGAGCCAAAGCAACGAATTGGAACCACAAAGATCACAGCGCGGCACTCGCTGTGATCTCTGTGGTTCTACCTCTTTGATTCCGCCGCAGGTGACTTGGGGCGCGTTCCCCGATATAACCAAGATCAAGGAATTCATCCGGTATATCGGGGCGCGGCGGTCTTGCCGCGGGAGTGGCACGCCCATGGCGGAAAAAACCAAGGCTCGCCGCAAGCCGGCCAGGGCCCGGCAAGCAGCCGACCGGCACGACCCGGTCGGCAACCTGCTGTGCCGGCGGGTGCGCGAGCTGCGCAAGCGGCGCGGCTGGACCCTGGAAGAAATGTCGGCCGCCTGCGGCGTCAGCCGGTCCATGCTCAGCGAAATCGAGCGGCAACGAGCCAACCCCACCCTCGCCGTCGCCTTCCGCATCGCCCAGGCCTTCGGCATGTCCCTGGGCGACCTGGTCGAAGCGCCGGCGTCCACGCCCAAAGTGGAGGTCATTCGCGCCGACGACCGCACCTTCCATTACCGCTCCGACCAGCATTGCCGCATCCGCACGCTCTCGCCGCTGCACTTGGAAAAGAGCGTCGAATACTACGAGATCGTCCTCAAGCCCGGCGGCGCCCTGCGCTCAGCCGCCCACTTCGAGGGGGCGCGGGAACTGCTCACCGTGCAGCAGGGGACCGTGCGCGTCACCTCCGGCGCCGACTCGGCAGACCTGGGCCGCGGCGACTCCGCCCACTACCCCGCCGACGTCGCCCACGCCATCGAGAACACCGCGGCGGAGGAGGCTGTGCTGTTTCTGGTGGTCACCTACGAACGGGATTGATCATGCTTGCATTTGACTGGAGGTCGGCACGTGAGCGCGTTGCCCGAGCCCGATAGCGGCCGCGGGCCGCGCCAGTGCCACCCGATTCATCCCGCCGGCAAGGGGTGGTGCGCGGTCGCCATCATGATCGTGGTGGTCCTGTTCACCTACAAGGCGCCGGTGCTGCTGTGGGGTCATGACAGTCTCGGCGGCGGCGATTTCTTGAGCATGCACGCGGCGCGCATCCGTTTCGCTCGCGAGGCGCTGCTCGGGCCTGGCCACCGCCTGCCGGGGTGGTATCCCCGGGAGTTGCTCGGGGCGCCGTTCTGGTCGAACGTGCAGAGCTTCCCGTTTCTTCCGACGCGCCTTCCTCTGTTGCTGCTGCGCAACCCGTGGAACGCCTACGGCGTGGCCGTCAACCTGGCGGCCTGCCTGGCGGCGCTGTTTACCTACGCCTACGCGCGGCGCGTCGGGCTGGGGCGGTTCGGCGCCGCCCTGGCCGGCTTCACCTTCGCCGCCAACGGCTACTTCGCATCGCGAGTCGGCGCCGGGCACCTTCCGCTGCTGGAGGCATACCCGGCACTGCCGCTGCTCCTCTGGTTATCGGAACGCTATTTGCAGTCGGCCACGCCGGCGCGCGGCCGACTGCTCGCCATCGCCTTGGCCGCAGGCTGCACGGCCCTGGCAGGCCACCCTCAAATCCCGGCCTACGCACTATCGATCGCCGCGCTCTACCTCATCGTGCGCGGGGCAAATCGCCGGGCCGTCAAAGCGCTCGTCGCCTTGCTGCTCGGGTTTGCCTGCGCGGGTGTCGTCCTCTGGCCGCTCGCGCTGCTGGTCGGGCGGTCCACGCGCGAGTTGGACCTGGAACCATCGGCAAGCAACTTCCCCTTCTACCCCGAACGCCTGACTGCCTTCATTCTGCCATGGCACGACGGCATGATGGGCCGGGGTTTCTGGGACAGCGTCTGTTATGCCGGTTGGCTGCCGGTGCTTTGCACCGCGGTACTCGCCGGCAGGCTGGCATGGAAGCGAAAGTGGCCTTCAAGGTCGATGGTTTTCCTCGCGGTGTCAGGGTCCCTCGCCCTGTTGCTGGCGCTGCCGGGGCCGTTGTCCATCCAGTCGCTGTTGCCGGGCACGTTGCTGCGCAGCCCGGCGCGGCAGGTTTATGTGACGGAATTCGCCCTGGCTATTGGCCTGGGGACCGGCGCCGGGTTGCTGGTGAACGCTGTACGGCGAGCCGGGTACCGGCGGACTGGTGCGGCCCTGGGTCTGGTGCTCGCCGCCGCCCAGGTCGCCGATCTGGAGGCGCATGACAGCCACTACGTCTACACCTCTCCGATGCCGCGGGCCACCGACCGTGAGATCGACCGGCAGGTGCGGGAGCTTGCCGGCGACGGCAGGGTGGCCTCGGCGCTGTCGCTGGCCAACGCGCCATGGTTTCGGCAAATCGATGACGTGGGGTTCTTCGATTCGATTTCACTGGCCCGGCCCTATCAGGGGGTGCTCGACCTGGCCCGGCTCCCACCGCTGCGGAATGTCGAGTATCTGAGCGCTTCTGAGCTCGACGAGCGCGTTCTGCGCTACGCGGCGGCGCGGGCCCGCGTCACCGCCGATATCGATGGCCAAAACGAGCGATGCTCGCCGGTCACGAGTGCCGCCGCGCGGGCCTCATTCATTCCGCCGGCACGCGTCGCGTTCGTGTCCGATGCCCGGATGCGGTCGCTGCTTCGCGACGACGCCTACGACCCCGTGGCCAACCTGCTCCTGCCGCCGGAGGCAAAGGCCGGCGCCCCCGGCCCCGGCGCCGCCGAAGTCCCGGATGGCGGCGCGCCGTCGGTTTCGTACGCCCGTCCCTGGTCAGACGAGGTCCGGCTCCGCGTGCGGGGCCGCCGCGCGGGATACATCCGGCTCATCGAGTCGTGGGACCCGGGTTGGAGCGCCACATCGGATGGGAGGCCCGTGCCCATCTGGCCCGCCGACGGCGTCACGATGGCGGTCGCGGTCGACGCCGGCGACCACCAGATCGTCTTTCGCTACGCCACCCCCGGCGTCGCCTTCGGCGCCGCCATTTCGGCAACGGCCGCCGTTCTCCTGCTGGCATGGGTGGCGCTGGGGTGGCCGCTGAAGCAGGCTAGTAGGCAGGCTTCCAGCGGCTTGTGAAGAAGGCGATTGCGGGCCACGCTGCGGTTGACGCAATGAAACACCGTGCCGGAGCCGTTGCGGGCATCGCACCATGTCACGGAATATAGAGCCGACCGGCTCCCCGATACTGATCGAGTTCCATCACTATTTCCATAAGCCGAATCGCCGCGCGTTCCAGATAGCGTTCGTCCGTGAGCAGCTTGAGCGACTCGCCGGGGGTGAGGACCGGCAGAGAGGAGACCGTGTTGTGGGCGAGGATGGTAGCCTTGCATCGGATTCAGCAAACATCGCCTCGATGTGCGGTGGGTTCCCGCGACGTTTCCGCTCCAGATCGCGCTGGTACGTCGGCATCAACTCGCCCAGATGGGCGTGGATGTAATCCACCGCAGCTTGTGCGTCGCCTCGGGGGATATCATAAAACCCCGCGATCAATGCCGCAGAACGCCCTGCCAAATAATCGTCCATGATATTGTAGATGGTAAGCCGGGTACCGAGCACAGACGGGGTGCGATCCTGGTTGTCGCGAATAATGGGTTCATCCGGCATCGGGCCTCCCTGCAGCAACTCGAAAGACTGTAGCGATTCGAGTCTCCGCCGGCAACCAACTTATGCGCTCGGGCGCGCGGGTTTTCAAGGCAACGGCGAGTGAAGCGGTGAATGCGCGCCGCGCCTACTCCGGCAACGTGATCGGTCCCGTCGTGGACGGACCGGAAGGATCGGACGGCTGGGACGCGGCGGGAGCGAACTCGATAACCGGATCGAGCCGGCGGGTGGTGGGCTGGGTTGCCGGCGCGGCGCCGCGCTGCATGTTGCGCATGTGCTGGTCGAAAGCGCCGGGACCGACGGCTTTGGGGGTCAGCGTCACGCCCCTGAGTTCGTCCCGGGTCATCGGCTCCAGCGCATCGGGCTGTGGGGCGACGTGCGGAGTGAGGAAGATAAGCAACTCCGTTTTCGTCTTGTCGGTCTGGGTGCGCGTGAAGGCCGGCCCGATGAACGGGAGATCGCCCAGAATCGGGACCTTGGTGATGTTGGTGGTGTTCTGGTCCTGCATCAGCCCGCCGATGACGACGGTCTGGCCGTCCCTGATCCCGACCCGGCTTTGGGCCGATCGCTTGGAGATGACCGGCGCGTTGACGCCGGCCGAGATCGACACGGTCTGCGCTCCGACCTGGCTGATCTCCGGGGCGACGTCGAGAATGACCAGCCCTTCGGGGTTCACGTGCGGCGTGACGTTCAGGATGATCCCCACGTCCTGGTACTGGATGGTGTTGATGGTCTGGCCGGTCTCCGTCAGGCGCGTGTCGGTAATGAACGGCACCTCGTTGCCGATGGTGATGCTGGCGAGTTGGTTGTCGCTGGCGAGAATATAGGGGCGGGAGAGGACGTCGAGCTTGTTGACGGCCGCCAGCGCGTGCAGGGTCGCGGTGACGTTGGCTTCGGTCAGGGCGACGGCCAGCCCGCCGCTGGTGGTGTTGGCGACTGCGTTGCCCAGGTTCTGCACGACGCTCTCGCCGTTCCCGCTCTTTCGCTGGTTCAGGACGGAGAAATCGGCGCCCAGGTCGGAGCTGTTGTCGTGGGTGACCTCGGCGATGAGGATCTTGATGAGGACCTGCCGGACGGGCCGGTCGAGTTCGGCAATGATGTCGCGCACTTCCTGCTGGTAGCGCGTGGCGGTGGTCACCAGAAGAGAATTGGTGTCGGGGTCGGCAACGACAAACACCTGGCCGGTCAGCTCGGAAACGACCCGCTGCATAGCGTTGGAGAGCTGCGGGGTCACGGGGGGCACCGCAGCGCCGGCGGAAACGGTGCCGTAGCGGGCGCCGATCCCCGATCCGCCCGCCGGCGAGACGGCGCCGCCCGCCGACGCCAGGCCCGTGCCGCCGAATGACGATTGCCCGGCCTGGGCGCCGGCAAGCTGCCCAAGCTGCGACTGCTGCGACAAGCCGGTCCGCTGCTGCGTTTGCGAGGAACCGACCTGAGTGTTCCCGAACAATTCATTGAGGACCAATTCGAGGTTCTGAGACTTGGCGTTGCGCATCCGGTAAATGAAGAAGCTTTGCTGGGAGGCGGGATTGCCGTCGAGCGTGCGGATGATGGATGCGGCGGCTTTCATCACCGTGGACGGCGCGGTGACGATCAGGGTGTTGGTGCGGTCGTCGGCCGCAGTCGTCAGCCAGCCGAGCTTACGGATCGCGTCCAGTTCTCCGGGCGGCTTCGGGGCGTTCGGGCTGGCGCCGGTGGTGTTCATGGTCAGCGCGGGAGGCTGAATGATCGATTCCAGCAGTTTGCCGGCGCGCTCCGCGTCCGCGTTTTGGAGCTGGAACACCTGGATCTCGGCGCCAGCCAGCGGGTTGGCGTCGAGCAGGCGCATCACCGTTTCAATGACCTTCAGCGTCTCGGCAGGCGCGGTAACCACCACGCTGTTGGTACGGTCGTCGGCAACGGCAACCACTCTGGCTTTGACCGGGGAGTCCCTGATGTCGAGCTTGGCCGACCCGGCTGCCGCGCCCTGATCGGGGGCGAACAGCGTGGTCAGGAGCTTGGCGGTGGCAGTGGCGTCGGCGTTCTTCAGGGAGAACGACTCGATGTCAAACGCCGACGACGGCTCGGACTCGACCTGCTGGACGATCTGCTCGACGACCTTCATGGCCTCGGGCGGCGCGGTGACCGCGACGGTGTTGGTCCGCGGATCGGAGACCGCGTTGACCCCGACGTGTACCGAATTCGGGGGCCGGTGGTCGGCGGCGCTATCGGGAGGCTTGAAGAACGCCAGGATCAGTTTCGCCGTCGCATCGGAGTCCCCTCGCTTCAGGCGGAAGAACTTCACGCCTCCATCGTCGGCGGGGCTGGCGTCCAGGTCGCGCACGGTCTGCTCGACCAGCTTCATGGCGTCCACCGGGGCGGTCACCACGATCGAGTTGGTCCGCTCGTCGGCCGTCACGCCGATCTTTTCCCGCGGCCCGGCCTGCAGCCGCGACAGTCCGGTCGCCGGGTCGACGTACACGGCAAGCACCTCTTTGGCGGCGCTGGCGGCATCGGCGAACTTCAGCGCGAAGGTGCGGACGGTCGATTCGACCACCGGATGGTTGTCCACGTCGTCCACGAGCTGCTGCACCAGCTCCAGCGCCGCCGGCGGCGCGGTGACGATCAGCGTGTTGGTCCGCTCCTCGGCCACCACCGATATGCGCGCATTCACCGGCTCGTCGGTGCGCTGCTGGTGCGACTGGGTTTGCCGCTGCTCGCCCCCCTGCGACTCAAACACCGCCGACAGGGCCTTGGCGACGCTTGCGGCATCGGCGATTTTCAGGTGGAACGACTTGATGACCGGGGTGGCGGCAGTGGCCGGGTTCTCGTCGATCTCCTTCAGCAGGCCCTCAATCACCTTCAACGTTTCAGCGGGAGCGGCGACCACGACGCTGTTGGTCCGGACGTCGGCCGTCGCGGTTACCTTCCCGCCGTACAGCGCCTGGTCCACGCCGGTCCCCAGCAGCCGCCCTTCCTTGACGCGCGGCGGGGGCGGGGGCTGGTTCGGCTGGGCCTTGGGCTCCTCCACGTGGAACAAATCCAGCACCATTCTCACCGCCGAGGTGGCGCTGGCGTTCTTCAAAGGGATGATCTTCACCTCGCTGGTCACTCCCTCGCGCTTGTCCAGAATGCTGATGATTTGCACGATCCGCCTCACGTTCGACGACGTGTCGGTGAGCACGATCGCGTTGGCGCCGGAGTTGGCGGTGATGTCGGCGTCCTTGTCGATGAGCGGGGTCAGGTCCTGCTTCAACTTCAGCGCGTCCACGTTGTGTACCGGGATCACCTGGGTGATGAGCTGTTCGCTGACCTCGACAGCTTCCGGGTCTGCGCCGAAATGGACCGGGAGGTTCCCCTTCTTGGCCGCGTCGCGGGCGACGATGCGCACGGTATTGCCGTCCTGGACCGCGGTCAGCCCCTTGCCCTTGAGGACTTCGTCGACCAGCACGATCGCCTGGGCCGGAGTGAGGGGCTGGATGCTGATGACGGTGACCAGTCCATCGACCGGCGCCTGCCGGACGATGGTGAGTCCGGAGTCCTGGGACAGCCGTTCGAGGACCGTGTCCAGGGGCGTATCGTGGAAGTTCAGTCGAATGCTCGCCGGCTGGGTGGCCGGCTGCGTCGTGGCCTGCGTCGCGGGCTCCCTGGCCGCCTCGGCGCCCGGCTGCGTCGTTGCGGGGGCGTTCGTCGGCGCCGCCGAAGCCGAGGTGGGGTGGGTCGCGGGCCCGTTTGCTTCGCGCTGTGCTGTCAGCCGGGTTGCCACGGCCAATGAAGCCGCAAGCAGCGCCATGCAAGTTCGGGATCGCTTCATGGTTTTGTCCTTAGCCTGGGCTCTGAAGGGTCGGTCAACGCGGAGGTTCGCCGGCGAGGAGAGGCGCTTCCGGGAGATGATCGGACGGCTGCGCGGGGTGCGTCGCGGGCCCACTGGGCGGGCTCGGCGCCTCGACCGGTTCCGAAGCCGGGGAACCGAGGGAGACGATTTCACCCGCATCCAGCGGCTGGCCGACCTCCACTCGCGTCATGCGCCCCTGGGCCATGTACTCGATGGCATGCAGGGTAATACGGCGGATGCTCCGGTCAGCCAGCGCGTCCCCGACGCGGAGTTGCATAATGTGGCCACCGGCTTCGACGAAGGCTGTGTATTGGGCGTCTTCCTGCGAAACGCCCTTGAGCGTCGGTTTATCACTCGCCGGAGCGGCGCCGTCGGCCGTCTGACCTGGCGCGCCGTTTTGAGCAAAGACGCTCCGGGTGAGGAGGATATGATAGCTGCCGGGCATTGGCGGTGCCGTCTCGCCAAGTACCGCGGGACGATTACCCGCCGGACCGGGCATGGAGGTCGACGAGCTCTGCGCGGTGCCCCGCCCTGCGCCCGGCCAGCCGTGCGACAACAGCCAAAGCCCCACGACGACAAGCAGCGCCGCCAAGGCGGCAAAAACCCGTCGCTTTCGAGCGGTCGCCCCCGTCGAATCGGGGTCGTCATCCGGATCGTCGGCGACGCCGGCCTGCCCATCGCCACGCCGCCATTTCAAGAGGGCCGCCAGACGGACCACCAGGGGTCCCAAAGGCTTTAGAATCGTCAGACGCGCCGGTTTGCCGTCCGTGTCGCGAGTCATATCACTTCATTGCGGGCAGTGGGAAATGTTCTCCGCCGATTCAAGCTACAACGTGAGAGCCCGGCCTCCTTGTCCTCTTGTTACCGCCTCGATCCAGTCACGTTTGCGCCATTGAGGGGAAATCTGCCAGGCCGCGAAAGGCGGCGGTTTGGCCGTGAAGGGCAAGCCGCGATGAGGAACGTTCGGCGAGCCGGCATGCAGGCAGGGATGGGACCCGGCGATCATCGACTCTGGTGAGTCGGGACGTTGAGCCGGCGATGGAGTTGGCGTTCCTTCATGTAATTGAATTCTCGTCGGACAAGGAGAAAATCCAGGGCGTTTGCGGCGATGCTCAGCGGAACCGCTTGTTCCTCCGCCCTCCGCGCCTGGCTCATGACTGGCGCGGAAACCAGGCCGTGTAAGCTTGCGGGACGCGCTGGCATCGTGATAAAGTTCTCGGTCAGAATCGGCCGAGTTTTTCATGGTCGACCCCCGAGACGTTGATTTCCCCAGCACCCATTGGACGCTCGTGGGCGATACTTGCCGGGGGACGCCGCAGGAGCGGCGGGAGGCGCTCGAAAAGCTCCTGCGGCGCTATATCAAGCCTTTGACGGCATTCGTAAGCGCGGCCCGGCGCCTTGATCGCAACGAGGCGGAAGAGGTGAGCGGCAACCGACGGCGGGATGGAGCACTCACGGGCTGAGCGCGGCGCGCGTCGGCTTCTCCTGCAACGGGACGCGCATCGTCTCCGCGTCGCGCGACGGGACGATGCAGGTTTGGGATGCCGGCAGCAAGGATCCGATTCGAACCGTGTGGGCCGACGTCAAGCAGCCGGGCGCGGTTTCATTTGCTCCAAAGTCGCTGCTGGCGTTGACCGGGGCCGGGCAAGGGTCATCCGATTGCACCATGAAGCTCTGGGACCTGGGTCCGGCGCGGGTGCCCGTCGTCCAGGAACATCCCGCGCAATTCACGTGCCTTGCGGCAAGCGGCGATGGCAGGATCGCGGCACTTGCCAGGTTGGACGGGACGGTGGACGTCATCGATACCGCCACCAACCATTCGCTGCGCGTGCTGGGAAGCCCCGGTCGCGACGAGCCTGATCATGTGGTAGCGCTTTCCGCGGACGGCCCTGAGATGCTGGAAGGACTCGGGCCTCAGCTCCGGCTGTGGGGCCTGACGACGGACGAGATGGTCACATTGGGGACCCACAATTCCGGCGTCCGGGCGGCGGCCTTTTTCCCGGACGGCCGCTTCGCGCTTTCGCAGAGCGGAAGCCAGATCTGCTACTGGGACCTCTCGCAGCGAAAGCTGGTCAACTCGATCGAGCTCGACAAAAGCCTGTGGCCGAGGGTGCTGGGCAACGGGATAAGCTTTTCACCCGAAGGCTCGCGGGCTGTTGGGGTCAACACGCACGGCGCGGTAATGAGCTTTCAGCTTCCCGCGTTCGGTTTTATTCCCACGCCCGGGTACTTCAACGATGGGCACGTTCCCAGCGAACTCGGCGCCGCGGTCCTCCCCGGCGGGGTCGAGACGGTCAACGGCACCGGGAACGATGTCGTGATATGGAACGCGTTTACCGGCTTGACAGTCCACACCTTCACCGGTCATCTCGGGCTTGTGAACGCGGTTGCGGTCTCGCCGGATGGGGCATGGGCGGCGTCGGCGGGCAGCGACGCAACCGTGCGGATCTGGGACCTGGCCCAGCGGACGGACGCCGGCGCCCTGAACTGCGGCGCCGCGTCGAGTTCGACAATCACGATTACTCCTGACGGTCCCAAAGTGATGGCGGGAGGAAAAGATCGCGTAGTGCGGTCGTGGGACTTTTCTTTACCTCAATCGTGCAGGAGTTGTCAGCCCGATCTGGACCGCGCCCGCGCAGCCCTCCGCGACAATCCTTCGGACCCCGAGGCGCTGGCGGTTTTGGGCCGGTGGTATGCCTTGCGCGGCGCCAATGCCTGGGCCGCCGACCTGCTGCGGCGGGCGCGGACCGGCGGCGCCGACGTGTCGCCGCTTATGCTGGCGCGGTGCTGTTGGGAGCTCGGCGAAAACCAATCGGCGGCGGCGGAGTTCCGCCGGGCGCTGGAGCGCGCCGAGGCGCCGCGTCCCTATCTCGGACTTTGCATCGCGGCGGCTGAACGCGCCGCGGCAACGCGCCTCAGCGACAGTCTCTCGGGACGCTAGATCCAGACACTGGCATTGCATTTCCAGTTTACAGGAATTACATTCCTGCATCGTAGAATTCCCGCGGGCGTTGGTTTAGAGGTTGTCTCAAGACCTCTGCGAGCCGGTCCGTGTCGGCCCGGGCTGGCCGGTAGGCCAGTGTCATGAAACGCCTTTTGACACGGCCGCCGGTGTGGTAACAATCGACAACGGAGATGAAACGATGACCAAGATGAAGGCGCTGGTGAAAAAGAGCCGCGAGACCGGGCTTTGGCTGGAGGACGTGCCCCTGCCGGCGGCGGGGATCAACGATGTGCTGATCGAGGTGCTGCGCACCGGCATCTGCGGCACCGACGTGCACATCTACAACTGGGACGCCTGGGCGCAGAAGACCATCCCCGTGCCGATGGTGGTCGGCCACGAGTTCGTCGGGCGGATCGTCGAGATCGGGGACAACGTCAAGGACTTCGCCGTCGGCGACATCGTCAGCGGCGAAGGCCACGTGGTCTGCGGACGGTGTAGGAACTGCTTGGCCGGGCGGCGGCACCTGTGCAAGGACACGCAGGGCGTGGGCGTGAACCGGCCTGGCGCGTTCGCCGAGTACCTGGCGCTGCCGGTGACCAACGTCTGGCTCCACGACTCGGCCGACGGCACGCATGTCTCCGGCGTCAGCCGGGACGTGCAATCGATCTTCGACCCGTTCGGCAACGCCGTCCACACTGCCCTGAGCTTCGACGTCCTCGGCGAAGACGTTCTCATTACCGGCGCGGGGCCGATCGGCTGCATGGCCGCGGCTATCGTCCGCCACGCCGGGGCACGCCATGCGGTCGTCACCGATGTCAACCCGTGGCGGCTGGAGCTGGCCCGCAAGCTTGGGGCGACCCGCGTCGTTGACGTCCGCACGGAGAAACTCCCGGACGTTCAGCGCGAGCTGGGGATGCGCGAGGGGTTTGACGTGGGGCTGGAGATGAGCGGCAACGCCGCCGCCTTCCGCGACATGCTGGCCAACATGGCCCACGGCGGGAAGATCGCCATGCTCGGCATCCCCGAAAAGGAAATGTCCATCGACTGGAACACCGTCGTCTTCAACATGCTCACCATCAAGGGCATCTACGGGCGCGAGATGTACGAGACCTGGTACAAGATGACCGTCATGCTCCAGTCGGGGCTGGACATCAGCCCGGTCATCACCCACCGGCTGCCGTTTGCCGAGTTTCAGCAGGGTTTTGATGCGATGCGCTCGGGGCGGAGCGGGAAGGTCGTGCTGACCTGGAAGGAAGGTTGAGCCATGCCATACGAACGGTTCCGCGATCATTTGGGGAAGCAGCTTGGCGACATCCAACGGGCCGGGCTGTTCAAGAGCGAGCGGGTGATCATCACGCCGCAGGACCCGCACCTGGCGACCGCCGAGCGCGGCGAGCTGCTGAACCTCTGCGCCAACAATTATCTGGGAATGGCCGACCATCCCGAGGTGATCCGCGCCGCCCACGATGCGCTGGACAAGTGGGGCTACGGCATGGCCAGCGTGCGCTTCATCTGCGGGACGCAGATGATCCACAAGCAACTCGAGCAGTCGCTCAGCACCTTTCTGCACACCGACGATACCATCCTTTACTCTTCCTGCTTCGACGCCAACGGCGGGCTGTTCGAGACCCTGCTCGGCCCGGAAGACGCCATCATCTCCGATGAGCTGAACCACGCCTCGATCATCGACGGCGTCCGCCTCTGCAAGGCGCAGCGATTTCGCTACAAGAACAACGACATGCCTGACCTGGAGGCCCAGCTCAAGGAAGCCAGCGGCACGCGCTTCCGCATGATCGCTACCGACGGCGTCTTTTCGATGGACGGGGTGATCGCCAACCTGCCCGGCATCTGCGACCTGGCCGACAAGTACGACGCGTTGGTGATGGTGGACGATTCGCACGCCACCGGCTTCATGGGAAAGACCGGCCGCGGCACGCACGAGCACCACGGCGTGGTCGATCGCATCGACATCCTCACCGGCACCCTCGGCAAAGCCCTCAGCGGCGGGACGGGCGGCTACACGTCAGGCCGAAAGGAGATCATCGATCTCCTGCGCCAACGCTCGCGGCCTTACCTGTTTTCCAACTCGGTGCCGCCGCCGGTCGTCGGGGCAGCTCTGAAATCGATCGAGCTGCTCGGCTCCAGCACGGAATGGCGCGACCGGCTGGAGCGGAACACGCAATGGTTCCGCGCCGCCCTGACCGCCGCCGGGTTCAGGATCGTGCCGGGGACGCACCCGATCGTGCCGATCATGCTGGGCGACGCGGTCCTCGCCGGCAAGATGGCCGAGCGACTGCTGGACCATGGCATCTACGTGATCGCGTTCTCATTCCCGGTTGTACCGCAGGGAAGGGCGAGGATTCGCGTGCAGGTGTCGGCGGCCCACACGCAGGCGGACTTGGAGAAGGCGGTGGAGGCGTTCAGGAAAACGAAGGAGGAACTCGAAATCAGTTAATCGCGGCAATGTGCCTTTCCATAATATCGAGGAACATAGGCGAGTACCCACCGCGGACGTGGTTTACGTTCCACAAGCCGCTCGAACGGATTTGCTCTCGGGTGCTGTCATGTCCGAGCCAAGCGGACGACGGCGGATCGATGATGTCGTTCGGATCCGTGAGCATGCCGATCGCGTTTGCCTCGATCACTGCACGCTCACTCTCGGGCTTGGGCTCGTCATCCACCGAAAGCCAAACGACGCTCATGCGCGCGAGATAGGCCGACACCCGGCGTTCCATGTCGACCTCGAGGCCCCTGACGTCCCGTGCGGCGCTGCTTTTGATGCCCCATGATCCCGGCGATGCTACGCCCTCACGGCCGCGGATCGCCTCGCCAAGATGCAGGCGGAAAATCGAACCGCGATGGTTCCCACCCCCGTCGCTTGACCCGCGATGAGCCCGAAGCCGGCTCCAGAGGGTGCTTGTCCGGCCTTTGGTGATAGCGTGCGTGCCGACACGAGTGACACGCTGCTTTGAAGGATAGGCGCTTCGTGTTTCCCCCGGTTCGAAGAAGAAATAGACGCCGCGTCTTGGCCATCCGTCCCGGCCGCGGCACGAGCCGAGCAGGCGAGGGCCGCCGATCTTGTCGGCGAGGACGTCGAGCAACGAATAGAACCGTTGAACGTACGGCACGCTGTGGGCGTTCAACCACTGGAGCTGCTTGCCAATCGTAAGCCCCTCCATCGGAACGTGAATCCGGAATCCTTTCGCCTGTAGTTCCGGTACGAGGAACTCGCGGTAGTGCTCACCGGCAATGAACGTCAGTTCATCTCCATCACTAAGGATGTCGAACAGCGCGGCGAGCACCTCCGCACCCCATTCCCGTCGTTGCATCACCGGCATTTTGTTCAGCGTCTTTTCGTAAGGAGCGATAATTGTTTCGGGCCGTAGAAGGCCGTGCTCCGCTGACAGGACGAACCATCGGTCACTGTGGCTGACCGCGTACTGCTTCGCCCTTTGAAAGAGGGCTGATTGGTAAAGATCGGCCGCCGGCGCGGCGTGGGAAAGCTTCTCGCTCACACATGAAATGAAACAAACTTTGGCCATGGCAGCGACTCCGCGGATTGATGCCTCAGGCAGCCAACAGGTTGCACGCGGAGACGCTAAAGCCCTTTCCGGCAAATCCGGACACGGCCACTACCTATCAAACAACTCCGCAACTTTCCGACGGAAGTTCGGCAACGCGGCCTCGCCGGTGATCTCATCTCCCTCGCGCAGCTTCATGATCGGCCCGACATCTCGATGGACGAATACGATCTTCAACACCGGGTCCACCACCCAGACCAGTT
>Ga0182024_10014606_pt1 | contig 15163 bp, 11 predicted proteins | sample P32metaG_FD_120480 | JGI IMG/M metagenome (GOLD analysis project Ga0182024, IMG submission 120480) | Permafrost microbial communities from Stordalen Mire, Sweden - P3-2 metaG (Illumina Assembly) | ecosystem: Environmental > Terrestrial > Soil > Wetlands > Permafrost | place: Sweden: Stordalen... | reverse complement strand
CTCGCGAATCTCGGCCATGATGCGCAGGGCTTCGACGCCGAGGCCCTGAAAAGCGTAGGGCGAAGTACGCGGCTTGTAGGCGCCGCCGCGGAAAAACTGCGCGCCGGAGGCGGCTACCTGCGCGGCGATTTCGAAGGCCTGGTCGCGGCTCTCGATGGAACAGGGCCCGGCGACGATGGCCAGGTCGCTGCCGCCGATAGTGGCGTCGGTACCCGGGAACTGGATGATGGTGTCTTCTTCTTTGACGTCGCGGCTGGCCAGCTTGTAGGCCTTGGTGACGCGGATGACTTCGGCTACTCCGGAGAGATCCTCGATGCTGCCGCGCTCGACTTCGCCCTGGTTGCCGGTGATGCCGATGGCGGTACGCTGCGCTCCGGGAAGCGGATGGGCGCGAAAGCCCAACTGCTCAATGTAATCGCAGACCGCCTGGACCTGTTCCGGCGTAGCCTGCGCTTTCATGACAACTAACATGACTGGCCCCTCAAACCACCAGTCTATCGTTTGCCAAGGGGAAGGGCAATGGTTCCAGGGCCTGTCATCTGATTCCCGGCGCTGCGCGCTGGGAATCAGATGACAGGCCCTGGCGTGTTTCGACACCAGGGGGCAGGCTGGAATCGCTTAGTCCGGATAGGGTTCGCCGGGCCGCGCGATGCGAATCATGTGATCGGTGAAGAGGGCGTGGCCGCCGGGCAGTTCCACTTTGGGCATGTGGCAACTGACGCAGTTTACCTTGGCTACAGGGCAGGTCTTGATGGGGGATGAAGCTGTGCCGGGCTTGGCTGCCGCGTGACAGGCGAGGCACTTCGCGTCGTAAAAGGCGAGATCGTGATTGACCGGCTGGTGCGGGTTATGACAGGCCAGGCAGCTGATGCGGCGGTCCGTGCCGGTGAAGCATTTGCTGTTCTCCAGGCGATAGGGTTGGAAGCGAACATCCACCGCTCCCTTCCAGCCGTTGCGGATCACCGTGTCCCAGGTGCGATGGCATTGGCCGCAAAAGTTCGCGGCGTCCTGTGCATCCATCTTGATGAGCGATCTGGGGAGGGTTTTGAAGTCGTCGTGTGCGGCGTCGGACATGTGCTGCTCAGAGCTCACATGGCAGCGCTCGCAGCCCAGGCCGGGAGTGAGTTTATCGAGAGTGAGTTTCGCGCCAACGGTCGCGTTTGTCGCATGGCAGTTGAAGCATTGCAGGGTTTCCCAGGTGGAGAGCTTGCGGCCCATGGCTTCGGTGAGGTTTTGCGGCTGGATTCGGTCGTCCCCGGGGGTGGTGGCGAGGCCATTATCGCGGGGGAAGTAGCTCACCAGGCCTTCATAGAGATTTCCATCCTTCTCCAACACCCAGGTCTGGGAATGCTGGCCGAACATCCAGTGGATGGGCAGGTTCAACGAGTCGGTTCCGTCGGTGACGCTATATGTGCTCTGACCATCCCTGGTCAGCACGGTGTAGGTGTAGGGGCCTTGCCGCACGCTGAGGTTGGGGTGGGTATCGAGGACCGGATCGGAACCGGCGCTTTCCAGGGCGTGGCGCATGGGCGCATGGGCATAGGATGCGGCTACGCCGGCGTGGCAGGTGGCGCATGTGGGCGGAGGAAGCGCCGATTTGGCGGACTGCGCGAAGGCCGGGCGCGGAGGCGGAAACGCGCAGAGGAGCCAAACAAGCGCAGCCAGGCCGACGCACGCGATCAGCCGATTACTTCTGCAGGCCAAGGCAAACCATGCGCTCACGGTAGGCGTCCTCTTTTCTTCCCGCGCGGGAGTACATCGCGGCCAGGGCCATATGCGCCTCCAGGTTGTTCGAGTCCCGCTGCAGCACTTGATTCAGCACTTCGCCGGCCTGTTTCGCTTCGCCTGTCTCGGCCAGTGAGCGGCCCAGGGCAAGTTGCGCCATCTCCATCCCCGGCGCCCCGGCCAAGGCCAGTTCGGCTTCGGGCCGGGCCTCGGCGAAGCGGCCGGCAAACATGAGCGCATAAGCCAGAATCGCATGCGCGTCTGCGTTGCCTGGCGCAATCGTCACCTCGCTTCGAAATTGATCGATGGCCAGGTCAGGGCCATGCATAAAAAGGAGAACGCCGTAGAAAAAATGCAGGTTCGGCGCCGTGGGATCGCGCGAGAAGAGCTGGTTGAACAGGGTGTCGGCCCCGATGCTGTCGCCGGAGAGGAAGACGTAGCCAGCGCTGCCCGCGGCCTCAAAGATCTCCCGGTTTTCCGCGGCAATGTTCTTGGGCAAAGAGGAGTTTCTCATCCCGGCCAATCCCAGGCCCAGCAACAGGTCCGGGTCGTCGATATGGTGCGCGGCAAAAAACTGGTACTGCAGGATCGCGTCCTGAAAGCGCCCGGCGCGCGCCAGCAACTGCGCATAGTGGAAGCGAATGATCTGCTCATTGCGGGGCTGGTTTGCCGCACCCTTTTGGACGGCCTGCTCGAGATCGCCCAGCGCATCGTCGTAGGCGCCGGTTTCAAACTCGCACAGGCCGCGCAACGCCAGAGCCGGAGGCGCGCCGGGTTGAAGCAGGAGAAGATGGTTGAATGCATCGATCGCTGCCGGGAAGCCATCCGAACCGTACTCCAGCAGGCCGAGATAAAACCAGCCTTCTGCCCAGTCCGGCTTGAGTTGATCGGCCTGGCGATAGATCTCGATGGCGAGAGGAACGTCGTTTTTATCGCGGGCCGCGGCGGCACGGGCGGCCAGGTCCTGGAACTGCGGGGCTGACTCCTGTGGCCATGCCGATGGGGGCCAAATCAAGAGCAGGGCGACGGAACAGAGGATCGACAGGCCTTTGGTTGCTGCAATGGATAGCTGCGGCTCCGGCCTGTGCTTTTTGGAGCCCGCAATGCTCCTGGGGACGGCGTCCGAAATAGGCGCAACAGGCATCGCCGGCTAAATTCCTCAGATGAAATGGCTTCCGGCGCGCCCCATGCCCGCCCCTCGCAACCCATACTAGCACGCGATGAGAACACCTGGTGGCCAGGGCTTGAATCGCTTCCCCGCTAAAACAGAAGCTGGAGATCCTCTTTCTTCGACACGAAAACCAATGTTTCCTCTCCATGCAGGGCTGGACTATGATGGAGCTTCGCATCTCGACGGCAATTGAGGAGACTTTATGGGCGACAGGCAGATGATCTCAGGCGCGACGCACGGCCGGCGCGAGTTTTTGAAGGCTGGAGGAGCGGTGACAGCGGCACTGCTGGCGCCGACGGCGCTGAATGCGGACACACAGAAGACGATGCCGGGCCTGCCCGAGAATCCGAAGACGCAAGGGGCGATGCCGACGCGGAACCTGGGCAAGACGGGCTACAAGGTGGGCATCTTCTCGCTGGGCGGGCAGGCTTCGCTGGAGCGCGCCAATAACTTCGATGTGGCTGTGCCGATCATCGAGCGGGCGCTGGACATGGGCGTGAACTATATCGACACGTCGTCGATCTACGGCGGGCCCGAGCGCTGGAGCGAGCAATATGTGGGCAAGGTGATGGCGCGCCGGCGCAATGAAGCCTTCCTGGCCACCAAGACCAAGGAGCGGACGCGCGACGACTCCATGCGGATGATCGAGAAGTCGCTGCAGTTGCTCCAAACCGATCACGTGGACCTGTGGCAGCTGCACGACATCGGCACCATGTTCGATATCGAACAAGTCTTCGCCAAGGGCGGCGCGATGGAAGCGCTCGTGGAGATGAAGGAACAGAAGGTGGTGCGCCATCTGGGGCTGACTGGCCACTACCGGCCTGACGCGCTGATGGAAGGCATCAATCGCTATCCGTTCGACACGATTCTGATGGCCATGAACGCGGCCGACCCGCACCACTACAGCTTCAATCAGGAACTGTTGCCGCTGGCCGTGGAGCGGCAGATGGGCATCATCGGCATGAAGGTTCCGGGACGCGGGCGGATTCTGTCGTCATGGACGCCACCGCCGATCGAACAGCAGAAGCACTCATGGGAAGGGATGACGATTCAGACCACCTCGCCGGGCACGCTGACCATGCGCGAGGCCATGTATTACACGCTGTCGCGGCCGGTAAGCACGGTCATCATTGGGTGCGACACGATTGCGCAGTTGGAAGAGAACGTGCACCTTGCGCAGGAGTTTACGCCGATCAGCGATGGGCAAGCGACGGAGCTTGTAGCGAAGGCCGAGCCCTGCGCCAAGCCGTCGCTGTTCTTCCGGTTCTATGATCGGCCTTAACCACCTGCGGTGGGGCAGACGCCGCTTGTGCGGCAGGGGCGAGTGCGCAATAGTGGTTTCCCACCTCTGCCGGAGTGAGGCTGCGTCAACTAACGGGCGCCAGCTTCTTGGGATTCATCGCAATCGTGACCTATCACAGCCGATTGATGAGCGAGGCAATGCAGGCGGCGCCGAAGCCGTTATCGATGTTGACAACGGAAACATTGGGCGAGCAGGTATTCAACATGCCGAGCAACGCGGCTACTCCTCCGAAAGACGCGCCATAGCCGACGCTGGTGGGGACGGCGAGCACCGGGGCGTTGACCAGGCCGGCGACGACGGTGGGCAGGGCGCCCTCCATGCCCGCGCAGACAATGAGGACGCGGGCAGATTGAAGTGAATCCTTTTGCGCCAGCAGGCGATGGATGCCGGCGACGCCGACGTCGGCGATGAGTTCGACGGTGTTGCCCATCAGACGCGCAGTGACGGCGGCCTCCTCGGCCACGGGCAGATCGCTGGTTCCGGCGCAGACTACGGCGATGGTTCCTTTGCCGGAAGCCGCCGGAGATTGCGCCAGCGTAATGCAGCGGGCCGTTTCATGGTATTGGGCGCGGGGCTGCCTGTCTTCGGGTTCGAGGCCGCGAACGGCGCGAAACATATCTTCAGAGGCGCGCGTAGCCAGGACGTTGCCGCCGTGCCGGGCCATGCGGGCAAATATCTCCGCAACCTGCGCGGGCGTCTTGCCGGCGGCGAAGATGACTTCGGGCATGCCGGTGCGCAGGGCGCGGTGATGATCGACCTTGGCGAAACCGATGTCTTCGAAGGGCAGGTCGCGGAGCCGGTCGAGGGCGTCGTTGACGGCGGTGCGGCCATCGCGCACTTCATTGAGCAACGATTCAATCTGCGAGCGATCCATCAGGGCTCCTTGGCCGCGTAGCTGGTTGCGTAGATGCGCATGGCTTCCTGCATGACGAGCTTGAGCGGGAGCGCGTGTTGCGCGGCGATCCGGCGGCAGTCTTCAAATTCAGGGGAGGCGTTGGCGACCTTGCCGGAGGGCCAGCGGGCGATTTTGATTTGCACCTGGCCCCATGGGGTTTCAATCTGGAAAAATTCGCGGGCCAGGGCGACCTTTTTTTCCAAGCGCCAGTGGAGGCCGATGGTGGTGGTCTCACGAAAGACAAGATCGCGCAGAGCGGGCACAAGATCGGGGCGGCAAAGCACGGTGAGCTGCACGCCGGTGCGGCCCTTCTTCATTTGCACGGCGACGCGATAGACATCCCATGCGCCGGCAGCGAGGAGCAGCTCGCTGACATAGCCGAGCAACTGCGGGCTGGAGTCGTCAATGACGGTCTCGATGATGGCGATGGATTCAGATGGTTCGACCGGCGAATCTTCTGTTTCGCCGACGAGGAGGCGGAGAAGATTGGGCTCGCCGGGCGTATCTCGGCCGCCGGCTCCATAACCGGATTTCCCGATGCGCATGGCGGGCAGCGGCTCGTAGCACACTTCCAGCATTCGTAGCACCGCAGCGCCGGTAGGCGTTACGCGTTCCATGGGCGGGCCGGCGGTATAGACGGGCGCATCGGCGAGCAGGGCCAGCGTTGCCGGAGCCGGCACCGGCAATGTTCCGTGCTGGCAGACGACGGTCCCGCTGCCCACATTCAGCGGCGATGAGAGCCAGCGATCGACACCGAGCGCTTCGCATCCGGCGGCGGAGCAGACGATGTCGACGATGGTGTCCACAGCGCCGACTTCGTGAAAATGCACCTTCTCGACGGGGATGGAATGGATGGCGGCTTCCGCCTCGCCGAGGAGCTGAAAGGCGCGGATGGAGCGGGTTTTCACTGTCTCAGTGAGCGGGGCGGAGCGGATGATGGCGAGAATGGAGGAGAGATGACGATGGGGGGCGTGCGTGTGCTTCTGATGAACGGGCGCGGGTTCGTGGTTTCCCACCCTTTCCGCAGAAGGACGCGGAAAGGATGGGGCGCCCGGCTCTGTGTGCGTGTGCGCGCGCGATTCATGCGCATGATCTCCGTGGGAATGAGCTTCGTGTGTATGCTCGGGTTCGGCGTGGGGATGGGAGTGATGCGGCTCATGAGGAGGATGGTCGGCGGCGATGACATCGACTTTGGTTCCGGTAATGCCGCCACGCATGACTTTGCGCATTTCGAGGCGCGCGCCGACATTTAATGCCGCGGCGGTCTGCTCCAGATGGGCGAAGGGAACGCCGGCGTCGACCAGTGCGCCGAGCAGCATGTCGCCGCTAATGCCGGAAAAACATTCAAGATATCCAATTCGCATCGAGAGTGATTCTAAATCGTCGGCTATGCTCCGCGCCGGGCACCGCGCTGAGCAAGGATTTCGGCGGGCAAAATGGCGTTCATGGAGCCGGAGCGGAAGCCGGTGCAATCGAGCGTGACGTATTGGTAGCCGGCCTGTTTGAGAGCCGCGGTTAGGGCGTCAAGCATCTCCATTGTGAGGGCGCGGGGCAGCTCGGCGCGCGCAATTTCAACGCGGGCCAGGTCGCCATGATGGCGGACGCGGAATTCGCGAAAGCCGAGTTGGCGCAGGCTCTCTTCGGCGCGCTCCACTTGCTCAAGCACCTCGCGGGTGACGGTGCGGCCGTACTCTACGCGCGAGGACAGGCAGGGGGCCGCGGGGCGGTCCCACACCGGATAGCCGGCGGCTTTGGCGAGCGTGCGCACTTCGAGTTTGGTGAGGCCGGCTTCAGCCAGAGGAGCCAGGACAGCGTGCTGCTCCGCGGCGCGCTGGCCGGGACGGAAATCGCGGGTGTCGTCGGAGTTCATGCCGTAAGCGATGTGCGAGAAACCGAGCTTTGCGCCGAGACTTTCCATGACGGCGAAGAGCTCATCTTTGCAGTGGAAGCAGCGATTGCTGTCGTTGCGCTGATACTCGGGGCGCTCCAGTTCTGCTGTCGCGACTATCTTAAGCGGCATGTGGAGAGATTGGGCAAAGGCGCTGGCCTGCTCCAGATCGCGGCGGGCGAGACTGGGCGAATCGGCCAGCACTGCGATCATGCGGTCGCCAAGCACGCGATGCGCCGTGGCCGCCAGGAATGCCGAATCCACGCCACCGGAGTAAGCGACCATGAGGCTACCCAACTGCGCCAGCCGAGCTTCGAGGGCAGAGAGTCGCGACGTGGTTTCCGCATTGCCGGCAGAGGCGTCGTTCAGACTGTTCTGCGCATCGACGGATTCCGAAAGCCTGGTTTGAGAAGTCGCCGCCATGAGGCAGATTATACCCTTTGGGGCGGTCACAAGCGGCGATGCCGACTAGCGGATGGTTGCAGGACTGGCTGGATTTGCGACCGGCGCATTGTGCAAATGGGCTTGGATTACGATTTGCGCGCCATACGCGTCCTGGCATTGGAAGCCTGGACCGCTGAGGGGCAGGAGGATTCGGTGTTCAGGGCGCGTTGAAACGCGAGGGCCGGAATGTGGATACTGGGAAGACAGGTGAGGTGACAAAATGGGCATCCATGTGACTTTGAAAGCTTCGGATGGGCACGAGTTGAATGCGTATGTGGCACGGCCGGCGAGCGCGCCAATCGGTGGCCTGGTGGTGGTGCAGGAGATATTCGGCGTAAATGCGCATATTCGCTCGGTGGCGGATGGTTATGCGAAAGACGGGTTCCTGGCGGTGGCACCGGCGCTGTTTGACCGCATTGAGCGAGGGGTCGAACTGGGCTACGAAGGCGCAGACAGACAAAAGGCCATGAGCTTTGTTCCCAAGCTCGATGCTGAGAAGTCATTTGCGGATGTTGCCGCTGCGGTCGAGTTCGCGGTGGGCGAGACGGGCAAAAAGGTGGGCGTGGTGGGCTACTGCTATGGAGGGACGATTGCCTGGTTGGCCGCAGCGCGGCTGCACGTGGCGGCAGTGGGCTATTATGGCGGCCATATTTCGAATTATGCCGGCGAGAAACTCGCCGCGCCGGTGATGCTGCATTTTGGCAGGCAGGATGCGCACATCCCCGCCGAGAAAGTGGAGACCATTCACGCCGCGCACCCTGACGTGGAGATCTTCTGGTACGACGCTGGACACGGCTTCAATCGCGACGTGGACGCAAGCTATAACAAAGAGGCTGCGGTTGCGGCGCGGGAGCGCTCGTTGAAATTCCTCAAGATGCACCTGGTTGAATCCGCGCGATAGTTACTCCATGGTATAGAAGGCAAGCATGAAGCGGTAATAGGACCAGACGTCTACCTTGGACGACATTTCGTAGGTGGCGTGCATGGAGAGCAAAGGAATGCCCACATCGAGGACTTCCATGTTGCGCATGGAGAGGAAGCTGCCGATGGTGCCGCCCCCACCAACATCTACTTTGGGAGTCTGGGTCTGCCAGGCGATGCGATTTGTGTCGAGCAGATGAAGGACGCGCGCGGTGAATTCAGAGTTGGGATCGAAGCCGGCGCCGTATCTTTTGATAGCTACGCCGTAACCAACGATGGCGGCATTTGAGTTTTCAGAATTTTGCGGAAATATAGGGTTGACGCCGTCATTGGTGTCGGCGGAAAGAACCTCGGCATGGGCCAGCGCGTTGCGCACTGCGAGAGCGGTTGCTGGCTTCGCCTGCGCATCGATGAGCGCCGTGAATGCATCGTCGAGAAACTGTGAGCCCGCGCCGGTGTCGTTCACAGAGCCCACTTCTTCGAAGTTTGTGATGTACGCCAGGGCTGTTTTGCGAGGTGTCCCTTTCAAATCGAAGAGCGACCGCGTGCTGGCGTAAGCGGAGAGCTTGTCGTCCTGGCCCCAGGAGCCGATCAGGCCGCCGTCGATCCCTACATCCGCGGGTTGTGTGGCGGGAACGAGTTCCAATTCCGCGGCGACCAGATCCTCATCCCGAATCTTGAAGCGCTGGCGCAGCGCGGACATAACTTCGTCGGCGACGGTGGAGTCCGGACCTGGAATGCTGCCGATAACCGGGTTCATCTCCTCGCCGGAAAAAACTTCAGTGTAAGTGCGGGTGCGCAAAAGCCGGTCAGAGTGCGGCGCCGCGTCGGGAATGACGAAGACCGGATCACCGGGCGAAAAGCCGATGTTGACGTCGATGCGGCGGCCATCCAAAGTATCGACGCGGCCCACCAGGGCCATGGGCAGGTTGGCCCACTGATAGCGCTTGATTCCACCGTAGGGGATGGTCTTGAGCAGAGCCACGGAGCCGGGCGCGTTGACGACGGGCCGGGCTTTGAGGTTGATATGGGGCGAGTCCTGATGGGCGGCGACCATGCGTGAACCGGACTCGATGGGATCGGAGCCAATAACAGCGAAGAGCACGGCGCGGCCGCGATTGCTCAGGATGAGCCGCGCGCCTGGCGTGACCTGGGACGGCGAAGTGAAGTCTTCAAAGCCGGCGGCATGGGCAAGCCGGATCAATTCAGACTCCGACAGAGAGGCTGACTTGGCGTGCCGCAGATAGTCCTTGTAAGGCTCGGCGAATGCGAACGTCTGGGCCCTCTGCTCGGGAGTCAGGGTGAGCCAGGCGGATTTGGCAGCGACTTTGCCCGAGTCGGTAACCGCGTCTTTGACCTGGGCAAGGCAGGAAGCAGATAGGATGCAAAGGAAAATAGCTGAGTGCAGAGATCGATTCAAAAGCATGGCTGAATATACAACGGAAAATATCCCTATGTCATCCGGTTTGAGCGGTGCATATTCCACAACTCGGAAAGGTCAACCGGGGAAAAGACATTGAGAACAATACCGTCGCAACTGTCAGCGAAGCTGACATCTGGGAGAGGAAATGGGGGTGGAGTCGAATTACTTGAAGAGTCGAGACCTGTTCCCGTCACAATCCGCAATCTTCGGCAGTTAGCTACTTCGCGGCGGTAGCGGCAGCCTTTTTCTGGGCAGCCCAGCGGCGCTTTACGGCATCGGCGATGCGCTTGCGCCCTTCGGGAGATAGATTTCTCTTTCTCTTCTTTGCAGGTTTGGCGGGAGCGGAAACAACTTCCGCGGAAATTTTCCGGGGTCTGCCGGGTTTCTTCTTCGCAGCCGGTGCGCTGGCCCCAGTTAGTAATGCACGCGCTTTTTGCAGTTGTGCGATCTCGCTATCGATGCTTGCCAGAATGTCTGAAAGTGTCATGGCTAACCCCCTGGTCGTACAGGTAATTTCATTTGCTGGTGGCTAAGTGCCGACTCTGACCGAACTCATTACCTCATGCAGTTACGATACTCGCTTGCATAGGTCTCGGCAATCGGAAAACTTCCCATCTTGTAAGTTTGTTTCAAAACCAATCACTCCGATCGACAGCCGCTCCTATTTCCAGTTTCGCGCGGGCATTGGTTCAGGCTACCGAAGGCAGTTGAAGCAAGCGAGGAAGGCATTTGTCGAAGAGCTGTGGAACACGCCTATACCATCTGGCGAGCAGCGCCATTGCCATGGAATGCTCTACCTGACGAGAATGTTGCACTGCAGTGGGAACTCTCGCATTATCGAATAGCTCGGAGCAGAAGAAGCGGCAAGTTTTACGGTGGAGCGATACTCGTTTAATGAAGCTCTGCATAAGCCATGAGCATACCCTCAGGGGCTAATGCCCACATTTATTCTGCGACACTCACGGCACGACTAAAGTCATGCTGTTCCAAAACGTCAACTCATTCAGACGATCCTCAGTGAAAGTTATCGCGATATTGAGATTGGTTCACTGGCGTTGAGCTCGCGCCGGCCTTCACTCTTCTGCGCGCAGATATATTCAAGCCAGTTTCTGTAAGTGCGCGCCGCCGTGCGGCTCCATGTGTTCTCGATCTTTGCCGTTTCCAAAGCGCTCTCGACTCTGGCAAATAACTCCTCGGTCGGGCGACTCATGCCTTCTTCTCGCAGGGCGGTCAGGGCGCTTTTGGTGAGATCGTCGAAGTATCCGCGCGGCAGGAAAGGATAGTTGTTCGCTTCCTGCCGGAGGTAGCGGCCAACATCCCGGCGGTATTCGCGCAGCAGCGTGTCGGATTCATACTCCGGATGCCCCTGAAAAAATACAAACAGGCTACCCTCCTGTTTTACGAAGGTATCGACGCCGGCGTCGGCGGTGCGGGCGAGGAGAGAATATCCGCGGGCCTCCAGCTCTTCTTCAGGCAGGCCATTCCAACGGGAGTGGGGAACAGTGAAGCGCGCCGGCGCGCCGGCTCTCAGTTGGTGACCGGACACTGCGGTGCACTCAAGAAGCCCGAAGTGTTTGTTCTCGCTTCGGCGGCGGCCAATCCCGTCCATGTACAGGACCGCGGCGTGTGCGGCGAGACAGGACCACACCGCCGAGTGGGTATTCGTGCGCGCCCAATCGAGGACCTGGATAAAACTCTTCCAGCAAGGTTCGTCGCGCAGATCCGGCGTCAACGGCTCTTTCCCCGTCACGATCAGACCATCGAGGTTAGTCTCCAAGAGGTCTTCAATGTTCGAGTAAATGCTGCCTGCGGATTCGGGTCCAGGCTCCGGTCCGGGGATGCCGGCTAACGAGTAGAGCGACAAGCGGATGGCAATGCCTTCCGACGCGGCGTCGAGCAAAGAGATGAACTGGCGCTCGGTTGCCGTGAACGCCGCTTGCGGCATGTTGTTGATCAGTCCGATGGTGATGCACGGGCTGGACTGCTCCGATAGCGACGACGGCTTGCGGCGTGGCCACGTGAGGCCGTCCTCGCTGTCGCGGCTGGCGCGGCTGGAATGATCGGACTGCAGATAAACCGGCATTAGCCTGTCTCCTCAATTGCAACCACCGAACACTTGACGACACGCTCGGCTTACCCGGCGGCTGCCAGAGCTTGATCCAGGTCTTCGATGATGTCGTCGATATGTTCGATTCCGATGCTCAGCCGAATCATCTCCGGCAGGACTCCCGCGGCGCGCAGTTCATCGGCAGACATCTGCCGATGGGTCGTCGAGGCAGGATGACAGACCAGGGACTTTGCATCGCCCAGATTGACCAGCCTGGTCACCAGCTTCAGCGCGTCGTGGAATTTGACCGCGGCCGCATAGCCGCCTTTGATGCCGACGGACATGAGCGAACATGCGCGGCCCTGGAAATATTTCTGCGCGAGGGCATGATAGGGGCTTTCGGGAAAGCCGGCGTATTTGACCCACTCGACTCTGGGATCGGCGCGCAGGAACTCGGCGGCTTTTCTGCCGTTTTCGACATGGCGCTGCACGCGCAATGCGACGGTCTCGATGCCCTGCAAAAGCAGAAATGCGCTGAATGGTGATAGAACCGCCCCGCACGCGCGCATGTAAACACTGCGGCAGCGCGCGATATACGCGGCTCTGCCGAAATGGTCGGTGTAGACCAGGCCGTGATACGACTTGTCGGGTTCACTGAAGAACGGGAAGCGCGATGCATTCTGCTTCCAGTCGAAATTTCCGCTGTCGACGATTGCGCCACCCAGCGTGGTGCCATGGCCGCCAAGAAATTTTGTCAGCGAATTCACCACGATGTCCGCGCCGTGATCGATGGGGCGCAGCAAGATAGGCGAGGCGACGGTGTTATCGACGATGAGCGGAACACCGTGGGCGTGGGCCGCGCGCGCGAGGGCTTCGATGTCGCAGATGTTTCCCGCGGGATTGCCGACGCTCTCGCAGAAGACCGCGCGCGTCTTTTCGTCGATCAGTTTGCCGATGGCTTCGGGCTGGTCGCTCTGCGCGAGGCGGACGGTGACTCCCTGGCTGGGCAGGATGTGCGCGAAGAGCGTGTGCGTGGTGCCGTAGAGCTGCGGGACGGAGATGATATTGCAGCCCAGCTCGGTGACATTCAGCACGGCATAATTCACCGCGGCCTGGCCGCTGCTGACGCACATCGCTTCCAGGCCGCCTTCAAGCGCTGCTACGCGCCGCTCCAGCACTGCGGTTGTCGGATTCTGGATGCGCGAGTAGCGGAAGCCCTCGGCTTCAAGATTGAAGAGCGCGGCGGCGTGATCGGCGCTATCGAAGGCATAGGCGACCGTCTGGTAGATCGGCACGGCCACGGACTTGGTCGTCGGGTCGACTTCGTAGCCGCTATGGATTGCGATGGTCTCCGGTTTCATTGCTCCATCCGTTCTTCAAAAGATTCCCTCATGCTGTCTTCCGGTGTGGCGCATTCGCTGCGAGATTGTTCATCTGGTCTACGACCCACGCAATGTCCTTCTCTGTTGTTTTGAAACTGGTGATGCATGCGCGCATTACCGGAGTGCCGCCCAGTTCCGCGTCGGACATCCACGCGATCTGGCGCTCGCGCAGTTCAGCAACCAATTCGGATGGAACGACGCCGTCGCGGGTGAAGCAGATGACTGGAAGCGGCGTGGAGTTTACGATGTGCCAGCCCGTGGCTGCGAGCGACTCGCGCAGTACGTTGCCCATGCGCGCCTGGTGGTCGAGCATTTCCGCGTAGCCTGCCTCGCCATAATGCGCAAGCGCCATGAAGAGCTTGAGGCCGATGAAGCGGCGCGACCACTGGGCCGAGTGCGTGAGTGGATTGAATGTGGCGGATGCATCTTCGCTGGCCGGCTTCGCGGGCATGTAGGTGACGTCAGAACGGAACGCCTGGGCGACGCTGTCGCGATGGCGGCAGAAAAACATGCCGCATCCCATGGGAACGGAGAGCCACTTGTGCGCGTCGCAGGTGATGGAGTCCGCCTCTTCGGTGCCGGCGAGAAAAGGTCTGAGGCTCGGTGAAACAACAGCGGCCCCGCCGTATGCGGCGTCGGCATGAAACCAGAGGCGTTGCTCTTTCGCGAAGCGCGCGATCTGAGGCAGCGGATCGATGACGCCGGCGGCCGTGGTTCCTCCGGTGCCGATGACCATGAAAGGCAAGAGGCCGTTGCGGCGATCCTCGGCCACACGCAGCCTGAGATCGTCGACATTCATTTTGAGGTTGGAGTCGGTGGCGACGCTGCGCAGATTACGGCGTCCGAGGCCTGCCATGTGCGCAATCTTATTGAAGCCGTGATGCGTTTCGCCAGTAAGATAGATAGCCGGATCGCCGCTGAGGTGGCGCAGGCCGTGCTCGCCGTATTCAGGGAAAGCCCAGGTCAGCGCGACCACAACAGCAGTTAGATTTGCCTCTGAGCCGCCGCTGGTGAAGGTGGCGATGGAGTCCGCAGGCAGGCCGAATTTATTGGCGAGCCAGGCGAGCGTGTGGCGCTCCATTTCATTGGCCGCGGGCGAGGTGCGCCAGTTGGCAAGCTGCGAGTTGTACATGGCCACCAGCGTGTCCGCCACAACGGAAGCCAGGGTGACGCTTGGATTGAAGAGGCCGAAGTAGCGCGGGTGCGTTACCTGCACCTGCCACTTGCGCAGCATCTGTTCCACATCGGCGATGACTTCATCGAGCGGCATAGGCAGCTTGAAGTCAAAGCGCGATCCGAGCCAGGCGCGGATTTCTCCCGCTGTCACATTCGGAACGATGGGTCCATCGGCGATGGCGGACTCCAGCGTTGCGAATTCATCCCGGATTGGATCGATGTGCATCTGCTTTTCATCCTTGTCCGAACAACACTTGCAAATTGCGCGGCCGGCCGCAGGCTACAAGCGAAACTCTCTTGCTTGAATGCGCCGGTAAAGATCGCCGTCGAGCGCAACAAATTCCTCAGAGTTGTCGAAGTAGAGCGAGCCGGCGCAGGCATCCGGATTATAGCCTTCGCGGAGAAGCTCGGTCTTGGAATACTTGAATGTGCCGGTCAAGTCAGCCTGGCCGCGAATGCGCAGGAACACAGGCCGCGCGTAGGGCGGAAGGCAACTAGCCAGATGGTTGCGGAGGGCGGCGAGGTCGAGCATGCGATCTGTGACCAGCATAGCCATGCCGACGCGGCCTTCTACGCCGGGGGCTGCGACTCCGTAGACATTGGCGTGCTGGACGCCGGGAAATCCGCAGATGACTTCTGCGACTTCCGAAGTGGCCACGTTCTCGCCCTTCCTGCGGAAAGTGTCGCCGATGCGGTCGACGAAGTAGTAGTAGCCTTTCTCGTCTTTGCGCAGCAGGTCGCCGGTGCGAAACCATGCGTCGCCTGGTTCGAGCACGTTGCGCAGGATT
>Ga0182024_10014605_pt1 | contig 15163 bp, 16 predicted proteins | sample P32metaG_FD_120480 | JGI IMG/M metagenome (GOLD analysis project Ga0182024, IMG submission 120480) | Permafrost microbial communities from Stordalen Mire, Sweden - P3-2 metaG (Illumina Assembly) | ecosystem: Environmental > Terrestrial > Soil > Wetlands > Permafrost | place: Sweden: Stordalen... | reverse complement strand
TTCCGCTTGATCGCGTGGCTGTTCGCGGCCCTGACCGCGGTGTTCCTGGCCTGCGTGACCTTCCGTATCGGCGGCGCCCGGACAGCTGACGCGGTCGACGATGTGGGAGAACTAGTCGCGGCGTTGGTGTCGGCGGCCGCTTGCATGGCGGCGGCGCGCATGCAGCGCCGCGCTCAAGCCGGGTGGGCTTTTCTGGCCGTGTCCAGTTTCGCCTGGGCATGTGGGGAGGCGATGTGGTGCTACTACGACCTCGTCCGCGGGATCCAGGTTCCCTTCCCGTCGCTCGCCGACGTCGGGTTCCTCGGGGCCGTACCGATGACAGTGGTGGGCCTCCTAGCGTTCTCCGGCGGGACGAACCGCAGTACCAGGCACCTGCTGGGGCTCGCCGCGAAGATGTTCGCCGGGTTTGCCGTGTTCTTTGCGGGCTGGGCAACGCTTGCCGGCCTTGTCTCCCACCGGCCCGTCGACGCTATCCTTTCGCCCGTCGTAGGGATTACCTACCCAACGAGCGACCTAGTGATCTCGGCCATGGTGATCGTGGCATTCCGGCGGGCAACAAGAGATCGGGTGAGCTTGGGGTTGGTCCTAGCGGGGATCCTGTCCTTTACGATCGCGGACAGCTCCTTCAGTTATTTTACGGCAACGAACAGCTACGGGATCGGTAACGGGTTGGACACCGGCTGGGTGCTCGGCTATCTCCTGGTGGCGCTAGGAGCCATGTGGGCAATCCAGCAGCGTCGCCTCGCCGACAACTCCGGCGCCTCCACGCCCATCGGGGCCTTCGCTTCCCGTGCCCTCGCTACCGTCGGTGCTCCTGGGCTCAGCGTCGAAAGGCGGGGCACCGTGCAGCAGGCCTACCTCAAGCCCGCGCGGTTCACACCTTTCATCGCTGACCGGATCGTCTCCGCAATCGCGTTGCTGCTCATCGTCGCCGACGCCGGTCTTTCCTTACACGATCTCGCTCTCATGCTCAACCTGTTCGCCTGAACTCCATCTCTGAGAAGTGGGTCAAAGGTCCCGAACACAGAGGTGTAGGAGCTCTGCTGGCGAGGCAGGTAGTGGGACGAACACATTTACATGGAACGGCGAGGAACATCGAAATGGACCTAGATCTACTACGGACGGAACTCGAGCCCACGGAGTTCCTCATGCTGAGCAGCCCGCTCACGACCGACCAGCACGCAAGGTACCGCTTCCTGTGCGCCCGCGAAAGGGAGTTGCTTACCCGCAACTACGTCGGGGTTGACAGGCGGTGATCTTCCTGTCGAGACTAGACGGCCAGCAAATTGTGGTGAATGCCGATCTCATCGAGCGTCTCGAAACTAAGCCCGACACGATTATCACGCTGGTGGACGGCACCAACTACGTAGTGACGGAAAGCCTCCAGAAAGTCGTAGCCAGAGTTCGGATGTTCAAAGCTTCGGTACTGCACTTCCGCTTCCTCCTGCGTGACCGCGACACCAAGTTCACGGCCACCCGGAACCGTGCCACTGACTAACCGTGCCACTGACGGGACCCCGCTGTGGTAGTGATAAGGTGTTGGGGGAGCAACCCCGGCGCGGAGATCGCGGAGGGGGAAAATGAACCCAGAAACTTCTGGGCAACCGGCGCGCCCTTCGTCTTCGCAACGCAAGCCTGCGGAGTCTGCATAGCGTGTCCGTAGGCGTACATAGTTGTTCAAAAAATCCGCGTAGTTACTGGGTTTCTCGTTCGGGCGTGTTCATAGTTGTTCGCACGCGTAAGCGATCTATGGCTCCGCGTTTGGCTCCGCGCCTTTGATACTGCCCCGAGCTCGACGGAGGTTCATGGGACCCTCGTCAAGGTTGTCAACCATGGGCGAGACGCCGACCGATTGGGGTGTCTGGTGGTGTAGTTCAACTCGGATAGACGGTACAGCCCTGACTCGTGTGAACCGAGTCATCTTCCAGGGGCTCGTGATGGATGAAGTGCTAAGAGCGACCAAGCTTCGCGGTCGGCTCGTCGTCGGGCCTCGTCTTCTGCGGGCCGATCCAACAAAGCGCGGGCATGTAAAACCACATGGTCCTGGGCCGGTCGGCCCGAGAGGGTACCTCGGGCGCCGGACCGCAGGCAGGACTTTAGAGTTGGGCGCAGACGGCCTTGACTTCCGTGTACGCCTCAAGGGCCTCGTGGCCCATCTCTCGTCCCCATCCCGACTGCTTGTACCCGCCGAAGGGCAGGGCGGCGTCGAAGATGTTGTAGCAGTTGATGTACACCGTCCCGGCTCGGATCTTCTTAGCCAGGAGATGTGCTTTGGAGATGTCGTGGGTCCAGATACCCGCCCCGAGCCCGTATGGGGTGTTGTTGGCCATGGCCGCGAGCTGGTCGATGTCGTCGAAGGGGGCGGCCACTACGACCGGCCCGAAGATCTCCTCGTTCACCACGCGCATGTCGGGCCGGGTGTTGGCAATGACTGTTGGCTCAAAGAAGTAGCCGAGTTTTCCTTGGCGACGGCCGCCGACGAGGATGTCCGCTCCTTGCTCACGGCCCGAGCCCAAATAGGCGCTCACTCTGGCTAGCTGCTCCTCGGAGATAAGAGGTCCCATCTGGGTGTCGGGCTCCAAGCCGTTGCCCACCTTGATGGACTTAGCGACGTCAACAACACCGGCAACGACCTCTTCAAAGCTGTCGGCTTGAACGTATAGTCGGGACCCGGCGACACAGCATTCGCCTTGGTTGAAGAAGATGGCGCCCGCAGCACCGGCGATGGCCGTCTGGCGGTCGGCATCGGAGAATACGATATTGGGGCTCTTGCCCCCCAGCTCGAGGCTGACCTTCTTCAAATTACCGGTCGCCGCGTTGGCGACCAGCCGGCCCACCTCGGTCGAGCCGGTGAACGCGATCTTGTCGACACCAACGTGGGCGGCGAGGGCAGCCCCGGCCGTTTCGCCGAAGCCGGGCACCACATTGACTACCCCGTCAGGAAGACCGGCTTCGGCCATGATCTCCGCCAGGTAGAGGGCAGCGAGCGGCGTCTGCTCGGCGGGCTTGAGGACCACCGTGTTCCCGGTCGCCAACGCCGGGCCGAGCTTCCAAGCGGCCATGAGGAGCGGGAAGTTCCAGGGGATGATCTGCCCGACGACGCCGATTGGCTCGCGCAATGTGTAAGCGTGGAACTGGGCCCCAGGCGCGTAGGGCACCGAGAGGCTGATCGTGTTTCCTTCTATCTTGGTGGCCCAGCCGGCCATGTAGCGGAACAGCTCGGCCGCCAAAGGGACATCGGCTGCTCGGGCCACATTGAGCGGCTTACCGTTGTCCAGGGTCTCGAGCTCGGCGAAGTCCTCGAGGTGCTCGGTGATGAGATCGCCGATCCGCCACATGATCTGACCGCGTTCGGACGCCGTCATGTGGCCCCAGGGGCCGTGGTCGAAGGCCCGCCGTGCCGCTTGCACGGCGAGGTCGATGTCGGCGGCGTCGCCCTCGGCGACGGTGGCCAGCGTCTCGCCTGTGGCCGGGTTGAGCGTTTCGAAGGTCTTGCCAGATCTGGCATCGACAAACGTGCCGTCGATGAACAGCCGACGAGGGGTGCTAATGAAGTCGTGGACGCGCTTGCCCACAGTGGTCGTACTCATGGGGACGAACCCCGATCTCCCGCTTGCGCGGGCTCGATGCCCAGGGTGCCGGTGGCTGAGCCTTGGAGGCTCCACCAGTTTCAAATATTGTCGCCCGACATCCCCTAGCAACTTCGAACCTACCCTATCAAGCTCCGCCCGCGTCGGTCACAGACCTGAGAACTACGACATAAATTCGGCAGATTACGTTACCCTTAGGGCCGCACCGATGGGGCGCACTTTGCCTTAACGGGCCCGGACCGTGGCTACGTGCTGGGGTGGGAGGCCGGTAGGTGCCGGCACCTGAGGGCACGGGCTATGAGTGCGGCAGCGATAAAGTCTTATGGAGTTCTTCGGCGGGGGGCGAACCGGAGGAGAAGGATGAACCCAGAAACTTCTGGGCAACCGACGCGTCCCGCCATCTGCACAACGAAAGCCTGCGGAGTCTGCGTAGCGTGTCCGTGGGCGTACATAGCTGTTCACAAACCCGTGTGGTTACTGGGTTTCTTGTTCGGGGGCGTCCCTAGCTGTTCGCTGGCGTAAGCGTCCTATGGCTCCGCGTTTGGCTCCGCGATTGATAGAGACCGCCGCTTGTCCTCGCGGTGCAACCGCTCCTCGGAAAGCGGGACGGTGCTGCGAGGGCTCTGTGGAGGCTGGGCGTCACTTAGCCAGCCTGCGCTCGACTCGGTCGAGGATGCGCATGAGCAGGCTCGCGGACCCCACGGCCTCAGCCTGAGGGGTGCACTCACAGGATCTGCACCTTGACCAGCGGCTATGCCGGTCTGCCAAGATCGTCGGTATGGGCTGTTCGGTCACCTTCTTGCTGGTCCGCCGGCTCCTTGACCTCCTCCGGCTCGGCCCGTCGCCGGACCAGAAGGACGTCGAGATTACCGTACTCCGCCACCAGCTGGCCGTTCTGTGCCGCCAGGTGGCCCGGCCTCGCTACTCCCCCGCTGACCGCGCCGTGCTGGCGACGCTCGTCCGTTTCCTAAGTCGCGATAGGTGGGGCGTGTTCCTGGTCACGCCAGCCACGCTGCTGCGTTGGCACCGGGACCTTGTCGCCCGGTCGTGGACCTATCCGAAGCGCAGCCACTCCGCTCCTAACGCCCCTTGACGACGAGATCGTCGCGCTAGTTCTGCGCTTGGCCCGGGAGAACCCTCGCTGGGGCTACCTCCGCATCGTGGGCGAGTGCCGCAAGCTAGGCGTGACCGTCTCGGCGACGGCAGTCCGTAAGCTCCTCCGCGGTCACCGATTAGGCCCGGCACCCCGGACCACTGGCCCCTCGTGGTCGGAGTTCCTGAAGGCAGGCGGCTGGCACCATTAGCTGTGACTTCTTTCATGTCGACACGCTCACACTTCGTCGGCTGTATGTCCTATTTTTCATCGACATCCAGCGCCGCATTGTCTACTTGGCCGGGGTAACCGCGCACCCGGTCGGGCCATGGGTCACCCAGCAAGCCCGGAACCTGGTGGCCACTCTCGAGGACCAGCAACGGCCTTTCCGCTTCCTGGTCCGCGACCGGGACAGCAAGTTCGCCGGGCCCTTTGACGAGGTGATGAGGTCGGTGGGCGCCCAGGTCATAAAGACACCGTTCCGAGCGCCCAAGGCGAACGCGTTCGCCGAGAGGTTCGTGCTCACAGCCCGGTCCGAGTGCCTGGACTGGGTTCTCATCCGCAGTGAACGACATGCCCAGCGCGTCCTCCGCGAGTTCGTGGCCCATTACAACGAGGAACGCCCGCACCGCGCCATCGACCTCGAACAGCCGGTACCCCTCTTGACGGTGCGGCCGTTCGAGAGCCGAGACCGCGTAGAGCGAATTGACCGGCTCGGCGGCCTTCTCCACGAGTACCGGCTCGCCGCCTGATCTGGCATTAATCACAGCAGTCGAAATCCAGCGTGGCTCGGCAGTGGTTGTCCCCGCCGTGTCCGGGGGCGTCGCGCTTGCCTCCGCTTCGGCGTATCGACCGCCCTGACAAGCATTCATACCTTGCCTGCGGGCCGAATCCTGTGCGAGCACCCCACAGGCCTAACCAGGAAGTCCAGGCGGTTGACCTGGCCGCCCGCCCCACCCGCGACCGAGCCCTTGGTTGGCCCGTAGTCGCGCCGAGATAAGCTCGGAGGGGCGAAGAGCAGGACCAAGACGGCCGTCAGGACCGAGTTCGGCTTGTCGTCCGGTTTTACCCCGGGTTTTCTACCAAGTTTTCTACATACTCCTGGGGACGTAGCTCAGTGGCTAGAGCACCTGCTTTGCACGCAGGGGGTCGTGGGTTCGAGTCCCATCGTCTCCACCAGAAAAGAGCAGTTCATGGCGGTGAGGCGGTAACAGGGTAAACGCTGGAGCCCTCGTCGTGCGCGCTGCGTGCGCGATCTCTGCTAAGGTCGCGCACGTGTCACGCCGGCACTTCGGGAACGTCCGCAAGCTCCCATCCGGCCGATATCAGGCCGGCTATTGGCATGACGGGCGGCGCCACGTCGCCCTCGAGACGTTCAAGACCAAGGCCGACGCGCAGGCGTGGCTGGCGACACACGAAGCGGACATCGTCCGGGGCTCTTGGGCGGCGCCGGCGAGAGGGAAGGTCGCGTTCTCCGAGTACGCCAAGGCCTGGTTCGACAAGCAAGTGCACCTCCGCCCGCGCACGCGCGAACTGTACGAGTACCTCCTTCGCGTTCACATCGAGCCAACGTTCGGGCAAACCGCTCTCTCGGCCATCGTCAATTCGGAGGTCGTTGCCTGGCACCGAGGGCTCAGTGCCACGGTCCCCGGCACGGCCCCCAAGTGTTACCGGTTGCTGCGCCAGGTCATGGCGGCGGCAGTCGCTGACGGGTATCTCGTCAAGTCGCCCGCCGTGGTCAAGGGCGCTTCCCGGGAGCGCGTCGAGGAGCAGGCCATCCCGACCGTGGCCGAAGTTCGCGCTCTGGCTGAAGCCGTCGACCCGCGCTACCGTGCCATGATCTGGCTCGCCGGCGGCTGCGGGCTCCGGTTCGGGGAGCTGGCCGCGCTCCGGCGCGATCGCGTCGACCTGCTCCACCGCGAGGTGCGCGTGGCCGAGACAGTGACCGAGTTGGTCGGGGGTGAGCGCTTCGTCGGGCCGCCCAAAACCGACTCCAGCCGGCGCACCGTTGCCATCCCGTCGACGATTGTCCCCGTCATCGAAGAGCACCTCGCGAACATCGCCGTGGAGCCGGGGGCACTGCTCTTCCCCGCACCCGGTGGTGGTTACCTGCAGCGGCACAACTTCCGCCAGCGCGCGTGGCTGCCGGCGCTCAGGGCCACGGGCCTCAACTACCGCTTCCACGACCTCAGGCACGTGGCGATGACCCTCGCCGCCGCGTCAGGCGCGACCATCGCCGACTTGATGGCCCGAGCCGGCCACTCGAGCCCGCGCGCCGCAATGATCTACCAGCACGCCAGTCGTGATCGGGACCATGCCATCGCCGAGACCATGGGGCTGGCGTTGCAAGAACCGGAGAAAACGGTCAGGCAGCACCCGCGGGTGCGGTAGCGGCCACGGCACGGTTCATCGGCCCAGGACATTGGCGCGGCATGGGTTGAGGCGCGCGGCGTCAAGCCACTGGGCGATGTCTTGTGGGTCGAAACGGACCAGCCGCCCGACTTTCAAGAAGGGCAGTCGACGCTCAGAGATGAGGCGACGTACGTGCCGAGGAGTAATGCCGAGATGCGCGGCTAGCTGGTCAATGGTGAGCAGGTTGGGCAGTTCAGCGACAGGCATCCGCCTACCTCCAGGCACTTTCAGATCTTCTAACCCATGGTGACACGAGAATAGAGCTACCGCTAACATTCCGTTATTGTCCGCTATCGTCCGCAGGTGCCCAATGTTGCCATAATGCGCCATGGCTGTACGCTGACGGACACCAGCGGACATTTCAAGCCCACCAGATTTTTTTCGTGGCCTGATAATGGGACGACTGCCTCCGATCTTTGATCGATGTTCCGGCCTTCTCTCAAGCGTTACCGTCTCGCGCTAGCCAGGCCAACTGAGAGCCTCAACCACAACCCAGCGCATATGACTCTTGGTGACACTTATTGACCGTTATTGACCGGTCACAAGAAAGTGCTTTACAGCTCGACGGTCACCGAGTAAAAAGACAAAATCATTTGGAACACGATTACAACGTCCCGTTGTGAAGGTCCCAATTAACCTCGCGATGAGCTGGAGAAGGTGCCGGCCGGTGGCGTGGATGCGGATGATGGGTGCCGACTCTGTCGGCTACCACGAACGGACCGTCCTTGGCCGAGAGGACGACCCGGTCGGCAACGCGCTCGAGTACTACGCGTCCCGAGGCGAGACACCGATGGCCTGGGGCGGCGCCGGCGCCGCGTGCCTCGGCCTCGACGGCGAAGTCGACCTGGCCGAGTGGAGGGCCGTGTTCGGTACGGGTGGCGCACGCGACCCAGAGAGCGGCGAGCGGCTCGTGCACTGCATGCGCCCGGGCATGGAGCTGGTTGTCAGCCCGCACAAGTCGATAGCAGAGCTAGGCGTGATCGGCCGCGCCGAGGACATGCACACGATCCTCGACGCGGAACGCGTCGCCACAATGGCCTACCTCGACGGGGTTGTGCAGGACCAGGGCGGCAGGCGCGGGCGTGCACAGCTGCGCACGCCTACAGAAGGCCTCACCTGGGCGGTGTCCCGTCATGCGACGACAAGGGCCGGTGACCCGCAGGTCCACGATCATGTCCTGGTCGCAAATTTGGTACGTATGGACGACGAAAGAGGCGGTTGGAAAGCGCTGGACACCGGGTTGCTCCGCGACCACCTCCACGCTGCCACCGCTGTCGGCCGGATGGCGGCTGCCGCCAAGGCCGTAGAGCTTGGCTACGGGATCGAGCCAGACCCGGGCCGCTCGGGGCGCCTGGGTGGCTGGGCCATCTCGGGCATACCGAAAGAAGCCTGGGAAGTTCACGCCAGTCGCTCGGCACAGATCGACGCGGCCGTCGGTTTCGATGCTTCTTACCGTTCGCGCTCCGTGGCGGCGCGCGCTACACGGGACCGCAAAAGCCATGAGCGCGTCGAGGAGTTCGTGCCGCGCTGGAGGCAGGAGCTGGCCCTGGCAGGTTTCCCAGCGCCAGAGCTGGCAGCAGAGGTTGAGCGAGCGGGCCTCGCCTATGAGCCGCCAAGCCCTGAGGTCCTCGATGGCCTCGCCGCCGAGCTGCTGGGCCCCGGCGGCCGGCTCGCTTCAGAAAAGACCTTCAGCCGTGCCGACGTCATCGTCGCCGTTGCGCCTCACCTGCACGGCCTCCCTGTCTCGGCCCTGGACAGCGCAGTCGACAAGGTGCTTACGCACGAGCACGCCATCGCCCTGCCGCTCATTTCCCGTGCCAGAGAGCCTGTTTGGGCGGCAGCTTCTGTTGTCGAAGACGAGCGCCGTATCGCAGATCTCGCTTTCACCCTGGCCGAGCGGCACGGCCCGGCGCTCAGCCACGAGGATGCAGCTGCCGCCGTCCGTCGCACAGAGCTTGCCCGAGGCTTCCGTCTCAGCGAGAGACAGGTCGAAGTCGCCAAGGGTTTGCTCAGTTCTGGCCATTCCTTGGACCTGGTCGTCGGAGTTGCCGGCTCTGGCAAAACGAGCACCCTTTCGGCCGTGCGGGAAGGTTTCGAAGCCGCCGGCTACAAAGTCCTCGGGGCTGCAACCTCTGGCCAAGCAGCGAAGGCCCTCGGGGAGGGCGCCGGCGTTACCTCTCGAACGGTGGCCTCGCTCACCTGGCGCATTGAGCACGGCCAGGAGGTGCTCAGTGCGCGCCACGTCCTGGTCCTGGACGAAGGCTCGATGACATCGGACTCCGACGTCGGCAAATTGTTGGCGGCTGTCGAGTCCTCGGGAGCGAAGTTGGTTGCCGTAGGAGATTATCGCCAGCTCGGCTCGGTCGGCCCAGGGGGCGCCCTCGAAGCCCTTGTTTCCCGGCACCCTGGCCATGTCTGGAGCCTCACCGACAACTTGAGGCAGCGTGACCCGGCCGAGCGCCATGCCCTCGACCACCTCCGGGCCGGTCGCGTCCCGAGCGCCGTCAACTGGTACAGGGAGCACGGGCGTGTGCACGCAGCACCGAGCAAAGAAATGGCCATGTCCGACATGGTGAGGTCATGGGCTGACGACGTTGCTGAGGGGAGGGACGCTCTCTTGGTCGCATACCACCGCGACAGCGTCGAAGCTCTCAACACTCGTGCCCGAGAAGCCTGGGAAAGGGTTGGGGGACTGTCAGGCCCTCAGCTGGAGGCACCCGGTGGCCGTCGGTACCGGGCCGGGGACCGGGTCATCACCCTGGCACCCGGCTCGGGCGGGGCGTGGGTCACTTCCCAGCGCGCTGTCGTCACCTCCGTGGACCCAGGAGCACAATCTCTCGTCGCTCTCACACCTGAGGGTGCTTTGATGCACATGGGCGCCGAGGAGATCGCGAGCGACAAGCTTGCCCACGCGTACGCCATCACCGCTCATCGGTCCCAGGGTTCCACTGTTGACGTCACCTACGCGCTCGAAGACGGCGGAGGACGCGAGCTGGCCTACGTGGCCATGAGCCGGGCACGAGGCGAGAGCCACGTCCACGTCGTCGCCCCGGGCCTATCCCAGGCAGCTTCCCGCCTTGCTCGGGCATGGGAGGACGAGCGCCGCCAGTCCTGGGCCATCGGCAAAGAGGCGCAGAGCTCCCTTGGCGAGCTCTACGCCGAAGGCGTGCAACTGTCGCGCTCGGTGCCGCCAGACCCGTCCCACCAACTCGACCATGTGCGTCACCAAAGCCATGCCGTGGAGAGAGATATTGCGGAGCTTTACAGCGGCACCGGCCGCTGGGCGCACGCAGACGCCGGCCTGGCAGCTCGAGCAGTCCGGGAGGCCGCTATCGACCACCAAAGAGCAGAAGAGTTGTTGGAGAACCCAGAGCTGGGTCGGTGGTCGCGCCACAAGGCCCGACGAGCGCTCGCGGCCGCGGGCGACCGTTTCGACAAAGCTCTCATCGATTGGGAAAACACCGCCGGGCCATATGCCACGCGGCTCGAAGCCGAGCGGGGGCGACTGGGCTCTGAGGCCGCTCGGCTCGAGCAGGCTCGTACTTCCCGGGAGGAGTTCTTCGCACGGCACCCCGAGGTCCCGAGCCGGCTCGCTGAGTTCAGCCGGGTCATCGAGCGCGCGGAAGAAGACGAGCGCCAGCGCAGCTGGGAGCTACTGAAGGAGCGCGAGCACGCACGCCGCCTCGGACTTTCTCACGAGATCGACCGTGGCTACGGCATCGAATTGTGATGCCTGCGCCTACAGCTGGTCGTGACAGCCCGGCTGGCCGCTCCCGTCCCAACATCGCTCCCGAGACGGGCTTGGGGCGATCAGCCCCCCTGGGCGGGGGGCTGACCAACAATGCCCGATTGGCGCTTACCCGCCCGTCAAGTCGCTCACCCTCGGCCTCCACCATCCATGGCTCCGGCCGAGTCCGCGCCATCCTTGGCGCGGGCAACTTGACCGGCTCGGTTTACCGGCTAACAAAAAAAGCAGCACATTTGTGGCAAGGGCTGCGCAGTAAAACCCCTTGCGTGCGTCCTAGGTATTATGCGTTCGTATTATGTGCGGCTTGATATGGCCTCTGAACAGCCATAACGCCGAGTAGGGCGCAACGAGCGCTCGGACCCTGGCCGCTGTGCGGAGGACAATCTGTATCGTCGCAGGGGTGATCGAGTTTGACGAAGCCCGCCGCCGGGCGGAAGCGCATCTTACGAAGATCGCAAGCAGAGGGAACCTGAGGTTGGCCCTGACGGGCGAGCAGGAGTTCGTTGACGGGTGGATCTTCTTCTACGACTCGGTGCAACACATGGAGACGGGCGCACTGTCTGACAGCCTGGTCGGGAATGCTCCAATCCTCGTGGATCGGGACTCGGGCGAGATCTTCACAACGGGGACCGCATACCCAATCGACTACTACATCAACGAGTATTCCGAGCGCAAGCGGCGACTACGAGAAGGCTGGCCGCAGGACCTGGATGCCCGGCTGCTCTACCTGTTGAGACTTGTTGGCGAAGCAGCCGGGCGGCGTGACGCCCGGGCCTTGGACATGTATCTAAATACGAAGCACGACCCCAGACCCGGGCACCATGTCAGAGGCGAGCTACTTGAACTCGAGCGTCGCGGACTCGTGAGCGGACTTCCCGACGCCGAAGGAGGTGTCGGGAACCGATGGAAGATCACACCAGCGGGATTTGATGGGCTCGAAGCGGGCAGCGCATAGTTCCCCATCCGCGCCCGTCGTGCAGCAGCTTGGGTCATCCGAGAAGGACTAGAGATGACGACGGGTCGGGCGCCCCTGCCATCGAGATGGGCCGGTGCAAGGCGCGCCCGAACGCGCGGCTACACCGCCGGCTTGGGCGTTCTGCTTGCCTAGACCGAGCCCTCCCCGGCCAGGCCAGATGCTCGACATCGACTCCTTTTGGTCAAGGCGTGTTGTTCGATGCTTGTTAGCCGGGGTTCTCAGCCTGGTCGTGGAGCTGCGGAGGGCGAGAACAACCGAGTCGGAGCCCTCATCGGGCTAACTCCTTTGTTGCTGGTAGCGTCCACCCGTGCCTGGTGCAATTCACCATTCAGTCGTCGTGGTCGGAGACCTCGACGAGAGCTTGCGGTTCTACCGCGACGGCATCGGTCTTGACGTGTTGGTAGATCGCGAGGTCGAGGGTGATTGGCCGGCGCTGTTCGACGGCCCCACCCGGAGCTTGCGTGTAGTGTTCCTCGGGGACCCGCAAGTCCCCGACATCCACGCCGGCGTCTTAGAGCTCAATGCGTTTAGCGGCGGCGACACTCCGAACGCGCCGCCGCGGGGCTCACCGACGACAGGGTTGTTCATGCTTTCGTTCTTCGTGGACGTCGAAGCCACCCTGGAAAGGCTCGCCCGTCTAGCACTGGGCGGACCGCCCCGGCGGATCACTCAGGCGACCCCGAACGGATCGATAACCATCGCGACGGTGCGCGACCCCGACGACGTCCTCGTACTCCTCACACCGGGCTCGATCACCCAAACGCATTGAACCCTTGAACGGCAGCAGCCTCTTTTGCCCACTTTGTCAGTGGCCCGATTTCCTGATCTGGAACACCGTCGAGGCGGTCCGAGCCGCGCCTCGCGATGACGCAGATCGACGGTTAACGTAGCGGTCCCCAGCCCGTCTGGTCGCACATAACGTCCGTCATCTAACGGAAGGTCGAGCTTGGCGCGTGTCGTCCGGGCTCGACCGCGCCGCCGCCGGTGGGCCAATATTCGGGAGGTGGGACGCGAACGGCTGCAGGAGCTCCGCGCTGCTGTCTACGATCGAGACGGGGCGAAGGTGGTGGCGGTGCTCGGGGCCGAGGTGCCCGTCGAGGTGCTCCAGCTTGTCGGAGACGGTCTCGGGACTGCGATCGAGCAGAAGGTCCCGGGCGCGGTCACGTTGGCGGACCGGTGCCTGGTAAAGCTGCACGAGAGAGGCTGGGCGGGCGATGACGAGCTGGCGGCGGAGCTGGAGGTGGCCTTGGGCCGAAGACTGCCGACGCCAAGCCTTGAAGCGCTGCCCGTCGACCTCGAGGAGCTCTCGGCGCTCCTAGAAAGCGGCACTGGCGAGCGCGGTGGCGTCGTTGACCGGGTTAGCGGCGACGTGTGGCCCGCCCCGGCCATGGATTACGCCGAGGAGACTGAGGAGGAGCCGCCAGATTTCGATGACGGCGACCGCTGGCTCTACGTGGGCCCGGAGGGTTCGGGCGAGGGGTACCGGGACATGGAGGACTTCATCGCCGGCATCAGCGACCGGGTTCGCGCTGACCAGCTCTCGATCGTCATCGATGGCCGCGGCGCCTTTCGGCGGTTCAAGGACACCATAGCCAGATGGCCCGACGAGCTGGAGCGGTGGTACCGGTTCTCTGACGAGAGGTGCCGGGGACGGGCCCGTGAGTGGTTGGCCGCTTCCGGATACCGGGCCGGCTCGCCCCAGCCAAAACCCCCGTCCGCGACCGCGACCGGGACAGAAGTGCCCTGAGACAACTTCCCGGCGTCGCATTGCCGGCTCGCTCGCCCGGGTTTGTACCGGAATGGGGCGGGACCTCGTTGGTTGGCCCCGCACGGCGCGACACTGGAGGAGAAAGGAAGTCCTCATGACCGCACAAGTTCAGCCGGTGGCGCTGGCCCACCTCTTGCGCCAGGTGCCCGGGAAATGGGTTGCCCTTCGTAACGGCGAGATCGTCGACGCGCGCGACACCCTCGACGAGCTTGCAGCGTCCCTTGAAGAGCAAGGGATCAAGGACGCCACCGTGATGAGATCGCCCAAGGACGGCGAGCCGGAGCTTGTGGGCCTCGGCTAGACGCTGACGAGTGACGGACGAAGGCCCGCGATGGCTCTTCCGCTATGCAGACGACACTGCGACGGAAGTAAGCGAACTGCTCGGCAAGCCACCTCCAGTGCGCCCTGTCGTGCCGGTGCGGCTTACGCACCTTGGGCAGGTTACTCTTCGAGCGATTGCTCTGGTTGACTCCGGCTCCGAGCGAGTCTTCGCCGCGCCCAGCATGGCTCGACAGTTACGTTTGGATCTCTCCGGCGCGCCCGAGGCTGATATAGGGCTGGGAGGCGAGCGCCGGCGTGTGCGGTTCATGTACGTAGGCATCCAGCTCTTCCGGGACTTGCTGGCCGGGAACGATGATCCCCTCACCGACTGGGAAGCAGACGTCGCCTTCCTCATGGATTGGGAGCCCCCCTGGGCGGTGGTCCTCGGCCGGGACGGTTTCTTCGACAAGTTCACGGTGACAATGCACGGCGGTGTCCCCGCACTGGTCCTAGAGCCGTCGGGCGCTTTTGACGAGCGGTTCGGAGTCGAGATCGCCGCGGCCCCAAATACTCAGCCGCGTTTTCGGAGCTGAGGTGGCCAGGCAGCAACCTCCCGGCGTGCGCGATCCGTGCGCGATCCGTGCGCGAAGCAGAGGGCAATACGGGTCCCTCGATGTCACCAACGGGCTGAGAAAGAGCAGGTCATAGGGCCGATCAGTTGTGAACTACGAGCGTGCAATGCATGCCCGATCCTGCTTTGCACGCAGGGGGTCGTGGGTTCGAGTCCCATCGTCTCCACTCGCTTGACCAGCACTTTTAGGTTCCGAGGAGGAGCGTCCGCCAAGGTGATCGGCCTCGGTAAAATCGTCAAGTCGATCGTGGGGGGTAGCTCGATGTCTGAGGGCGCAGCTGGCAGGCGAAGTGGTCGCCCGGGCTACAGCGCTTGGCCCCGCCTCGTTCCTGAAAGCCGTCGCTGAACCATGTCAGCGTGGTTCCCGCCCCTGAGACCCGTCCTTTTGGTACTTGTCCTGACTAGCGGGCTCATGTCGTCCGCGCCAGGCCAAGCCCAGGCGACCCAAACGCTCACAGGAGGCAAAGCGCCGCCGCCTGCGGCTAGGGGGGCTGAGGTCACGCCCTCGGGCCTGTCGAGCTCGGGTTACTGGCTGGTGGCGTCCGATGGCGGCGTCTTTGCGTTCGGCGACGCCCACTTCGACGGCTCTACCGGCGGGATAGCCCTCGCCGCGCCCATGGTCGGCATGGCCGCCACTCCCGACGGGAAGGGCTACTGGTTGGTAGCGTCCAATGGTGGCGTCTT
>Ga0182024_10014604_pt1 | contig 15164 bp, 9 predicted proteins | sample P32metaG_FD_120480 | JGI IMG/M metagenome (GOLD analysis project Ga0182024, IMG submission 120480) | Permafrost microbial communities from Stordalen Mire, Sweden - P3-2 metaG (Illumina Assembly) | ecosystem: Environmental > Terrestrial > Soil > Wetlands > Permafrost | place: Sweden: Stordalen... | reverse complement strand
TCGGCGGCGTGAAGGCATTGACGAACGCGGCCGGTTGCGGCGGCTCAGGGATCTGCGGCGGCGGCGGCATCGGCACGCGGGTCCGTTCCGGCGTCGTCATCACGGCCACCGGTACGTAGGAGATCTGCGTCGGGATACCGTTGTTCGCTGCCATCACGGAGGCCGAGCTCGGGGGCAACGTTGTTGGCGGCAAGGTTGTCGGCGGCAAGCTCGAGGACTTCGGCCCAGGCGAGCTGGACGCCGGTTGGGTGGCCGAGGCCTGCTGGATCTTGCTGTCCGGAGTGCCCTTGACGTCGGGCGCCTTGGGGGCCTTCGGATACTGCGCCGGCAGCGGATCGAAGCTCGACGGCCGCATCAGGGGGTCGTTCTTGTTGCCCTCCATGGCAGAGGTGGGCAAGCCGCCGGGCAAATCTTTGCCGCCCCACTTGGACGGCGTGTCAGCCTGGGCGAGGGGGCCCATCTCCGGCGGCGGCGGAGCGAGTCCGGGCGGCACCAGCGGCACGGGGGCCGGCGGGACCACAAACGGCTTGGCGGTCGCCACGATCGGAGCGGTCGGCGGCGGCGACGGCGGCGGCGCCGGGTTGAGATTGGCCACGGCCGGTTTCGTCGCCTCGTACGTCGGCTGGGCCGTGCTGAACGGCACGCGCGGCGCCGGGGGCGTGCCAGGCTTGGAAGCATTGGCAACCTTGGTGGCCGAGTCGTTGATCACCGGGGGCCAATAGGTCTTCGTCGTCGTGTCCGGCGGAGCGGTCGGAAACGGCTTGGCATTCGTATTCAGGGGCGAAGGTGTGCCCGCTGAGGCGATCGGGAGCGGATTGGCCTTGGGCGCCGGCACGTCACCCGTGGCGATCGGGAACGGTTTGGGATTCGTCGATGCCGGGGCCGGGTTGGGCGGTGCGTCTCCCCTGGCGATCGGGAACGGCTTGGGTGCCGCCGTGGTGGTGGGGCCCGTCGCGATCGGCTCCGCCGGCTTCTGATAGCTTTCCTTCCTCGGCGGAGCGAGCGGGTTCTGGACCGGCTTCTTGTCCTCGGCCTTGGCAGTGGTTGTGGTGTTCGGATCATCGGTTGACCTGGGCGCTTCAAAGAATCGACGAGGCCGCGGCGTGGTCGTGGTCGATGCCGTGGCTGCGGGCGCGGTTGGCGACGGCGGCGGAGTCTTGTTGTTCAACGCATCCAGTGCGGCCTGATCGCTCGGCGTCGGCGTGTACTGGCCGGGCTTCGGCTGTGTCGCCGTCGAGAAGGGCTCGACGTTCTGCACCTGCTGGATCGGCTGCTTCTCATTCGGCTTGGCCTTGAACGACGTCGAGAACGGATCCTCCGCACCGGGCTTTTGCGCCTGAGCAGTACGTGGGGCCGTGGGGGCAAACGGATCGAGCAACGGCTTGGGCTGCTGGTTGCTGTTCAACGGCATCGCCGAGGGCGGCGGCGTGAAGGTCGGCGGCTGTGCATAGGTCGTGTTGGCGATCTTCGTGCTGTTGTCCATGGGGTTGGACTGGTCGGTGATCTGCACCGGCGTCGGCGTGTAGGTGCTGATCTTCGGGGGATTGCTGTCCATGGGGTTCTGGGGGCCGCTCACCTGGACGACCACTGCCGGCGGCGGGTTGAAGGTCGGCGTCGGGGTGTACGTCGAATTGTTTGCCGTCGAGTTGTCCGTGGCGTTGCTTGGGACGCCGCCCACCTGGACGACCGCAGCCGGCGGCGGGTTGAAGGTCGGCGTCAGGGTGTACGTCGCGCTGTTGCCCTTCGAGTTGTCCGGGGCGTTGCTCTGGACGCCGCCCGCCTGGACGACCGTGGGACCGGACAAGGTCGACGGGTAGGTCGGGGTGCTGACCTTCGGGTTGTTGTCCACCTGGATGACAGCCTTGGGCTGCCTGCCGGCTGTCGTGGTCGGCGGCGGCGAAGGCGGCAAGCTTCCCGATTTCGGCGGCAAGAAGCTGGGCAGGAGCCCGGCTGTATCTTCCGCCTTGCGGAACGGCGACGCCGAAGCGGGCCCGAGTGGACTCTCGATTTGCGTCGGCGTCGCCTGAGCCGTCGCGATCGGGCGCGGCGCCGGGGGCTTGACCGGCGTGGTTTGCGCGACCTGCGTGGTCTTGGGCTTCTCCTGGCCCGCCGGCGCCTTGGCGGGGGACGCCTGAGCCGTCTTGACCTCGGCCGCCGGCGCCGGTTGCGGTCGGTTGAACAGCTTGGCGAAAAAGCCTCGCTTATCCTGCTCGATGCTCTTGGTCTGCGTGCCGGTCGTGCCCGGCAGCGTCTTGGTCGAGTCCTTGGCGGGGCTGGCGGTATTCTTGGCCGTCACCGGCGTCTTGCTCGACGGGTCCTTGGCATCAATCTTCGCAGGCGTCGGGGGTTTGGGCTGGGTGCTGCTGATGATTGGCGGCGGCGTAGTGCTCTTGGCCGGCGCGTTGGGGGCGATGGATGGCTTGCTGCCGTCGTCCTTCGCGATGGTCTTGGCCGGAGAGGGCGGCGTGATGGGTTGCTTGGTCTTGTCAACGTTCTTGACCGGCGTGCTCTGCGCGAGGGTCTGCTTGGTCTTGTCGTCGTTGGTGACGGACCGGGCCGGCGTGTTCTGCGTGATGGTTTGCTTGCTCTTGTCAACGTTCTTGACCGGCGCGCTCTGCGCGATGGTTTGCTTGGTCTTGTCGTCACTGATGACGGATTTGGCCGGCGTGGCCGGAACGATGGCTGGGTTGCCCTGGTTCTTGGTTAACGTCCTGGGCGGCGTGCTCTGGGCGACGATTTGCTTGGTCTTGTCGTTCGCGGTCGCTGCCGGCGGCGTGTTCTTGGCCGTTTGCGGAATGCTGAGCGAACCGAGTCCGGGCGACGGCTGATTGGTTGCTGAAATTGTTTGGATGCTGCGCGGCGTGGGGGCCGTGGTTCCCTGGCTCGCCTGCAGGGTACCGGGCTGACTGGCCGGCTTCTTGCTGGCGTCCGCGGTCTGGGGCGGCAGGGCTGGGCCATCCTTGCGTTCGGGCTGCGTCGCACCGCCGAAGGGCCGCTTCACGGATTGCATCATGCGCTGAAATACGCTGGGAGGCGCCTTGGCCTGCTGCGGAGCGCTGACGGTCGGCGGCACATAGGGGTTCGGCGACACAACCATGGTCACGGGCCGGGGCGCCTGCAAGTCGGAGTACGGTCCTTTGACAGACAGCACGGGAATGTCCGAGCCAAGGCCGCCATTGCTGGTGCGACTCGTGACCTGGGCCGACGGCAAGCGCGGATCGGGACGAGCCACGATCACCTGGTTCGGCCCGGCCACGATGGTCGCCGAGCTGCCGATGCCGCCCGACGAATAGCTGTTGGGGACGTACGGGGCCGCGCCCTCCCGGAAGGTGCGGCTACTTTCCGGTTTCGCGGCCGGCAGCGGCGGAAGGTATGTTATCGGCGTGCTCGGCAGCATGAGCGGGCCTGGTGTGGTCGCCGTCGCGGCCGGGGTGGGCGTCGGCGCATAACTTTGGCCGGGCAAAACCACGATCGGTCCCGGCAGGCTGATCGGACGCGGGCCGGGATCGTTCATGGGGAGATTCGCCCCCGCTTGCATGATGCCGCCAGAGGGCACGGGGCCCGTCGTAGGGACGACGCCGCCGCCGGCCGGTGCGATGCCGCCTGCCTGGAAGACGCCGCCCGCCGGAGCGACGGCACCTGTTTGGACGACGCCTCCCATCGGAATCGTCCCACCCGACGGAATGACGCCTTGCGGCATCGCTGGCGAGCCCTTGCCTTCTTCCCACCAGATGATGGTCTCTTTTTGCGGTGTCAGGAAAACCGGCCCCGTCGGCGCTGCGCTGGTCCCAGCCGTTGTCTGGTTGAACGGTCGCAAGGCGCCCAGGCGCGATGGGCTGGGATTGTCGTACACGACGGTCACAAGCTTGCCGCTGCCCGGAACCTGGAGAGTGAACTCCTGAGTGCCGTTCGCCAGCCTGCGCGAACTGACGACCCGGCAACGCATATTTTGGCCGTTCTCGAAAACGGTCATGTACTGATCCGGCCCGTCGCCGCGCGTGACGGCGTCCTGGCAGAACGCCAGCACGGTGCAGGTCAACAGTATCCCAGCCACCTCTCTCCATTTCGACCAGATCATGGATCCTGTCTCCTCGCGGCAGCCCTGCGTGCGGGTTGCGAATCTGTGGAATCGCGGCCAACAGAGAGAAACTCATGAAGAACCGTCTTATTCCTCTCTATCGGCAAGATGCATGCATTCCATCAATCCGATTGTGACGAAAACGTCGAATTCGGCGACTTTGCGGAAAACAACGAATATGCATTGCATGCAAGTTGAGGAACTGGGCAAGCTGGTCAAATTGAATTCGTTTAGCGTTCGCGTCATCGATACGGCATATTCATGCCGTATCGATGACGCGAACGCTAAACGAAGAAATCGGATGGCGATGGCAGCCAGCCGTCATACGGCGTCACAAATTCCCACTTCTGTTCCGGCCGACCGATTTCCTTTGGGTTATCACCGATATAGATGTCCGTACTTTCAAAAATCGCGAATCGTGTTCATGAATCCTTTCCATCCCGGCCCTTTGGTCCACACAGGATGTGTCGGGGCGCGTTTGCCGGCGTCGATCAGCGCCGCTCGGCTGGCTTCCTGAAAATGCTCGATGATGTCTTCGGCCCGGTCGCGACCGCGGCGAAGAAGCATGTGCACGTGGTCCGGCATGATGGCGCAAGCGTGGCAGATGTAGCCATTGGCCGCAATTTCTTGGCCGAAGACTTTGCCGAGCAGCGCGATATCGTCGTTGTCCAGGGTTAGTACCGGATGCTTCAGGGCGTCGTGGGCTTTTTCTTGGAACTCGCGGATTTCCTTCGAAGATGGCTGCTTCTGTTTTCGGCCGTAATGTAGCGGGCCCAGCAACTTGATTGTGGCGATACGAATTTCCTTGGATGTGCTGCCGCGAAGGTCGTTGGGGAGCCAAAAGCCGTAGAGCGTCCAGATGAGGTGATAGCCGGCGACCATTTTTAGGTTCTCCGGGTTGTGGGTGAGGGATGAGTAAATCCGCAGGTTGCGGCGAACGCTAAACGAAGACAGCAGGGCGCGGTTGTCTTCGTTTAGCGTTCGCCGCATCCTGCGGGCAACCTATTTCTTATCCCCAAACCGCTTCAGCGCCGCCTTCAGTGCCGCATCCCGAACGTACTGCCCATACCCCTCCCGCAGCTGCGGGAACTCCGCCTCCTTGGCCGCGACGACCTGCAACGTGATGCTGCCCATCTCGTCGGTCGATTCCTTGCCCCAGCGGACGCGGCGCGGTGGACTCGTCGGGTTGCGCAGATTATCCGCGGAATTGTCGTAGCTGATCTTCACGTGCAACTTGGTCCCCTTCGGCAAATCGTAGAAATCCTGAAAGCGATATTGCTCCTGCCAGCCGAAGTCCCAATCCGGCACGTGCAGCAGCGTCTTGACCTTGCCGTCGGGCAATGTCGCCGTCATCTTGAAATCCTTGGCAAGGTAATGAGCATGAGCGCTGATGCCGAAACCCTTGACATCGACGGGCAGCACGAACGAATCTTCGATGGCATGATCCTTCTTGCCGGCGGGAATGTCGATGCCGGCGAGGATGCCGAAGCCCATGGGGATTTGCAGGCCGGTGAAGCGCTGCACGGGCTGCTTGTCGGCGAAGTAGAACGCGATGGTCGAGGCTTCCTCCTCGGCCTTGCCGGACGGATGAAAGTGCGTGGACAGCACAAGGTCCGACCCCTTGGGCAGCCGATAGGCCAGGCCATCGGGCAGCGAGCGCGCCTGGGCGCCGAGAGCCCAGCCGCCGAGCCCCGCGACACCGGCCGTGCCGCTGTCGCCGCCGAGGCCACCCAACCCGCCTAACCCGCCGCCGCCTTTGCCGCCCTTACCGCCGGGCCGGCCGAGCGATTCCATGCCGCCGCGCGAGCCGACCTCACCGCTGGCCAACTCCTTCTTGGCGGCGGTGCCCGTCGGGTCGAGGAAGAACAGCGTGTGATGCACGACCGATGCCGCACTCGGACGGAAGTCGATCGCCTTGACCCATTTGTCTTCCTGCAGATCGAGCGCGACGGCGAAGTTGCGATAGATGTCCCGGCCCTCGGCGGGAACGCGATACGCCTTGGGCATCTTGACGACCAGGTCGGGTTTGCCGAGCGTCCAACCGTCCGCGAAGGTCGGGGCGGCGGGCAAATCCTTCCTGTCGCCCTCGGGCATGCCTGCCGCCAGCCATTGTTGCAGGACGGCGATCTGCGCATCCTGTAAACGCCGTTCATTGCGAAAGGCGACGTCTCCCTTGGCGGCCTTCCACGGCGGCATTTGCCGGGATTGCGTTACATGCGCGATGAGCTTGCCGCGTTTCCTGGCGTCCTCATACGTCAGCAACGGAAACGGGGCGGCTTCACCAGGCCGATGGCATGTCGCGCACTGCTGAAACAGGATCGGTGCCACGTCGTTGCTGAACGTCGGCGGGTTCTTGGCATCCTTTTCCGCCTTTTCAGCCGCTCGGAGCGTCGTCACTCCGGCCGATAACAAAACCAACACCAGGATTGGCGTACGTTTCATGACAGTCCCTTTCGGATGCAAGGTTTCTGAGGGCGTTTTCGAAAACACGCTTTCGGGTGGCACGCATATGTCAATGTTCAAGCGGCACAGGTTACTTTTTCGCCTGCGGAAGATAGCAACCGATGACCGGGGTTGTCGGCGCCGGCGCGGCCCTGCCTTGCAGAAGGGCGTCCAGGGCGCTGCGCAGATCCCGCTGCGTCGGCTCCCCTCGGCGTTTGCCGTAGTCCACGTACCAATCATCGATGCGGCCGCGATAGAACACCTTTTGGTCCGGCCCCAGCACGGCCACTTCGGGCGCCATCGTCACGCCGGTCTTCTCGACAAGCAGCTGCGCCCTATCAAGCAGCACCGGGCACAATAGGCCGTATTCCTTGGCGTGCTTTTTCGCTTGCTCGGCGGTGACGTCGGGGTCGCCATGAACCACGAACACGGCGATCTTTTTCTTTTGGTAGTGGGCGCTGATGCGCTGAATCTCGGGGGCATAGGCGTTCGAGATCGGGCAGTCGGGCAGGAGAAAGAACAGCACGGTCGCCTTCTTGTCCCGCTGTGACAGAGGTGTTTGTGTTTGGCCGTCAGCATCCTTGAACGAAGCCGGCGGCGGGGCCTCTTTTTCCGCGGTGCCTTGTTTTTCATTGGGCGACCAAAGGTCACTGTGATATAGGCACAACGCCTGAAAAACAAGTACCGGCAAGATATGGATCATGATGTGCCTTTCACAGCCCCAGCCAATTGCTAATTGTCAATTGTCAATCTTCTCCATTTGTTTCGGCAAAGCCATCGCCGCACCCTGCAATTTCAACCATGGCATCAATGCCACATCCGCGGCCAATACCGTGCCATTGGGCTCGGAAATATCGGATTGCCAGCTGTGAACGCATTCCTCCCAGGTCACCGGCACCTGTTGCAGCAAGATTTGCCGATCGCTTAGCACCGGCCAACCATCGGGCGCCACTCCCTCGGCCAGCTGCGGAGCGATGGACTCGGCCGGCGTCTGCAGATCGTAGACCACGGCCGGGCCTGGTCGGCCATCGATGCGAAATTCCAGGCCCTCGGAGGTAAGATCGGCGGCCTTGGCCTGCGTGGGAAAAAGAGCCTGGAGCTGCTCGCTCACCAGGTCAACCCCAGCCAGCTTGTAGAGCGTGATCAGGGCGTTGTGCAGCGGCGGCAGCAGATCGGCAGGCAATTGCTCCAGCCAGCCGACGCTGGCGAACCCCGCCACCAGCCAGCCGCAGCGATTCTCGAATTCGAGGACTGCCGGCGCGTCGGCGTGGCGTGGATGATGCAGCTCGACGCGGATCCGGTTCGTGGCCAGGTGCACCTTGCCGACGCCGAGTCCCTGGCCTTTCCAGTGAAAATCCTGGCTGAGCAAGCCGACGAAATCGCGCACGAGGAAGAGCCGAACCGTGCGGGCCACCTCATCGAGCGCCGCTCGGGTCGAACGCACCGCACTCCAGTTGCCGGTCTGGTACGCATCCCGTTCCGCCTGCCGCAAGCGGGCGTACAGCTTGGGCACGGTGCCGGAGTTGAATCCGGGCCGCAGCAGGCGGGGCAGCGTTTCGCCCTTGGGGCCCACGACCATGGGTTTAAGCACCGGGCTGCGATTGGCGCGATACAGGCTCCAGTTCTCCTTGATTTCCCAGAAGAAGAAGCCGAACACGTCCGCGAACCAGAACGTCAACCAGTAGCCGATCGCCTCGGCCACGATCCCAAATTGAGCGAAGTACGTCGGAATCACATAGTAAAAGGGCAGCCACAGTTTGAAGGCGATGCTGCACACCGGCAACTTGAGCGGATTCAGGCAAGGCTCAATGAGCACGACCATGTTGAAGCGGATCAGGTACGAGACGGGAAACCAGATCAGCGTCAGCAAGCCGCGCAGCACCATGCTCGCTTCGCCGTCGCCTTTGCGGAGATGGAGCCATTCATCGACATAAAACAGCATGGCCTCGATGAAGTGCACGACATTCTTGAACAGGGCGACGATAAAGCTCACCAAGGCCGGCAACAACCCGGCGCGAACCTGTTCGAGCAAGTGGGCCAGAGTGTAGCTCATCCCTTCGGCAAACGCCCTCCCCGGCCGGGAGTTCACCACGAAGTTGCTCGCTCCAAAGGCCAGCAACCAAAAAACCCACCAGGGTTCGGCCGTGACGGCATCTTTGAATAGCGGCAGCAGGCGAAGGATGCCCGTCAGCACCAGCGGTTTGAAAACCCACCAGTAGAAGAGCTGAAACGACGAAGTCTTGGCCAGGTTTCGCAGGGCGGGGTTTTTGATCAGCCAGATGGGCCCTTGCACGAGCGTCGCGTGCAACGGCCAGATCACCGCGAGCGCTATCGTCGTCGTCCGCTCCCGCAGTTTGGGGGAATGGACCAGCGCCAGGATGAACAGCCCGAGCGGCGCCATCACCCAAATGCAGCTCTGCAGCCGTTCCACCAAATCCGGAGCCTCATCTTCGGCGCTGGGCCGGAAAAAATGATAAACGTCCTGGCCCAACCCAACGACCAGCAGGAACGCCGCGATCAGCAAGAACGCCGAGCCGAACGGCAGGGTCACATACTGCGTCAATAATCGGCCCACCTTGGTGCCGAAGTTGAAGGCTGTGAATCGCTCGAGCCAGCGCAGGTAGAATTCGCCCCGGCGGTAGACGCCATCGAGCAACGTGGACAGCCGGCGATCCAGGCGCAAGAGCGGATCGCCCAGGATGAAGTCTTCCGGCTCGCGCAGGTCCGGCAGCTTGAGCAAATTGCGCGACAGCGTGTCGCGCAGATCGCTAAAGGTCAAGAACCCGAACACGGCGATGCGATCGATCAGCTCCTCGATCATCTTGTCGAAGGCGACGCGCTCGGGCGGGTTGCGCGGCTTGAGTCCGACGTCTTCCAGTGCGCTGGCGAAGACCGGGCGAAAGCGTTCGCGCAGCCTGGTTTCGCAGTTTTGCTGGGCGGTTTGCAGCAGTTCTTCGAGATGCCGGCGATCCTGGTTGGAAAGCCTGGCCATGGTCAGCCGTTGCGTGGCACTGCGCAGATGGCGAGTGAGCCTGACGAGCCGCTGGCTGGGCAAGGGCCTTTTCACGGGCCGGCGACCCAAAGACAGCAGCCATTCCACCAGATCCAGGGCGTAAATATCCTGTTCGTTGTCGAGACAGACTTTTTGCAGATCGTAGAGCAGCGCCGCCTCGGCGGGACGCGCTCCCTGATCGGCCTTGTCCAGGAGGGTGAGCAGGTCCAGGTGCCACTCCGCGACCCGTTCGTCGCCGAGGTCCAACGCGCTCTTGAGCCGCTGGGCCAGGTTGAGCATGTCGGCCTGGGCACTCTTCATGGTGTCCGCGGCCATGTCCGGCGGCGCGACGCGCGCCGCCCGGCGCTTCTGAATCGCGGCCAGGACCACGTTGCCCGCCTTGTTGGCCCGTTCGCTGCTGCCGATCAGCTTGTAGTAATACTCGTGCGCTTCTTGCGAGGTGGTGACCGTTTGCACCACGGGATCGGCGGCGCCCGCGAGGCGAGTTCGCTGCATGAGCGTGGCCCCATCCACATCGCGCTCGAGGAGCTGCCGCATTGCCTCGCGATCTTGAATGCCGGGAAAGGTCGCTTCGAGCAGGCCCGCGGTGAAATAGTATTCTTCCAGAAAGCGGGCCACGAACTCGGTATAGACCATGCGATCGCTAGGCTGGGCCGGCAGATAGTCGTCGTGGACCAGGACGTCCTTGATCTCCTCGAACTGGGCCGGCCCGATGGCGCCGATGCGGGCCCGCAGCTCCGCCGGCGTCAGCTTGCCGTCGCTCCACAGGTTTTCCAGGATCAGGTGCACGGAAGCGTGAAAGAGTTCCTGCCAGTACTTGAGCAGCAGGGAATCGTTCGGCTCATTGAGCACGACGTCGCTGCTCGGCATGGCCAACAGAATCACCGTGGCCGACTGCAGCAGCTCGTCGGGCCCGAGAACGAGGTCTTCCTGATCGACATGGCGAAAGAGCGTCGGCCGATCGATGATGAAGTTGGTCTGATGCGGCACCGTCCAGTAACCCGACAGGTTCCAGCTCTGCTTGACGATGTTCTCCAGGGCTCGCGGCGGCACCAGGACCGCGGCGGGCTCGACGGCACGCAGAGTTTTTTGCAGTTCGATCAGGTTCATGGCATATCCACGGTGAAGACAGACACTTCGATTGTAGGGAGAAAATGAGGGTCATCGCAAGAGGCAAAGTGGATATATGGTCAAACGAGTTTGCCGGTTATGCCGATGGGGGGGGCGGTCTTGGCGAAAGTAGATGCGGCCACCGATTACTGGCGGCTCTTTCGTTTATGGCCATGGATCTTGCCCTCGGCGTCGCGGAGTCGGACCAATTCCGTTTCTAACTTGGCGACCGCCTGGAGGCTTTCGGTGCTCATTTACGGGTTCCTCTTCTCTGTTCTTCGGTGAGCCGAGGGGTCGGCCCGAAGTTGGCGAAAATCAATCCCCGGCATGGCCTTCCCCAGCACAGAACAGAGAAGAGGAACCCGTAATTAACCGTCTTGCTATCCCTTGGAACCTTGATAGACAACGAACCATATTCCCGGGGGCCAAGCGAACCTTGCCTTTCCTCGGGTGTCGATTCTCATGTAATGTCCATGCCGGAGCACTACGGCTTATGAAGGTCTCGCCTCGATTGGAGGATTTTCGCCATGAATACGAGTCCGACCCAATGCGATCCGCGCACGACGCAGGAACTCGTCAATACAACGCTGACAAACGACGAAGACGCCGCCGATTCGATCTATTGGGATGCCATGAGAGAACTCCATCGCCGTGGCACGGTCGAAGTCTTCAACGCCGCCAAATCATTGTGCGAAAGCCCTTGTCCGGTCGAACAGCGAATAGGTTGTGTGATCCTCGCACAGTTGGGCGGCTCCGAGTCGCCGTTCGCGTCCAGGTCGTTTCCGCTCGTCGTATCCGTTATGGAAAGGGTCGAGAACCTGGACACGCTCGCAAGCGCTCTTTGTGCGCTGGGGTGGTTCGGTGATCCTCGTGGCGTGAGCCATGTCTTGCCCTATTTGGACCACCCCGATTCGGATATTCGCTACTGGGTGACGCATGCCCTGACCGCTCTGCGCGAGGACCAGCGCAGCATTGACGGGCTTATCCACTTGTCATCCGATGCGGCAGCCGAGGTTCGCGATTGGGCCACGTGTGGATTGGGGAGCTTGATCGATCGTGATTCTCCCGCGATCCGCGAGGCATTGATAGCACGGCTCGGCGATCTCGACGACATCGTGCGTGGTGAAGCCCTCGTCGGCCTGGCGAAACGACAGGATTCACGAGTCATCGAACCTCTGCGGCAAGCGCTCGAAGCCCGCACCTTTAGCAAAACCGCCAACGATTATGCAGGCGAAGCGCTTGATGCGCTCGAAAACCTCGACCAATACCCGCAGTTGCTAGCGTGGAAAATGCCAACTGACCGCGTGGATACGACGCGGGACATTTCATAAACCATCGTCAGAGAAGATTCCATTCCACGAACTCCAAGGAGACGCACCATGCAACGCACCCTCGCCGCTCTCGTCTGTCTGGCCCTGCCCGGCCTCACCTTCGCCCAGGAGCCGATCCCCGGCATCGGTCCGGACGGCAAGATTGTCAAGCTGCACACCGGCTTCAAGTTCACCGAAGGCCCGGCCGCCGATCGCGACGGCAACGTGTATTTCTCCGACATTCCCAACGAGATAATCCACAAGATCGACGTCAAGGGTCAGCTTTCGGTCTTCATCGAGAAGTCGAACCGTGCCAATGGCCTCATGGTGAGCGGCAAAGGCGACCTGTTCGCCTGCGAAGGAGCCGGCCAGGTGGTCGCTTACAATCTCAAGACCAAGGAACGCCGCGTTATCGCCGACAAATATGAGGGCAAGCCGTTCAACCAGCCGAATGACCTGGTCATCGACAAGCAAGGCGGCGTCTATTTCACCGATCCGCTCTTCGGCTCTCCGAAAACCAAGCCCCAAGACAAGCTCGGCGTCTATTACGTCAGCCCGGACGGCAAGGTGGCCAGGCTCATCGACAATCTTCCCCTTCCCAATGGCGTCAAACTTTCGCCGGATGAGAAAACGCTCTACGTCGTCCCCACCGGCCAACCCGAGATGATGGCCTATCCCGTCGAGTCGCCCGGCAAGATCGGCGCCGGCAAGGTCCTTTGCACCCTGAAGCTCCCCGAAGGCAAGAAAGACACCGGCGGCGGCGACGGCCTGACCATCGACGTCAAGGGCAACCTGTACATCACCAGCACGCTCGGCCTGCAGGTTTACACTCCCGAAGGCAAGCTGCTCGGCATCATCGCCCTGTCCGAACAGCCGGCCAACGTGACCTTCGGCGGCGCCGACGACAAGACGCTCTACGTGACGGCCCGCAACTCGGTTTACACAGTGCCGATGCTGGTGGCGGGGCACGTTTACCCCGCGGGCAAGTGACGAAAATTAATTTCCATTTTTCTCTTGCACTGAGCAACCGGCGGGATAAAATGCCAATAGAGGAGGAGGCAGGACCATCCGAAAACAAGTCCATTTAAGGACAAGCACAAAGGTGCAAAGGCTCGGAAAGATGATCGCCTCAGCCATATTGGCCTCCAAACGGCGATCGCAACGATGAGCCGAAAAAGTGAGGATGTTCCTGATTGGGTATTGGTGGCTCGAAGCCTGTGCCCAGACAAGTTGGAGGCAAACCAGGCAGCGCCGACAGGTTTGTAGCCTGCAAAAGGTAACTTGCCAGCGCAGCCCTCGAACCGGCAGATTCAAGGCTTCCTCTTCTACCCCGAGACCGTCTCGGGGTTTTTTGTTGGCATACGGGGCGCCCCCATTAGCAGCCGCTCGCCTCCCGGGGTGATGCCGCATGACGATCTTGCGTCAATTGGCCTGCCCGCGTAAACTCACTCCACTGGCCCATCGGCCTACCGCTCAGGGGAAGACCAACGAAAGGAGTTTGCCCATGAACGTTCGCGTGCATAAATATCTGTTGTGCGTGCCCATGCTTCTGCTGGCCGTTTCCGTATCGGCAGCCCAGGCTGACAAGGAGACGCCGGTCGAGAAGATTCGCAAGGTATTGGACCAACCCATCACCTTGAATTTCTCGGGCCAGGATTTCCAGGACATCTGCAACCACCTCAAGGACAAGACCGGCGTCAACTTCGTTCTCGACCAGAATCTCCAGCAATTAATGCAGATTGGCATCGGCAACATCCCTGCGCCCCCCGGCTTCCCCGCGGCCCCGGCGCTCGAGCTCAAGGGCGACAAAACCAGGTTGAGCGAGGTGCTGCAACGATTCCTCGGCACCTCGGCGATGACCTATGTGATCGCGGACAACTCCATCGTGTTCGTCACGGAGGACCAGGCTGCGAGCCGGGTGTTCGGCCAGCGCATCCATGTGAAGGTGGAAGAAGTGCCGCTGCAAAAGGTCCTGAAAGAAGTGATGCGCAACGCCCATTTCAACCTGGTCATCGATCCGCGCGTCAGCAAGGAGGCCCAAAACCCTGTGACCTTGCAACTGGAGAACACGACGCTGGAGACTTCGGTCAAGCTGCTGGCGGAATTGGCTGGGCTCAAGGCCGTGCGCATGGACAACGTGCTCTTTATCACGAATGAAGCCCGCGCGGACAAAATGCGTCAGGAGAACCCGGTCGCACCGGCGAATCCGGCCAATCGCGTCTTTCCAGGCATGTTCGGCGGCATCGGCCTGGGCGTCGTCCCCGCTGTCGGCGTGGCCCAACCGATTCGCATTCAGGTGAAGCCCGCCGCTCCGCCGGCTCCGGATCAGAATGCGCCGAAGTAGGAGCGATTCCAGGTGGAGACGATCATGTCCGAACCCGTCGTGACGATTCGCTGTCGTGAAAACGGACCTTTGGTGTTGCCAACGACCATCAAGATTGTGGACCACCTGGGCAACGAATTCACGCTGCCTGAGGGCAAAGATGTGATCGCCCTGTGCCGTTGCGGTCACTCGGAGAAGAAGCCATTCTGCGACGGCCATCATCGCCAGGCCAACTTCCAGGCCGCCGAGACCGCCGGTCCGGCCGACGGCGGCCAGTGAAAGTTGGCGATGCTGGGCCTATAGCTCAACGGCAGAGCAGGGGACTCATAATCCCTTGGTTGCAGGTTCGAATCCTGCTGGGCCCAATCCTAACTCCCACAAATGCAAGGACTTGTGAACATTCTGAAAAAAGGCATTTCATCGAGAACTTCGCCGTTCACAAAAATTCACAAGAAATGTACCCGCAGGCCAACGAAGAAGGGACGGATTCTCGGCAATGAATCCGCCCCTTTCGTTGATCCGAACAGCCGGTTTATCCAGCGGAAGGACGCAGGTTGGCCAATTCAGCGGAAATCGACGCTGCCAAGGTCCAGTCCTTTGCCGCAATCGCCGCCTTCAGTTTTTCTTCGAGGAGGCCAGGCTTGCTTTCGACATGACCATATTGTCGAGCAAGGTCCGGCGAAAGGCTGGCCAATGGTAATCGGCGCGCAAAAGGGACCCACATCGGCGCGCAAAATGGGCCCACCTAGGGTAGGGAAAGGGTTGGTTTCCGGGGGGGGGAGGGGCCGTAACGGAAGGAGGGCGTAGCCCGACTGGAGTTACGGCCCCTCCCCCCCCGCCGCGCGACCGCCGGGGTCGCTTCCGGTTGGTGCCTCAGCTCTTTTTCCT
>Ga0182024_10014603_pt1 | contig 15167 bp, 15 predicted proteins | sample P32metaG_FD_120480 | JGI IMG/M metagenome (GOLD analysis project Ga0182024, IMG submission 120480) | Permafrost microbial communities from Stordalen Mire, Sweden - P3-2 metaG (Illumina Assembly) | ecosystem: Environmental > Terrestrial > Soil > Wetlands > Permafrost | place: Sweden: Stordalen... | reverse complement strand
ACCTTGGATACCGAAACAGCGACGGGAGTTTCACTTATGCGCGACTGAATCTCATCCCCTTGACCTGGACCTCCCCATGTGAGGACTGGTCGCTGACGAGCCTGAAGGAAAAGCTGATCAAAATTGGTGCGAAGGTCGTCAGCCATGGCCGCTACGTCGCCTTCCAGATGGCCGAGGTCGCCATCCCCCGGCAGATATTCCAGGAGATTTTGCGGCTGATCGCGGAACTACGGCCGCAGCCGCCATCCGTGCCGGCGTGAGGTGGTATCGTGTTCGAAAGCAAGCGACAGGAGACCTGCGTCTCGATGGCAGAAAAGCTGACGTTTGCGGGCCTGACTATGGCAAATCCGCAACACCCGCAGGAGAATCATCTCTCTGTCCCGCGTTTTACCCACGGTTCGCATTGTCAGTGTGGCCTGGGGGGGTCACCATGACGCCGATAAGGCATTCCATCTGGGGAATGCCGGTTGAAATCGGCAGCTCGCGTCGGGACGAGGGCAATCATGAAAAAGGTCATCGCCGGATTTGTAGCGCTCAATGCGCTGATTGCAGCACCTGCTCTTGCCGCCGATATGCCGGTCAAAGCAGTGCCGCAGGAGCCCGCTGCGTTCACCTATAATTGGACTGGACTCTACCTGGGTCTGAATGCTGGCTATTCGTGGAGTAGCGCGACCACAACCACGACTACGGCCTGCGAGCCGGTCGGGTATTATTGCACGATAGGTGGTCCAGCGGGCCTCTTAAATCTACCCGCCATTAGTGCCGACGGAAGCGGCGCATTCCACAGCAATGCGTTCACTGGTGGCGCACAGGTCGGCTACAATTGGCAATCTAATAACTTGGTCCTCGGAGTTGAGGGGGATATCGAGTCTTATCGCTTGAAGGTAACAACCACTGTTGCTCGGCCGTATCCAGGCAATCCGGGTGTGACATACGTTGAGGGTACGGGCGTAAGCACTAATTGGCTTTCCACGTGGCGGATTCGCGCTGGTTGGGCAAACGATAAAGTGCTGCTCTATGCGACCGGCGGCTTGGCCCTGGCCGATCTCTCAGTTAGCGACACCTTCAGCGATAACGACGCAGCCGGTGCTGTAGGAGGCTCCGCCACGACAGGGTTAAAGGCAGGTTGGACTGCTGGCGGTGGGCTTGAATATGCCCTATCGCGAAACTGGAGTGTCCGAGGTGAATATCTCTATGTCGATCTGGGCTCGGTGAGCGCGACAAGCACAGTTACCAATGCGACTTTTCCCGGTTTGACAAATCCGCTCTCTATCACCGGCAAAGTGACTGCAAACATCGCTCGGGCAGCGCTGAACTACAGATTCTGAGGCGCGTTCCCGTTTATTCGATGGGGCGTGTTGGCGGCGAGCACCAGGACGGTTTTGAACCGGGACGTCAGCTTCGGGTCGAAATGCGAGGGAGCGCGCGGAGGCGCTATTTGACGTTGGTGACCTTGAGGTCGTTGAATTTCCAGACATCGACCTTGTCGGGAGATTCGGCATAGAGCCCGATCAGGCTCGATGCGCCCGGCGATTGCGCCAGCAGCTTGGTGCCCGGCTTGCCGTTGATCTCGACGCCGAGCGTCTGTCCCTTGATGGTCAGCCGCAGCGTGTTGGGCTTGTTGGCGCCCTGCACGATCGCATCCGAGGGCGTCCAGTCCACCGGCGGCGAGACCCAGGCCGCGTTCACCAGCCGGCCGATCTTGAAATAGCCGTTGGTCGCCAGCAGCAGAAAATAGGCGTTGCGGTAATCCTTGGCCCAGAACGCCAGTCCGGCGGCCGACTGTTCGGGCCTGGCGATCTCGATCGCGGACACGGTCAGGCAGATATCCGCATCGTCGAACAGGAACGCGTTGTTGAGCGCCTTGTAGCCGCGCTGGGTGTCGGCCTTGATGACGGCCGAACCGTCCTTGATGGTGAAATTGCTGCTCTGATCGCCCCACGACGCGTCCGCAAACGAGAAATTGTCGTTCAGCAGTACCTTGTCGCCGTCGCACGCGCGCGCGGGACCGCCGCCGGCGGCGATGAGCAGCGCGGTCGCGGCCAGCGCCAAACTGAAGGTCGCGGTGCGCATCTGGTTCCCCTCGCCGTCGCCATCGATATTCCGTTGCCGATTCCTTACGGTCAAGCAAGATAGGGCTCGGCGGCGACCCATCGGGCGGCTTGTGCCGCACGCCGCCGCGGCGACGTGCCGCTGGCGGGCGCTCTTCTCAGCGGTTGGAAGGCGTCGCGGAATCCGGAATCGTGCGCGGGCAGGCTGGGCTAAAGAGCGTAAAAGAACGTCAGCCGAGGCAGCGCGGCGCAGGGAGTTGACCGTGATGACAATGCTGTCGCGTCGCGCATTGCTCGCCGCCGCAGTGCCGGCGATGGCCACACTGGCGCGCGCGCAGGATGCCCAGGACTATCCGAGCCGTCCGGTCGCCCTGGTGGTGCCGTTCGCGCCGGCCGGCGGCACCGACATCCTCGCCCGCCTGCTCGGTCAAAAACTCGAACAGCGGCTCGGCAAGCCGTTCGTCGTCGAGAACCGCCCGGGCGCCGGCACCGTGATCGCCACCAACTTCGTGGCGAAATCGCCGCCCGACGGCTACACCCTGCTGATGACGGTGTCGTCGCTCGCGATCGACGTGACGCTCTACAAGAAGCTGCCCTACGATCCGGCCAAAGACCTCGCCTTGGTTGCGCTGATCGCTTCGGTGCCGTTCGTGCTGGTGGTCAGTCCTACGCTGCCGGTGCACAGCGTCGCCGACCTCATCAATCTCGCCAAGAAAAGACCGCTCAGCTTCGGCTCCGGCGGCGTCGGCGCGTTCCATCATCTGTGCGCCGCGCTGTTCGACAGCATGACCGGCATCAAGATGACGCACGTGCCGTACCGCGGCACGGCGCCGGCGCTCAACGATCTGATCGGCGGCTACATCCAGGTGATGTTCAGCGATCTCGGTCCGGCGCTGCCGCTGATCCAGGCCGGCAAGTTGCGCGCGCTGGCGGTGACCGGTGCGGAACGCTTTGCGTCGCTGCCCGACGTGCCGCCGCTGGCCGAGGCCGGAGTGCCCGGCTTCAACGTGGCCGCATGGCAAGCCGTGGTGGCGCCGGCGCAAACGCCGAACGCCATCATGACCAAGCTCAACGCCGAGCTCAACACCATCGTCGCCATGGACGAGGTGCACGCGCGCATGCGCGATCTCGGCATGATTCCGGTCGGCACCGGCTCGGTCGAGGAGCTGCAGCGCTTCCTGCAGTCCGAGATCGTGCACTGGAGCAAAGTCGTCGAGGCGGCCAGCATCGCCAAATCCGAGTGACAAGTCTGAGCGACAAGTCCGAGCGACGCTTTCCGTGCTATTGAAGGCCTCCGGCAGCCGCGTGCAGGCGCAGTCTCAGCATGGCGCATGTCGTGGCTCTTTTTTTTGGGAGCGCCCACGGTGCCGCCATCCGCCGACCACGACATCGAGCGCCAGCTTCCCGCCGGCGATGAGATCTTTCTCGACCATGTCGCGCACTTCGTGCGCGACGCCGATGCGGCGAGCCGTGCGCTGGAGCGCGCCGGCTTTGCGCCGACGCCGGCCTCGATCCAGGTCAATCCCGAGATCGCCGTCGGCACGCGGCTCACCGGCACCGGTAATGTCACGGCGATGTTTTCGCGGGGCTACATCGAAGTCTTGTTCAAGACCGCCGATACGGTGCTGGGCCGCGAGTTCGATGCGGCGCTCGCGCGCTATGCCGGGCTGCATCTCGCCGCCTTCGCGGTCGCGGACGCCGGGCAGGCGCACGAACGGCTGTCGGCGGCGGGCTTTCGGGTGCGGCCACTGGTGCGCATGCAGCGTCTGGTCGAGACCGAGGCGGGCGACGACACCGCGGCTTTCACCATCGCGCGGGTCGAGCCCGGCGTGATGCCCGAGGGCCGCATCCAGATGCTGACGCATCACACCGAGCAGGCGGTGTGGCAGGAGCGATGGCTGTCACATCCAAACAGCGCCGCGGGCCTCATCGATGTCGTCATCGCCGTTGCCGACGTCGAGGAGGCCGCCGCGCGCTTCGCGCGCTTCACCGGCCGCGCCGCGACGCCGGTATCGGGCGGCGCGCTGTTAGCGCTCGACCGCGGCGGCGTGCTGCTCGTCAAGCGCGATGCCTTGACGGAGATCTTGCCGGAGTGCGCGATGCCCGGGCTGCCGTTCATGGCCGGCTATGCGCTGCGTGTGCGCTCGCTCGCCGCCGCCGAGTCGGCCGTCGAGGGCGCCGGTCTCGAATGGCGCGCGCTGGAGGACGGCATCGTCGCGTGCTTTCCGGCCGAGCTCGGCGAGGGCGCGTGGTTTTTCGTCGAGCACGCGGCGGCGCTGCCGTGGCGAAGATGATTGCCGAAAGCTACTCGGCGGGCACCTTCTCGCTTTCGGCGGGGACGACTTCCTTGACGGCGCCGCGCCAGCCGTTGTGCGTAAGGTCGAAGATGATGCCGTCCGGGTTCTTGTATTTGACCTCGTAGAAGGTATTCGGATTGTGGTCGGGCCGGCCGCCGAAATAGGTGCCGCCGGCGTCCGTCACCTTCTTGGCGGTCTCCTCGAGATTGTCGACCCACATGCCGAAATGCACGAGGCCGTGGTAGCCCTTGTGGAAGCCGGGCACCTCGTCGTCGTATTTGAGCAGCGCCACGTTGATGGTGCCGTCCGACACGTAGCAGCCGATGCCGGCCTGGCCGACCCGCTTCATGCCGAACGCCTCCTCGAAGAACTTTGCCGCCTTGTCGGGATCGGGAACCGACAGCGCGATGTGACGAAGCCGTGCAGCCATGACAACCTCCTTGCGGCGCGCCAGCGCCGTTTATCGAATGCTGATTGGCGGACAGCATCCAACGGCCGCCACCGGCCGTCAAGCGTGCGCACGCGGGCGCTCATTCCTCATGGATGCCGGCGCCGACGATGACGTCGCGCCATTTCTTGATATCGGTGGCGATACGCCCGGCGAGCGCTTCCGGCGTGCTCGGCTCGGCTGCGACGCCCAACTCGCCCAAGGCGGCGACGAGGGCGTCCTGGTGCAGGATCGCGTTCACCTCGCCGTTGAGCCGCGTCACGATCGCGGCCGGCGTGCCGGCCGGCGCGTAGAGCGCCTGCCAGAGCACGGTTTCGTAGCCGGGCAGGCCGGATTCGGCGATGGTCGGAACGTCGGCGAGCGCGGCGCTGCGCTGCGCGCTCGTCACCGCGATGGCGCGCACCTTGCCGTCGCGAATGAGCTGCAAGGTCGGCGGGATGGTGACGAACGCCATGTCGACGCGGCCGGCGATGACATCGAGGATTTCCTGCTCCGTGCCGCGGTAGGAAACCGGCGTGAGTTCGATGCCCGCCATCTTCTCGAACAGGACGCCGGCGAGGTTGGCGAGCGTAGCCGGGCCGGCCGAGGCGAAGCTGAGCTTGCCCGGCTTTTGCCTGGCGAGCGCGATCAACTGCTGCACGGTGTGCGCGCCGACGCCGGGATGCAGCGCAAGCGCGAACGGCGACGCTCCGATCATCGAGATCGGCGCGAAATCCTTGAGCGGATCGTAGGTCGGATGCGCCATCAGGCTCGGCGACAAAGCGAGCGTGCTGGTGTTGGCGAGACCGAGCGTGTAGCCGTCGGGCGCCGCGCGGGCGACCGCCTCGGTGCCGAGATTGCCGCTGGCGCCAGGCCTGTTCTCGACCACGAGCTGTCGGCCGAGGCGCTCGGTGAGTTTCTGCGCGACCAGCCGCGCCACGATGTCGGAGCTGCTGCCGGGCGGGAACGGCACGACCAAACGGATCGGCCGCTGCGGCCAATCAGCGGCGCGCGCTGCGGGCGGCGCGCCGGCCGCCGCGGCCGCGATTGCGGTCACCAGCAACGCCAGCGCCGCCCACCTCGTTGCGCGTCTGCGATATTTGTTCTCAGGCGATCGCATCGGCTTCCCGCAGGCTCTCGAACAGAGCGGTCCTGAGCAAAAACTTGCGCGCCAGCTCCGGATCCTCCGCGGTGCGGCGCAGCTCGTCGTGATTGCGCCGGCGCATCGCTGGATCGCGCTCGGTCAGCAGCCGCTTGTTGCGGATGGTTTGCGCCTGGGTGTGCGCGACGGCGACGTGACGGCGCTGGCGCTCGTAGCGGTCGAGCACGCTGTCGTCGGCCTCCTTGCGCGCGATGGCGATGAGCTTGTCGGCGAGATTGATGGCGTCGTGGACGCCGCTGTTCATGCCCATGGCGCCGATCGGGCTGTTCACGTGCGCGGCATCGCCGGCCAGGATGGCGCGGCCGACCCGGAATTTTTGCGCGACGCGCTGGTGCACCACGTAGAGATTGCTGCCGACGATGTCGAACGGCTTGCCGGTCGGCAAAAAACCCTGAAGGCGCGCCTGCAGCGCCTCCGGCCGCATCAGCGCCGCCTCGTCGGCGTTCGGATCGGTCGGAAAGTGCACGCGCCAGCGGTCGGGCGGGCCCTTCCAGTGGAACAGGTTCGACCATTCGGTCGGGTCGGAGATGTAGTTGCGATGGGCGTAGCCGTGGCGGCGGAAATCGTACGCCACCTCGATGTTGAGGGTGCGGTCGTCGTAAGTAAAACCCTCGAACGCGATGCCGAGGTCCTTGCGTACGATGCTGCGCGCGCCCTCGGCGCCAATGAGGTAGCGGCCCGCGATGGTCTCCTCCTCGCCGGCCGGATTGACGACGCGGGCGGTCACGCCGTCGGCGCTCTGCGCGAACGCGATGAACTCGCTCGACAGCCGCAGCTCGATATTGGGATGCGCCTTGGCGAGCTTGAGCGCCTCTTCGACGATCTTGATGCGCTCGCATTGCAGCACGTAGGGAAAGCGCGTGTCGTTGCTGAGATCGCCGTGATCGAAGGCGGCAATGAGCTTGCCTTCGTGGCGGTCCCAGTAGTGGAACACCGGCGCGATGATGCCGCGCGGCTCGAGCTTCTGATAAAGCCCGATACGCTCGTACATTTCGAGCGTCGCCGGATGGTTGGTTCCGGCGCGCGGCACCTGTTCGAGGAAATTATCGTCGCCCAGCGCCTCGACCAGGCAGACCGCGACGTCGGCCTGCGCCAGCGCCAGCGAGAGGCAGAGGCCGACCGGCCCGGCGCCGATGACGACGATGCGCTCTGAAGGCATTTGCCCGGGCTCGCCGGCAAAATGCCATCACGCCTTCGCGGTCACTTCCTTGGTGGCGCCGGCCCAACCGTGATGGGTGAGATCGAACACGACGCCGTCGGGATTGCGATACTTGGCCTCGTAGAACGAATTGGGCGAGGTCGGCCGTCCGGCGAGATATTTGCCGCCGGCTGCGACCACCTTCTTCTCGGCCTCGTCGAGATCGTCGACCCACATGCCGAAATGGTAGAGCCCGGGCTTCTCCTCGCCCTCCGTCTTCAACAGCGCGACGTTCATGACGCCGTCCGACATGTAGACGCCGCGGCGCGCGGTGCCGGCCCGCGTCATGCCGAAGGCTTCTTCGAAAAACTTTGCGGCCTTCTCCGGATCGGGGACGATGATCGCGATGTGTCGTAGCCTGGAGGCCATGGGCCTTCTCCGTTGCTGTTCTGGGGCCGTGAGGGATGGCGCACCATAATAAGCGGTGCGATATTTGCAAAGCCCTCCGCTCTCACGCACGATCACGACGCAACAACCGGATCACCCGATGCCGCCCGCCGCCACCGCCGCCGAATATGATTTCATCATCGTGGGCGCGGGCTCGAGCGGCTGCACGCTGGCGAACCGGCTGAGCGAGGACGCCCGCGTCCTCGTGCTCGAAGCCGGCGGCTGGGATCGCGATCCGTGGATCCATATTCCGCTCGGCTGGGGCCGCATACTGAACCGGCGCATGCACGATTGGATGTACTTTTCCGAGCCCGAGCCGCAGATGGACGGCCGCCGCATCGAATGTGCGCGCGGCAAGGTGATCGGCGGCTCGTCGTCGATCAACGCCATGGCGTATGTGCGCGGCCATCGCGGCGACTACGACCGCTGGGCCGCGGCCGGCCTCGGCCAATGGTCTTACGCGCACGTGCTGCCCTATTTCCGGCGCCAGGAATCCTGGGAAGGCGGCGGCAGCGACTATCGCGGCGGCGCCGGCCCGCTCACCACGCAGCGCACGCGCTTCGCCGATCCGCTGGTCGAGGCCTACATCGCCGCCGGCGCCGCGGCCGGCCACGGCTGGACCGACGACTATAACGGCCGCCAGCAGGAAGGCTTTTCGCGCTGGCAGATGACGATCCGCGACGGCCGCCGCTGCAGCGCGGCGCGCGCCTATCTCAAGCCCGCGATGGCGCGCGGCGACCGAAATCTGCGCGTCGAAGTGGGCGCGCTGGCGAGCCGCGTGGTGCTCGCCGGCAGCCGCGCCGTCGGCGTCGACTATGTTTTCCGCGCCGGCGACACGGTGCGCGCCACTGCCGCGCGCGACGTCATCCTGGCCGGCGGCGTCATCAACTCGCCGCAACTGCTCATGCTCTCGGGCATCGGCGAGCCGGCCGAGCTTCGCGCCCATGGCATCGACGTGAAGGTGGCGCTTCCCGGCGTCGGCAAGAACCTGCAGGATCATATCTCGGCCGGCATCGCCTATACCCGCAAGGAGCCGGGGCGGTTTCACCAGGCCATGCGGCTCGATCGCATCGCCCGCGAGCTCGCCAGGGCCTATCTGTTCGGCACCGGGGTTGCGAGCGATCTGCCGGGCGGCACGCTGGCGTTTCTCAAGACCGAGCCGGGCGTAAAACTGCCGGACGTGCAATTGCTATTCAACGCCGGCTCGATGGCGGCAAAACCCTATCTGGCGCCGGTGCTGCCGGCGTTCGCCGATGGCTTTGCCTGCCGGGTGGCGCTGTTGCGGCCGCAGAGCCGCGGCCGCGTCGAGCTCGCCTCGGCCGATCCGCGCGCGCCGCTGCGCATCCGGCAGAATTTCCTCGCCGCCGACGACGATCTCAAAACGCTGCGCGCCGGCCTGCGCATGGCGCGCGAGGTCGGCCGGCAGGCCGCGCTGGCGCCGTTCGTCGCCGCCGAGACGACGCCGCTCGATACCGACGCGGCGATCGACGCCCACATCCGCGCGACCGGCATCACCGTGCATCACCCGGCCGGCAGCTGCCGCATGGGCGCCGACGACGCCGCGGTGGTCGATGCCGAGCTGCGCGTGCGCGGCGTCGAAGGGTTGCGCGTGGTCGACGCCTCGGTGTTTCCCGACCTTGTCGGCGGCAACATCAACGCGCCGGTGATCATGATCGCCGAAAAGGCCGCCGACATGATCCTGGGCCGCGCCGCGCCGCCGCCGAGCAATGCGTGATCGGCTGGCCATGCGCGCGCCCCTTGCGGGAGAGGGCCGCTCGGTGCTTGTTTGAACCGCAATCATGGCTGGCTAAACCCGCGCCGCCGCATGACCGAAGGGAAAGCCGTTTGCACACGCCGACGAACCTGAAAACCTCCTGGCCCGACGCGATCTTTGCCCACTTCCGGCGCGTCGGCATCCGCCAGGTCGGCTATGTGCCGGACGCCGGCCACAGCCGTCTCATTGAGCTGTGCCGCGACGATCCCGACATCGCCGACGTGGTGCTGACGACCGAGGAGGAAGGCGTCGGCCTCGTCGCCGGCGCCGCGCTCGGCGGCCAGCGCGCGGCGCTGCTGATGCAGTCGAGCGGCGTCGGCAACTGCATCAACATGTTTTCGCTGCTGCGCAACTGCGGTTTCGGCTGCGTCGTGCTGGTGACCATGCGGGGCGAGTTCGGCGAGTTCAATCCGTGGCAGGTGCCGATGGGCGCCATCACCGAGGACGTGCTGCGGCTCGCCGGCTTTCTCACCTATCGGATCGAGGATGCCGATGCCGTCGATGACATCGTCGGCGCCGGCTGCGACATGGCCTTCGACGGCGATCTGCAAGTCGCAATCCTGCTGGGGCAGCGGCTGATCGGCCGCAAGCAATGGACCAAGTGATGCTCGACCGCCGCGAACTGGTGCGCGATCTGTTGATCGACCGCGGCGACCTCCTGGTCGTCTGCGGCCTCGGCTCGGCGACCTACGACGTGGCTGCTGCCGGCGATCATGCGCTCAACTTCTATCTGTGGGGCGCGATGGGCGGCGCCGCCATGATCGGCCTCGGCCTCGCGCTGGCGCGGCCGCAAAAACGCGTCGCCGTCCTCACCGGCGACGGCGACATGCTGATGGGCCTGGGCAGCCTCGCCACCATCGGCGTCCAGCAGCCCAAGAATCTGGCGATCGTCGTGCTCGACAACGCCCATTACGGCGAGACCGGCATGCAGCCGAGCCACACTTTTTCCGGCATCGATCTGGTCGCCGCCGCGCTGGCCTGCCGCTTCACGCAGGCGCGCGCCGTGTCGCGCCTCGAGGAAGCGGCCGAGGTCCGCGCGCTCCTCCATTCCGGCCAAGGCCCGCTCCTCGTCAACGCCCGCATCAGCCACGAGGATACCCCGCGCGTGCTGCCGCTGCGCGATGGGCACGCCATCAAGCGGCGCTTCATCGCGGCGGTGGATTCCGCCTGACGCGGGCTTCATGACCATCACCGTCGAGAGAATCGGCGCGGTCGCGCGCCTCACGCTCAACCGCCCGGAACGCGCCAACGCGCTCAACGCGGCCATGCTGGGCGCGATCGGCGCGGCGCTCGACGAGATCGAGCGCGATCCCGCCGTGCGGGTCTTGATCGTGACCGGCGCCGGCGCGGCCTTCTCGTCGGGTTTCGACCTCAAGGAGCAGATGGAGGCGCGCCCGGTCGGCGTCGCGCAATGGCAGCCGATCCTGCGCAAGGACTTCGACGCCATCATGCGGTTCTGGCATTTTCCGCGACCCACCATCGCGACGGTGCGCGGCGCGTGCCTCGCCGGAGGCTTCGAGCTGGCGCTCGCCTGCGACCTCACGATCGCGGCGGACGATGCGTTCTTCGGCGAGCCGGAGCTGAAATTCGGCGCCGGCATCGTGGCGATGCTGTTGCCGTGGCTGGTCGGCCCCAAGATCGCCAAGGAGATCATCCTCCTTGGCGAGGACCGCATCCCGGCCGCGCGCGCCCGCGAGCTCGGCATCGTCAATCGCATCGTGACCTCGGCCGAGCTCGACGACGTCGGGCTCGCCGTTGCCAATCACATTGCGGCGATCGATCCGAACCTCGTCATGCAGACCAAGCGCGCCATCAATCGCGCCTTCGAGGCCCGCAACATGCTCGAAGCGCTCGAAGCGGGACTTGCCATCGATCTCGCGATCGAAAGCGCGGGCTCGCCCGACAAGGTGGAGTTCATGGCGATCGCCCGGCGCGACGGGCTCAAGGCGGCGCTCGCCTGGCGCGATGCCCGGTTCCCAGGTCGCACCCCGTGAGCCCAACGCCGGATGCGCTCATCGCCGCCGCGTCGTTTCCCGCAGAGCGCGTAAGCGCCGAACATGCGAAGGCCCCGGATCAGCGGTGCACCGCTGCGCGCTGCACCGCATCCGGGGAACGAGGTCTATAGCATTACCACCGCAGCGTCGTTTCCCGGGCGCAGCGCAGCACGAAGTGGTGCGCTGCAGACCCGGGATCGTGACGGGCTCAGAGCACGTAAGCGCCGGACATGCGAAGGCCCCGGATCAGCGGTGCACCGCTGCGCACTGCACCGCGTCCGGGGAACGATGTCTATGAGTGCTGCGCCGCTGGCGAGCAGGCGCGACGGTTACGGCGAATTGGCCGCGGCGCGCGAAAACTACATCATATCGAGGCGGAGCGGCGCACGCTGCACCGGCGCCTCTTGGGCGACCGCGCCCTGGCGCGCCGACGGCCTCTTGGCTCGCAGCGCATTGGCGGGTCGCGCGAGGGTCGCGCTCGCCGACTTGGCGGGCGCCTTGCTGGACGAGGCGCTGGCCGGTTTGTCCCGGCCCGCCGTTGCGGACGAAGGCCGCGCGGTTGCCGATGCGGGCGACGGCGCCTCTTTGGCGAGCACGTAGGTCGCGACGCGATGCGGGCGCGCCCAGCGTTGTTTGGTGATGGTCTTTGCCGCGACCTGTTTCGGATTGGTCTTCGAGCACGCCCGATGCAGGAACGAGTAGTCGAAGTCTTTGCAGCGGTCCGCCGTCTGCGGCTGGGACGAGGCCGGGGGCGGCGCCGGGGTCGCTACGGAGTCGCGCAGTGCATGGCTGGCTCCGCCATCGCCGACACGGAATGTGCCGAAAGCGGTGGCAATTCTGTCCGTCGTAGAGGGTGACGCCGCCTCGGTGGATGCCGGCGCCCGGCTGAACGACACCGCCGCCAGGACCCGTTCGCCCTGCGAGGTGAGCGGGCTCACCGCCGTCGCAAAGATCGCCACGCCGAGCGCCATCAAGGCTATGGCCGACTTGGGGCTGCGCCATGCCGCGGCTCGAGACCGACGGCGCGGCCTTGATCCACGGTAAGGCGCTGTATTGCAATGCGAAAAGACGTCGAAATGGCTGCGCAAAGGAGCCTCTCCCCAAACACCGGAAACGGCGCTCGTTTTGACGATCGACCGTGTCCCAGACGCAGAACCGCCCTCGGCGGCCCTTCGCTCCTGATTGTTAGTTGCGCGACACGGTTCCCGGTTCTGTGCTGCTCACAGAGTTGTGATGAGAAACCACGCCGGCGGGCGGCCCCGCATGCGCGAAGGGACATGCGGGGTTGATCGGTTTGGGAGGCCTGCCCGGGACATCGCTTCGCGCATCCGGGTTCCGCTTGCAACGCGGCGATGCGGATTTGGTTAATGTTGTCGGGACTTCGGCTTGCAAGTTTGCAGCAGCGGCGAAAGCGCCGGCTAACGCGGCTGTCGTAGAGTGCCGCAATCGTCGGGACGCCATCGCCTGGGACACACCACCGTCATGTTGAGGCAACTCCACCTGCTCGCATTACCCATCGCGACCTCGATAGCGTTCTATGACGCCGGGTTCTTTGTTGCGGCCAACCTCTTCGGCTTGACCGGGCGAGAGCTGGCTCTTGGCGTCGTCGCCGGCGCGAGCGGTGGGGCCTGCGTGCTCACGGCCGTGATGTGGAGGCAGATGCGCGACATTACCGGCCGGTTTGGCGACGGCGCCGCGCCGACAGTCCGGAATTAGCTGCGCGCGAAGAAATTGTGGTGCCGCGGAGAGGATTCGAACCTCCGACCCACGCATTACGAATGCGTTGCTCTACCGGCTGAGCTACCGCGGCAAACCGGGGTCCACCTAATACCCGCCCACTGTTAACGCAAGCCATGTTGCAGGCGCAATGGCGGTTGCGGCGCGCCGGCGCGGCCCATCCGCTTGTATCGTCCGCACCGGGGTCCTACGCTGCAGCCATTAGCCGATGAATCAAGCCGGGCCGGCAGGATTTTGCGCGCGACGCGTTGCCCGGATGGGAGGCTTCCATGCCGATCAAGACTTTCCCGCTCGCCTTCGCCGCGGGCCTCGCCGCGCTCATGTCGCAGGCATCCGCGCCGGCCCTGGCGCAGAACACCACCGCGCTCTCGGGCGAGGTGTCCTCCGCCAAGGAAGGGCCGATGGAAGGCGTCGTCGTCAGCGCCAGGAAGGACGGTTCGACCATCACGGTCTCGGTGGTCAGCGACGACAAGGGCCATTTCGGCTTCCCGGCGTCGCGGCTCGATCCGGGGCATTATGCGATCAGCATCCGCGCGGCAGGCTACGAGCTCGCCGGCACCAAGGACGCCACCGTCGCAGCCGGCCAGGAGGACAAGGTCGCGCTCACGCTCGCGCCGGCGCGAAATCTCAGCGCGCAACTCAGCAACGCCGAGTGGCTCATCAGCATGCCGGGCAGCGACGAGCAGAAGCGCTTCCTGCTCGAATGCAACAGCTGCCACACGCTCGAGCGCATCGTGAAATCGACCCACGACGCCGACGAGTTCATGCAGGTGTTCCAGCGCATGAGCCGCTATTATCCGGGCAGCACGCCGCTCAAGCCGCAGCCGCTTGCCGGCAATGCCGGCCGCAGCGTCGGCAAGGGGCCGGAAGCGCAGCAGGCGGCCGACTGGCTCGCCGGCCTCAATCTCAGCCGGCAGGAAACCTGGAACTGGCCGCTCCAGACGCTGCCGCGCCTCACCGGCAAGTCGACCCACGTCATCATCACCGAATACGACATGCCGAACAAACTGATCGAGCCGCACGACGTCGTGCTCGATCACGAGGGCAACGTCTGGTACTCGGATTTCGGCCAGATGTTCGTCGGCGAGATGGATCCGAAGACCGGAGCGGTCACGCAATATCCGATCCCGGTGGTCAAGCCCGGCTATTCGCTCGGCACGCTCGATCTGCACATCGACAAGGACGACAATCCTTGGGTCGGCGTGATGTATCAGAGCGCGATCGCCAAGCTCGACCGCAAGACCGGAAAATTCGAGACCTGGTCGACCCCCAAGGCGTGGGACACCGACGCCGGCCAGCTCGGCCACCTCGCCATCGAGGGCACGGCGGCCGACGACAAGGTGTGGATCAAGAATTCCGACGGCGGCCACATCTACCGGCTCGACCTCGCCTCCAACAAGTTCGAGGATCTGGGCTCGCAGAAGGATCCGCGCACCGGCAAGCGCATCGGCACCTACGGCATCCATTCCGACTCGGCGAACAATCTCTATCTGCTGGATTTCTCCGCCGGCAACATCGTGCGGCTCGACGCCAAGACCAAGGAGCCGACCGTGTTCCTCACCCCGACGCCGAACTCGCATCCGCGGCGCGGCTACGTCGACGATCGCGACCGGTTGTGGTTCGCCGAATATTTCGGCAACGCCATCGGCATGCTCGATCCGCAGAGCGGCAAGATCTCGGAGTGGAAGGTGCCGACGCCGTGGGCCTCGCCCTACGACGCCGTCGAAGACGCCCACGGCCAGGCCTGGACCGGCTCGATGAACACCGACCGGGTGTCGCGGCTCGACATCAAGACCGGGCAATACATCGAATACCCGCTGCCGCGCCCGACCAACATCCGCCGCGTCTTCGTTGACGACCGGCAAAACCCCGGCACGCTCTGGGTCGGCAGCAACCACGGCGCCTCGATCGTGAAGGTCGAGCCGCTGGATTGATTTGATTTGTATCCCGTCACCCTGAGGTGCGCGGCGCGCAGCGCCGAGCGTGTGTCCTATATCGTCAGGGGCTCAGAGCGCGTAAGCGCCGAACACGCGAAGACCCCGGATCAGCGGTGCACCGCTGCGCAGCGGCCCGCTACGTTGAAATCATTATTGATTTTGGCATGTTCCACACGCAATTACACACTTTTGTTTTGGCGCTT
>Ga0182024_10014602_pt1 | contig 15167 bp, 15 predicted proteins | sample P32metaG_FD_120480 | JGI IMG/M metagenome (GOLD analysis project Ga0182024, IMG submission 120480) | Permafrost microbial communities from Stordalen Mire, Sweden - P3-2 metaG (Illumina Assembly) | ecosystem: Environmental > Terrestrial > Soil > Wetlands > Permafrost | place: Sweden: Stordalen... | reverse complement strand
GTAACTCCGCAACAGGTTGGTGAAATGTTTGAATTGGCAAGAAAAGCCATCGAAAAAATAAAGGCTAATTAGCCTTTATTCATGCGGATTTGTTTTTCCATCGCTGCCGTCCGCCTTTTCTAGCAATCTCCCTGCGCTGCTCCTTTGTTAGGGACGTAGCCCTCGCCTTCCCACCCTTGCTCGCCCCAAGACTGGACAGATAGACCGCGCCGGGATTCTTCCCCTCTGCAATGGCCTTGGCGAATATCTCTTCACGCGTAAGCTCTACAGGATGCCTAGCCTCCATGCGCCTCTGATGCTCCGCAAAGACGCTGTGGGCTGACTTGATGGGGTCACTGGACATTCCCCCTACCTAGCACAGCTAACCCGAGCAAGCAAGCTCACGGATGGTCAACGGCTTGCCAAACTGATACAGTGCCCGCAGGGAGAGCGCACCCCGACCTGCGCCAAGGATTGATTGAGGGTTTGGGCGGCGAAGGCCGCCAGAGACTGGTAGCCGAGGCGGCAGTGGGGCCGGCGTTGGTCGTATTAGCGGCGGTAGTCTTCGATGACGACGCGAGCCTCGGTGAGGGTCCAGAGTTGCTCGCGGTTGAGGCAATCGTCGCCGAAGCGACCGTGGAAGGATTCGACGAAGCCGTTCTGCCATGGGCTGGCGGACTCGATATAGCCCGGTAGCAGATGGCATTTACATCTTGGGAATAGCCTTCGAATGCCTGCGGAGGGCATTTTTTTAGAAAATTGCCGATTTTTTTAAATTATTTTCGCCCCGAAAATTCCGGATTTTTTCGAGTTTCTTAACGTAGGCTATTGCCCTCCAATGACTTATCTCATCACGAAGGACGGACCCACCGTTTTTTGGCCTGTGGTAGAGTTTTATTGCGAAGGGATGGCACGCGCCAATCCCCGCAAAAACTCAAAATCCATAACAATGAATCCGATCCATCTAATTAATAATTCACGCCAAGTTCAATCGCGAAGCTTGCCAGAGTACGTCCGCCTCCCCCGACCGGGGCAGCGCTGCTTTTACACCGGACTAAGTCGAACGACGCTGTTCGAGTTGTGCGTACCTTGCTCACGAAACGGCTTCCGGCCTCCTATTCGAAGTTACCAATTGCGCAGCAAAGGGGCCGAAAGGGGCATACGCCTGTTACGCCTAAATGACCTATTCGAGCATATCGAAAGCCACGCCGTGGTTATCGTCTCACAAGAAAACAACAACCCCGATTCGAGGTAGTTTTTTTAACCCCGGTGGGACTGTTTTGCTATCCTGCCCATAACAAAAACATCAAATATCCAAAAAATGAAAACCTCTCAGTTAGACCTAAAGATTCGTCTCGGAAAAACCCGCCAACAAATAAAAATCAGGCTACGCCGTGACCACGCGGCCTTCCTCCTAGATTTGGATCCTAACGATCGCGGCCGCTGGCTTGACGCCGCAATCGATGAATCACGGAGGCTCTTTACTTTCTCCGAGATTTGCCGCGCGCACCATAAAATCGAGCTCTCGCTACAGGTTCTGTTACATCACTTCCATGTCAATTATCAAACCCAGCCGCCGCCTGCTGAACTAATCCGTCTTTTCGAAATCCTGAAAACCGTCACGTATGCTAAGCCTGCTTCCAAAAGTCGCCACCGTGAGACAGATTGAACGGAAGTTGCGGTACATTTACCGCGGCAACCACGCCAAGGTGCCCGTTTTCGGCGCGGTGCCCTGTCGGGTCACTGGGTGCGCGTCCATTGATGCCTGGTCGTTTCTGCCCCACCATCACGACCCAAGGCGCGGGGTCAAGCATGTCGTTTTTTCACTTCCTTGTAGGGTCCCGTTTGAAGAAAAATGGGTGCATACGTTTAATCGATTTGGAAAGTGTTTTTCTGAACGATTTTGCTCCGGCGCCCCGTTCGTTGGGGCTCTACATTTGGACACGGATCAAAGTCACGCTGAGCTGCTTTTTCGAAATTCCGACGGAAAACACGCCCTTCACTGGGCTAAAGGTGATCTCCACGAAATGCAGTCATGCCTTTGGATTCCCCAGATATTCAGGGATCTTCTTCCAATCGTGCCGGCCCGGGGTAATGGATTCGGCCATGGGTCACGCACGCATCCGACGCAAATGATCTCATGTTTGCTCGCCGATTACATGTCCGAGTCTGAGGTGTTGGCCTTATCTGCGAATAACTCGTTTGCCTACTCCTCAGTCGAGGATTCGCCCTTGATAAAGATATTCGGGAAAACCGTCCGGACGATCGGTTTAGCCCGCGGAGCGGAAGCTCGCCGTCACGAACTTGGCTACCGCCCAGAAATGCCGTCCCCAGTGATAATCCGACCAGAACCGCGTACCATGCCCTCTTCCGTCCTGAATCCGGACTGGAATCCTTTCGCGCCACCGTCTGCTGAGGAACTGAAAGCTGCCGGAGACGCACCACTCCACCTACGGCTGACTCCGGAGCATTGGGCGCCTGCGATGGGGTAAACTAAGAACGACAATTTGCGCAAATGGAAATCATCGACTACCCAATGCAGTTTTGCAAAAAATTCGCCCTTGGAAAGACACCCGTCGCTCAGGGTTGCCTCTTGCCGGACGTGGTGAGCCGGTTGGCGTCGTTTTACGCCCAAACCATCGAGCCAAACCAAATGAGGGAGGTCCAGCAAATGTTGGCCCAATTTTGGGAAAGCGGATACTGGATCCTATGCTCGTGCAACCCAACGACACCCGCGTGTTGGCTCCCCTGCCGGGTGGGAAACCGATACTACCTGCGTAGGTTGGAGGATCGCGGGCAGCACTTAAAAGACTGCCCATTTGTACCCCGTGTCTACCAGCCCGTCCAAAACTTAACTGGCACCAATCCCGACGCCAAGCCGCTCAATCTGCATAGCAGCATTTCGGAACCAGCCGATATTCAGGACCATGTCCCAATGCGATATTCCGGACGTCGAAGGTTTCGTCTCTCCGGATTCCTTTACAACCTGGTCGCAAAAGCCGGAATCAACCGAATTGCGCAGTGCATTCCGAAACCGGAAGAGACCGCGCAAGCGTTGGCCAACGCCATCCGCGGTGAGCGTCTGGCACATGGAGTCGCTGCCGAAGACCTGTTTTTTGTGGGCGTCGGTGTCAACCCATTCCCGAATACCATAGCAACGTTGGAAATGGACCAACATACGTGGCCGACCGGGGTGCGCCCTTATGCCCTCGCCGCTGGCATCTTTGACGTCGTCAATGACCGCACCTTAATCTGCCAACGCTCGAACGCCAACGTGTTTTGTGTCGGTCAGGTCAAATCCCTTCCCTGCGCCGGCCCGTACTTGGTCTTGGGAACAGTAGCCGAAGACTTGAGGTTTCCAGGAAGGTTTACTCCGGTTCACGCCTTTGGCCTTCCAGTGGTGTCGCGTTCTGTATGGTACCCGGTTGAAAGCCACTTCGAACGCCTGGTTTTTATCGGCTTGCACTGGATTCTTAAAAACATACTAAGTAGTGCCGTCGCTGTGACAGTGGAGAAGCCGCTGAACTCTCTGCGACCGACGGAGGATATTCCGGAAGTTCGTCCGGATTTTCTTCTCCACGCCAAATGCGGAACCTTGGTGATTGAGGTAATGGGCTCGGAAACGGATGATTATCAGGAGCGAAAAAAGCGGCTTATTCCATATATGGCCCAGCTCGGGCCGGTGTTGATAATCAATGCCACCTCAATTGACGGACGGGGCCGGTGGTTGAAGGTGCTCGGCAAACTGACCTACTTTCTATGTAAATGGGTCAACGGTGACTTCCATCCTGGAGAGGTTTACGATTTGGAGTCGCTGCCAGAAGCCAAAGTCCACCACCACCAAGCATACGTGCAGTTCCTCAACGCTTGAATCGGCTAAATGTCATCTGGTTTGATAATTCTGGCTAGAGCCACGTTAGAAACAGCTCCATCCAATGATAGTGGGTCCCGAACCAAGTGTTTTGCCTTAGCCAAAGGTAGGTATACGCGGTCACAACATATATAAAAGCAGCCGTAAGACCCGAGGGTTTCCCTGAGTCCCGACCCGACTGACCCGTTCCAAAAAACGTTAATATGACCCAGCTTAAAACGACGAAGGCCAAAACGGCAGGCAGGTACCATGCACAGAGCATCGCTGTAGGGGGTGTGGAAAATGCCGAGTCCTAGTCGTTTGAGAAACACCTGCTTGCGGGGCCGTCGAAGGAATTCGGGTGGACCAGCGAATTCGCCGTTCGTCTTTCGGCCGCCTCCGTTGGCGTTGCCCGTGCCACCGGAAGGATCGTAGGGCGGCGAGATCCATTCGATGTGCGAAACCGGTTGATAAAGAGTGCTGGGCACATGGCTCACGTCCCAGAGATACAGACGCTAAAAAAGTCTGCCTGTGCGCACTTTCATTCGGTTGCGGACCGGCCACTCTGGTCAAAATCATTTTATGTATCTATTCACGAAGGCCCTTCCAAGCTACCGCCATATCTACGGCCTGATGGACCTTCTCGACTTCCATCCTTACTTTGGCTGGGAGGTCTTTGCCGCCGCCGGCATACTCCAAACCATCGTGTTCGCCGTGTTCAGCCTTACCCCGCTATGCCAAGGCCCGTGGGCGAACCGGGTTTGGCCGGCGGCGGCAGTTCAACAGCCTTCCTCGCCGTAAAAGCTCCTGGTCTAGAATAAAAATGCGGAGGTAGGTCGGGCGCCCCACCTAAGACTTGTCCTTCGAGGCGTTGGCATCGTCACGCTCCTGCGCTTGCCGCAGTTTGGCGGCATTGAGGCTCCCCCACCCTCTGAGGTAGAATTCCGCAATGCCTTTGCAAAGCTGCCGAAAGTGGTACGGGTCGGTCATCGCATAAGCGGCGTCGATCCCATCGTTGATGTAATCCACCAGATCCGCCAATTCTGCAAATCTGCGGTCCTTGACAAACTTCGCCACCTCGTCCGGGTGGGTAATCAAATGACGACAGAGCATATCGCGATCCCGTGCCTTCCCCACGACACTTCGAATGAACTCCGGCGTTGGCCGCCCAAACTGCCGTACCCCGCCTTCGTGGTGGGTCACCCGCAACATCCCGACATTCTCAAACGGTGTGGTTGCTGGCCGAAATTCAGATTCTGCCTCCATAAGAAATCTAATTAAACAGATACCCATGCCGGAAAGCCCTCAACTTGGCCGATTCCTTCATCTCTTCGGCGACGAACTTTGCAAAATCGCCGATCTCGCTGTGGACGGAGGCTTTCTCCAGCGCCGCCATGTATTCCTGACGCCGCTCCACCCGGATGACCGTCCAATTGTACCCGCCGGAAGCGAGCATGATGTTCATCAGGAACCGCCCGATGCGGCCGTTGCCGTCCGAATAAGGATGAATGAAAACAAAGATAAAGTGCCCCAGCACCGCGCGCACTGCCGGCGACGGCTCTTTGACGAGGGCAGCAAACAGCGCTTCCATCAACGCCGGAATGGCCTCGGTTCCTGGGGGAGCATGCTGCGACCCCCGGATGAACACCCTCCGCTCGCGGTAGCCGGCGAGCGCGGAGGCAGGCAGAATGTTGGCCTGCACGGAAGCGCTGAATAGGGCACGGTACCAACCTTGCAGATCGCGGTCCACCACCTTGCCGGCCTGCTGGCCCCGCAGCACGTCGCCCAGGCTGGAAACCACCTCCTTGAACGCCTCATGGTACCCTTTTGCCGCCATTGCGCTGACCTGCGCTTGATCCTCTGGGCTCTGCGTCGGATTCCATGCGCCATCGGCAATGCGCTGGATCAGCTCCGGCGTGACTTGGTAACCTTCTATGGAAAGCGAATGGTAGGCATCATGCGTATATATTTCATTCACATGCTTCAGGTAGCGCGCATCATCCGGCTTGGTGCGTGGCGCGGCCGGAAAATGCGCGAGCACGTCGGCCCGCATCCGCGTCCACATGGCCTCGATCCGCCCGGCATAAGGCGACGGTAAAATCGCCCCAATCGGCAAACGAGCGGGTTCTTCAAAAGGATTCCGCGACTTGATCGCAAGGCCCGCGGCCCGCAGGTCAGCCTCCAGCCGGTCGGCCGCTGCCGTCAGTCCAAGGTGTCGCAACCCGCCGATTATCCGATTGGCGGCGGTTAAATTCACTTCGCCCCCCAGCAACGCCCGGGAAAGCTCTTCCACCCGCACCATCCGCAGGGCGAGTTCCGCATTGGTCGCCGACAGCGTAAAATAGGTCGGTGTAGCCCGAATCAAGGCCGATGCCAGCGGCATGACCTGCACCCCTTGTTTTGCCTCCACCGTGGACGGCAGACTCTTGCGGTTGGGGTATATCAAAACGGAACTGCTATTAGGCAGGTGGAGTGTAAACGACCCCCCGCGTGCCGTGAGCACGATCAATTGTTTCGGCGTCTGGGTGTTCGCCGTCCACAGATCCAGTGAGTTCTCCGGCGAGAGACAGTATCGCTCCCCATAGCGTTTTTGCAAGTAAGCCGCCACGAAGGACCAGAAATGGAGATGCCAGAATGTGGTGTCGCCGGGGCGCGCCTGCGGCGTCGCCAGGGCATACCAGCCCTTGATGATTTCGACCAGAAACCCCCGTTGCAGCAGCAACGTGCGATCCCGGCGCGACAATTGCGCCGTGCGCAGAATGTGCGACGGAGCTGCGGTTTGCGCCCGCTTGAGGGCGTCCGCTAGGGAGCGTTGGGGGTCTACCGGCATGGGAGTACCATAAATTCACTTTGGTATTGTGTCAAAACTTACTTTGGTATTGTGCTAAACTTTACTTTACTATCCTGTACATGCATGAGCAATTAAATGGTGCTGAATTCGGCGTCCTCAATGGCTGAAGGATGCCAGCCACTCCAATATTCGACACATATTATGCGGAGATTAAGTCCCCTATTCACCGCATCTGCATTTCATCGGGGAGCGCGCGTTGCCGTTATTCTGCCGTTAAATAGCCGTTAAAGACACATTCTAGGTGTAAATTGACCCAAAAGGCACATTTGCTAGCGTTTTAGGTACCTTATTGCCGCCGATCGTCTCGTCGCCGCGACAACCTCAGCCAGCGGAACACCGTCCAGCCGATCACCAGGTTCAGCGAGAGAAAGTTAATCCACAATACGACCTCAGCATAATCGGGCAAACGGAAACCCCGCCATCCCGTGATTTGAAGAGTTAGCAGGGTGGCAAAGCCAACCCATGTAATTACTGCGATCAGAATTACAAATGACGTTTTCATCCCCATTAGATACAGCTTCCACGCCAGGCCACGAGGACTCAGCTGTCCGAAGCCTCATAGAATATTCGGCAAGCGCTCAATTGCCTGCCTTTTGGTGTCTATTTCCATGTGAGTATAGACCTGTGAGATCGCTTTGCTTTCATGCCCGACGATACGATATGGGAGGCTTTCAGGCTGGCGGCCCAATCCATTTTGATTTGTGCGCCACTGGACAAAGTCCTGCCAGACGATAACCCCGCGAAAGGCGGGAAAGCCGGACAGGTGAAACCAGCTACGCGCCGTCGAGTAAGAGACCCCGGCGCAAACGGCAAACTCCTTGGCGTTCAGCGCTTGATCCAGGCAGCGCTTTTCCAGCACGGATTCAAGAGCGATGCCTTGCAGCTGCTTGTCCTGACGCTGTTGCAGATTGTCCCTCATGCAATACCAGTCGCGCCTCGCACACGAAACCGAACAGTCCCTAAATCGTTTGCCATGCCGGAACGTCACACGTTGGCTTGTCGGCATTGAGTGGCGGCGAAATCGCGGCACGCTCATTGCGACAATTCTTTGAATTCGCCCGCCAGTCCATATTTTCGGCTTTTTTTTGGCCGGATCGGCGACTACCAAAAAACCGCCCTCCTCGGGCACTATTATCATTGTGGACTATGCCAGGCGCTAGTTGCTTAGCAAGTGGCGTGCAATAGTTTCTAAATTGCATAAAACGTCCGGATGCTCCGGTGAATAAGTTTTTAAATTCACGGTCTGTAACAATTGGCGCAACCGGGCGATAATATTCACGGCCTTTTATTTCAACAGATAAGCGGTAAGCGTTCTTGACCGACGGAATTGACAATAGTGACCGATGACCAAGAGCTCGCGGACCGGCCTCACCTTTGCCAATCACAATAGCCAAAATTTCATCTTTTGATAGTAATTGCGCCGCCGTACCTGGCGATAAAAATCCGTCGCGGTCCTCTTGTGGACACCATTGGAGAAACGGAGTTCGGATTCGTCTCGGCCATTTATTCGTAGCAAGAAAATATCCATAAGCAGCGCTCCCCAAAGCAATCCCTGAATCATTTATTGCAGGACCAAAGATCAAGTCCTTACCCTGATCCACTAGCCAACTATTCAACTCCAAGGCCAGGAATACACCTCCGCCAACTACAATACTTTTACGGGGATATTTCCCGATCACCACCGAAAGATGCTGCCTAACGTCTTCAATATACGATCTATAGACACTTGCGCATTCAATCATAACATCGTTACTGAAGCCTTTCACTCCGATACGGGCATTTAGAGGTGCGATTCTCGGTACCGGCGGAAGATACCGAATATCTTCTTGCGGCACATATCCTGCTAATCCCATAAGTTTCCCCGCCACTAGGGGTCGCGCGGTATTTGGAATGGCTACTCGCTCCAACCTCCAATGTGGCGAGTATTGAAATTTGTTTAATTGATATTCAAGTTCAGTAAATTGAGAAGCCGAGATTTCTCCGACAGAATAAAACCCTTCGGCGCCATCGGTGCGAAACCCCATTCCGTCCAGCGAAATGTAAAGGGCTGCATCTATATCTTCTCTCTCTCGGTACATCCATGATGCGGCAACGTGACATAGATGATGATTTAGATAGTTAACCTGCAGTTTCTCATCGAATCTGGAGAAAGCCGAACCGATTCTCTGAAATGTGCGCCCGCTCCACGATTGCTTTGCTAAAAACCGCTTATAGTGTGCTGGCCAAGTTGCAAAAACTACGTCTTGTCCCGATATAGGATCCATGCCTGCTTCGATCAGAGTTTGATTTAGATCTTTCACGGAGCCATCAATTTTAATGCGATTTATTCGTTCAGTCTGTGAGTAAAATATCAGTGCGCCGTCATTATCAATACAGGCAACTCCACCATCGTGAGGTCCGCAATTAATCCCAAAGAATCTCATTGTTTTGGTTGTATATGTATTATCATTGAAAGCAAATTCGAAAAACACCGTTGAGGCAAGCGCGTGGCTAAATCTTTTCCAATGTAATGTCATAGAGAGCCGTATCGCTTTGGGACCGTGCCGGCGGCGTCGGTCACTGCCGCCACGCTGGCATAGTCGGACAGCGCGTAGAGCCGCTCGTTGCCGGCCGGCCGGTCGCGCAGCACGAGATTGTCCGCTCCGTCCAGCAGACCCCAGACATACTGCCGCTCCGCCACACCCGACGTGCCGTCCACCCCCCTCACCGAATTAGACCGAGCCTCATGGCGGATGAAAGAGGCCGTCGGCGTTTTCCAGAGTTATATGTGGTCCTGGTAGTGTCGCCGCCGTCACAACCTCAGCCAGCGGAACACCGTCCAGCCGATCACCAGGTTCAACGAAAGAAAGTTCATCCACAATACGACCTCAGCGTAAACGGGCAGGCAGAAGCCCCGCCATCCCGTGAGTTGAAGAGTTAGCAGGGCGGCAAAGCCGACCCATGCAGTTACGCCGACCAGAATTACAAATGACGTTTTCATCCCCATGAGATACAGCGTCCATGCTAGGGCACGAGGACTCGTCCATCCGAAACCTCATAGAATATTCGGCAAGCGCCCAATCGCCTGCCTTTTGGTGTCTATTTCCATATGGGTATAGACTTGGGAGATCGCTTTGCTTTCATGCCCGACGATATCCATTGCCACCGACTCGGCCACGCCGGCATTTTTCAACATGCTCGTCAGGGTATGGCGCAGGCAGTGGAAGGTTAACGGGTTAAACATCCGGGTCGCGCTGCGTCCTTTTCCGGCATAGGCGCGGTGAGTTGGAACATCTTTCCTAAGACCGGCTGCAATCAGGATATCGATAAACTCTCGGGACAACTGGGACACCTTGCCATGCGCCTGGACGATCCCGTGCGCACGCGGGAAGACTGACGCGTCCAGTCCGTCAGAATTTAGGCTGTCTTTGAGCAGGTCCACCAAGGGTGCCGCTAGCGGGATAATTACCCGCCTGTCCGTTTTATGGGTCGAAATCGCCATCTGCTGCGTCTCGATGTCCAAGTTTCGCCACTTTAAACGCACCAAGTCACCCAGCCGCTGGCCAGTGTATAGGCCGAAGGCGATCAGCCTTTTCCATTCCGGTTCCGCGACCGCATACACCGCCTTGACTTCAGCCGAAGTGAAAGGTCGTCGTGATTCGGTTCCGGGTGCCTTCTTCAAAGTTCGAACTAAAGCCGCGCAGTTACGTCTTACAAGGTCCTCACGCAGGGCGTCCTGCAGCATCACCCGGAGGCACTTCAATCGGTTGTTGGCCGTAACTCGCGAAACCTCCCTGGCTGACGCTTCCCGGAATCGAGAAAAGTCCTCGACCGTCAGATTCGCCAGCAACATGCCCTTCTTCTCGCCTAAAAAGCCAAGAAAGCGTCGGACGTAATTCCCGTAAGAGGTCCGCGTGTTGGCCGATGTTTCAAGCTGCTTCTTTGCCAGCCAGCGCTGGGCATAGTCCTGGACGGTAACCTGCTCGTCGACGACGCCGTGAATTTCGCGAAGTATCTGGGCGCACCCATCGCGAACCTGTTCGGCATGCAAATTCCTGCGGTAACCCTGCTCTAGATACTCCGCCAACTTCATTGCCGCACCTCGGTTGGTAGTCTTGGAACTCTTCTGCCGCTGCCGACCGCTCGAATCGGTGTAGCAAGAAATCCAGTATCGGGTGCCGGGTTTGCGTCGCACTGAGGCCATGTTAAGAGTATACACCGCACCCATTAACCACTCCCGAAATGCCCTACCCCACCCCTTTATTCACGTTCAGGTCCATCAGGTGGCTCATAGTTCAGAAAACTGACAATAAGACTGACAATGACGCCGACGTTTTTCGATGTCGCCGAGTATCGCATCTCCCTCTGAGGCAGTAGGCTACGAGGGTGCCGTAACACCTCGAGGGTTCGATTCCCTCCGCCCGCACCATTTTCGCAGTCGATTATTTATCATTGGCTTACAGAATTAACCATCATCGAAGTCGAGTGAAATACATAACCTACGCATAACACCCGCAGGGGTGGCTTATATGGTTTGGATGGTCAATTTGGTTCGGCAAATGGACACTTATTGACTGCGCAAAAAGTAGCCGCAAACGGCAAAAATCAGTCTCGGCAACGTGTCCGAAATGATCCCCAAGCGGGGTTTTTTGGCAAATTGCCGGCAAATATTTTTGAGATGGATGGGGCCTGTTCCCGTCCATTTTTCAGAAAAAAATCAGCTTCCGGAAAATGCACGGCAAATCTTCGTCAAAAATAGATGGACGGGTTTAGCGCCCATCCATTTCAAAGCGACGCGGGTAAAGGGCTAAATTTTGGATAACCGTGACCCTTGGCGCTTTTGCAACTTCCTGCCACCACTCAATTCGCTGTGCCTGAATAGCTGCCGGAGGGCAGCGTGAATCGATAACGGTGGCCAACAAGCTGTCCGGCAACCGGTTTGGAGTTGAGGGTAAATTTTCCCTCCGGGCCGGCAGGAATGCTGAGTGTCGCCGTCACCCCGGACGGCACAGTGAAGGAAAATTCCAGCACCCCGGACGCCGCAAGTTTCCAAGCGACGGGAACCACACCGGATTCAGTAACGACGTTGCCTTCGGCCTGGGTCAAGTCGCCGAGATGCGGTTCAATCAGGAGTTTTCTGTTAATCGGAATGCCATCTTCCCAGCGCACGCCGAGCACAGAGGAGCTCAGAAAATAGCCTGGAAACATGCCGTAGATATGGGCTTTCGATCCTGTGCGGAAGTCCTCCCATGAGCATTGCCAGGGGGCGGCGACCATGGCGGCCCATTTATCGCGAAAAAGGCCCAGCGCGCGGGAGTCGAGGTCGGGACGATCCAGCGCATAAAGCTGCCCGATGACGTAATAGTAGATCATCATGGTGCTGCGCGAGAGATGGCTCTGCTGCTCCAGCATTTGGGCGATGACGCGATCGCGACGCGCCGGCGGCACAATTCCGCGATCCAGCGCAAATAGATTAGCCTCCAGCGTGGTGGGGGTCAGGTGATCGGTTAGCGGCAATGAAGCAGGCAAACTGCGGCGGTTGGCAACGTTGGCGGCCACTTCGGCATCGTCAAAGTATCCGGAATAATAGGCGCCGGTCTTGTCTTCCCAGAGAACGGTGTTGATCGCTTTGGCCAGATCGTCCGCCGCCTGGGCGTATTTGGCGCTGGCGGCCGTGTCGCCTTCAATATTGCCCAGATACGCCGCATCCACCAGGGCGCGTTGCACAAAGGCGTTCAACGTGGTCGTTTCGCCGACGAAATAGCCGAGAGGGTTTCCCCAGACGACCCAGTCGCGGGCCCGGACCAGGCCGTTTGGCGTGCGGCGTTCGAGAAAATAATCCATTTGGGCGGTGATGGCGGGCCAGATTTCATGAAGAATCGTGGTATCGCCAGTCGCTTCATAGTAACGGCGCACTCCGGAAACCCAATCGCAGGCCCGATCCTCCATCTTGGCGTGGATGTCGTATCGGTCAGAGGAGGTATGCGCCTTGACCCAGCCGTCCGGTTGCAGTGTAAGGGCGGTTCGGCGAATCATCGAGCCGAGGAGACGCGGATCGCTGTAAATCAGTTGGCCATTTGCGCCGGGGCCGGCCATGGCGGTGCGCGTGATGTCGAAGCCGGGCGGGTCGTCGTCCATCCATTCGACACGTTCGCGGTCGGCGCAATCGACATAAGAATCCTCGCTGAGCACCTCGCAGGATCGGGCGCACATTGCCCAGAGCTTGTTTAGGAAAGCATCGTTGGATTGAAAGGAGCCCAGCACTGCATAGGGATACAGCCGCTCGATGAGCTTGAAACTGGTAATGGTCGCGTGGCCAGATTTCACCGTCACGGAGCCTCGCGAGAATCCCTGGGTATCCAAGGGGAAAAAGGTCTGCTTGCCCGCGCGGGCCACATAGGTCACCCCAAAAGGCTCGAAAGTAAGCCGGGTGCCCGCGTCCGCTTCCAGTTCAACAATTGGGTAAGCCTGCACGATGCGGGTGGAGTCATACGTCAATTTCTGCCCGGCCTCCAAGACTACAGGCAAAGTGACATTGTTCATGAACGCCACCGGCACCGGAGTTTCCCGCAATGGCGGGATGAGCTTTGGGGTCAGCGGGCCCCAGGCGTCGCCACTCATGGCCGCCGCCATTTTCCATTGGCCATCGTCATAATTGGCCTGAGTCCAGTCGCCATCCTCCGCCGTCGCATCCACCAATGGCTCGTTGAGGTTGGCCCAGGAAGCCGTCGCGCCGCGAAACCGGGTGTTGTCACTCCACTTCCACGAGGAGTCGGTGCGTAAAATTTCGCGGCCTTCGACCTCCAGCAACGCGGTCAGGCCCGGAACGTGGCGCATCACCTTGCCGCCGGAAAGTTCTCCCGCCACCAGCACGGCGAGCGTATTGTTGCCCGCATTCAGATATGGGGCAAGGTCGACCGTGTCGTATTGTGGCCCATTGGGCTGGAAGCGGGACGGCCCGCGTTCGACATAGACGCCGTTGACCCATAGCACATAGCGCGCATCGGCAAAAAGATGAAGGACGGCCTGCGCGGGTTTTTGCGCCAAGATGAAGGTTTTGCGGAAGCCGATGGTCACGCCGCTTTTGTCTGCGGGAGGATTTGTCCAAATCATCGCCGACTGCAATTGCGCGCCAACCGCGTCGGACTTAATGGCCGGAAATACCTGTAGCGGTGGAGCGGCTTGTACTGGGATAGATGCAGAAAAAGCCACGCTGAAAGCAGACCCAGTGATCAGAGTCACGCAAATCGTTGCGAGCACAAGTTGTAATGAAGCCTTTTTGCCTGAATTTCGTTCAACCAAACGAAACTGAGGGAATCTTCGCCGCCAGGTTGTTTTTGGAGACGGCATTTTGACTCGCCAACGAGTTAAGGAACAACGACAAGCCAGGGGCGCGTTATTTGACGCTATGTACCCAGTTTCAAACCGGTTATCTTAAGCGAATAGGCAAAATCGCAAGGCTTCTCGTCCGGGAATTTCACATGCAGGCCGGCGGCGTCCTGGGTAAAAGCGAGCGGGGTCTTGGCGCCGAGCAGTTCGACCTTCTCGATTTTTCCGGGGGAGATTTTGTCGGTGCCGAGCGCGGAGATGACGAGTTCGTCCGTGGGCCATTTAAGGCTGATGGCATAGAGGGTGTCGCCCTTGGTCGTGAAATGGACGCTGCCCTCCTCGGAGATTTTCCAGGGACGGGTGCTGTAGATCGCCTCGCCGTTTACGTCCATCCATTTGCCGATAGCCAACAAGACTTGCTGCTGCTCGTCCGGGATCGTGCCGTCAGCTTTGGGGGAAATGTTCAGCAAATAGTTGCCATTGCGGCTCACATTTATGACAATAAGGGGAATGATTCCGCTCGCGGGCTTGACCGGCTGGCCCACGACGTAGCCAAACTTGTCGGTAATGGGATCGTCGGGCTGCCAGGTATAGTCGGTCAGCTCCTTGGGCGCGCGGCCCTGCCGTTCATAGTCCATGACCATGCCGGAAAGATAGCTTTCGCCCTTGGCGCTGACGGTCACTTGTTTTCCCCAGGCAGCGGCCCGGTTGTAGTAATAAGCCAGCAGCCTGACCTTGAGGGGGTCCCAACTGCGGTCGCCGCCATTTTGGTCAAACCACAGCATGTCGGGCTGGTATTTGTCCACCAGTTCCATGTTTTTGGTAACCCAGGTTTCCAGAAATTTTGTGCGGGCGGCGTTGCTGCGGTCGGCGACGCTGTAGAAAGCGGCCCATGCGGGATCATACTCGTCGCTGCCGGGAAGGGCGGGGATAAAATTGAAATGCGGGTTGCTGTGATTGGAAACGCCCGTTTTCAGCCCCACTTTGCGCACGGCCGCGAGCAAATCACCCACCAGGTCGCGGTGCGGGCCCATGTTTTTGGCGTTGTATTTGTTGATGGCGCTATCCCAGTTGGAAAAGCCGTCATGATGTTCACCGGGGGCCAGAACATACTTGGCCCCGGCTTTTTTAAACAGGGCGGCCCAGGCATCGGGATCCCATTTGGCGGCGGTATACATC
>Ga0182024_10014601_pt1 | contig 15167 bp, 16 predicted proteins | sample P32metaG_FD_120480 | JGI IMG/M metagenome (GOLD analysis project Ga0182024, IMG submission 120480) | Permafrost microbial communities from Stordalen Mire, Sweden - P3-2 metaG (Illumina Assembly) | ecosystem: Environmental > Terrestrial > Soil > Wetlands > Permafrost | place: Sweden: Stordalen... | reverse complement strand
TGCCCGCGCCTTCACCCATCGAGAAGGAGTTGGCCGCGCGCGCCTCCGACGTCACTGAGGTCACGCTGGGCAAAAACATGCTGGCCTTTGCCGCCAAGGTCATGAACGGCAAAGATGATGACGACGCCGAGGCCCGCCATCTGATCGAGGGCCTCCAGGGCATTTATGTCCGCGAGTACGAGTTTGAAAAGGAAGGCGAGTACTCGGTGGAACAGATCGAGCAACTGCGCAAATACTATGAGACCAGCGAATGGACGCCGATGGTGCACGAGCACAACAAGAAGACCGGCGAGACATCTGACGTGATGGTCAAGCTGGTGAACGGCGAGTCCAACGGCATGTTCATTCTAGATGTCGAGCCTAAAGAGGTGAGCATCGTGCTCATCCTGGGCACTATCCACATGGACGACCTGGGCAAACTGAAGGGCATCGGCGGGCTCAGCGCTCTGGGAGACGTATCGAAAATTCCGGGCGTGAAAGACAAGGAAACAACAAAGGAAAAGACAAAGGTAAAGTCGGAGGATAACGAATGAAGCATCTATGGTTGATTCCCATCGGATTGGTAGCTCTGGCAATTCCCGCAGCCGTACTGGCCGGCGACGGCGAGGGCGGATTTGACGGCGTGGTCCGCTTCATTGAGAGCCGCTATCACGTGCGGGCTACGCGCATTCCCTTTCTCGGCCTCATCAGCCTGGTCTCGCGCAAGGCCACGCACGGGGCGGTCGGCGGCCTGCATGTGGCGGAGTTTGAATCGTTCACAGAAACAGTGGACGGCGACGAGCTGAATCGCATGGTCGAAGAGAAGCTCGGCTCCGGTTGGGAGCGCATGATTCGCGAGACCAGCCGCAAAGGCCACGAACAGACGCTGATCTTCACTCATCCCGAAGGCGAAAGGATGGCCATGTTCGTGGTCGATCTTGACGGAAACGAGTTGGACGTGGTCCAGGTCTCGGTCGATCCCAAACATTTGGACGACGACATCGGCCAGTACCGTCATCATCACCACGACAGCGACAGCGAGACCAGCGACGGCGCATCGGATTAGCGAAGAACGCAAGAGCACAGCATCGCCGCCGGCATAATCAAGAACTTTGACAAAGGTCACGACCCATCCAGCCGGTCCACGGCTGCGCCAGGTACTGCGGGATCTGACGGCACTGTTGTTTTGCTTGCGTTCCTATTAAACTGTAGCTACAATTAAATCGTGTTCGTCTGGGACGAGGCAAAGCGAAGGTCCAACCTCCAAAAGCATGGGCTCGACTTCAAAGACGCTCATCTTGTCTACGACGACCCGGACAAGCTCACCTACGATTCCAGCCGGTTTGGCGAGCAACGCCTCTTGGACTTGGCTTTTGCCAAAGTAAAAGGACGTCTGCTGGCCCCGATTTACGCCAAGCGCGGGGAAGCTGTCCGAGTGATTTCATTTCGGCCGCCTCACGAGAGGAGCGCGAACAGTATGAGCAAGACAAAGAGTGAAACCGACTGGGATCGCGTTCTGGGCTTCAAAGAGGGCGACCAAATTCCCTACGAGCCCGAGGACGGCCCGTTCGACCCTAACGACGCCAAAGCCGCCCGCGCCTGGTTGGCCCAGGCCGACCTCATTCGCAACGGCAAGGTGATTCGTCGCGGCAAGCGCGGGCCTCAGAGGACCCCGACTAAGAAGCTTGTGTCGTTGCGCCTGTCTGCTGAGGTGATCGACCACTTCAAGTCCACCGGACCCGGCTGGCAGACCCGCATCGACAGTACCCTGTTGGAGTCGATTAAGCGCAGGGCATAGGCCAAACATTAGGGCCATTTCACCGCGTAATCGGGCTAGCGCCAACTTGAGGTGCAAATGGCATTTAAACTGAGTAGGCCATGACCACCATCAAAGCCGTCCGCGGCACTCGCGACTTGTTGCCGCCGGAAACGGCTCTCTGGAACCGCATTGAATCCACTGCCCGTGCCGTCTTCGCCCGCTACAACTTCGGTGAGATTCGGACGCCTGTGTTTGAGGACACCGGCCTCTTTGCGCGCGGCGTAGGCGAAGAAACCGACATCGTTTCGAAGGAAATGTACACCTGGGAAGACCGTGCGCGGGCGCAATCGGAAAAGACGCAGTCGCTGACACTCCGCCCGGAGAACACCGCCGGCGTGGTCCGCGCATACATCGAGCACGGGCTAGGCGAATCCGGCCAGTTGCAGAAGCTCTACTACATCGGCCCACAGTTCCGCCGGGAGCGCCCGCAGAAGGGCCGCTACCGCCAGTTCTCGCAGATCGGCGCTGAGGTCATTGGACCGCCCTCAGCTGGCAGCGAGAGCCCCCTGCGCGACGCCGAAGTGCTGGAAATGCTGGCCACGCTGCTTGACGAGCTTGGCATTACCGGCTGGACCCTCGAACTGAATTCCGTTGGCTCTGCGGCCGACCGGGCACGCTACAACGAGGTGCTTCGTGCGGCCCTCGTTCTTGTCGTCGGCCAAATGTGTGTAGATTGCCAGCGCCGCGCCGTCACCAACCCCCTGCGCGTGCTCGACTGCAAGGTCCCTGCCGATCAGCCCATCATCGACACTCTGCCGGTCATTGCCGATTCGCTCGACGAAGCCTCGCGCGCCCACTTCGCCCAGGTCCTTGCCGCGCTTGATGCCGCCCAAGTTCCGTATACGCGCAACCACCGCCTGGTTCGCGGCCTCGACTACTACACGCGCACCACCTTCGAGTTCACGCACGGCGGATTGGGCGCTCAAAATGCCCTGCTCGGCGGTGGCCGCTACGACGGCCTCAGCGAAGCCATCGGCGGTCCCAAAGCTCCCGGCATCGGCTTCGCCATGGGCGAAGACCGCTTAGTCCTTACCTTGCAGGCCCCCGAAACCGCGCCGCAGACGATCAAGGCAGACGCGTTTATCGCGCCAATCGGCGAAAACCTCAACCCTGCCGCACTGGCTCTGGCCCGCGAGCTCCGCAAAGCCGGCCTGCGCATCGAATTGGGAGAAGGCAGCTTCCGCCTCAAGAAATCCTTTGAAGCCGCCGACAAGACCGCACGCACCATCGTCATCCTCGGCGAAGACGAGCTCCAATCCGGTATCCTGACAGTGAAGACCTTCTCGACCGGCATACAATCCAAAGTTCCTCGCAGGGAGCTGGTGGTGTTCCTGAAAAGCCCGTCGGAATGAGATTTGTGGTTTCCCACCCTTCGCAAACAGCGCGAAGGATGGGGCACCCAGCGGTGAGGCGGCCTCCCAGGTCCCAAAGACGAGACCTGGGCGCCGATTCATGGTTGGTATATTCGCGGAAGAATAAGGACACGTAGTGCTCGACTTTCTAGGCAGTCTTGAACGTACGCATCTCTGCGGCGAATTGCGTGCCGCCAACGCTGGTCAGTCTGTTGTTCTGATGGGCTGGGTCAACCGCCGGCGCGACCACGGAAACCTCATCTTCCTTGACCTCAGGGACAGATCCGGCATCGCTCAGATCGTGTTGGACAAGGAGCTGACTCCGCTCGGTCACTTGAAGGGTGAGCAAGTCCGCCCTGAGTATGTTGTCGCCGCCGTCGGTAAGGTCAGCCTGCGCGACGCCGACGCCATCAACCCCAAAATGCCCACCGGCGAAATCGAGATAGAGACTACCCAGCTGCTCGTGCTGAACGACACACGTCTGGCCCCCTTTTCACCCTCCGACGAAGCGATTCAGAACGAAGAAGTCCGCCTCAAATACCGTTACATCGACCTGCGCCGCCCGGATATGCAGCGCAACTTCCACCTGCGCCACGACATCACGCTTGCGATTCGCGAGTCGCTCAGCCAGCAGGGCTTCCTTGAGATCGAAACCCCTATCCTGACCAAGTCAACGCCCGAAGGTGCGCGCGATTTTCTGGTGCCCAGCCGCGTTCATCCCGGTGAGTTCTACGCCCTGCCGCAGTCGCCGCAGATCTTCAAGCAGATCCTCATGATCTCAGGCTTCGACCGCTACTTCCAGATCGCACGCTGCTTCCGCGATGAGGACCAGCGCGCAGACCGCCAGCTTGAGTTCACCCAAGTCGACCTGGAGATGAGCTTCCCCCATCAGGAGACCGTCTTCGCCGTGGTTGAGCAGTTTCTCGTCGCAGCCTTCGCGGCCGCGGGCATCATCCTCCCCACGCCCTTCCCGCGCATGACCTATGACGACTCCATGCGCCAGTTCGGCTCCGACAAGCCCGACCTGCGCTTGGCTGGCCTCACCGACGTCCGGGCAGCGTTTACCGACGAGGCTCTTTCCACGCTTCAGATCGATCCTGCGCTGCCGGTCGTCGCGCTCCGCATTCCCAATGTTGGAGAACTGAGCCGCAAGGAGCGCGAAGAAAACCATCCCATGTTCGACCAGAAAAAGGGCGCCAAGTTTATCGACGATTTCAAACGTCTGGCCAAGAGCTTTCCCGAAAGCGCCGTCAAGGTGCGTGAACTGGCCCGCGCAGATGAAGCCGACTTCGTGATCATCGTTGCCGGCGACCCTGCCCATCCCGTCAAGGCCAGCGACACAAAGTTTGAGGGCCGCCTTTCCGAACGCGAAATCAACGTCTACTCCGCCGCAGGCAACTTCCGCACTGAGCTGGCCAAGAAATACGCCGACCGGCACAAGGCCTTTCATGTAACTGAGAGCGCAATCGAAGAGGCGAACCCACGCAGTGGCGCATCGAACCCCATTGACGGCTCAGCCGCCTTCCATCCGATTTGGATTGTCGACTTCCCCATGTTCGAGTACGATCTGGCCAGCGCCAAATGGGTGCCCGCACACCATCCATTCACCTCGCCCCACGAACACGACATGGCCAACCTGCTCAGCGATCCGGCCTCCGTGCGCGCCAACTGCTATGACCTGGCCATGAACGGACTCGAGCTTGGCTCCGGCTCCATCCGTATCCATCGCAAAGATATTCAGCAGCAGATCTTTCAGTCGCTCGGCATCTCGGACGAAGAAGCTCGCGCCCGTTTCGGCTTCTTCCTCGACGCCCTGGAGTACGGCACACCACCCCACGGCGGCATCGCCCTCGGCCTTGACCGCATCGTCATGCTGCTGGCCGGCGCCCCGAACATGCGCGAGGTGGTTGCTTTCCCTAAGACCGCCAAGGCCATCGACCTGATGGCCGACGCCCCGACTACGGTCAGCGATCAGCAGTTGAAAGAGCTGCACATTCGTGTGGCGCTGAAGAGTTAGCTGGAAGCAACCGCACGGATGAAAGGATCGCACGGAATTGGGTGCCCCATCTTCGCCGTCCGCCGCGGCGAATTTTTGCGGCCAAGGTGGAATAGCTCCTTCTATCTATAGCTCTTTTGTGTGTTTCGCAGAAACCTGGCCCACGACCTCACCAGCGAGGATCATCAAAGCCCCGGAAATCCACATGAAATGCGCAATCAACGGAACAAGATTCGCAACGAAAAAGAACGCCCACGTCGCCACCATGCAGACCAGAACTGCCGTAGCCAGATATCGGCGCACCCTTGCGAAGCGCGGAAAAAAGCTGAGGGGAAGATAGATAAGAATCAGCGGATTGATCCAGCCGCTCAACACAGCCAGGAAACTCCAGGACTCATAAGATTCTTTCTGAAACATCGCAGTCGTTGCGATCTGCGCACATTCCCATCCTGGATAAGTGTCCACCGAACCCGCAGGCCCAGAGCCCCTGCAAGCCGGCAGATAGAACGCAGCAACAAAGATGCAAAGGCCCAGAGATTGAAGAATCAGATCCGCGCGGCGGCTGGATAAAATCCCAAAGCTTCTCATTCAAGCTCGATCTAACTCCGCAAACATCTCGCTCAATACCACCCGAATCGGCGTCTCTGACACACTAAGCTCGCCCGTTCGCACCTCTTCGAGCCCGGCAGAGGTATATCGATAGGCTATCCGCGGTTCCGGGTCGATGATCCAGATATTCTCGACGCCAAAGCTGCTATACTCCGCGGCTTTTCCTTGCATCGCGCGCACCGTATCTTCCGGCGAAAGAATCTCAATAGCAATCAGAGGAGGCCGCGTAACGTAGCGATCGATGCTCTCCCCCGCCCGCACCACAAGTACATCGGGAACGCGGAAATTCCTGGCCTTGGTCTGTGTGCGAAGCTCAGGAAACACTTCGACTCCCCACTCTGCCCGCTTGAGCATGAAAAGAAAGGTGAGATACCGCTGAATAAGGGAGTGATCCTTCTCGCCCAAGTTCCGCTCCTCAATCCGGCCATCCACAAACTCGCGGTCCGGGCTCCAACTCGTCCGCAGATATTCCCGTACGGTCCAGAGCTCTTCCGAATTGGGCAAAGTAGCCATAAGATGATTATCGCCGCAAACCAACCCCCCGCCAGCCGAATATTGGCAGAAGGCTGCCCTAAACTGGATCCGACACCGCCTACTCCGTATCCGACTCCGACGCGTTCTCCGCGTCGCCCTCGACAGAAATCCTGAGCGATTTGAGAAAGTGCAGATCGGTCTGGGTGAAGGCTCCGCCCGCGCCCTCAGCCGTACCGCTTGTTCCGGCGCGAACGCCTTCCTGGGCCTCCTTGGCGGCCACTTCGTTGAGCCCAATCGTCGCTTCGAGCATCAGCAGGACGTCGAACCCGTGCTTGCGGATATCCTGCACCACACCCGCAATCTGATCGCTCTCAACTACCGACTCGTGGATTGCCTCGCCAAGTTGCTGAATCAGTTCGCGCAGACGGGATGTCATGGGTACCCTCCGTACTTCAAGGATCGGCGGCCTGCGCTCGTGAGAAAGCGCCGGTTGCAGCTTAAGATTCCTTTACCTTACTTCTTACGCCGCCCGAGAGCAACCGCCAACCGCCAACAACCCGCCGAAAGCCCGGCCGGAAGCCGCGCTGTTACCATCAAATCGAAATGAAGCCGCAATCCATTGGCCGCGCTCTCGGCATCGGACTTCGCGTCGCCGGACGCATCGCCGGCCAGCGCGTCGCCGCCGCCACGCAGGCCGCAGCCAGCCAGCCAGCCCCTTCTACGCCTGCCCGCACCCCCCAAAATCGCCCCGCAGGCCGCGCAGTTGGCCAAGCCACCGGTCAGGCCAGGCATGGAATCGCTCAAGGCCTGGCGGGCTTCCTGCGCCCCTTCCGCCGGGTCGGCGGAATTCTGTGGCTTGAAGTTACCGGCGTCTTCTTCTTCCTGCCCGTGGTGGTCTTTGGCCCCACCCTGTGGCGAACACGCCTCAGCTGGGCGCACGGCCCGGATCACCGCACCTTCCTGATCGCCGCCGGAATCGTCCTGCTTTTTCTCTACCTCAGCGTCTCATCCTTTTGGCGCGCACGGCGCAAGTGAGCCGCGGTCCAGAGCATTTTCAATTCACACATTGCCATTTGTAGATCGTGGAAGGTGGCTTTTACTTCCACCCCAGCGACGAAGGCCTGTCGCCGGGAACCCCGGGCGGAAAAAGTCACTCAGCTTCCAGGTTTCTGTAAAGAGCAGAATCGAAAATGCTGTAGTCGACCCTCAGTTCTTTGCCGAATCACTGCTGCCCGGCCGCGTCAGCGCCCAGGCTACCAATCCAACAGCCGCCAGCCCAAACACCAGAAATACAAATCCGCCGCCACCCCGCCCACCGAACCGGATCGCGGCCATTCCCAAAAGCGCCGAAACATTTGCAAGCGTAGTCATTTCCATCAACCTCCGCGGTCCCAAGCTTCGTGCCGAGCCGCCTTACCGGTAATGACCCGCATTTCCAAAACAAGTTGCCGCTCAGCTCAGCTCAGCTCAGCTCAGCTCTTCTGGCGCCTCCACCGCGGCGCAATCGCATAATTCAACTGCACCAGTAGAATGGCCGCAATGCTCGCCCACGTATTGATTGCGCACAGCGCCGCTCCGCCAGCATACAGGCTTTGCGCAATCACCACCCGTTTGCAGATGCTGGCGCGCACCTCTTCCGGCGTATCTGTCTTGATCAGCCCCGCGCGCGTTGCATGCTTCCAGCTCCAATAAAGCATCACGCCGGGCGCGAGTATGTTGAGCCAATAAATCAGCAGCGCGCCGCGATAGGTAATGAACTCCGCCAGCAGCCGCGTCGACAGCGGCAGCAGCGTAATGGCAAACAGAAAGCCCAGGTGAATCCACGTCAGATCCCGCGTTCCCTCCGCCAGGTGATTGAGCTGCGTCTACTGGCCTGCCCAAAAGATCCCCAGCGTCAGAAAGCTCATCCCATACGCCACCCATTGCGGTCCCAGCGAGGCCAACGCTGCCAGCAGCTCACGTTCCCCATGCACCTGCCCCGCCGTGGGAATATGCAGGTCCAGCACCAGCAGCGTCATGGCCACTGCAAAGATTCCGTCACTCAAGGCGGCCAGCCGCTCCAGGCTCCGCCCCTGGATCTGGTTGTAAAGGTTCACCATTCCTCATCCTCCCTCGAATCGTCATCATCAAACCCGTCGAGTTTCTTCTTTCCGCGTCAGATGCCACGCCGCCAACCCCAGCGCCAGCGCCCCCAGACCATACGCCATCCACGCATGAGTCCCGGTATGAATCTTCCATCCCCTCCACACGGCAACCGCTGCCGCCACCAGCATCAAAACCCCACGCACATGATTCATGCCATCAGCCCCTTGGGCGCGCATGCGCCGTCTGCCGCCAGCAGGCGCCAAGTGGTTGACCCCGCCCGCACCCACTCCCTATCGTAAGCACAGTACGAAGAGGATTGAATTATGACTGATTCCGCGACCGCCGCCCCTTCCATCGCCCCCGAGCTCAAAAAGACTCCCCTGAACGCCACCCATCGTGCCCTCAAAGCCAAAATGGTCGACTTCGGCGGCTGGGACATGCCGGTGGAATATCCTTGCCCTGGCGGCGGCCTCATTGCCGAGCACCTCGCCGTCCGCAACGCCGTCGGCCTCTTCGACGTTTCGCACATGGGCGAAATCCAGTTTCGCGGCCCCGGCGCACTGGCCGCTGTCCAGCACATCACCATGAACGACGCCTCACGCCTCAAGGATGGTCAGGCCCACTATTCCGCATTGCTCACCCCCCAGGGCACCTTCGTTGACGACATCCTCGTTCACCGTCTCAGCCCCAACGACTATCTCCTGGTCGTCAATGCCGGAACCAAGGATAAAGACTACGCCTGGATTCGCCAGCAGGTCGGCAGCTTCCCCTCCATCCACATCTCCGACTACTCGCCCTACTACTCCCAGCTCGCCCTGCAAGGGCCGCGCGCCCTTGCAACTCTCCAAAAGCTGACCAAGACCGACCTTGGCGCCATCAGGAACTATTGGTTCACCTTCGGTACGGTCGCCGGCATCCCCAATGTCCTCATCGCGCGCACCGGCTACTCCGGCGAAGATGGCTTTGAAGTCTATCTCCCCGCCGACGAGAGCACCACCGTCAAAGTCTGGAATGAACTCCTCTCCGCCGGTGAGGAATTCGGCATTCGCCCCTGCGGCCTGGGCGCGCGCAACACCCTGCGCCTGGAAGCCGGCATGAGCCTCTACGGCCACGAAATCTCCGACTCCATCAACGTCTTTGAAGTCGGCCTGGATCGCTGGCTGAAGCTCGACAGCCCGGAGAAGGGCGACTTCATCGGCCGCCAGGCGCTGCTCGAATTCCGATCAAGCGGCGGACCCACCCGCAAGTTAATCGCGTTAGAAATGGTCGACCGCGGCATAGCCCGTGATGGGTACTTCGTGCTGTCCTTGAACGGCGAGCGCGTGGGCGAAATCACGAGCGGCTCCCCCGCCCCATTCCTCAAGACCAACATAGCCTTCGCCTTAGTCCCAACCTCGGTTTCGGTAAGCGGCGAAGATGTACTGGTCCAGATCCGCCCCACTCAAACCGCCCGCGCTAAACAGGTCGCGGCGCCCTTCTACAAACGCCCCAAGGCCTAAATGGGGAACCCGCGGCCACTCAGGAGAAACAACCTGTGCGATTCGGCCCAGCAGGTGTGGCAAAAAAGGACTCTAATTGAAGGGTTCGATCGAAAGTGCCGATTTTGCTCTCTGTGCTCCGCAAGGCTATCCCGCTCGCTCTTGCCCTTCTGGCCGTCGCCGGCGAGACAATGTGCGCCCAGGAATACAGCTTCCGCAGTTTCGGGGTCACCGAAGGCCTGAACAACCTCGTGGTTCGGAGAATCTACCAGGACCGCGTTGGGTTCATCTGGGTAAGCACAGAAAACGGCATCTTCCGCTACGACGGCGATCGCTTTGAGCCATTTGGCACGACGCAGGGGATTCCGCAGAATTCAGGGGCGGCATTCGGTGAGGCACCCGATGGGTCTCTTCTTGCCGGGGGGGATTTCGGGCTCTACCGTCTCTCTGGCAACCGCTTTGAAAAAGTTCTCGCCGCATTCAAGACAATCATCTGGACCCAGGGAATTCAATCGGATGGCAAAGGCCACACGTTCCTCGGCACCGACGCCGGCCTCGTGGAGCTCTATTCTCAACCTGGGCAGGATCAATTTGCCATGCGCACGTTTCCCCAGCCTCGGGGGACATCCGAGACGGGCGCCTTTGGGATTTTAGTGGATGGCGATGTCCTGTGGTACGGCTGCGGACACGAGCTTTGCCGCATGGATGCCCAGGGCACTCGAGTCTTCGGACCAGGGAGCGGGCTCCCGAGCCGTGAGATGCAGGTGATCCTGAAAGACCGCGCTGGAAATCTCTGGGTGCGAGCGCGGAATGCCGGCGTCTTCGTCTGGGCCGCCGGGAAGACCAGATTCCAGCGGCCGCATTTGCCCTTTTCAGCCGAGACCCTGGGCGGAGTTCCCACCGTTGATGGCGATGGACGAATTCTGCTCACGTCGCCGGACGGATTGCTGATTGGGGACTCAAAGGGATGGCAAAAGATCGACCGCTCCGCCGGCCTGCGCGGAACCGTCTACTCAGCATTCGAAGACAGGCAGCACTCGCTCTGGATCGGGTTGGAAGGCCGCGGAGTTGTGCAATGGCGCGGGTACCGGGACTGGGAGAGCTATTCCACCGAAAGCGGCCTAACCAGCGACCTTGTGTTCGAGATACTTCCCCGCGATGACGGATCGCTCTGGGTGGCTACCGAAGCGGGATTGTTTCGCGGAGTGGACCGGCAATTCGGCATGTCTTTCAAGCCGGTTGCGGGCCTGGATGGTCTTCCGGTGCATAGCCTCCGCAAATCGCCCACGGGGGACATTTGGGTAGGGACTGAAACTCGCGGTGCGGCCCGCATCGATGCACAAACCGGTAAGACCGAGTGGTTTGGCGAAGCGCAGGGCCTTACCGGCAAGGCAGTCTATCGATTGTGCTTCGATCACCAGAAGCAGCTCTGGGCAGCCACCGAAGTCGGCCTGTTCATGGCCAGAGCGCCTTATCGAAAATTCGCGCGCATCGCCGAATTGCCGTCCACGCGGTTCTGGTCCGTTGCGCAAGGCACCGATGGCACAATCTGGGCAGGCGGCACCGGCGGCCTTTCTGAATATACTGCCGGCGGATGGAAGACCCTCACCCGCGCCGGCGGCTTGAGCAACACCGAAGTGCTCTCGCTGGGTGCGGGACCGAACGGCGTCATGTGGGTCGGCTACCGCTTCGGCGGCGGCATTGACCGCGTGCACCCACGGTCTGGAGGCTTAACTGTTGAAAAGGGCATCCAGCGATTCGGAACCGACGGACTTGTTTATTTCCTCGACTTCGACGCATCCGGCCGCTTGTGGGCCGGCACCGAGAGAGGCGTGGACGTTTGGGATGGCAAACGCTGGAGCCACTACGATACGAATGACGGTCTGGCCTGGGACGACTGCAACCTGAACGCATTTGCCGAGGAAGCCGATGGAACTGTCTGGATTGGAACCGGTGGGGGACTCTCTCGTTTCAAATCCCACTCGCGGCAAGCGCCCGATGCTCCACTCGCGGTTGTCTTCACCCGTCTCGCGATTGGGCAGTCCGATGTTTCCGGCCTCCGCAATCCTTCCTTCGGCATACATTCCGGCTCCCTCGTTGCAAGGTATTCCGCGCTGAATGCTTCCCGTCAAAACGAAGTGATCTTCCGCTACCGCCTAGGGGGCGCAACCGGAAACTGGACAGAAACGGCACAGCGCGAGCTCCAGTTCGCCAATCTGGCGCCGGGAGCCTACCGACTGCAGATCGAGACGCGAGAAAGCGATGGCGGCTGGAGTGGCCACGGCGCGGAATTCCCTTTCACCATCCTGACTCCGTGGTATTCGACCTGGTGGTTTGCTGCCCTGTGTGTTCTGCTCCCTCTCTCGGCGGCGGCCGGAACCTTGCGGCTCCGTTTTCTGGCTGCGCAAAGAAGGGAGCGCGAGTTGGTCACGCTGGTTGGGGAGAAGACAGCGGACCTCCGCCTGGCCAATGAAGAGCTGTCCCTGCTGTCCTTTACAGATTCTCTTACCGGACTTGCCAACAGGCGCATATTTGACCAGACTCTCGACCGGGAGTGCGCACGCCTCCTCAGGACCGATGCCGCACTGTCTCTGCTGAGTATCGACGTCGACTACTTCAAAGCGCTGAATGATTCCCAGGGCCACCAGAGAGGCGATCAGTGCCTGATCCTGCTCGGTGCTGAGCTCACCCGGCTCTGCAGGCGTCAGCTTGACCTGGCCGCCCGCTGTGGCGGCGAAGAGTTCGCCCTGATCCTCGCCGCAACCAGCGCCACCGATGCTGAACGAGTCGCCGAGTCGGTGCGCCAGGCTATTGTCGCTCTACACCTGCCCCATCACGCATCGCTGGTTGCTCCCTATCTCACCGTCAGCATAGGCGTGGCCACGGCGACACGCCGATCGCTTTGTTCCCGCGAAGCTCTGGTTGCCGCCGCGGACGGGGCGCTCTACGCCGCAAAAAAGGCTGGCCGGAATCGAGTTCGTGTCGCCCAGCGGGAATCAGTTCCTGAGAAAAAGCAAGAGACTCTTACTCGTCGTTCCAAGCCCAAGTGGGGAGCGTAGCGCCTCCGGGAGCATTGCCGCCTTTGGGCGATTTGCCGGGATCAAACCCCCTTCGACCGCCTTCTAGAATCCTCCACCCGCCTTCCCGAATCAAACCACCGAACCCGATCCTCCAATCCTGGAGCCACGCCCTTGACCCTATCCATCGATCATGTCAACCGGTTGAAGCACGCCCCCGTCGTCGAGGGCGTACTGCCAATCTTCCACCGGCGCTGGAGCCCGCGTTCCTTTTCCGATCGCGAAGTCGGCTCCGCCGACCTCGCCAAGGTATTTGAAGCCGCGCGCTGGGCTGCTTCCTCGTTTAACGAGCAGCCCTGGCGCTTCCTCGTCGGAGTCCGTAACTCCACGGCCCACAAGAAGATATTGGATTCCCTCATGCCTTTCAACCAGGCCTGGGCCGGCAAGGCTCCGGTTCTGATCCTGGGCGCAGCGAAAACCAGATTCAGCCATAACGATTCCCCTAACCGCGTTGCCCTTTACGACCTCGGAGCTGCCGCATCGTACCTCACGCTCCAGGCCGCCGCGCTCGGCCTCTCGACTCACCAGATGGCCGGTTTCGACGAGGGCGCCGCCCGAAAGGCCTTTGAAGTCCCGGAGAATTATATCTTCGGGGCCGTCATCGCCCTCGGATATCAGGGCGAGCCCGCAGCACTCACCAACGACCAGATGCTCGCACAGGAAACAGCACCGCGCACACGTAAGTCATTGAAAGGTTTTGTCTTCTCAGCGTGGGACACGCCCGCTGATCTGGGGTGAGCCACCAGGAGCCGCTCCCCATCCGACCCCTCCAGCTTCCGGTACATTGGAAGCTGGAGGAGTTTCCGCTTTGACTCGCCGGCCTCCCAGCCACCGCAGCCGCATCCCCCGCAAGAAGCCGCGACGCAAGCTCCCCAACTGGAAGCTGCGCCTTGCCGCTGCCGCCGTCGCAGCGGTGCTGGCGCTGCTGGCCTGGGCAGCCATCGATCACGGATTCGCGCCTACGTCCAACACCTCGCTCACTCGCTTCGACGCGATCATCGTCCTTGGCACGCCGGCTGACAGCGACGGCAACCCAACGCCCGAACAACTGGCCCGCGTCACAGAAGGCGTCAACGAATACAAGCGCGGAACAGCCCCCCGCCTCATCCTCACCGGCGGCGCGGCCCGCAACCGCTTTGTCGAAGCCCGTGTAATGGCTCGCACAGCCGAAGCTCAGGGCATTCCGGCATCCGCAATTCTTGTGGAACCGCAGGCCATGGATACCATCCAGAACGCCTGTTACTCCGTCCGCATCATGCAGGCACATGGATGGCGCTCGGCGGAGGTTGTTTCCACGGCCTATCACCTGCCCCGCGCCGGGCTCATCTTCAGCTCCCTGTCCATGAGTTCCGGGCCTTTGCAGTGGGCCACGCACGCCGCACCGCCGCTCTCGCCGTCCTCTTCGGCTTACGATAGCGCCCTCACAGCCGTCGAAGTCTTGAAGACTGCACGCTACCTGATTTGGGCGCGTTGGGCAGAGCACTGCGAGCCGTAGCTGATTGATGGCCTGTATCCACCAACAGGCGCTGAAGGCCTGCCCTCGCTTTGTCCCCTGTCGGCGTGGTCCTGTAAGCTGGATAATGATGCGTTTCCCTGTAAGATTTTTCGCTTCTTTCCTAGCCGTTGCCGCCCTGGCTCTCTATGCAGGAATTTGCGCACAGGCCCAGAGCACCGCCGCCCAATCCGCCGGCAATGGAACTTACGTTGTCGTCGACCCGCTGGCCAATGTGCGCTATGACAACCGCTACGATGTGTCTCTAGGCTTGGGTTACGACCACATGAAGGCCGGTCCCAACCTGCTGCAAGGCTCCAACCTGGGCGGGCTCGATATCTCCGCCTCTTATTGGCTCACCAGGCACTGGGGCCTCGAGGGCAACGGCCGCGTCTATGTGGGAACCACCGGCGCCGGCGTCAACCCTTACGACATCCAGGGGCCGTTCGTGTCGCAGTATTTCTTTACCGCCGGCCCGGAGTGGCTGGGTCCCCACAACAAGCATGGCGCGCTCACGGCACATGCCCTTTTCGGCGGGGTCTACGGCAAGTTTCAGCAGGACCTGCTGGGCTACCCGCCGTCCGCATTCGACTTCTACAACGACCAGCTCGCTCCTGCGGCCATCATCGGCGGCCACATGGACCTGAACCGCTCAGAGCACTGGGTTTTTCGCATTACACCTGACGCTGTAATGACCCATTACAGCACCAACTACACGCCCAGGGTGAGCCAGTTCGATGTCAACTTCGCCGTCTCGGTGGGCGTGGAATACAAGTTCAAAAAGAAGCGGTAGAACGATTCTCATT
>Ga0182024_10014600_pt1 | contig 15168 bp, 15 predicted proteins | sample P32metaG_FD_120480 | JGI IMG/M metagenome (GOLD analysis project Ga0182024, IMG submission 120480) | Permafrost microbial communities from Stordalen Mire, Sweden - P3-2 metaG (Illumina Assembly) | ecosystem: Environmental > Terrestrial > Soil > Wetlands > Permafrost | place: Sweden: Stordalen... | reverse complement strand
CCCACCGAGAGGAGTTGTACGCCAACGACTTACGCCCGATCAGGTCGGAGACACAGTAGAATTAGAAAGACCATGAGCGAGCAAATCCGCGTCTATTACGAAGACTACCCTTCCCGCCGCCTGCTCGAACTGATCGGGGACAAGTGGACGCCCATCGTGCTATACGTCCTCGGCGCCGGCATGAAGCGGTACGGGGAGATGCAGCGTCACCTGCCGGACGTGTCGAAGAAAATGCTGACACAGACGCTTCGGGCGCTGGAACGAGACGGGTTGCTCACGCGGGCCGTGTATGCCGAAGTGCCGCCGCGGGTGGAATACGATCTGACGCCATTGGGACGAGTGTTTCTGGACCCGGTGACGGCCCTATGTCAGTGGGCCTCCGACCACCCGGACGCGCTCGAAGCCGTTCAGACCAACCGCAAGAAGGCGCGGCGGCGCAAATAGCGGCTCTCATCGGACCAATAGGATCTCATCGAAGCGGCATACGGTTGAATCGCGATTCGGACGGGAGCGGTCAGCGCCGGCGGCCGCGCCCGCCCGATTGTCCGCCGCCGCTTGTCTTCGGACGCGCCGCCCGGTGGTTCCCCTTCGCCGAAGGCGCCTTCCCTTGCTGTCCGCGTTTCGCCTGCGGCGGACGCGCGGGCGCGGCCTGGCCGTAGTCGAAGTCCGGCAGCGTGACGCGCGGCAGCCGTTGGCCGATCTGCCGTTCGATCTTCGCCAGCAGTTTTTCCTCCGGCGGCGCCACCAGCACGAAGGCGTCGCCTTCCGCCTCCATCCGGCCGGTGCGGCCGATGCGGTGGACGTAATCCTCCGGCACGGTCGGCACGTCCACGCTGATGACGTGCGTGATGTGGTCCACGTCCAGGCCGCGGGCCGCGATGTTGGTCGCCACCAGGATTTGCGTGTCGCCCTGGCGGAAGGACTCCATCGCCCGGTTGCGCTGCGGCTGCGTCAAGTTGCTGTGCAGTTCGCCGACCTTGAAGCCGTCGGCGGCGATGCCCCGCGCCAGCCGCTTCGCCCCCTGCTTGGTCCGCGTGAACACCAGCACCGAGGGCATGTCGGTGTTCCGCAGCAGATGGCGCAACAGGGCCGGCTTGAGGTGCTCGGCCACGGGGTAGACCGCCTGGGTGATGCCGACGGCCGGGGCGCTGCGACGGCCGATTTGCACCATAAGAGGGTCGTGAAGGATCTCGGACGCCAGCCGGGCGATCACCGGCGGCATCGTGGCGGAGAACAGCAGCGTCTGCTTCCGGGCCGGCAGCCGGGCCACGATCCGTTTGATGTCGGGAAGGAAACCCATGTCGAGCATCCGATCCGCCTCGTCCAGCACCAGGATGTGGATCTGGTCGAAGCGCGTCTGGTTCTGGCGCATGTGATCGAGGAGCCGGCCGGGCGTGGCGACGACCAGTTCCACGCCGGCCCGCAGGGCCTTCTCCTGCGGCCCCATCGCCGTGCCGCCGACCACGATGCCGCCGCGCAACGGCGTGTGGTACGCCAGGGCCAACAGCACGTCGTCGATCTGCTGGGCCAGCTCGCGCGTCGGCGTCAGCACCAGGGCCTGGGTCACGTTATGCGGCTTGCCGAGCAGTTGATGCAGGATCGGCAGCAGGAAGGCGGCGGTCTTGCCGGTGCCGGTCTGGGCCGTGGCGATGAGGTCGCGGCCGGCCAGCACGGCGGGGATGGCCTCGGCCTGCACCGGCGTCGGCTCGGCGTAGCGCATGTCGCGCACCGCCTGAACCAGGGAGGGGTGAAGGCCCAATTTGCTGAACGGCATGACGGACTCCCCGGCGCGGCGGCCTGGTGAAAGAACGTATTGTACGGCTTCATTCCTTCGCCGGCTTGGCCACCGTCAGCAGGAACGTCGGGTTGACCGCCTCGAAGCGCAGCGTCTCCAGCTGCTGCGCCCCGCGCGCGACGTTGACCATCAACACCTCAACCGACCCGGTAAGACTTTTGAGCAGGGCGTAGGTCGCGCCCAGGCTTTCCAGCGTGGCCACGTTGACGCACATCCGTCCGCCCGGCCGCAGCGCCTTCCACGCCGCCTCCATCAGCCGGCCGACCTCGTGGCCGAGGCCGCCGACGAAAATGGCGTCGGGGGCCGGCAGCCCCGCGAACACGGCCGGCGCCGCCCCGTGGATCGCCTTGAGGTTGCGCACGCCGAAGGCTTGGGCGTTGGCCAGGATGAGGTGGTAGTCGGCCGCGTCCTGCTCGATGGCGAAGACCATGCCGGGGTCGCCGAGCTGGGCTGCCTCCACGGCCACGGCGCCGGAGCCGGCCCCCACGTCCCAGACGACGCCCCCGGTCGGCACGGCCAATTGGGCCAGGGCGATGGCGCGGACCTCGGCCGGGGTGATGAGGCCGCTCTTGGGCCGGCTCTGGGCGAAGGCGTCGTCGGGGTTGCCGAAGCGCCGCGGCCGGGCCGGGGCGGCGGGGCGATCCGGCCGCCCCGGTTTGCGCTTGAGGATGAGCACCGACAGCGGCGAAAACTCCATGTCCTGGATCTCGCTCAACTCGCCCTGCGTCACGCGCTCGTCGCGGCCGCCGAGGTTCTCGCAGACGTAGGCGCGGAAATAGTCGAGGCCGCGGGCCAAAAGCTGCCGGGCCACCACCGCCGGCCCTTCGGTCTCGCCGGGAAACAGTCCGACCGTCTCCGCGGTGCGGACGCGGTCGAGCACCGTCTCCAGGGGATGCGTTTGCAGATCGGTCAAGTAGGCGTCATCCCAGGTCTGCTTCACCCGCGCGAAGGCCATCTGCATGGAGCTGACGTGCGGCAGCACCTCGAAATGGTCCGGCCCGAGGCGGTCGCAGAGGTAGCGGGCCACGCCGTAAAACAGCGGGTCGCCGGCCGCCAGCACGGCGGCGCGCTTATGGCCGAGCACGGCGCCGAGGGCGTTGACCGCCTCCTGAAGGTCGCCGCCGAGGACGCGGCGCTCCGCCCGAAGTTCAGGCACGAGGGCCAAGGCCTGTTCGGAACCGAACACCACCTCCGCGGACGCCAGTAATTCCCGGGCGCGGGTGGTAAGGCCGGACACGCCGTCCGGGCCGACGCCGATGATGTAAATCCGTTGTTCCGATGCGTTCACGGACGACCTCGGGGTAGCGGGCCGGCGAAGCGATGGCGTTTGATATACGGGCGGCGGGGCGGCGCGTCCGCCGCGTCGTCGCGGGCCGGCGCAATACAAATAACGGCAGTGAACATCGCCTGGAACGAGGAGTGGATCCTGGCGCCGATGGCGCCGGGCCTTGTCCTCCCGTTTTAATAACTGAACTTGCCCACCTGCACCTTGCCGCGGAACACCCAGTAGATCGTCGCCGTATAGGTCAGCACGAACGGCATCCCCAGCAGGGCGACGCACGCCATGATCCACAGCGTCGTCTCCGACGAGGCGGACTTGGCCAGCGTGAGGTCGTAGGACGGGTCCACCGTCGAGACGATCATGTTGGGGAACAGCGTCATGCCGAACAGGAACGTGAACGCCGCGATCGTGCAGGACGACGAAATAAAGGCGTAGAACGGCTTGTTCAGGGAGATGGCGCGCGGGATGTTGGCGATCGCCAGCACGTTCAACGCCACCACGGCCCATACCCACGGGTAGTCGCGGAACTTCTCGATCGACGGGCGGTTCGTCGTCATGGTGAAGATCGTCGAAACGATGTACAGGATGAGAAAGATGCCAAAAGTCGTCCACATCCAGCCGTGGACGCGCTTCTGGAGTTCGCCTTCGGTCTTGAGGTAGAGGTAGATGGAGCCGTGCATGGCGAAAGTGGCCACGGCGAACAGGCCGATCGTGGTCGGATACCAGCCGAACAGGTCGAAGAAGCCCGGCGATTTCACGAAATCCCCGTCGGCGCCCAGCGGCAGGCCGTGGATGCAGTTGCCGACCACCGCCCCGAAGAGAAACGTCGCCAGGGTGCTGGCGGCGCAGAAGGCCGCGTCCCAGAAGGTCCGCCACAACGGCCAGTCCTGCTTGCCGCGGAACTCCATCGAGACGCCGCGGAAGATCAGCGCGACCAGCACCATCATGAACGGCGTATAGAAGCCGGAAAAGGCGGCGGCGTAGGCCCGCGGGAAGGCGGCGAAGATGGCGCCGCCGAACACCACGAGCCACACCTCGTTGCCGTCCCACAACGGGCCGATCGAGTTCATCAGTACGCGCCGTTCGGCGTCCTTGCGGACGCACAGGTGCAGGATGCCCACGCCCAGGTCGAAGCCGTCCAGCACGGCGTAGCCGGTCAGCAGCGCGCCGAGGATGGCGAACCAGAAGATCTGAATGCCGAGCGACGGTCCCATCGGGTTCACTCCTTACCGGCCCGACGCGCAAGCGAGGGTTCAATCTTCCCTGGCTTGCGCGTCGGGCCGGTCGCGGTGCGTCTCCGTCAGCGAGAAACCGGCCGGGTTGGCCAGGCGCGCGGCCGCCTCCACCAGGTCGCCGGGTTTGGTGGAGGCCGGCGGAGGCTTGTCCACCTCCTCGGGTCCGTGATGGATCTTGCTGTTGAGAACGTAGACCCAGACGGCGAACAGAAGCGCGTAAACCACGCTGAACATCACGATCGAGCCGATCACCTGATCGGAACCCACCACCTTGCGGTTGGACAGGCCGTCGGCCGTTTTCAGAAAGATGTCGCCTTTCGCCATTTCCATACGCGGTCTAGGCGGATTGTCCTCGGTCCAGCTCACTTTCGGGTAGACGACGAACGGCTGCCGGCCGGCCTCGGCCGACACCCATCCGGCCTGGTTGGCGAGATACGGCCCCACGACCGCGACCACGAAGACGAGCATCAGCCAGCGCTTCTGGAACAGCGTGCCGCGCCAGAGGAAGAACAGCCCCAGCAGCGTCAGGCCGATAAAGGCGGCGCCGAGACCGACCATGACGTGATAGGTCTGGAAGACCAGCGGTACGTTCGGCCAGACCTCCTTCGGGAACTGGTCCAGGCCGGGCACGGAGGCGTTGAAGTCCTCGTGGACCAGAAAGCTCAGGCCGCCCGGAACGGCCACGGCGTAATTGAGACGCCCGGCCTCCGAATCGGGGACGCCGAACAGGCTGAGGTCGGCGGCGCCGGTCTTGTAATGGCCCTCCAGAGCGGCCAGCTTCGCCGGCTGCGTGTGCGCGACCGTCTTGGCCTGGAAGTGGCCCGAGGCGCCGATGGCGAGGCTGGAGATCGCGCCAAAGACGAGCGCAATCGTAAACGATTTGCGGGCGAAGTCGAGGTGCCGTCGCCGCAAGACGTAATAGGCCGAGATGCTCATGACGAAGAAGGCACCGAGGATGAAGGCGCCGAGGACCACGTGCGTCAGCCGGTTCATGCTCGACGGGTTGAAGACGACGGCCCAGAAATCGACGATCTCGGCCCGGACGACGCCGTCGTGTTCGACGAGGTGGTAGCCGGCCGGCGTCTGCTGCCACGAGTTGGCGATGATGATCCATACGGCGGAAAAGATCGAGCCGAACGACACCATCAGCGTGGCGAAGAAGTGCATCCGCTTGGAGACGCGGTCCCAGCCGAAGACGAGTACGGCCAAAAAGCCCGATTCGAGGAAGAAGGCGAAAATGCCTTCCGCCGCCAAGGCGGAGCCGAAAATGTCGCCGACGTAGCGGGCGTAGGCGGCCCAGTTGGTGCCGAACTCGAACTCCATGACGACGCCGGTGGCGACGCCCATGGCGAAGTTGACGGCGAAGATGCCGGTCCAGAACTTCGTCATGGCGTGGTAGCGGGCGTCGCCGGTGCGCAGGTAGAGGCCTTCCATCAACACCATCAGGGCGCCGAGGCCGATGGAAAGTGGAGGAAACAGATAGTGGAACATGATCGTCAGCGCGAACTGCACGCGCGACAGGGTCAGGACCGGATCGTCCATCGCGGCGAGGCTCCATGCGGCCTGGGGGGGGCGGCGTCGGAATCGTTCTATGGATTCGACAGGCCATCGCTGCTCCGATAGGAGGGGAACCGCGAAGGCGTGAAAGGGGGCAACCGGCGAGCGGCGGGATGCACACCCCGCGCGTCCCGATTTTGGCGAAGGCAAGGGCGCGGGCGCCGACCGCGAGCGGCCGGCAGGTGTACGGCGCGGCGACGCGCCAAATGGCGCATCGGCCGAGGGTCTCCTCGACGCGGCGGCGCAGCGCCTCGATGAACTGTTCGCGGGACAACGGCGGCATTCCGCGCATGGCGGACTCCGAGTGGGAATGAGGATCGCGAGCTGGGACCCCAGCAACGGATCCTATCTTCACCCACCCGACCCCAAAGCGCCAGGATTATTTGCCGCACCCCCGGATTTTTTCCCGACTTTGTGAGTTGCAGTCCGGCCAAGGCGTGGTAGAATCCTTCTTCACCTCCCTGCGATGACGCACGGGACGTCGAAAGCGTGCCGCGACGGCAATGACTCTTCAACCCCCAAGGAACAATGGAGGAGGGCCGTTTGAGCTACCTGTGCTTCAGCCCCGCCGAGTATCGGGCCGTGTCTCGCGTCTGTCGCCGTCTCGACCTCGGCAGTTACGACCCGCCCACGTTTCAACGCGTCCTCGCCCTGGCCCTGTCCGACGCCGCCCCGACGCTGGCCGATCGGGTCGGCCGGTTCGAGCGCGCCGAGGTCCGTTTGCTGTACGACCACCTGCGGGCCGAGGCGAAGGCCGCGCAACCGCCCTTCCCGTCCGAGGAGTGGCGGAAGCTCGGGGAGGCGTGCGAGTCGGTCCCGGCCACGCACCGCTTCGCCCACCAGATCCAGCGCGCGGTCGTCCGCAGTCTGCGTCCGGCGGCGCCTGGCCTGTCCCGCAAGCTGTCGCGGATGAGCATCAGCCAGTTCGTCCGCCTCTTCGAGCAGGTGCGCGAATCCCGGCGGCCGCAGTAGGCGGATGTGCCGCGGGGCCGGCGCGGGGTCAACGCCCCGCGCCGGCCCCGCCGGCCGCCTCGGGGTCGATGCGTTTCAAGGCCTTGGCCGCCTCCTGACGGACCCCGGCGTTCCGATCGCGCGTCGCCGCCTGCAGGCCGGGGACCGCCGCCTTGGCTGACGCGCCGAGTCTGCCCAACGCCTCGGCGGCGTCCCGGCGGACGAAGGCGTCCTCGTCCCGCAAGGCGCCGGCCAGGGCCGGCACGATCACGTCCGCCTCCTTCCCCCTTTGACCAAGCGCCTTGATCGCGTGCAGCCGTTCGGCCGAATCCTTGGCCCGCAACTGCTCGACCCATTCCGCGGTAGACTTTCCCCCGCAGCCGGGCAGCAAAAATAACAGCGCCGCCAGGATGAAATTGGGCGCCCCGTCCCTTCCTTCCCGTCGCCGCCCCGTCGCACGCGCCCCGCCGTCAATACTGGCTTTCATCCACCACCTCCCCGCCGGCCCGCGTGGCCAGGGCGTCGTAGACCGGCTGGGCGATGCCGTTGCCGATGACGTGGACGGAGCCGTCGCCGAAGAGGAACTGCACGCCGTTGGTGTGGCCGCTGGACATGGCGTCGGCGTCGGTCACGATGCTGTCGTTGGGCAGGTGGGGGCCGCAGTGGCCCAGCACCAGGGCCGACGCCCCCGAGTAGTCGCCCGGCGACCGCACCGAGGGGTCTTGCGCGTTGGGGATCGCGCCGGCCCAGGTGGACCACGACATGGTGGTGCAGCGCTCGCCGACGAAGAATGTGTTACTCAAACCATCCGTAATATCGGCGATGCGGAAGCCGGTCGTGCCGCGCACGAAGGCTCCGGTGTGCGGCGGCGTGGTGTCGTCGTCCACGCCGTCGTTGCCGTTGCAGGCGACGTAACTGCCGTGGGCCAGCACCCAGCTATTGGCGCCGCCGTCGGTCACGGTGAAGGTCGTGGCGCCGCCGGGGTCGGAGGGGCACTGGAACGACTTGAGGAAGGTGGTCCGGGCGGCGACGATAGTCGGCGACGGATCGCCGACGCTGAGGTTAAAGTCGATCTTGTTCTGGACGTTGGCCTGCTCCATTTCGGGGAGGATGAAGGAGGCCCACCCCCAGCCCGGCCCCTGGTCCGGCTGCGGCCAGGGGGTCGCGTCGTAGTAGCCGGGCGGGAAGCTGCCCATCTGGTCGTGGTAGCCGTGCAGGGCCAGGCCGATTTGCTTGAGGTTGTTGGTGCAGGAGATGCGGGCGGCGGCCTCGCGGACCTTCTGCACGGCGGGCAGCAGCAGGCCGATCAGGATGGCGATGATGGCGATCACCACCAATAGCTCGATCAGCGTGAAGCCGCGACGGCTTTTCATGGCGGTTCCTCTCCGGGGACGGGCGCACGATGGCGCCCGACATGTTCGGGTAATACCAGCCCGAAGCGCAAGCGAGGGACGGACCCTCACCTCTCACGGGGTTTCGGGCTACGAATGATTGTTTTTGGTGGTCCTGAACTCAAGCGTCGAGAGGAGTCCGCGGGGGAGGAAGAGGCGGCGCCTGGAAGAGGCGCTGCGAGGCGACGTCGCCGTCGGCGAACCGTTCGCCCACGACCGGCCCCGGTTGACGGAGGCGGGCCGGTGGCGTGGCCGGGACGATGCCGGTGGTCAGCCATTGGGTACACAGGCCGCGGCAGCGAAGGGCGGACGCGGTATGGCCCCAAGGGACGGGCGTGCTTTTTCCCCGACAGCAGGCGCAGGTTTCGGAGGAGGCCTGTTCGCGGATCGGCGTGGTGCGCCATCCATCCGAGACGGGCCTTTCGGCGTAGTCGGGCGGTTGGACGTGGTGTTCCGCCGCCCAGACCCAGCGTTCCTCCGGCGTGGTGCAGCAGCAGTGCCGCCAGCACTCCTCGGCGGTCTGGCAGCCGCAGGCGCGGCCCTGGCAGGGGAAGGCCTTGCCGCCGTCCTTGACGATCGGCGACGGCGGCAACGGCAGACCGACGGTCGCGGCCAGGTAGGCGAGGAGCGCCCCGGCGGCGGTGAGCCGTCGTCGCATGGGTTTCCAGGAGAAGGCGCGCCAGGAAGGCATGAGGCGGGACGCTCGTGCGAACAGGTCTGTTCCCATCCGTCATGGTAGCGACGGGAACGCCGTTCGCACAGCGGGGGCGGCTTCGGAGTCAGAGCGGGAAGGCGGCCGCGAGGGCGCCACGGAACCGATCGGCCTCCTTTTCCAGCGTCGTCAGCGCCGCCCCGGCTTCGCTCAAATCGCCCTTACGTCCCATCTGCTCCAGCGCCCAGGCGGCCTCAACCAGTCCCGCCGCCGAAAACGTGCTCGCGGACCCTTTCAGGGCGTGGGCGGAGATCTGGAGCGCGCGGGCGTCGTGGGACTCCAGGGCCGACCGCACGGCCCGCACCATGTTGGTCGAATCGGACAGGAACATGCCGGCCACGTCGCGGAGGAGTTCGCGGTCGCCGTCCAGCCGCGACAGGGCGGCGCCCAGATCGAACACGCCCGGCTCCGGCGGCGCGGAGACCTTTACCTCCGGCGGCGCGGCGCCGGTCCCGCCGCCGACCTCCGCCAACAGCCGCGTTAGGTCCGACGACTGGATCGGCTTGGTGAGGTAGCCGTCCATGCCGGCCGCCAGACAGCGTTCGCGGTCGCCTTTCATGGCGTGGGCGGTCAGGGCGATGATCGGCGTGTGCCGGCCGGTCCCCTTCTCGGCGTCGCGGACGCGCGCCGTCGCCTCCATGCCGTCCATCACGGGCATCTGCACGTCCATCAGCACCACGTCGAATACCTGTTTCGCCAGCGCCTCGACGGCCTCCTGGCCGTTGTGGGCGACGGCGACCGTGTGGCCCTGCTTTTCCAAAAGGCGGGTCGCTAAACGCTGATTAACAAGGTTGTCCTCGGCCAGGAGGATGCGCAGCGGGCGGGCGGCCAGCCCGACGGCTTCGCGGCGCGGCGCCGGGGCGGGCGCCTTCTCCTGGGCGGCCAACGCCTGCATCAGGGCGTCGAGCAGGTCCGACTGCTTGACCGGCTTGACGAGGTAGCGGGACAGACCGAGGGTCCGGCAGTGCTCGGCGTCGCCACGGCGGTCGCCGGACGACAGCATCATGACGGCGGCGCCGGCGAGTTCCGGGTGGCCGGCGATTTTCTCTGCCAGCGTGAAGCCGTCCATCTCGGGCATCATGGCGTCGAGCAGGACCAGCGAGAACGGTTCGCCGGCCGCGGCCGCCGCCTTGAGCGCCTCCAGGGCGGCCGGCCCGCCCCGCACGGCCGTCGGGGCCATGCGCCAGTTGCGCAGCACGTCCACCAGAATACGACAATTCGTGGCGTTGTCATCCACGATGAGGGCCGACAGGCCTTCCAGGGCCGCGGGCGACGGCGGCGCCGCCTCCGCCTCCGGGCGGGCGGGCGCGACGCCGAGCCGGGCGGTGAAGTGGAAGGTGCTGCCGCGGCCGACCGCGCTCTCCACCCAGATGCGGCCGCCCATCATTTCGACGAGTCGGCGGGAGATCGACAGGCCCAGGCCGGTGCCGCCGTACTTCCGCGTCATCGAGCCGTCGGCCTGCACGAAGGCCTCGAAAATCGACGGCGCCTTGTCCGGCGGGATGCCGATGCCGGTGTCGCGCACCTCAAAATGCAGAAGTACGAAGGACGAAGTACCAAGTACGAAGGCGGAAGATCCCGTCGTTTCTTCTTCTTTCGTACTTCGTCCTTCGTCCTTCGTACTTACTTTGACGACCACCTCCCCGCGCTCCGTGAACTTCACGGCGTTCCCGGCCAGGTTGATGAGCACCTGCCGCAGCCGGTGCGGGTCGCCGACCAGGGCGTCGGGAACGTCGCCGCGGACGTCGTGGGCCAGTTCCAGTCCCTTCTTGTGGGCGCGGAGGGCCAGCGGCTTGAGCGCCTCGCCGACGCAGTCGCGCAGGCTCATGGGGATTTCGTCCAGGTCGAGCCGGCCGGCCTCGATCTTGGAGAAGTCGAGGATGTCGTTAAGCAGTTCCAGCAGGGCGTCGGCCGAGGTCTTAGCGGTCTCCAAGTATTCGCGCTGCTCGGCGGTCAAGTCGGTGTCCAGGGCCAGCTCGGTCATGCCGATGACGCCGTTCATCGGCGTGCGGATCTCGTGGCTCATGTTGGCCAAAAATTCGCTCTTGAGCCGGCTGGCCGCCTCGGCCGCCTCCCGCGCCCGCGTCTGCTCGACCGCCCTTTTCCTCTCCGTGATATCGCGCAAAGTGACGACGACGCCGCCGACGGCGGGTTCGCCCGTGAGGTCGCAGAACGAGGCGTCCACGGCCCGCCAGCTGCCGTCCGGCCGCGGCATTCGCACCTCGGCCGCGGCGGCGCCGCCGTCGCCGGGCCGCGTGGCCCGGGCGAAGGCGGCGGCGAAGGCCCCCCGGTCGTCGGCGTGGATCAGGTCGGTCAGCGGCCGGCCCACCCAGCCGTCGGCCGGCCGTTCCAGCAGCCGTTGCAGCGACGGGCTGGCGTAACGGGCCTGCCCCTTCGCGTCCAGCAGCACCACCACGTCGCCCACGTTCTCAATTAAAGAGCGGAAATAGCGCTCGCTGCGGCGCAGGGTCTCTTCCGCCTCCTTGAGCCGCCGCTCGCGGACGCCGATCTCCACGAGCATGTGGCCCAGCGCGCGGGCCAGCTGGCCCACCTCGTCGCGCCGGGCGGAGGCCGGCCCCAGCGCCTTGATGGCCTCGTCCGCGGCCGGGGCCAGCGCGTCCAGCGCCGCGACCTTCTCGGCCACGCGCGTCAGCCGGCGCAGCGGACGGGAGATGTGCGTCACCAGCAGGTACGCCGACCCCACGGCCGCGAGGAACACCAGCGCCATCAGCGCCGCCTGCCAGCGCATCGCGTTCCAGACCACCGCACGGATGTGGCTCTGCTCCATGCCGACGTGGACGTAGCCGATCTGCCCCGCCAGGATCGGGGCCGACACGTCCAGGCATTCGCCGTAGCCCTCCACGCGCAACGTCCGCTCCGTCGTGTTATGCGGGTCTTCGTCCAGGCCGAGCACCGCGGCGGGGACGCGCGGCGCGAACGTGTGGCACAGGACCTCGCCGTGCGGATCGACGACGAAGATATAAGCGACCCCTTGAATCTCGGCGTACTGGTCGATGACCGCCTGGACGGAGGCGGCGTCGCGGTTGAGGAGGTTGTCCACGCTGGCGCCGGCGATGGTGTCGGCGACGGCCCGCGCCTTGCTCTTGTACTCGTCGGTCAGGGCGGACTGGAGGGTCCAGGCGGACACCACGGCCGTGGCCGCCGCGGCGACGGCGAACAGGGCCGCGAGGAGGAGCAGCACGCGGGTGAACAGCGGGGAGGGTTTCATCGGCCCCACCTCTTCCGCCACTCGTCGTCGGCCAGGCGCATGAACCGGCCGTCCTCCACGGCGGTGTAATAGACGCGGTCCGTCCCCTGATGGCGATTGCGGCCGAAGGACACGAGCGCGTCGGGTCCGAGGCCCAGGTCGAGGTCCTCGATCGACTCGGCGGCCGCCCGGACGCGGTCGCGCCGCGGTTCCGGCCCGACCCGTTCGAGCACTTCCGTCAGCAGCCGGGCGTTGAGGAAACCCTCCAGGCTGACGAAGCTGTATTCCAACGGCCGGTAGTCCGTTCCCGCCTGGTCGGGCGGTTCGGGGCGGTGTTTGTCCATCAGCTCGCGGTATTTCTCCACGCCGGGGAGGTCGCGGCGGTAGGGGCTGGGGACGACTTGCGAATTAATGAGATCGCGGGTGTAGTCCTTGCCGGACGCCTCGCCGGCCTTTTTGAGGTGGTTGAGCAGGATCTCGCTGCCGACGAAAGAGACGTTGGCGATGGGCACGTCCCAGCCGGCGTCGCGGGCGTCGCGGACGAAGGCGGCGCAGGCGGCGTAGGCGCCGACGCAAATGACCGCGTCCGGCTCCTTGTCCGGGTCGGTCCCGCGGAGGATGTCGACCTGTTCGCGCATCGACTGCTCGAAGCGAGCGCCGCGGCGGTAGGTGGCCTCGGCGGCGATGTGGAGGCCGTGGGCGGCCAGCGCCTGGCGGACGCCGTCCCAGCCGCCGCGGCCGTAGGCGTCGATCTGGTAGAACACCGCGATGCGCTTGCGGCCGATTCCCACGAATTTGTTCACCAACCCGGCGGTCTCGTCGTGGTAGGAGTCGCGGAGGTTGAAGACGAAGTCGCCGTAGGGCGGCCGGCGCATCGGCTCGGCCCCGGTGAAGGGACAGAAGAGGAAGACGGAGGCGTCTTCGTGGTGCTTGAGCAGCGGCAGGATGCGAGTGGTGGTCGGCGTGCCGACGTAATCGAACAGGACGAAGGCGTCGTCCTTGTCGATGAGGCGGACGGTGTTTTCGACGGCGTGGGCCGGGTCGTATTTGTCGTCGTAGGCGCGGAGGACGATCTTCCGGCCGTGGACGCCGCCCTTGGCGTTGATCTCGTCGAACCAGGCCATGGAGCCGCGGTAGAGTTCGATGCCGAGGCCGCGCGACGGCCCGGTGAAGGCGGCCGACATGCCGACGACGATTTGGTCCTCGGCCCGCGCCGCGGCCGGCGCCAGCGCCAGGCCCAAACAGGCGGTCAAAAGGGAACAAAGCCGGGAGCGGCGGGTCATGACGGTTACCTTTTCCGGCGCGTGAGTTGTAGTAACTGTACGGCCCGATTCGGAAAAAAGGAACAGCAAGGGCGCGGACGGGGACGGCCTGGCCGCGTGGCCGCGCGATTGATTAGATCGTACAGCACATGCGGCGGGGAGGAAATAGAAGCCGGCCGCGGCTTGCGTTCCGCAAGGGCAGACGGGTAGGATGTGGGAAAGGAGGGCGGCATGGAACTGACCCAAGAGCAACGCCGTGAACTGGAGTCCCATCCGGACGCGCCCCTGCGTCTGGCCGATCCGGACACGCGGCGCGAATACGTGGTGCTCCGCGCCGAGGTATACGAGCGCCTGCGGGCGATTCTGGAGGACGGCCTCGACATGCGGCAGGTGGGGGCGTTGGTCGAAGCGAACATGCGGGAAGAGGACGCGGGCGACCCACTTCTGGCGAGCTACCAGCAGTACGGTAGGCAATCATGAGCCGCCGCGGCGAGGTTGTCGTCGTGGACTTCCCGTACTCGGACGGCGGAAGCAAGATCCGGCCGGCGTTGGTCGTGCAGAACGACCGCGACAACGGGCGGCTAGCGAAGACCGTGGTCGCCATGATTACGGGAAACCTACGCCGGGCGGGAGACCCCTCCCATCTGCTCGTCGATCCGGCAACACCGGACGGAGCCGGGTCCGGGTTGAGCGGCGCGTCGCTTGTGAGTTGCATCAACATTTACACGGTCGAGCAGAGCGCGATTTTGCGGACGCTCGGTCGCCTTTCAGGCACCGCGATGCGCAAGGTCGATGACTGCCTGAAGGCGGCGCTTGGTCTGCCGTAACTTCGCGCCGCCCACCGACCTTGTCCGTCGGCCGTTGCCGCAGAGTCGCCGTATGCTCCTGATGTTGGAGGACAACGCGGATCGGTTACAGCGATTCACGGCCGTGCTGCGCCGGGTCGATCCGACCCTGCCACTACGGGTTTGGCGCAGCGCTTGGGCGATGATCCGCGAGATCGAACCATTGCTGCCATCGGCGCGCCTTATTTCCCTGGATCACGATCTAGACCCGGAAGAAGGAGATTCCGCCGATCCGGGCACCGGCTGGGACGTAGCCAAGTTCCTGGCGGCGCTGCCCCCGGCGTGCCCGGTCGTGATCCACACCAGTAATGGCGAGCGGGCGACCTGGATGATGGGTGAATTCGAGCTGGGCCGCTGGCAGTTCCACCGCGTTCCGCCGCTCGGCGACGACTGGATTGAGCAAGATTGGCGGCGCGTTGTCCGCCGACTGCTCCGAAAGCGGGGATAGCAATTGGGCCGACTGTACGACGCTTACGGAATGCGGAGGACGCGGCAGGTTTCCTCGTAACATTCTTCCAATTCGAGCGGCACGGCGAGGTTGTCGGCGAGCCACAAGGGCAACGTCGGCAGCGGACGGCCCAGGGCGAGTTCCTGCGCCCACGTTTCGACCAGCCGGGAATCGTCCTTCTTGGTTCCCCGACAGGCCGCGGCGTAGAGTGGCGGCGGTTCAGGTTCCGCGGACGGACCCGCCTGGCCGATTACCTCCAACAGGTCGCGGTAAAGGTTGAAGTTGCGCGTGGTGACCAGATCGATGATCGTGACGGACACGAGTTGCTGGAGGAGGGCCGCACACTTGGCGACGAAGGCCCGGCGGTGTTCCGGCCGATCCTTGTTCGCGGGGCTGACGATCTCGATGGCGGCCACGAGACGACGGCCGCGCTTGTTGTCGTAGATGCGGACCTCGTAGGCGTCCAACTCGGGCAGGTCGAT
>Ga0182024_10014599_pt1 | contig 15168 bp, 15 predicted proteins | sample P32metaG_FD_120480 | JGI IMG/M metagenome (GOLD analysis project Ga0182024, IMG submission 120480) | Permafrost microbial communities from Stordalen Mire, Sweden - P3-2 metaG (Illumina Assembly) | ecosystem: Environmental > Terrestrial > Soil > Wetlands > Permafrost | place: Sweden: Stordalen... | reverse complement strand
GTGCATGGCATTCACTTTGCCTGAATGTTTTGCGATATCTGCGTAATAGCCATAAATAAGTTCTGTTTGTTTGTTGCGGGCAAAAGTTAATGCACGATAAGAATCAGCTTTATTTTCGACATAAGTTTTAACAACTTCTGGTAGTCCCCCTGTAATCAAATATACTTTAAACAATTGCCATAAATGTTCGTGAGCTATTGTTGAAAGCACATATGTGTTTGCGCAATCTTCTAATAGTTTGAGCGCTGGCTGTTCATCCAGGGCTTCCAGAAATTCTGCAAAACACATCGGGTGCATGCGCAGAAAATCAACCTTGCCCACTGGGAAAGAAGACTCACCTAGGTGCAACCCCAGCAATGAACCAGCACAACATAGGGCTAGTTCAGGCATGTCTTCAGCAAAATACTTTAAACTGGTTAACGCAGGTGGACACGCTTGAATTTCATCAAAAATGAGCAAATCTTCCTGTGAATTAATGGATGTTCCTAGCAAGAAGCTAAGATCTGCTAAAATGCGTTTTGGATCAAAATCATTCGCGAATATACTCAAAGCTCTTTGTTGATGTTCAAAGTTAACATAATGAACAGCCGGAAAATGACTACCGCCAAATTCTTTGAGAATATATGTTTTCCCTGTTTGCCTAACACCCTTAATAATCAACGGCTTACGTGATTTTTTATGTTTCCAATTAATTAATTGCTGAGTTATCAATCGTTTCATACTTGTATTTTACGTCATATTTGACGTTATTTTCAATCATTAAACGTCTAAAATGACGTTATTTGCAAGAAAAGTTATAGGTCCAGCATGAACTCATGATCTCAGCGCATATTTTCGCTCCACTCACTGGAGTAATTTCTTTATACACCGAATAGATTTTTAATGAATTAATTCAATTTTATTAATTTCTTTTTTTCTAAATTTGTTTTTTTATTTGGATTTAATTTAGCAATTTCCATAGTCTGAGCATTTAGCAACCACATTTGATTATAGATTTTTTCACCAGTAGTTAGCCCAAAGGAGCAAGCATGACGATGTCGATGCAGCGCGGCTTTTAATTTGTCGGAATTTTTGGTTTGCACCAATTCTTCTAATCCTGCGATTATTTCTTCGGCTTTATCGATATCTTTATAGGCTAATTCTGCAACATAATTATGAAAACTCAATTTAATATTTCCAAAAAATTTACGGGAATAAGAATGCACGTAAACTGGTTGATTTAAATCAAATTCCGTAAAATTTTTTTCTACAACCTCTAAGCGATGGAATAGCTGGCGCACCAATTGCTGATGCTTATTATATTCTTGGTTATCCCAGTCAAGCTCTTGATCATGCCGAATTTTATAAAGTTTAGGTCGAAAAATCCGATCAAAACCCTTTAAAAACCAAGAATAAGCATGTAAATGGTTATTGTCATTACTCATGATATTTTTCCTAATACTTATTATAACTTTGTAACATATACCTTACAAAAACCCAGCCATTTGTAATGTGCATATTACAATTTTTATGTAAATTTGTAACTTGTAGATTACAAAAACTATGAAGACTTTAAATTCAATTAGTTACTGTGCTTACGAACTGGCCCATAAGATCGGAGCTCATATCTAGGTGCTGCCTCCTTAACATCGCCTGGTTTTGAATACGGTTTTTTAGCAAATAATTTATGAGGTGATTGTGGAACTAAAGGTTTTTTAGTAGAAATTTCTTTAATCTTCATATTAGCAAATAAGAACCGATCCAAATCCAAAATTGGGGTAATTGCTTTATATATTGAATCAGATTTTTCATGGAAACTTATCCATTGCAAGTAATCTTTATCTAGAATAATTCCATCTATAGGTTTAGGAACTTTTGCTTGATGTGAATTCTCTGCCTCAATCCATGAGCTTTCAAATTCTGTAACATCAAATGAGCCTTTTGTGGAAGTCACCCTATCGAATATTTTAGAATTTGTTACTTCTGTACCTTTCTTAATGGGTACTCCATCGAAAAACATTTTATAAAAAAGTAAAGTTAAAATTCCACCAGTACTATACATCGTAGCAAACAACCGTGTTGAAGCAATATTACTGCGAATAAGACTAATAACTTCCGGCGTCATTTGTGTACACATGAGCTCAATACAGCTTAAAGCAGTTTGAGAAAAATCCCCATTAGCACATGCAGCAAATATATCAGGAGTAGACATCGTTAAATTTTTAGCATTTCTAGATGCTCGAACTAAAAACTTTAAATCTTTATCGATAGGTTGCTTATTCAAAGCGAAAGGTGGAATGTCTGTATCTGCGTACCGCCCGCCTTTGGAATTAATTATATAGAATCTATAAAAATCACTCGCTGCTGCATAATTAGGAGGCAGTCCATCGGCGCGTGGCTCAATAAATTTTTGAATTGTTTGCTTAACTTGTTCAGGAATTTTCAACTCTTCCACAGAAATAACAGCAACGTCTTCTTTACCAAATTGTTTTTGGATAGTTTTTACAAATTGCGGCTCAACGTACACAGAAGCATTATAAGATGGATTTGTAGCTTTCCATTTTTTGATGCGCTCTAGATGTTTTTCACGCAGAGTGCTGCCTAGCCACACTAAACTAATATTTTCTTCTACGATACTTTCTGATTCGCTCAGAGTTTTTGCAAATAACTTATTGCGATTTAACGGCATTGGATTTTCTCTCTTATTATTATAATCATGGGTGTCAGACACGTGTCTGGACACCTTTAGGTGGACACCTTTTTTAAATGTTAAGGACGAACTGGTTTAAATGTTGTGGTTTGTCCATTATTAGAAGCTTCAATATTATATTTTTCAGACACAAACTCCCGATGGTTTTTGGCCTCAAATACTCTATGTTGGATTTCAGATTTCATTCCCAAGAATGAAAACCAGCTTTTGGTTCTGTCAAATGCATGAATGGTTCTAGCAATCACTTTATGCTTCTCATCCCTTTCCCAAATGGAAAGCGTTATATGATCTGGATCCTTAATTGAAGTAGGACCCCATGAAATACTATATTGCATTTTTTCTTCAGGAATTTCTAAAACGTATTTATCTAAATAATATCGGCTTAACTGAGAAGACAAAGGAAGGCTCGCAATTTTTTCAATCATGTCTTTGTGCATGAAGCTTTTTAATAAATGATCTGGATTTACATACAGCAAAGCATTTTTAGCATACTCAGTTAATTCTTCTTGAGATTGTGGGTTTTCTGGTGGCTCTAACAACATTTCTTCAGAACCATCATAATATAAAAATGTTTTTAATGGTTTACCTTTCCATTGATGTGCTTCTTTTTGAACTCCACTACCAATGATTGCAAATTGATTTTCAGTTGTGCGTATTGCATTGGTATGAACATTCTTACGCATGTTTGCCAGAGCAGAATCGAATTCCGGATGGGCCTTGTTTGCTGACCACCCGCCGCCAATTCCCTCCTGTTGAAACTTCTGTAGCTCTTTATCCCAATCTAGCATCGAATGTATGAAATTAAATTTTTTGAAAACCTTAGGAGCGCTAACTGGAAATAATTGTTGAGCAATATACGCTTGTGACGTATTCGTTAACTGCAAAGAATAATTTGGAATAATTGCAAGCTGGGAACCCATTGGATTTGGAGCTAAAGGCATTATGAATTTCCTTAATATTATTGTTATATCATTTTAAAATCGGGAAACTTATACCATATTATTCGGTGCCTGGCACGTGCCTGGCACCTAATTATCAATTTATACAGATCGAATTTTTTGGATGACATCTAAAAAAAAGTCACTGGCCCACAGGGACAAACTGGTTTTATCTTTTATAAAGGGAAGAATATCTTTTTTAGCATTATTAAAATCGGTAGCAATTATTTTATCTTCAAGCATTTTTAATAAATCTGTTAATAGAAAAGTTTGCTTAGACTTCCAATACTCGCTCTGAATAAGACGTTCTTTTAGATGGATTAAATTAACAGGAATATTTCTACCTACATACCAAACAAGATCATACCAATCTCTTCCTTTAACTCGTGTGACCCAAGGTCTACAAAGAATTGCGTGTAATTTTCCAGCAAATAGATCAGGTTTTGTTAGAGTTTTAATTGAAAATGGAATAGGCAATAATATATTTTTGACTTCAGTGGTAAACTTTCCTGGAGGGTTAGTATCTACCTCCATTTTAATTTTAATTGAATCCATATGATGAAAACGATTACTGATTTTATTTGGCGAGCCAATCACAATTAGTTGCTTTGTTGTTGTAGCTTTTATGAATGCAGACTCGATATTAGATTCTAAATTCTTTATTTTGGTTTCTACCTTAACATCGAATCCTAAACCATTTAATTCATCTGCAACTGCTTTATTATATGGTTTCAAATTAAATCTGGCATTCGATTTTAATAAAGTAAAATCTAGATCCTCTGAAAACCTATCTAAATCATATAAGATTCTGAGCGCCGTACCTCCGTAAAATGCTGCTTTTTCGAAAAACTTTGCGCGCCATAATCCTAATAGCGCAACTTCTTGAAAGATTTCTTTTAATGCATTTATATAATCTTGCTCGGTGTTACATTGGTATTTAGCTAACATAGTTTTAATTATTGGGTTCATTATTTGGATTTCCATTTTTTTATGAACATGGTTAGCAATTTCAAATTTTTGGAATTATAAACATTACTTATATGAGTTAATTTATTTAATTGAAACTTTTTCAATTCTGTTGGATCAATACGTAAATCATTAAATAAATACGCCTCTACCTCATTCAGATTTGTAAATAAAACTTTTCTATCGTTCAAATAAAGATGATCACATAAAGCTTTTTCGGGAGCGGCAATAAAAAAATTGGTTTGATCGTAATTAAATAGAGTAATTTCAATTGGATAAATTTTTGGATTCAAATACCGGTAAATAAAAGTCCCTACAGGAGTATTGAATAATTTATTTCGCTTGTTGGTTATACATGTAATATCTATAACTCGTTCTGGTATCAAACCATAAAATGATAAAGCATATTGCATTGAAATAGCCGAGGGTCCATAAATAAGATTAGCTAATAATTCTGGCGAGTAAGGTTTTTGTGATATTTTGTCACCAAAAATATACAACCCTTTTTTTACGCGGATAAGATCCCCTGATTTTAACCAACTACTTATTTTTTCACGGGGGCGCGCATAATCTTTTAAATTTGAGATTAAAAGCTGATAATCAACTTCTTTCCTGTTTACTGTTTTATATATTTCTTCCAATTTCATATAAGCTCCAGTAAGTCTTTAATTATCCGACATACTGGATGTGGTTGTCAAATTAGAGTTTAACCAGTATGTAGGATATAATTCGACATACTGGTTAAGTCAGCTGTGTTTAAAAAATTCGAAAATGTTGGCGAATTTCTGGTACTTTTTTAGTGTTAGTCAGTGATAGCATTAACAATATCCGAGCTTTTTGTGGATTTAAATTGTCCCCAGCAATCAAGCCAATCTCCGAATCCAAGTGATCAACATTATCCTCACTAACTTTACCACTTCCGGTTCGGGAACTTCGAATGATTTGAATGCCTTGTTCTCGTGCCAATCGTATTAATGCCTTGTCACGTGAAGATAAGTTTCCATCACCAGTCCCAGCAATCACAATACCATCGGGTTTGAGTTGAATCGCAGCCTGCAGTAACTTTCCTGATGAAGCGGCATACTCAGGAACAATCTCTACATAGGGCAATGCTTTTAAGTTGCTAACATCAAATGGAGTATCTACGGTATGTTTTCGCAACACTTGTTTATTGAATTCCACTTCTCCGAAATTGACAGTACCTATCGAACCAGAATTAGGTGCTGCAAAAGTATTAATTTGGGATGTATGGGTTTTAGTTACATCCCGCCCATCAAAAATCTGGTCGTTCATAACTACCAAAACGCCTTTGCCAATTGACTTCGAAGAATTAGCCACGGCTAATGCGTTAAATAAATTAAGCGGACCGTCTGCGCTTAATGATGTGGCAGGACGCATTGAGCCCACCAAAACCACAGGTTTATTACTCTTGATAACTAAATCTAGAAAGTAAGCAGTTTCTTCTAAAGTATCGGTACCATGGGTAATCACCACGCCTTTTACATCCGGTTTTTGTAAGAGATCATTAACTGTTTTGGCTAAGGTTAACCAATGTTCGTTGGTTATGTCACTGCTATCAATGTGAAATAAATCCAATGCTTTAATATCATCAAATTTTTTTAAATCAGGAATAGATGCTATCAAATCATTAACATTTAATTTTCCTGCTTGATAAGTAGCAGAAACCGCTGAAGCTGCAGATCCAGCTATGGTTCCACCAGTGGCTATGATATATAGAGTTTTAGGTTCGACTGGCGACGGTTTTTTTTCATCCTGGGCTACGAGCGCTAAATTTGGAGTTTTTTTACTTAAAGCGCCTGGATCTATGGGTAATTGAGTTTTTATATAAGCACTGGAATTCATTATAAATGTCTCTTGTTATTCGTTATTTGAAAAAATCAGGTGATTATCCTCATCAGATAGGTTTTAAGTCAACAGCTGAAATAGCCGGTGCCTGGCACCGTCTGTTTCCTTGACCCACTCATTACCTACTTGCATACTTATATATTAGGAGATAATTAAATGATACCAACCAAAGGATATGCTGCTGCTTCTGCTACCTCACCTTTACGCCCATTTGAATTTAAACGTCGAGATCCTAAAGAACATGATGTAGTAATAGATATTAAATATTGCGGAATTTGTCACAGCGATATTCATATGGTGCGTAGTGAATGGCATCAAACTAAATATCCAATAGTTCCTGGCCATGAAATTGCAGGTATCGTTAAATCAATCGGTTCTAAAGTAACTAAATTTAAAGTTGGAGATCATGTAGGAGTCGGCTGTTTCGTTGATTCTTGTCGTCGCTGCGAAAACTGCAAAAACCATTTGGAACAATATTGTTTGCAAGGATTAATTTTAACTTACAATTCCGTAGAAGCTGACGGCAAAACTATTACCCAAGGTGGTTACTCCAACAACATTGTGGTCGATGAAAATTATGTATTAAGAATTCCAAATTCATTACCACTTGATCAAGCGGCACCTCTTATGTGCGCAGGCATTACACTATATTCACCTCTTAGACATTGGCAAGCGGGCTCCAAAAAAAATGTAGGGATCATTGGCTTAGGTGGTTTAGGCCACATGGGCGTGCAAATTGCTGCGGCCCTGGGTGCCAAAGTTACCGTGTTTAGTCACACAGATAAAAAACGTGATGATGCTTTAAAATTAGGTGCAACTGATTTTATTAGTACCCAAGATAAAACCGTTTTCCAAAAACACGCCAAACAATTTGATTTAATTATCAATACCGTTTCTGCACCCATTGATATGGATGCTTATTTGGGATTATTGAAACTAGATGGCACTTTTGTTGCGGTTGGCTTGCCTGAAAAACCATTATCCATTTCTCCCGGCTCTTTAATCACCATGCGTCGTAGTTATGCTGGATCTGTGATTGGTTCAATCAAGGAAAATCAAGAAATGTTAGATTTTTGTGCGAAGCACAAACTTGCGCCGATTGTCGAAGTGATTACTCCAGATCAAATTAATGAAGCATATGAACGCGTGGTAAAAAGCGATGTGCGGTATCGATTTGTTATAGATGTGCAAAATATTTAAAGTGCCAGGCACGTGCCTGGCACCGTCTTGCGGCCTCCACACTTGACCTATCCACCACCCCCTAGCATACTTAGCCAAAATTAATACGTTCAAGGACTACGCCATGCAAATGAACCATGTGGAACAGCATTTAAAGGAAGTAACTAACAAAAATGCAATTCAGCTAAAAATTCTAGATCCACGCATGGGGAAAGAATTTCCTTTGCCTAAATATGAAACTGCAGATTCTGCTGGTTTAGATTTGCGCGCCTGTTTAGACAACACTTTAGTCATTGAACCAGGCGAAACCCATTTGATTCCTACTGGCATCTCTATATATATTGGCAATCCAGAACTGGCCGCGGTAATTTTGCCACGCTCTGGTTTAGGCCATAAACACGGAATTGTGATGGGTAATTTGGTTGGATTGATCGATGCTGATTATCAAGGGCCACTGATGATTTCTTGTTGGAACCGCGGTGACAATGCTTACACCATTGAACCTGGTGATCGCATTGCACAATTAGTTTTTTTACCGATAGCACGCATTGATTTTCAATTGGTAGAAAATTTTCAAGAAACCAGTCGTGGTAGCGGTGGTTTCGGTCATTCTGGAAAAAAATAAATGCAATCAAATCTAGAATTAGATCCATCAATTTTTCGGGCATATGATGTGCGCGGTATCGTCAATAAAAATTTGAATGACGATGTAGTTTACGCTTTGGGTCAGGCAATCGGGACCCTTGCATTGCGAGCCAATGAAACCACTATCGCTGTAGGACGCGATGGACGCTTGTCTGGCAACACATTAGTTAAAGCATTATGCAAAGGTTTGATGGAATCCGGATGCAATGTTATTGATATCGGAGTGGTTGCTACTCCTATTTTATATTTTGCGACTTTTAATTTACCTACGCGCTCTGGAGTGATGTTAACTGGCAGTCATAATCCACCGGAATATAACGGTTTAAAAACTGTGATTGCAGGTAAAACCCTTGCAGAAGAAGATATCCAAGAATTATATCAACTAATTTTAAAAGATGAATGTAGTGTAGGTACTGGCTCTCTTAACACACAAGATGTTGTTCCAGAATATTTTCGTACTATTCTTGGTGATATCCATCTTTCCAGAAAGTTAAAAATTGTGGTGGATGCAGGGAATGGAGTTGCTGGACGGGATGCACCCGAATTATATCGACGATTAGGCTGTGAAGTGATTCCGTTATTTTGTGAAGTGGATGGAAACTTCCCTAATCATCATCCTGATCCAAGTCAACCTGAAAATTTGCAAGATCTCATTCGCGCGGTAAGCGAACATCAAGCAGACATGGGCATTGCATTTGATGGTGACGGTGATCGTTTAGGAATTGTGACAAGCAGCGGTGAAATTATTTGGCCGGATCGCCAATTAATTGTATTCGCACAAGACATCTTAAGTTATTCACCTAACGCTACGATTATTTATGACGTGAAATGCACGCATCATTTAATTTCCACTGTTACTGAAGCTGGCGGCATTCCTGTTATGTGGAAAACTGGCCATTCACTGATTAAAGCTAAATTAAAAGAAACCAATGCGGCCCTTGCTGGAGAGATGAGCGGACATATTTTCTTTAAAGATCGCTGGTTCGGATTTGATGACGCTATTTATGCCGGTGCTAGAATGCTTGAAATTCTTAGCAAACACACGGAAAATAGCGCAGATTTATTTAAAAATATACCTAACAGTATCAATACTCCTGAATTAAAAATTTATGTGGAAGAAACTGAAAAATTTTCTATTATGCAAAATATTGTTGCCAATGCGAATTTTGCTAATGCGGAAATTATCACTATTGATGGGTTACGCGCCAATTTTAAAGAAGGTGGCTGGGGTTTAATTCGACCTTCAAACACTACTCCATGTTTAGTATTACGTTTTGAAGCAGAAACCCAAGTTATGCTTGAAAACATTCAATCCGCATTTCGCACTTTATTACTTTCCCTTCATCCTAATTTAGTTTTACCTTTTTAATTTATGCATTCTTTCGATATTATAATTGTGGGTGGTGGAATAGTAGGATCCGCCGCTGCACTGTTATTAGCCCAAAATGAAGACCTTTCTATCGGCTTAATTGATTCAGTTGCTACCCATCCAACTTGGGATCCACATCAATACGATTCACGGGTTAGCGCAATTTCTTTTGCTTCGCAAAATATTTTCGAAAAAATTAGCGTATGGGAATCCATAAACAATAAACGTGTTTCACCTTATAAAAAAATGTTTGTATGGGATGAGAAGGGATCTGGAAAAATTCACTTTGATTGCAGAGACGTTCAAAAATCTTCTTTGGGTTTTATCATTGAAGATTCATTAATGAAAAATAGTTTGCTCGAAATAATTAATGCGTCGCTTAACATTTCTGTGCTATCACCAATTCATTTGCAATCTATTAACGTTACTAATGATAAAGTTTTACTAACTACTAACAATAACGAAACTTTTTCAGCGGACTTACTTATTGGGGCTGATGGCGCCAATTCTTTTGTCCGGGAGCAAGCCGGCATTGAAATCAAAACTTGGGAATACCATCAAACTGCAATTGTAACTACGGTGGAAACCGAAAAATCTCACGAATCTACAGCTTGGCAACGATTCTTAAAAACCGGCCCTCTCGCCTTCTTGCCCCTCGAAGATCCAAACTTTTCATCAATCGTTTGGTCATGCGAACCAACTTTTGCAAAAAAAATTCTGGAATTGCATGACAATGACTTTAAAATTCAACTGTGCGATGCGTTTGAAAATATGCTAGGCCCAATTCTTTCAGCCACGAAGCGTTTGCATTTTCCATTAAGAATGCGCCACGCGAAAAACTATGTTCTCCCCAAAATTGCCTTGGTCGGCGATGCTGCCCACACCATCCACCCACTTCTGGGTCAAGGTGTAAACATGGGCTTAGCTGATGCCCTATGCCTCTCAAATATAATTAATTCCGCCTTTAAAAGTAAACGCGATTTCACCAATATTCACACTCTCCGCAAATATGAGCGCGAACGAAGAACTAATAATTTCAATTTACTCGCAAGTGCTGATATCATCACAAACCTTTTTTCTAACGATGTTCCAGTTGCGTCAGGATTTCGCAACTTTGCACTCGATTTTTGTAATGGCATCCCCATTCTAAAAAATGCGTTTGCACAATATGCGATGGGTAATTAGAGGAAAGGGGTCAGAGGGCCCCAACGCCCAACTTAATTTAAGCTTGCTTCAATTAAGTTGGGCGTTGGGGCCCTCTGACCCCTGAGCTTCGAACTAGGTGAAATTATGTACTTGTGTTTCTTAATAGAGTATGCAATAAATTCACCCCATAGCCTTTTTAATAACCAACTCTCTGGAGTATCTGCATGCCTGTGTTAAAAATGACCGATATGAAGCTTAAAGGAAAGCGCGTTTTGATTAGAGAAGATCTAAACGTACCGGTTAAACATGGAAAAATCACCAGCGATATCCGTATCCAAGCTGCTATTCCAACAATTAAATTAGCATTGAAGGCGGGAGCCAAGGTGATGATTATGTCTCACCTAGGAAGGCCGGAGGAAGGAGGTTTTGATGAAAACTATTCTTTAGCGCCAATTGCTGCGCATTTGTCTAAATTATTAAAAAAGGAAGTTCCCCTCATAAAAAGTTGGGTTAATGGTTTTAATATGGATCCTCACACTGTAGTTTTGCTAGAAAACGTGCGGTTCAATAATGGTGAGGGTGAAAATAAAAATGAGTTAGCCAAAAAAATGGCCAATCTCTGCGATATTTTTGTGATGGATGCATTTGCAACATCCCATCGGGAAGAAGCGTCCACTTGTGGCGTGATTAATTATGCACCAATTGCTTGTGCAGGCCCGTTGTTAGTTAATGAATTAGAAGCATTAACTAAAATTATGCATAATCCCAAACGCCCTGTGGTAGCAATTGTTGGCGGCTCCAAAGTTTCTACCAAACTTAGTTTGTTAGATTCACTTTCTCAAAAAGTTGATGCGTTGATTGTTGGTGGAGGAATTGCAAACACTTTTATCGCAGCCGAAGGTTATACAGTGGGTAAATCATTGTTTGAACCAGATTTAATTGATGAAGCTGAACGCTTAGCAGTGGCCGCAAAAAACCGCGGAGCGCAAATTCCAATTCCAACCGATGTGGTTGTTGGGGAAAAATTATCTGATGATTCAGAAAGTGCGGTGAGATTGGTTTCACAAATTGATGATCAAGAAAAAATCTTTGATATTGGTCCAGACACCATCAAACAATTTATTAGTATCATCAAAAAAGCTAAAACCATTTTATGGAACGGACCAGTTGGAGCATTTGAAATTAAACAATTTTCTGCAGGTACAGAGGCGATTGCTAAAGCTATCGCAGAAAGCAGTGGATTTTCAGTTGCTGGCGGTGGTGATACACTAGCAGCCATTGAAGCGTATCAGGTTGCGGATAAAATCGATTATATTTCAACTGGTGGTGGTGCTTTCTTGTCGTTTCTTGAAGGAAAACCACTCCCAGCAATTACCGCACTTGAAGAACGTGCAAAGCAGGATGAAAAGGTTACATGAACCATTTACGTCGTACCAAAATTGTAGTTACGTTAGGACCGGCTTTAGATGATCTTGAAGTTTTACGTCAAGTAATTTTAGCTGGTGCTGATGTGTTTCGAGCAAACTTTTCTCACGGAACAATCGAAACACATGAAAAACGTATCAATGCGGTACGACAATTAGCACAAGAATACAAACGTGCAATTGCGGTTTTTGTTGATCTTCAAGGTCCTAAAATTCGCATCGGTAAATTTAAAGATGAAAAAGTTTTAATTGACCCAGGGCAAGCTTTTATTTTTGATACTGAACTTGCTAACGATGCAGGTACTGATAAAACTGTTAGCTTAGATTACAAAGATTTACCGAATGATGTTTATCCGGGTGACACGCTACTCTTAGATGACGGCCGCATTGTCATGATTGTGGAAAAAACCGAGCAACATCGTATTTATTGCAAGGTGGTAGTTGGCGGACAGTTATCTAATAACAAAGGTATCAATCGTTTAGGTGGTGGATTATCTGCAGAAGCATTAACAGATAAAGATCGTGGAGATATCAAAGAAGCCATTAGACTGCAAGCAGATTACATTGCGGTTTCGTTTCCACGCAATGCAGATGATATAAAAGAAGCTCGCACTTTAATTAAAGCTGCTGGTGGCACAGCTGGAATCATCGCCAAAATTGAAAGAGCCGAAGCGGTTACACATATCAAAGAAATCATTCAAGCTTCTGATGCTGTTATGGTTGCAAGAGGTGATTTAGGTGTTGAGCTGGGGGATGCAGAATTACCTGGAGTTCAAAAACGCATAATTCATTTAGCGCGCGCACTAAATAAACCTGTAATTACAGCAACACAAATGTTGGAAACCATGACGTATAATACAATTCCAACAAGAGCTGAAGTGTCTGATGTTGCCAATGCTGTGTTAGACGGAACAGATGCAGTTATGCTTTCACAAGAAACTGCTATTGGTAAGTATCCAGAAAAAGCAGTTGCTGCAATGGATAGAATTTGTTTATCTGCAGAAAAAAATCCGAGTGCAAAAATTTCTGAACATCGCTTAGAGTGGCAATTTAAATTCGTTGACGAAGCAATTGCTATGGCTACGATGTATACTGCGAATCATTTAGATATAGAAGCAATTATTGCATTAACAGAATCTGGAACAACTCCATTATGGATGTCACGCATTAATTCTAGCATTCCTATTTATGGATTGAGCCGCCATGGTACTACGCAACGCAAAATGGCTCTTTACCGAGGCGTGTATCCAATTCCATTTGATGCAACGCATATTGATCGTCGCGTCTTAAATCAAGCCGCAATCGAAGAATTACAACATTTAGGGATTTTAAAAGATAGCGATTTAGTTATCATAACCAAAGGCGATTTAATTGGGGTACATGGTAAAACTAATTCGATGAAAATAGTTTCAGTAGGACAATTAAATAAAAAACATTTGTGAAATCTTATAATAAAATGCTTGTAGAAAAAATGAGCAACAATAATACTAAAGGACATCCCTTTGCAGCCCCGGATATTTAGGATAGAATTCTAGGCTTAATATTCTATTAACTTTAAATTTTTATATAGGGAAGGAATAACTGCATATGCGTAAACATATTTTAGCAGCAACGATAACAAGTCTTTGCTTGGTTGGTGTAACAGCTTGCCAACAAAAAACCGAAACTGAAACAACAGCATCTGGCACGCAAACTGTAACCACCTCCTCAGGTGTGCAAACTACAGTAGCTGCTTCCGGAACCGCTACCACATCAACAGCTTCCGGAACACAAACCACAACTTCACCTTCCGGTAGCCAAACCACAACCTCTACCTCAGGTGTACAAACTACTGCACCAGCTCCAGCTGCTACAACAACGACTCCTGTAGGTCCTCAATCCATGGCTCCAGCAACATCAATGTCTGGTAGTATGGCGCCATCTGCTATGCCAGCAACCGGTACGCCTGCTGAAGCTACAACAACCACCACAACTACTGCGCCAGGTGTTACAACACAAACAACTGTCACAGGTCCAGGTGCTTCAACACAAACAACAGTATCAGGCCCTTCAGGCACCCAAACAATGGCACCTTCTGACTCATCCAACATGAATACACCTGGAATGAGTGGCGCTGCACCAACACCAGCTCCAACAACAGGTCAATAAGATTTAAATTTGGAAACGATAATGGCGAGCAGTTGTATAGCTCGCCATTTTATTTTTCGCCGAGCCAACGAATAATATCGTCAGTTACAGCCGCAACACTTCTCTCATCAGTTTGAACTAAAAAATCAGATATTTCTTGATACAATGGTTCGCGTTCCAATTGTAATTTTTCGAGCATCGCTTGGCGGTTTTCAACTCTTAGAAGAGGCCTACGACTATCATTTAAGGTTCTATTTTTTTGATGTTTTAATGAAACCTCTAAATAAACTACCACGCCATTATTTCGCAATAGGGTTCGATTTTCAGGAGATAGAATGGTCCCTCCCCCAGTAGCTAAAACAATATTGGCAAATTTAGTCATCTCCTCAACCACTTCCTCTTCGCGCTTACGGAAACCCATCTCCCCTTCTAGATCAAATATCCAGCCAATATCAACACCGGTGCGTTTTTCAATTTCTTCATCAGTATCATAAAAATCCATATTCAGACGACTAGCCAAATATTTTCCGACACTACTTTTACCGGCCCCCATAGGGCCTACTAAAAAAATATTTTTATGTTTCGCCTTCAAAATACTACCCTACATTGTCAATTATTCTTGGTGTTACAAATATTAACAGTTCTCGTTTTTTTTCTAGGACATTTTGCTTACTGAAAAGCTTTCCGACAAGCGGAATTTTACTTATAAAAGGAATTCGCTCAACTCCATTATTATTGTCAGTCTCAAAAATACCACCTAACACAATGGTTTGACCATCTTTGGTCAAAACATGAGTAGCAATTTGTCGAGTATTAATC
>Ga0182024_10014598_pt1 | contig 15171 bp, 10 predicted proteins | sample P32metaG_FD_120480 | JGI IMG/M metagenome (GOLD analysis project Ga0182024, IMG submission 120480) | Permafrost microbial communities from Stordalen Mire, Sweden - P3-2 metaG (Illumina Assembly) | ecosystem: Environmental > Terrestrial > Soil > Wetlands > Permafrost | place: Sweden: Stordalen... | reverse complement strand
GCCCACGAGAATGATGTTGGGGTCCTGGCGCAGGAAGGCGCGCAGGGCGGAGGCGAAATTCAGTCCGATCTGTTCCTTCATCTGCACCTGGTTGATGCCGGGCAGCTGAAATTCGACCGGGTCTTCGGCGGTCATAATGTTGGTTTCCGAAGTGTTCAGGCGCGCGACGGAGGAATATAGAGTGTTGGTCTTACCGGAACCCGTCGGACCCGTGACCAACACCATCCCGTAGGGCTTCAGAATTTGGCGCTCGAATTTGGTCAAGGATTCTTGCTCGAAACCGAGCTTGGTCATATCCAAGCGCAGGTTTTCCTTGTCCAGCAAGCGCATAACGATTTTTTCGCCGAAGAGCGTGGGAACGGTGGAGACGCGGAAGTCGAGTTCTTTTTTCTTTCCGTCCTTCAGGTACTTGATCATGATGCGGCCGTCTTGCGGCAGCCGCTTTTCGCTGATGTCCAGCTTGGCCATGATCTTGACGCGGCTGGTGATCGCGTCCTTCAATTTCATGGGCGGCGCCATCACGTTTTGCAGAATGCCGTCCACGCGGAAGCGCACGCGGTATTCTTTTTCGTAAGGCTCGACGTGAATGTCACTGGCGCCGCGCTTGACGGCGTCGGTGAGAATCAGGTTGACCAGCTTGATGATGGGGGCTTCCTCGGCGGCCTTCTCAAGGGTGGCCAGGTCCATCTCGGCTTCTTCCGCCGAAAGTTCCAGCGAGGCCTCGTCGCCGGCGAGATCCTTCATTACTTTGTCGAGCTGTTCAACGCTCTCGACATCGCCGTAGAATTTGTGGATGGCTTCGCTGATCGCGGTTTCCGACGCGACGACAGGCTCAACGTTGAAACCGGTCATGAACTTGATGTCGTCCATCGCGAAGACGTTCGTTGGATCGGTCATCGCTATGGTGAGCGTAGAGCCGACGCGCGAGAGCGGGACAATCTGATAGCGGATCGCGGTTTCCTGCGGCACCAGCTTGATGACCGCGGGATCTACTTCATAGAATTTCAGATTGATGGAAGGCACGCCGTATTGACGCGAAAGGACGGCGGTAATGTCGTCATCACTGACCAGACCGAGCTTTACCAGGCAGGTGCCGAGGCGGCCGCCAGTCTTTTTTTGGTGGTCGAGCGCCTGCCGAAGCTGATCCGCAGTGATCAGACTGTCTTTGACAAGTATTTCGCCGAGTCGAGAAGACATGAGTATCCGGGGGTGGTACTAGAACCCACCCGATTAGCCAGCGTAGCATGCTCGACCGCCGAAAATAGTCACCGGGTGCGAAGCTCGTGGTGAATCAGCTAACAGCCGATACGCTGCGGCGAAACCTGTACCAAAGGACAGGCGAATTTTTGCTTCTGTACGTAGTGACAGGTGTATTAATGTGAATAAGTTAGCGGAGATGAGCGGGCACGAATTCGAGCAATGAAATGCAAAATATTTTGCGGACATATGGCGCGAGGACTTGCGGCAGTTTTTGGCCGGAATTTTGCGGGATCGGGGCGCGAAAAAATCTTGCGGAGCGAGGCGCGAGGGTCTAGCGCCGAGCGTCCGGAGTCTGTTACGATGGTGCGGCTCGATGGGCGGTTAGCTCAGCGGTTAGAGCGTCCCGCTTACACCGGGAAGGTCCGCGGTTCAAATCCGTGACCGCCCACCATCGGATCGTTTTGCACGTTGTATACGCTGTGCACGTTATACGCGGGGGACGTAGTTCAGTTGGTTAGAACGCTGCCCTGTCACGGCAGAGGTCGCGGGTTCGAGTCCCGTCGTCCCCGCCATTCTTTCCTGGAGTTACCGGACGTGACACCGGGAACTCCGACCCACAACTCGCAGCGCAGCTCAATCCGCCGTTCGTGCGTCAACCATTCGATTCGTTAGCGGCTGGCCAATTACTTAGCGACTCTAAGGGCGGAGCGTTTGGCGAGCGGAGAGCCGTCAGAACATCGGAAGGAGAAACAATGCAAAAGCGCAAACTTGGAAAAAGTGGACTGGAAGTTTCGGCTTTGGGGCTGGGCTGCATGGGCATGAGCTTTTCGTACGGACCCCCGAAAGATAAGCAGGAGATGATCACTGTGCTCCGGGGCGCTGTGGAGCGCGGCATCACATTTTTCGACACTGCCGAAGTGTACGGCGCGTTTACGAACGAAGAACTGGTGGGTGAGGCGCTGGCTCCCTTTCGTGCGCGAGTGGTGATTGCCACGAAGTTCGGATTCAAAATTGATCCAGCCACCGGCAAACAGGCCGGGCTGGACAGCCGGCCTGCGCACATCAAGGAAGTTGCGGAGGCTTCGCTGAAGCGGCTCAGGACCGATGTGATCGATCTTTTCTACCAGCACCGGGTTGACCCGAACGTGCCGATCGAAGACGTGGCGGGCGCGGTGAAGGAACTGATTCAGCAAGGCAAGGTAAAACACTTTGGACTTTCGGAAGCGGGAGTGAAAACTATTCGTCGCGCGCACGCCGTGCAGCCTGTGACTGCACTGCAAAGCGAATACTCGCTGTGGTGGAGGAAGCCGGAAGAGGAAGTGTTGCCGGCGTTGGAGGAACTTGGAATTGGCATGGTTCCGTACAGCCCGCTGGGTAAGGGCTTCCTCACTGGGAAAATCGACGAGCACACCACGTTCGACAAGTCCGATTTCCGCAACATCGTTCCTCGCTTTACGCCGGAGGCTCGTAAGGCGAATCAAGCTGTTGTGGACCTGCTCGAGAGGATCGCTAAGCAGAAAGGTGCGACGCCTGCGCAGATTGCGCTCGCTTGGCTGCTTGCGCAGAAGCCGTGGATTGTTCCGATTCCGGGGACGACCAAGTTATCTCGGCTCGATGAGAACATCGGTTCGCTCGCAATCAAGCTCACGTCTGACGACCTGCGTGAAATTGATAGCGCGGCCTCGAAAATCACGGTGGAGGGTGAGCGGTATCCGGAGCAATTGCAGCGAATGACTGGATTGTGATTGGCGAGAGCTGTATGAAAGCCGAAGACGAGGAGCGTGCGAAATGACGATTTAGGGTTCAGGAATGTTCATTCGTACTTCCCTCTTGGCGCGCGCTGCTATATTACGGGCGTTGCTAGCAGTCACTTGGGGGAGCTTCGATGGCACTCCAATCACACGGAGCGCACGCGGCGCTGGCTGAGATTCGCGACTCGCTGCTGGAAACTTATGCGTGCAACGACGCGATGAACCAGCTGATCCTTTCAGAACTGGACCCTCGCGCGTGGCGCGCCCAGGCGCCGGGCAAAAAAGGCAGCGGGCGGACGATCGCGGCGATCTTCGCGCATTTGCACAACTGTCGTCTTTCGTGGCTGAAGAATTCCGCGCCGCATCTGAAGTGTCCGGCGCCGCTCGATCCTGACCGCTGCACGATGAAGCAGGCTGCGGCCGCGCATAGGAAAAGCGGCGCGCAGTGTCTGCGCATGTTGACGGATGCGCTCTCGGCCTCACCGAATCGGCGTGTGGCGAAATTCTCGCGCGGAAGTTGGACGCGAACGTGGCCGGCCGGAGGGACCATGTTCGCTTACATGTTCTCGCACGAGGCGCATCACCGCGGACAAATCCTGATGCTGGCTCACCAGGTCGGCTACCGCGTCCTTCACAAAACTCCCGGCGTGTGGCACTGGGAGAAGCTCTGGAAACAAGCCGGCCTTAGCACGCGCCCACGCTAATTGGAACGCGCCCGAGATTTTCCACCGAATCGCGAGATTCCACACAAATCCCCGCACAAAATTTTGAATTTCAACCCGGTCGGACCTATATCGCGTGGTTCTGCGGCAACGGTCCAGCCGTGGCGTGACCCCGCATCAATGGGTAACGCCGATTTCGTAATTCAGCGCCGAGATTGCGGCTTCGTAGTCGTACTTGGCGCTGGCTTGCGTGATTTCGGCCTGGGTCATATTCAGCTGAGCTTGGCTCAGTTCGATGATGGAACTGAGGCCGAGCTTGTAGCGCTGCTGCGCAAGATCAAGCGCCTTGGTGGCCTGACTCAAGAGTTGGTCGGTCACGGATAGACGCTGGAACTCCGCGTTGGCGTCCAGCCACGCCTTACGTACGTCGCGGACCACGCCGTTCTGCACGTCGCGAAGATATTGCTGCTGCGCTTGCGCTTCGGCGTTGGCTTCGGCTCGCAGGGCGCCGAATTGATGCCCGTTGAATATCGGAATATTTACGTTGAAGCCCGCCGCGGCATAGCGGCTGCCCAGCGGCTCTTCGCGAACGGGGGTCAAGCCCGCTGCGCCTGCCGCGGAGATTGTCGGGAACCACAAATCCCGCTCAGCGGTTGCGTAGCTTTGCGCCGAACGAACGTTCAAACGCCCGCTGATCAATTCCGGCCGGTTTTGCAATGCTTGCGCGATCAGATCGGAAATATTGGGTGAAGGAGCCGGCGGCACCGCCTCCTCTGCCAGCGTGAATGTTCTTTCCTGTTCGTAACCCAAGGCTGTAGAAAGATCCGCGTACGACGCTTGCACTCCGTTTTGCGACTGGATGAGCAGAAGTTGGGCCTCAGCCAAATCCACATTGGCAAAACTCACGTCCAGGCCCGATCGCAACTTATTTTGCTCGAGTGCCGTGATTTGATCGGAGACGAGCTGGCGGTTTTTTACGGTTTCTTCGGCAACTTTCAGCACAGCTTCGGCGCGCAACACTCCGTAGTACGCGCGGTCAACATTGAGCAAGACGTCGGCACGCGAGGTGGTGACATTTTCCTGCTGCGCTTGCGCGTGCAGGCTAGCGCTCTTTACCAGTTCGTGAGTGCGGCCGAAGTCGGTGACGAGCTGTCCGACGGTGACGCCGTTCGAATAGCGGTCGTAGATAATCGGGTTATTCAGGGCGCTGGCGGCAATGCGGCTGTCGTGTTCCGCTTCCGCGCCGGTAAGACTGCCGAAGGCTTGCGGGTAGTACGCGGAGCGCTCTTGCGTCACCTGAGCTTTCGCGGCTGCGGCCAGGTAACCCGCTGCTTGAATCTGGGGATGATTGTCGATGGCGATTTTCTCGGCATCGGCCAGAGACAGTGTCTGCGCATTTTGCGCCACGCACGGGATCGCGGCCAGGGCGAAGAAGAAACAATATGAAAGCAAATGACGCGAGAACATTAATGCGCCTCCTCTGGCGAGACTTGCAGATTTGGGGCCGGACGCCACTGATAAATCAAAAGGTATGCTGCTGGAACGACGAAAATCGTGAGCACGATGGAAGTGAGCAGGCCGCCGATGATCACGCGCGCGAGCGGCGCGTAGGCTTCGCTGCCGGTTTCCAGCTTGAAAGCCATGGGCAGCAAGCCGACGACGGTGGCGAGCGACGTCATCAAGATCGGGCGCAGACGGATGCGGCACGAGTGCACCACCGCTTCGCGCAGGCCGTGGCCTTCGCTGCGCAGCACGTTGGCAAAGTCCACGATCAAGATGCTGTTGGAGACCACCATGCCCTGCAGCATCACGACGCCCATGAGCGACTGGATGTTCAGCGTGGTGCCGGTGAGCGCCAGAGTGAGCACGACGCCGATCAGGCCGGTGGGAACGGCGAGCACAATCAGAAACGGATCAACGAAAGAGGAAAACTGCGCGACCAGGATGAGATAGACCAGCAGAACGGCGAGGAACAAGCCGAGGCCGAAGCTCTTGAAGGAGGATTGCATGGTTAGCACCAGGCCGCGGACGTCTATGCGCGTGCTGGGCGGCACCTGGGTGTGCGCGATGATCTTGGCAATCTCGCGCTGCGGCCCGCCGAGGTCTTCGCCCGTGGGCGCGACGTAGATGTCAATCGAACGCTGGAGCTGATAGTGATCCACTTCCGTCGGAGTGAGAATCGGGATCACATCAGCGACCTGATTCAGGTAGGTTGGCATTTTGAGCTTGGGGGAGCGCAATGGCATGGCTTTCAAATCCTCGATGGATTTGACCTGATTTTCCGGGTACTGCACGGTGACGAAATAGTTGTTGCCATTTTTTGGATCAACCCAGTAGCTGGGCGCGATCATTACGTCGGAAGTGAGGGCGGTGATGAGGTTATCAATCACTTCCTTGGGGCTGAGGCCCAGCTCGGCGGCGCGATCACGATTGACGTTTACTTCGAGCGCGGGATAATCCATGTCCTGCGGGATGTACACGTCGGAAACGCCGCGCGCGACCCTGATCTGGCGCGCCAAATCCTGCGCGATGCGGTCGTCCGTTTTCAGATCCATGCCGCTCACTTGCACGTCAATCGGCGCGGGCATACCCTGGTTCAGCACCGCGTCCACCAAGCCGCCGGATTGAAAATAGGTGCGCAACTGCGGGAGTTGCGCGGCGATGCGGCGGCGCACTTCGTTCATGTAAACAAAACTGCTTTCGTGATGATCTTCCTTCAGGCCCACTTGCACGAAAGCGGTGTGCATGGCGGAGTTGGGGGTGAACAGGGCGGACAAATCGGCCATCACGCCGATGTTGGACACCACCGTGTTCAGATCGTCGGGCTTCACGACCTGGTGCACGATGTCTTCGACCTGTTTGATGTAATCGTTGGTGACTTCAATGCGCGTGCCAGTGGGAGCTTTTACGTTGATCACGAATTGGCCGGCGTCCGAGCGCGGGAAAAACGATACGCCAATGAACGGCACCAGCAGGAAGCTCACCAGGAACATGACCACGAAGAGAATGAGCGCCTCGCGCGGACGGTCCAAGGTTTTCTGCACGTATTTTTCATAGACGTTCAGCATCTTTTCGAATTTGGCGTTGAAGCCCGCGTGGAAGCGGGCGCCCCACGATTTTTTCGCCGTCGCGCCCTCTGCAGTCTCCGGGTTGTGTTCGTGGGCCTTCAGGAAATATGCGCAGAACAGCGGAACCACGGTGACGGCGTCAAAGTAAGAGGCGCAGAGCGCGAGAACCACGGCCAGCGCCAGGGCTGAGAACAAATACTTGCTGACGCCGAAGAGGAGGGTGACCGGGAAGAAAACGACCACCGCGACGAGCATGATGGCAAGCACGGCGAGCGCCACCTCGTTCGCGCCCTTCACCGCGGCGACCTTGGGATCCTCGCCCAACTCGATATGGCGGTAAATGTTTTCGATGACCACCACGGAGTCGTCAATCAGGCGTGAAAATGCAAGGGCGAGGCCGCTGAGCACCATGCTGTTGATGGTCTTATCGGCGGAATGCAAAATGAAAAACGTGATCATCACCGACAGCGGAATGGAAAGAAACACGGCGGCGGTGGCGCGCATGCTGCCTAGAAACAGCAGAATCATCACGGCGGTGAGGAACAATCCGATGCCGCCTTCGCGCAACACGGTGGAAATAGCCTGCTTCACGAAGAGCGACTGGTCGAAAACGACGTGGGCGTGCATCTGCGCCGGAATATCACGCAACATGGTGATGGCTTTTTTGATGCCGTTGACGACCACGATTGTATTGGTGTCGCCGCCCTGTTTGAGAATTGGCGCGTACACCGACTTTTGACCGTTGACGCGCACGATGTTGTACTGGAGGTAGGAACCGTCCACCGCCTTGCCCACGTCAGAAAGGAAGACGGACTTCTCGCCTTCGGTCTTTAGGGGAATTTGGTTCAGGGCGTCGGCGTTGGGAACTTGCGCGTTGGTATAGATGTTGTAGTCCAAAGCGCCCAGGCGCACATCGCCCGCCGGAAGAATCAGGTTGGAGTCGTTCATGGCGCGAACCACATCCATGGGGCTGAGCTCGTGCGCCTGCAATTTCAGGGGATCCACGTACACCATGAGCTGGCGATATTTTCCGCCGTAGGGAGGCGGGACGGTGGCGCCGGGAACTCCGGCGATTTGGTTGCGGATCTGATATTGCAGGTAATCATGGAGCTGCGTTTCGTTGAGCCCCTGGCCATCCACCGTGAGCAGGCAAACGGGAAGACTGGAAGCGTCCACTTTCATGACGACCGGAGGCAGAGTGCCTTCGGGCAAGCGCCGCAAATCGGCCATGGCGAGATTGGAAATGTTGGTGACGTCGGCATTGGCATCGGTGCCCGGCTGAAAATAAATTTTGATGAGGCTGACGCCGGCCATGGAGCGCGATTCCATGTGGTCAATGCCGCTACCGAGCGTGAAAAAACGCTCGAAGGTGTCGGTGATATCGGCTTCGATTTGCTCGGGTGGCATGCCGTTGTAGAAAGTCGCCACCAGAACGACGGGAATGTTGATCGGAGGAAACATATCCACGGGCATTTGCGCCAAACTGGTAATGCCGAGGACGCAAATGAAAAGGCAGACCACAATGATGAAATAAGGATGGCGTATCGCAAATGTTGGCATCTTGGGTTTACTCCATTCCTGGGGCTGTGACTAGTTTGGGCGCAACCAGCTGGCCTTCTTTAAACTGGCTCTGCTCGCCGAATACGACAGTTTCGTTTTCGCTGAGGCCGGAGAGCACTTCGGCGTCGGTGGCTGACTCCAAACCCAGCTTCACTTCGCGGCGTTCGAGATGCTTGGAGGAATTCACCAGCAGCACGGTGCCCTGGCCGGTTCCCGTGGATTGCACGGCTTGCAGCGGGATAGTGAGAACGTTGGTGACCGTGTGCAGCGGGATCTTCACGGACGCGTACATTCCCGGCACCAGTTCGTAATTCGCGTTGGGCACGGTGACTTCGGTGTGCATGGTGCGGGTGGTTAGATCGATCTGATCCGAAAACAGCGAAATTTCGCCCATGAAAGTTTTGTGCAACGCCGAGACGTTCACTTCCAGGGTCTGGCCGTCGCTGATGTCCGGCACCGCCCTTTCCGGTACGGGGATGACCAGCCGCAGCAAATTATTCTGCGCGAGGTGGCAAAGCGCGGAATCGCCCTTGGTGGAAGAAGTTCCGGCGGGAAGCAAGGCGCCGGTGTAGGCGTAAATTTGCGTCACGACGCCATCGAACGGGGCGGTCATGCGCGCGTACGCGAACATGGCTTTGTCCTTGTCTAGCGCGGCTTTGGCGGCCAGCAAAGCTTGTTCGGCTGCCGCCAAGGCGTCCTTGGACGATGAGACGCCGGCGCTGGCCTCGAGGTCTTTGCCCTGCGCCACGTCTATTTCCTGTTGGGCGACGAGTTCGGGCCGGGATTTCTGCACGCCGGCGAGGCGCGTGTAGGTGATGTGCGCGACGCTGTAGGCGGATTCGGCGCGGCTTTGTTCTTCGTGCGCGCGCGATACTTCCTGTTCGGAGCGGCGCACGGAGGCTTCGTCTTGCAGAAGTTGCTGTTGCAGCTCGGGAATTTCCAGCACGGCCAGGATTTGGCCCTCTTTCACGTGCGTGCCCCAATCCACGTACAGCTTCTGGATGTAACCGGAAACTTTCGCGTACACATCAATTTCCTGGTAGGGGAGAAATTCCGAGGCGATCTCCAGGGTGCTGGAAAGGCTCTTGCGTTGCACTTTCACCACGGCTGCTTGCGGCACATCGGCGGCATCGGCCTTGTGAGCGTCGCCGCAGCCATTGGCAAACGCGGATAAAACAATGACCATGAACATCCAACGATAAGTGGCGGTTTTATGGATCACGATTCCAACTCCTTGAGTCGTTCTCTGAGCTTTGCGATCGAAAAAGAATCGGAACGGCAGAACTCGATCAACTGTTTTCTCTGTTGCACGATTTCCAGCGCTTTCGCGGGGACCCGGGCGGCAATCGCGCGCGGAATGGTTTGCACGCCGTGCTGGTCTGCCTGGATCAAATCGCCGGGCTGCACGGAGAGGCCGGCAATTTCAACGGTGCCGGCAAAATCGAAGACGTGGGCGTAAGCGTGCGACACCGAGACATTTCCGGCGAACATTTGCAGACCGCTCTTGCGCACATCGGTAAGGTCGCGGACGGCGCCATTGGTGATCACCGCAACGCAGCCCAATGCCAGCAAAATATTGGCGTGCACTTCTCCGATGAAGGCGCCCAGACCAGGCTTGGAATCCACATCTTCGATGACCACCACGCGCGGCTGGGGGATTTGCAGCAAAGAATCCCACCAAGTGCCGCGATCGTAGTAGCTGTGCCCTTCCATGGGAGGATCGGAACCGCGGATGCGGGCTGTCGCCGCGTAACCCACGGTGGTGGGCATCTCCGGGAACAAGCAATGCAAACGGGAATCGCTAAAGCCTCTGTTCCGCAGGCGCACGCCAAAAGTCTCGATGGCGCTGGCGACCACGCAAGTACTCAACGAGCGCAACTGCTCCAGTTGCAAGGGCATGAGCGGTTCTACATTCATGAAAACTCCTCTCCCGGATCGTGTCCGTGACCGCATGGAAAAAGGGCCGGAGCGAACGCAATGATTGGATTATCAGATTTTGGCAGCGAACGAGCTAGGAAAGGGGAATCGGGGGAGAACGGTGCTGCAAGGAAACAGTGACGCCGATAGACGGCAGCGCCGGAATCTCTGCCCGCACCACTTGGGTGATTCGCGTTTCGGGTTGAGGCGGTATGAATCGGGCGATAGGCCGCAGTGGCGTCCGGTCAATGACCGCCGGCAAATGGCTCTCCGTCATTTTGCTGGCAATGTTGATGTAGTGAGCTGGATTGGACCTGGAAAAATACTGGCTGTTTTTCGCGAGCGTTGACAGCGCCGCGACTGCAAACAGCAGCAGCACGACTGCGGCAATTTGAAGGCTGGTTTGAAGTAAATGGCGTTTCATCAGCTGCCCGCTCCTGCTTTAGGTTCTTTTTGATTATGGCTGTGCGGCGCGGCGAACGCAAGCATGGGGATTCGATTGCGTTAGGTGAGAGTGATTTCGCCCATATCAATGGCGACGAGCAGAGGCTCTTTCACGGGCTGGTAATCGCCTTCGTAGGGATAGACCCGACGCTTGGTCGGCACGACGATGCCCTCGATATTGCGGTAGTCGAATGCGTAGTTGAGGCCGGTGGCGCCGCCCAGAATGTCCACGGTGTAGTCGTGACGGCGCAACAAACCGTTGGATCCAAAGCAGGAGATCTGTTCGCGGGTGTGGCTCTTCACGTCATCGGGGAACGTGACTTTCAGGCGCCGCCAAGTCTCAGTCTCCAGCTTGAGCGGCGCGATCTCTTCCGTCTTGAATCCTTCGTGGGTATAGAGGAACGGAGTGTTGAGGTAGGTCCACAACGCTTCGCCCGCGAAGTAGGCCACTTGAATGTCGTCCCACGGAGTTTCGCGTTGCTGTCCTTCGAAGGACTTCTCCGGATTGTCGCGGGCCTCGATTAATGTTCCGTCCGTCTTTTCGATCACCACGCGGTTGGGCCGAAAAATCGCGCGCTTGTTTTGGCCCGGGAAGTCCAGGGTGACGCGTTCGTGGCGGGTTTCGGCGGTCAATACTACGTTCTTGAGAGCGTCTGGCTTCCCTTTGACATACCAGATCGCGCCGGTGATGGATGCAGCAACCTTGATCGCCTTGACCTCGTTCCAACGCTCGAGACCGCCGTGCGCTTTGACCGCCAAGTCCAGTAGGTCGCCCATCGAGTACTCCCTTTATGATTTCGGATTGAAAATAAGTGGCGGAGGTAATTGCTTGCTGAGAACGCTTCCAGGTTTTCCCATCGTCTAGAGTTGTAGCACCGAATCATTCCACGCCGTTACGGCGGAGTGCGGGGGTGCGAGTCTCATCGTCCCCGTCATTCATCTCGGGCATCTCGGGGCACGAAAACTTTTATCCGCTGCGTTCGCGGCGCTCCCTTCTCCAGCTAAACATTACCGTTCCGTGACGGCTAGCCCGCTCATCCTTCCGTCATTTGGCGCCGGACTGAAAGTAGGCTAATGAGTCCAGTTCTCGCCCAGTGACTTGCGCGGCGGCGAGTTCGCGCGCCAGGGTTTCCAGTCCGAACAGGAATGTTTGTGCGCGCAGAAAATCGTCCAAGGAACTCTGCGCTAATTTGCCGGACTTGCGGGCTGCGTCGGCTTTCGCGTCGAGCGCCTGGATAGCGCGTTCAAAATCGAATTCGTGCGTGGAAAACTTTCCCGTCAATATTCCTTCAGCGATCCGCTTCAGGGCTGCAGAGATCCCCTCGCACAGCGCGCTGAACTCCGGCTCCAATTGAGAATCGTCTCCACCACAAGAGGATCGGTCACAGGCGATGTCCAGAGCTTCGACGGCACGCCACATGCGATCTTCGTGTCCCATCAATTTTTCAAGCGTTTTCCGATTCGCTGACCATCGTGCCGGTTCATACTTGCCGTGCGCGTGCAAATCCGCGATTTGGCGCCGGAGGTTCGCCATTTTTGCGCGCACCTCTTCGACGCCTCCGGAATTCTGGCCGTGATACCTCCGCAACAGAGCAGAGAGAACGATTTCCAGCTGCAGGAAGGCCGCGGCGAGCCCGTGCCCGAGATGTTCCAGGGCCGAGGAGGGCCAAACAAACTCAGCCACGACGAGCGCCACAAAAATGCCGAACGATACTTCGAGGAAACGATTCAGGGCGGGAACCCACGGACGACCCGTGTGCGGAATCAGCATGATGATTGCGACAGTAACTGCAGCGAGCCGCAATCCTTCCTCGAGGTGCAAGATGGTGCAGACCACGACCGTGACAAACACGGCCGCGCCGAACACGAACAGGTTTTGTCCGAGGAATGCAGCAAATGGAATGGAGACAGCTGCGCCAACGGCCGTCGCGGCGAATCGAATCCACGATTGTTTTACAGCCGCTCCCAAATGCGCCTGCATCACGATCATGGCCGTAATCGGCGCCCAGTACGGTTGCGGCAAGCGCAGCAGTTCGGCAAAATACATGGCCAGACAGCCGGCAAGCGTCGTTTTGATTGCCAGTCGAAAATCCGCGGACAATGCGGGCAAGCTCTGCGCCTTTTAAGTCAGGGGGGATTATGCCCCTGGAACTGGCACGGTGGGTAGGGTTACATGCCGTGAGGCTGAATTGGAGCACCTGGCAGGGTACAACACCAAATGCGACATATAGATAGGATAACTCCCGCGTTGTGCAAAGTGTTGCATATTGAGAAAAATGCCCGGTTGATGAGTAGGCAGGCGCATTGAAGATAAAGTGTTTACTGGAGACGAAAGTTCTGGATGGTGGCCTCAGACGTGCTCGTAGACCTGTGGTTGTAAATTCACGGAGGTGCGCGGGTGAAATTCATACGGGTTTTGGGATTGGTTTTACTGATGTGCTGTGCTGCCGGAATCGCCAAGGCAGACGGTAGCGACCCTACGTTGACGGCCAATAAGTTCCCCGATCCGAGTTGCACGCCCCCACCTCTTGGCGTTACGTGCTTCAGTACAAACACCCAGTCCGATCCCGTCATGGTCGGGGAGGGAAGCACAGTAACCCCCCCAGAAAATTTCCTCTGGGACGGCGCAGGGGCTCTGACTTCTTTGTTCGTGGAATTCACGTTTCTCCCGGCTGAGATTTACACCTGCGCGTCGAACATATACTCAACGTGTGGTACCGTTGCTCCCGCTGTTAACCCGGCCACAGATTTAGAATTCGAGTTTACAGGCGGATCAATCGCACCGTGCACTACCGTGGACGGGACACAAGATTGCCAGGGTTTCACCGCAGCGTTTGTTCCTGAGCCGGGTTCTGGTCTCCTCCTATTCGCAGGGCTAATTTCTGTTTTTGCTCTTGGGAGGAAACGGCTGACGAAGCAGATTACCGGCGCATAACGCTTGCTTTCCGCATAACTGCCGGCCACGCATTCCAAAATGGATACTAGGTTCGTTTCGAGGCGCTACGGCGAAACGTAGCGCTTTTTCCAATCGGAGTCTGTGAGGATCTCCAGATACTGGGTTTATTCGGAGATCAGGCACTCCCGGAAAATGCCTCGAAGTCGAAACCGCCTCGCGCGTATCTGGCAACGCAACAATTCCCTGATTGTCCTGCCGATAATCTAAATCCCGGGCAGTCGCCCCATAAATTCGGACGGTCTATTTCGCGCAGTGGTCTCTATGGCTTCTTCGCGGAATACTTCTTGATGATCGCGGAAAACTGAGGATCCTTCCGAAGGCTATCCAGTTCCGGATCCCCCTCAGCGAACTCCGCCGGATAGTGCTTCTCCAGAGCCTCTTGCAGGGATTTCAGCGCTTCAGGCGTGAGGCCGGACAATGCCTTGATTTCCGTATCGTCGTAAATATAGTCAACGTTGGTTGGATCCGCGGCGCGCGCTCGCTTAATGAACTCTTGCGCCTGGGCCGCGTTGCCCATCTTCGCATAGCAGAGCGCCACCTGCGCCATAATCCCTGCGTTATTGGGATTTGTTTGTAGTTCCTTAAATCCCAGGGAAATGGCCTGTTGGTAGGTGTTGCGTCCCTTTTCCTGCTGGCCCGCATAACGATACGCATCGCCAAGGTTCACCACCATTGCCGTGTCATTGGGACTCAGCGCCACGGCTTTCTCGAACATTTCGACCGCGTTCGAATACTGTTTCAGAAAGAAGTACGCTGTACCAAGATTTGAATATGTCGAAAAATACGGCTCAATCTGTAGAGCCTTCTGAAAATAAGGGATGCTCTCCTGATACTTCCCTTCTGTTGAATAGACGACGCCCATATTCTCGTAACCCGCATCAATGTCTGGCTCCAAAACCGTGACCTGTTTGAATGCTGCTAGAGCCTTTGGATAATCCGCGGTTTGGAGGTAGGCGTCGCCCAGAAGATTTTGATTTTGCCAAAAATAGGGATTCAGCTCTACAGCCTTCTGAAACGCCTCAATGCCTTGTTTGGCCTGCCCACTGTCCATATAAACAGTGCCGAGTCTTCGGTACGCCTCGTCCGAATTCGGCGCAAGCGCAATGGCGCGTCTCAACTCCGCTGTCGCTTCGGAATACTTGCCTGTGGCGCGATAGACGCTCCCAAGTGTGGAGTGAACTTCGGGCAGATTGTCGTTGAGCTGTTGCGCCTGCTGCGCCGCGGAAAGTGCTTTCTGAGTCCAAAAGCTGTCCTTCTTAAGGTCGTACATCCTGAGACTCGCGTCGGCAATTCCGGTGTACGCCAACGCGAATCTCGGATCTTGCTTCAGGGCTTGATTGAAATAGTCGAGCGCCGCTTCGACGTTCTTACTTTCGTGACCGCGGATGGAACTGCGGCCACGCAAATAGAAATCGTAGGCGCCGACGTTATCCGTTGGTCGCGCCTCGGCGTTGGCGTTTTCTTCGTTCGTCGGATTCACGTCCAACGCCGAAACCACCTGAGCGTAGATATGATCCTCGAGCGTGAACAAGTCCGCGGGAACGCCGTCAAATTGCTGGCTCCAGACGCGCTTGCCGTTGGCCACGTCCTCCAAGTTCAGGATGACGCGGATC
>Ga0182024_10014597_pt1 | contig 15172 bp, 17 predicted proteins | sample P32metaG_FD_120480 | JGI IMG/M metagenome (GOLD analysis project Ga0182024, IMG submission 120480) | Permafrost microbial communities from Stordalen Mire, Sweden - P3-2 metaG (Illumina Assembly) | ecosystem: Environmental > Terrestrial > Soil > Wetlands > Permafrost | place: Sweden: Stordalen... | reverse complement strand
CGGCGGGAAAAAGCGGCAAACCGGCGGCGATTCATTTTCTATCGCTGCTCGCCAACGCCATCGCGCGGCTTTGCTACCAGGAGTTTCAGCTTCGCCAGCGCATCAATGAGCTGACGGCGGTTTACAACGTCACGATGCTGCTGGCCGATGCGCGCGATCTGCAAACGCTGCTGGATCGCACGGTGCAGGTGGTGGGTGAAGTGATGGACGCCAAGGCCGCGTCGCTGCGGCTGATCGATCAGGAGCGCGATGAACTGGTCATCAAGGCGACGTTCAATCTGTCAGCGCAGTACCTGGCGAAGGGACCGATCCAGTTCAGCACCGCCGAGGTGGATCGCGTGGCGCTGTCGGCCAAGGGTTACGAATACGTCCGCAACATGGCGACCGATCCGCGCGTGCGCTACCCACAGGAGGCGATCACTGAAAAGATCGTTTCCATGCTTTCGGTGGGAATGCGCTACAAGGGCAAACCCGTCGGCGTGCTGCGCGTCTACACGGCGACGGAGCAGACATTTTCGCCGCTGCGGATCGACCTGATGAAGGCGCTGGCCGCGCAGGCGGCGGCGGCGATTGAGAACGCGCGGCTGCTGTCGGAAACGATCCAGGCCCAGGCGCTGGAGCGGCAGGTGCAGATGGCGGCGTCGGTGCAGCAGCGCATGATCCCCCAGACGCCGCCGAGCGTGAAGGGACTGGACATCGCCACGGCATACGTCCCCTGCCTCGAGCTGGGAGGCGATTTTCTCGATTTCATTTTGCTCCCCTACGACAACATCGGTCTGGCGATCGCCGATGTCAGCGGCAAGGGAATTCCGGCCAGCCTGACCATGGCGTCGGTGCGGGCTGCGCTGCGGGCGCAGGTGGACAATGTGTATTACCTCTACGAGGTGATTCGCCGCATCAACATCATGTGCTGGCGCGACGCGAAGGTGGGCGAATTCGTGACGCTGTTTTACGGCGTGCTCGATGCCGCCAATCGCCGGCTGACATACTGCAACGCCGGCCACCCGCCAGGGTTGCTGCTGCGCGATGGCAAAATCCAGGAACTGGGGGGCGAGAATCTCGTGCTGGGCCTCAATCCCGAGGAGAACTACACGCAGCGGCTGATCGAAGTGCGCACCGGCGATCTGCTGCTGCTCTACACCGACGGCCTGACGGACGCCATGAACTACAAGCAGCAGTTTTACGGCCGCCAGCGCCTGACCGAGGCGTTCGCCAAGGGCGGCCCGACGGCGGAGGCGGTCGCTCAGCACGTCCTGTGGGACATGCGCCGCTTCGCCGGAATGCAAAAGCCGACGGATGACGTGACCATGATCGTGGTGCGGGTCACATAGCCCTCCAAAGCCCAGGGAACTAGTTCCCTGGGCTTTCGTCCGATAAAACGTGACGCAATCCGCGCAGAACGTGGCAGTCCACTCCGGAACAAAATTGCAACCCCTTGGGCATCGGGTATTATTGAACCTGTGCAAGGGGGCAAGCAAATTCGGAGTGGAATGGCCGGGGTGAGCCTGCCAGTGTCGCGCCCGACGGGAAGAAGCCTGCTGGTCGGTGGACCGGCCGCGGGGCCGGAGCCGTCGGCCAATCTTCGCCGCCTTGGCTACACCTGCGTCGAACTCGATGACCCCTACGCCGCCATGGCCATGCTGGCCGCGCAGCCACTGGCATACTCGTCGCTGGTGCTGAGCCTCAGCACACTCTTCCGCGACGAGCTTGCGATGATCCGCATCGTCAAACAGCGGTTTCCGCACGTTGAAATCTGGCTGACGAAATTCGAGGGACGCCAGGGGGCCGTGGACGAAGCGATGCAGCTTGGCGCCGACGGATTCCTCGACGCCGACGGGCTGCATCGGCTTTCGGCAGTTGTGCCGCCGGCTCGAGTGAGCCAAAATGAGCCGGCCGACAATGCACCCGCGGCCGAGGGATGCGCTGATCCCGCGATCGTCGAACCGATTCTCTCAGCGGACGAATTGCGGGCGCTGTTGGACGATCCGCCGCCGCCGGGCGACGCGCGAGAGGCATAGATCATGGGCAGGGCAATTCAGCAACGAGTGCTTCTGATCGGCGACGCCGGGCGCGATGTCGCCGCCGCCGTGACGCAGGCGATGCCCGGAGCCGCGGTGCATCATGCGGATAATTTGTTCGAGGGGATCGCGGAGTTGTCGCAGGATCATTACGGCGCGGTTCTCGCCGCCGCCGAGCCGGTGGGCCTGCGTCCCGAAGCGGCGGTGCGGACGCTGCGCGAACTCGCCGGCGACGGGCGTATCGTTCTCTTCGGCGACGCCAGCCTCGAGCCGCTGAGCCGCAAGCTGATCGAGCAGGGATGCGACGATTATCTGGTCACGCCGGTGACGGCACACCAGGTGCTGCAAGCTCTGGCCGCCGAGCGCCAACGCGGCGCCGACGAAGGCGGCCCGCTGCGTCTGCACACCGACTATGACGGTCCGCGGCAGGCCAAGTCGCCCGAGAAACATCCGGCGTTCGCCGTGCCGCCGTCCACGTCATCGACAACAGCCGCCGCGCTGCTGGCGAAGATGCCTCTGAGCGACATGCTGCTGGAGGCGCTGCTGGAGCATCCCGGCGACGCGATGGGTTTCGTGATGAACCAATTCAACGCCCGCCTCGCCGACGCATCCGCCCCCGCGCCGACGATGCAGTTGTCGTTCGCGCCGCCCGGCGCTGCCGCTCCCGCCGCGCCGCGCGACGGAACAAGTGTGCTCACTCATCTTCTGCACTCGTCCGGCGGTCCGCTCGGCTCGGTGACGCTGACGTTGCCGGCCGCGCAGGAACCGCTGGGCCAGGCGATTCTGGCGGAGCTTGGCCCCCTGCTCACCAAGGCCGCCGCGATTCAACATCGCGCCACACGTCTGCAAAAACTGGCATTTACCGATGATCTGACCGGCCTGTTCAACTGCCGCTACTTCAAACATTTTCTCGGCCGCACGTTGGCCGAGGCGCGGCGCAGCCGGTTTCCCGTGACGCTGTTCCTCTTCGACATCGACAATTTCAAGAGCTACAACGACCGCTTCGGCCACGCCGTCGGCGACGACATTTTGAAACAGGCGGCCAATCTGATGCGCCGATGCGTGCGCGATCACGATCTGGTGGCCCGCATCGGCGGCGACGAATTCGCGGTGGTCTTCTGGGAGAAGGAACGGCCGCGCATCGCGCGTGACGCCGGCGCGGTCGGCAGCGGCCGTCCGCCCTCGGAGCCGACGCAGATTCTGGCCCGCTTTCAAAGAATGCTGCAATTGCAGGACTATCCGCTTTTGGGATCGACCGGCCGTGGCTCGCTGACCATCAGCGGCGGACTCGCCGTCTATCCCTACGACGCGCCGGACATGCCCGGCCTGATCGAAGCGGCCGACAAGGCGCTGATGCTGGGCGCCAAGCGAATGGGCCGCAACACGATTCAGATCGTCGGCAGCGAATTGCCGCCGCAAGCCTAGCGCGATGATTCGGCTATCGCGGATCGGTCAAATCATCCACGCGGAACGAATTCAGCATCGAAACGAAGGAATACTGTTTCGTCTTCTCATCCCACGTCCCCGGCCAGACGCGGCAGCGCAGATCGACCGGCTGCTTGGCGAATGACACGGCCCGAACCCGCGCATCCTGCGGCAATCGCCGGCACAGCGCGCCATCATACACGCGCCGCGCCACATGCTCGCAGCGGCGGAAATCCTCGTTGCAGATGCTGCACAATGCGCGATGAACCACCATCTCGGGATTGGCATACAGGCCCGTGCCGAATCGCTTGTCAAACTGATCGCGGATGGCCGCCACGCGGGAGAAGATTTGCTCCACTTCGGCTCCGTTCAGTCGAATCTGCACGTACTCCAGCCGCTCCATGCAGGCGACAAGGTGAGTCCACAGACGCTCGATCTCGGCCGCTTCGATCTGCACTTTGCGGATTGAATCCTGACAGTCGGCCAGATCGCGGCAGGCCGCGGCGAGAATGCCCCGGACCAGGGCCTTGCTCTTTTCCTTGCCCGTCAGCTCCGCGCCGCCGCCGTTGAGGCCGTCAGCGCACAACTCCACCGCCGTCGCCGCGACCTTGCGGGCGCGCTGCGCATCCCCCTCGTCCAGCGAACGAAGGCACTGGTGCATGGCCTTGTTCACCGCTGATTTCAGTTCGCTATATCCTCGCTCGCTCACTTCTTTTTCTCGCTTGCACTCCATCCCTCCGTCAGGTGAATCAGGGTGGGTGCATCGCCTGCGTATTCGACCTCGGCCACCTCCTGGCCATTGCGAATGCGCAGCGAGAGATGCACCCTCACCTTCCTGCCATCAGTACGTTCCAGACACGGTTTAAGTTTTCGTTTTATGACGCCGGCCAGTTTTGGCATGGCTTCTGGTTGCAATACCCAGACGATTCCGAGCCAGATGTCGCCGCCGAGCCGCTGGACGGTGGCGGCCTCCGGCGTCAGGTCATAGGACGTGGCACAGGAAACGCTTGCTTCGCGCAGCCGCTTGGCAAGATCGACGGCGTCCTGCGAATCGAGCAAATCCTCCCGAACCGCGGCCGCCAGAATGTTTTCCGGAAGACAAAGGACGGCAAAGCGCTCACGCTGCTCGTCCGCCACGCCGAACTGGCGCAGCTTCGCAAGCTCTGGATGTTCCGCTGGCACGCTGTACACAGGCCTCCGCCGACGGCGCCGCGGGAAAGCCTACCACAAGTCGCGCGGGAAATTCAGGTTCAGACCTTGCCGAGCAGCACGGCGACCAGCCCCTTTTGGAAATGCAGCCGGTTTTCGGCCTGGGGAAACACCAGCGACTGCGGCCCTTCCATCACCTCGTCGCTGATTTCCAGACCCCGGTACGCCGGCAGGCAGTGCAGCACAACCGCCCGCTTGGGCGCTTTGGCCAGCAGCGCCGCGTCGATGGCGAATCCGGCGAACTCTTTCAATCGCCGCTGCTTCTCCTGCTCCTGGCCCATGGAGATCCAGGTGTCAGTGTAGAGGCAATCCGCGTCCGCGACGGCCTCGGCGGGATCGCGCGTCACCACCAGATCCATCTGCGGAGCGTGCGACATGATCTTGTCCAGATCGTCCTTGGTCAGCTCATAACCCGGCGGCGAGGCGAGAATAAATCTCATGCCAAATTTACCGCACGCCTCGGCCAGACTGCGGGCCATGTTGTTGCCATCGCCGATGAAGGCCATCGTGCGGCCTTTTAATTCGCCGAAATGTTCCTGCAGCGTCATCAGATCGGCCATCGCCTGGCAGGGATGACTGTAATCCGTCAGGCCGTTGATAACCGGCACGCTTGACCATTTCGCCAGACCCGTCACCGATTCGTGCGAGAATGTGCGGGCCATGATGCCGTCGCACATGCCGGCCAGAACACGCGCGACATCCTGCACCGCCTCGCGCTTGCCCAGGCCGACTTCCTCATCGCGCAGCAAAAGGCCGTTGCCGCCAAGCTGCGTCATCGCCACGGAAAAGCTGACGCGCGTGCGCAGGCTGGGTTTCTCGAAAATCATCGCCAATGTCTTGCCCGCGAGGATCGAATCGTTGCGGCCGGTCTGGCGCAATTGCCGTTTGAGGCGCACGGCCACGTCGAGGACGTGGTTCAGTTCCTCCAGCGACGTTTGCGAGATGTCGATGAAGTGTTTCATCGCAATTTACAGCACGATTTCCGTGCCGATGCCCGCTTCGGTGTAGATTTCCAGCAGCAGGGCGTGGGGAATGCGGCCGTCGATGATGTGCGTTTTGTTGACGCCCGCCCGCAGAGCGGCGACGCACGCTTCCACCTTCGGCAGCATGCCGCTGGTGATGACGCCGCTGCGAACCAGCTCGTCGATCTGCTCCACGTTCAGGTGCGTCACCTGGCTGGTGGAATCGTCCGGGCGGGTGCGGATGCCGTGCGTGTCGGAGACGACGACCATCTTCTCCGCCTTCATCGCGGCGGCGACGGCTCCGGCGGCGGTGTCGGCGTTGACGTTCAGGCGCCCGCCCGTGTCGTCGCGCGCGATCGTGGCGATGCACGGAATCGAATCCGCCTGCACCAGCAGTTGCAGCAGGCGCGAGTTGACGCTTTTGACGTCCCCGACCAGACCGAGATCAATCCGCCGCCCGTCCGGGCCGTTCAGATACGTTTTCTCCGCGAAGAGAACGTTGCTGGAGAGCGAGTGCAGCCCCATCGCTTCGCATCCCTGCGACTGGATGAAGTTGACGATGAATTTATTGATCTGCTCGCACAGCACGTGCTCGGCGAGAGCGAGCGTGCGCTCATCGGTGTATCGCCGTCCCTGCACCATCTGCGGCTCCAGCCCCGCCTTGTGCATGGCGTCATTGATCGCCTTGCCGCCGCCGTGCACGAGCACCGGCTGCATGCCGACGTAATTCATGAAGACGATGTCGGTGAGAAGGTTGGAGAGTGCCGCCTCGTCGTCCATGATCGACCCGCCGACCTTGACGACGACAACCTTGTGGTTGAATCGCTGAATGTACCCGAGCGCTTCGACGAGCGCTTCGGCTTTGCCAATGGCAGATTCGACATTCACGGCGTTCTCTCCGCAGTGGAGGCAAAGCCTTCCACAAAGAACAACATTGAAACCGGAAAAAGAGGAGGAAGTTTAGGAATTCTTCTTTGAGAATTCAACATCCGCAGGCCGGCAATCCGCAGGCCGGCATTCCGCGATGCGGGCGACGTCGCGCGCATCATCAGGCCGGTGGACAATCAGGCCGGTGGAGGTGTGAGCGGCCGGGATTGTTGTGCTACCATGCCGATATGTGCGGGCGTTATGTCATCAAGACGCTAACTCAGGCCATCATTGACGCCTTTGAGGCGGTTTTGCCCCCGATGCCGGAACTGTTTCCGCGCTACAACGTCGCGCCCAGCCAGCCCGTGCCTGTCGTGCGCACCGCCGCCGATGGACGCCGGCATCTTGATATGCTGCGCTGGGGGCTTATCCCCTCCTGGGCCAAAGATGCCAAGGCTCAGCCGCAGCCAATCAACGTCCGAGCCGAGACCGTCGAACACCGTCCCATGTTTCGCGCCCCGTTTCAGCGCCGTCGATGCCTCATGGCCGCCGACGGGTTTTATGAATGGCAGCCAACGGGCCCGAAGGCGAAGCGGCCGTTTTACATCCATCGCAAAGACGACGCGCCTTTTGCGTTCGCCGCAATTTGGGACACATGGGACAAAGGCGGCGGCTCGATTGAATCGTGCGCGCTCCTGACGACGACGCCCAACGACCTGATGAAACCGATTCACGGCCGGATGCCCGTGATTTTACGGCGAGAGGATTACGCCCGGTGGCTGGATCCACAGACGCCGCGGTCGGAACTGGTAAGCCTGCTGGTCCCCTTTGCGAACGACGCACTTGACGCCTATCCCGTCTCCACGGCGGTCAACAGCCCGCCAAACGACGGCCCGGAGTGCATTCGTCCCGACCGCGAAGCCTGAAGGCGAAGGCTGAGGGCGAAGGCATTTCGCCCGCCTGACGGCGCGGTACAATGCCCGCGTGCATCAACACACTTCTTACAGCGGAGGCTCCATGCGTATCGCGTCCTATTTCGCGGCGGCTGTGGTCGTTTTGACGTTGACTCAGCCCCAACGACTGCTCGCCGACGTGACGGGCAATTGGAAATGGCAGATCACTCCCCAGGGCGGTGATCCCATCGACATGTCCGCGCAGCTCAAGCTCGACAACGGCAAGCTGACCGGCGTCTTCCTCGACGGATTTGACCAGCAGAAGTTCGACGTCAAGAACGGCAAGGTGGACGGCGACAACGTCTCCTTCACCGTGACGCGGCCGATCAACGACATGAGCATCACCGTCAACTACTCCGGCAAGCTGGACGGCGACACGATCAAGGGAACGGTGGAAATCAAATTCGGCGATCAGGATCCGACCAAGAGCGATTGGAAGGCCCAGCGCGTCACCGACGCCGCGACCCAGCCGGCGACGCAGCCGTAGCCGAATCGCACGGAATCAGTCAGCCACCCGCGTCCACCCGCCGTCGGGATTGTATTCGTTCATGCGCCCAACGAGATCAGAGGTTTTTGATCCCAGATCCTTTTGATAGAGCCTGCCCTGGTGGCTGATGATGAACGTCATCACGCCGGACTTGCCGTACTCAGCGGGGCAGGCAACCAGAGCGAAACCGGCGATCATGTTGCCGTTGATGACGTAGTCGTATTTTCCGCCCGGCGCCGACGCGCTCTGGCGCGTCAGGATGTGATAGACGTAGCCGTGGTAGGGCTGGGGGCCGGAACCGACTTTCGTTCCCGGCGTGTACCCTTCCAGGTTTGCCTGGGCAACCAATGGGCCAAAGGGGCTTTCTTCCTCGCCGGGGCCGGCAACCCAATACAGACCGTCCTTGCCGTTGTGACTCACAAAGTGCTGTGCATATTTGAGCACGCCGCTGCCGTCGCGGTCTGCGCTGGCGTACTCGCGCTGCGCTTCGACGTAGGCGCGGCAGACTTTGATGGTTTCAAGCTCGTTGGCGCCGATGCGGCGGGCCAGGATCTCCTGTTTGCCCGCTTCGGTGTCGAAAAACCACTTGCCGTCGGGGAGGCGCGTCAGCGGGATGGCAAAGGGCCAGTTGTCCTTGCCGATGTCAATGATGAAGGTATTGGCGTCCTTCTTCTCCAGTTCGAGGTGCTCGCCGGCATTTTTAGCAAAGCGATCGAAAGCCTTGTCGTCCTCAACCTTGTCGCCGGAAACAAACTCGGCGACGGATGGACCGAACATGTGGTCAATGGCATCACGGTCGCGCGCCTTGGCGGCGGCGACAAGCGCGGCGGCGGCTTGATCGGCGGTGTCGAACTGCTGCTGGCCCACGCCCGGCTGTCCGGCGGGGCGAATGAGACCGCTGTCGGCCGCCAAGCTGCGGCGGACGGTGATGCGAGTAACCGTGAGGGCGATGGCACAAGCCAGTACTGTTATTGCGAATCCAAAGTTTCGAGCGTTCATCCTGGTTCTCCTTAATTGGGCTTACTCGGATATCCGCGTGGACGTTTCAAATCGTGGATGTTTCCAATGATTCATATGCGCGGCTTTCATCGATGGCCCGACGCATGGCCGCGAGCGCTTTGGGCGCGGGTATCGCCGGCTGAGCCGCCGCTGAAGGCGCTGCTGGGAGCCGCTCGCTGTGCCGCGGGCGCTTCGCTGCGCTGCGCCGGCTCTGCCGTGGCTGCGCGGGGCGATGATCTCGGTTGGACTGTCTCCTGTGGGCGATCGGCTGCCGCGGGCGGTGCAGGCGCAGGCCGGGCAGCCGCAGGCCGGGCGGTCGCCGGCTGAGTGCGTTGCACGGCGCGCTGGACGTCCGCGCGGCTTTGCGTGGAATCAAAGGCGTTGTTCGAGGGTTGCGCCGCAGGCTCCCTTCCAACCTGCGCCGGCGATTTGCGCCCCGCGCCTGCTGCGGGAGTCACTGCTGTCGCCGCGCGCGGCTGATTCAGGTTCAGGTGACTGACGGACGTGGCCGTGACCCGTGGCGCGGAACTCTGCGAGGTGCGCGCCCACTGTCTGGGAGTCGCCGCCCAGCCCGCGGGGTGGTGGTCCCATGCCGGCGGATGCTGATCCCATGCCGCCGGGTGATTCCAGCCGCCGTACCAGCCGCCGCCGACCACGATGTAGTCGCCTCCCCAATCGAAATCATTGTCGTCCCAGAGGCCGATGGGCAAGCCAACGCCGAAGGAGACTGAATAGGCGCTGTTGTAAACCAGGTTCGGATCGTACTGCGGCACATAAATCATGTTGGGATCGACGGGTTCGATGAGGATGGCGCCGTCGTCGTCGAGCACCTGTTCCTGCTGATTGGTTTGAAGATTCCGGTCCGCTTGCGCCTCGGCGCGCAGCCGCTGGACGGAATGCAGAACGTCCTGTTGCTGGTTTAAAAACGCCGCGCCCACGGTCTGGGTCCAGTCGATCTGGCCGCTCATCATGTTGAGGACGCTCGGATAATGAACCAGACCCTTGATGGACTCATCCCAACCCTGCGCTGCGATGTCCGCCTCGGTGGGATTGGGCGTGGCCGCGAGCCATTGCCCGGCCGCGACGACATCCTGCGGATAGGTGGCGGCGGGAAAAATCAGCGACAAGAGCGGATCAGGATAGAGCGCGACAGGCCCGAGCAACTGGTCGAGCTGGTCAGCAGAGAGCGTGACCTGCGCCCCCGGTGCCGCGGGCGCGACGGGCGGGCCGCCTTGCGGATATTGCACATATTGCGGGTACTGCGGAGCCTCGTATTCCGCCTGCCCTATGGCGCGGTCGCTGAACCAAAGGCTCAGCAGGCCAGCCACGCACGCGATCATTCGCCACTCTGGTCGATCGGTCTTCAGTTGGGAATCGTCATTCATTTCGGAATCCCTCATGGCCAAAACAAAAAAGCCGACGTGGCCAAACCCCGAATCCTCGGGATTCAATCACGTCGGCTTACTCTACAACCGGCCCCCCGGCGAACCGGGGTGCCCTTCATTTAGTCGTCCGACGAACTGTAGTTCTCGTCGCGCCGGAGCCAATGGAACTCCCGCGCTGCTCTATAACGATAGGACCGCCGCCAGGCAATGGCAACATTGAATTTGCCGCAATTCGCTTGCTTTGCACTGTTGGTGTAGTAAGATATCCTACCGTGGAGCTTGAGATGAATCAGCTCCCGGCAGAACATCAAAGTCCTCGGATGACTAAATAAAGGGTAGGTCGCCGCGGCGACAGACCTGTTAATGAGTAAGCCGACGCAATTGAATCCCCAAGTCTTGGGATTCCGCTGCGTCGGCTTTTTTTTTGAGATTGGGCAGGGACGCAACGAACCGTGGAAGGTTCGCAGGCTTGGCTTGCGAAGGTGAATTCACAGAAAAGAGCAGACCATGCGCGTAAAAAGCCGGCCCATTCAGAAAGTGCCGACCCAAATCTCCGGGCTCGACGAGGTGCTGGAGGGCGGACTTCCGCGAAGCCGAACCACTCTGGTCAGCGGCGGCCCAGGCTCCGGCAAGACGGTGCTCGGTCTGGAGATCCTTTGCTCCGGGGCGATGGCCGGTGAGCCGGGTGTTTTCGTCACGCTGGAGGAGAGGGCCGCGGCCGTCCGCCAGAACGCGCTGTCCATGGGGTGGGATCTGGCGGCCCTTGAGAAGACCGGCAAGGTTGCTATCGTCGAGGCGCGTTTGTTCGGCGAGGAAGTCATCGCCGGCGACTTCGACATTCAAGGCTTGCTGGCGATCGTGGGTGGACATGCCAAGCGGATCAAGGCTCGGCGGGTGGTGATCGACGCGCTGGACGTACTGCTGCGGGTCTTTAGCGACCCGCGGCGCGAGCGCAACGAATTGTATCGGCTCCACGAATGGCTCATCGACCTTGGGCTGACGAACATCCTGACGGCCAAGGCTCATCGCGAAGGGGAGACAACCTTTCAATACGAGTTCCTGGACTTCATGGCGGACTGCGTCATCCGCCTGGACCATCGCGTGTTAGGACAAGTGGCAACGCGCAGGCTACGGGTGGTCAAGTATCGCGGTTCGGGCTTTGGGACCAACGAGTATCCATATGTCATCGGCGACCACGGGATCGTCCTCTTTCCGCTGACCCAGGCGGAGCTGACCCATCAACCGCTGGGGCAAAAAGTCTCCTCTGGATTGGCCGGACTGGACGCCATGTTGAACGGTGGCTTCCGACGCGCAGCCTGCATCCTGATTGCAGGCTCCAGCGGCACGGGCAAGACCACGCTGTCCAGCGCGTTCGCACGGGCCGCCTGCCGTCGCGGCGAGAAAGTGTTATACCTCAATTTTGAGGAGTCCCAGGAGGCGTTGGTCGCCGGGATGCTCAGCCCCGGGATCGACCTGCGTCCGGCCCTTCGAAACCGAAGGCTCTTGGTGCAAACCGCACTTCCGGAGGCCATGGGGTCTGACGACCACCTGGTCCGCGTTCTGGAGGCCATGAACAGCTTCAAGCCCGACAACTTGATCGTCGACGCCATCTCCGCCTGTGTTCGGATGGGGTCCGAACGGGCCGCCTTCGATTACATGATGCGGCTGGTTTCCGTCGTCAAGGATCGCGGCATCACCTGCATCCTGACCAACCAGACCACCAGTCTCCCCGGCAGTTCCGAGGAACTGAGCGGCATCGGCTTTTCCTCCGTGGTGGACGCGGTCGTCCAACTGCTCTTCGTCGATGCCGGCCAGGAGATCGGCCGACAGATCCTTGTCATGAAAGCCAGAGGCTCGGGGCACTCCAATCGCCGCGAGCCCTTCTACATTACCGACCAGGGGATTGAGTTCCCCAACAACCTGCGGCTCCCATCGGTTCGGGCGGGACAAGCCCATCCCAAGGGCGGTGAAAGATGAGCCGTTCCCCACGAGCCAAGGTCCGTGGAGCAAAGTCTCCGCGGGTCCATTACCGGCTACGATTGTTCGTGGCGGGTAACGGACCTAATTCCAATCAGGCTCTGGCCAACCTTCGCCAACTCTGCCAGGAGCATCTCAAAGGCGGCTGCACGATTGAGACCATTGACGTCGTGAAGAACTTCGCGGCGGCGGTCAAGGACAACATCCTGATCACCCCGGCGCTGATCCTCGTCGCTCCCCTTCCGCGCGTGGTCGTGCTGGGCAATCTAAGCGATCGACAAAAAGTGCTCCTGGCCCTGCGCCTCACGGAAGGCCGCCCGTGAACAAGGACAAGCCTACCTATCAGGACCTCGAGAAGCGCCTGGCCGCGTCGGAGCCGGTCATCGAGGCGCTCAAGCACCACGAAGTGGATGCCGTCGTCGGCGAGAAGAAGATCTCGTTTCTGCTGCTGCGCGAAGTCACCGAGGCGCTGCGCAGCAGCGAAGCGGGGTTCCGCGCCATGTTCGAGCTTTACGGCGTCGGCATGTTCCAGGCCGACACTCCCGCCTTCCGCTTCACACGGGTCAACCCCAAATTCTGCGAAATCATGGGATATTCGCCCGAAGAGTTGCTCGCCAAAACCTACATCGGCCTGACTCTTCCACAGGATCGCAAGCACGACATGAACGCGCTGACGCAGGTGCTCCGCGGCAAGACCGACTCATGGTCCGTCGAAAAACGCTGCGTTCGCAAGGACGGCAGCATCGTCTGGGTGGACGTGAACGGGGCGGCGCTGCGGGATGAGACCGGCCGAACCGTCAGGATCATGGCCATGATCAGCGATGTCACGGCCCGCAAGCAAAGAGAGGAAGAACTGAAGAAAGGCATCGAGCAGCGAACCGCCGAACTGACGCACACGATTAAATCGCTCCGCACCGAGGCCGCCAAACGCAAGCTGGCCGAGCAGGTGCTGCGCGACCGATGGGAGAAACTTCGCAAGCTGGCATCGGAGCTGACCGTGGCTGAACGCCGCGAACAGCAGCGGATCGCGCGGATTCTGTCCGGAAACAAACGCCGGAAATCCGCCGCCGCGAAATCAACCAAAAAGGCGCGACGCAAGACGCGCTAGTCGCGTCTGCTGATTGGGAAATGCGAAAGGTTTGCATGAGAACGTCCGGAGAAATTGAAGCCGCCATCTGCCAGGGCATGAGCCACTTTGAGCAGGAGTATGCCGGCCGCGGCCCCAAGAGCGTCCAGACTCATCTCATCGATGACCTGCTCGTGGTCCGTCTCCACGGCGTTCTGACCGCGGCCGAACAGCATCTGGTCAAAACACTCCAGGCCGATAAGGGGCGCGAGCTTTTGAAGCAGGTGCGAACCCAGTTGCTGGAAGCGGCGCGGCCGATCATTGAAGCGATGGTTGAGGACATCACCGCCGTCAAGGTGGTGAGTCTGCACCACGACATCAGCACCGTCACCGGCGAAGAAGTCGTGCTCTTCACGCTGGCTGAGTCTCCTGTTTTCCGCGAGTCAAGGCGCAAGCCTGATGCCGGCCGATAGCCGCGCCGGGCCGGCCCAATCGTGAGGATCAGGCCGCAACAAAGAATTCGCGCGCCTTGGCCAGCAACTGATTCTCGGTGAGATGATGTTCATCCACGACCAGTGAGCCGACCACCCGCCCGGCGATCTCCGGATGATCTTGGCGAAGTTCCGCGAGGAGTTGCTCCATCGCGCTGCTGGCGCCTGTGCCGGCGCCGAACATCAGAATCTGTTCGGCGCCGCGCAATGTCTTGGCGATGGCTTCATAGAAGCTCTTCTGCTCCGGTTTTCGCTGGCCGTTGGAATCATTCTGGTTGTAGTGCAGATCGCGGCCGAAGCCGAAGGGATCATATGGCGTGATTCGCTGCGGGACCGCGCCTTGCAACTCCGCGCGGTAGATTCGCGCCTCACGATGATCGATGACCACCAGCAGATGCGTGCCCACGGTCGCCGACGGACGCGAAGGAGCGCCGGAACGTTCGAGAAAGTGACGCACCTGCATCAGTTCCCGCTTGTCGGCCAAATCCTTGCCGCGCGGGCGGTGCAGCATCAGCGACTGACCGTTGCGCGTGACCTTGAGATTCCCTTTCTCGTCCTCAACGGCGGCCGCGTCGGTCATCGCGCTGAGCAGCGACCAGACGTCGCGCCATTGCAGGTTATGCGGCATCGGGTGCTGAAAAATGCGCTGGTAGATGCTCTGGTGGGCGCCGGAAAACTCTGATTGCATTCTGATCCTCCCGATTCATTGCACGTGTTCGGAAACGAACCACGTCTGCAACTCGTTGGTGCGAATGATATCCGAAACGATGATGTCATTGGTCCCCAGATCGCCGCCGGCCGCGGAATCCCGCGCCATGGCGTGGGCCTCCAGGAGAACGACCTCGTGGGCCTGAAGCAGGCGCGCGATCTGCGTGGCGGTGTCTTCGCGGCCCTTGGGAGCACGCGGAATCATCGTGATTTCAGCCACATCCGGCGCCATGGCGATGCTGACGCCGCCCAGCGTCTGCACCCGCTCGGCTACGAGATCGACCAGCTTGGATTGCTCCTCGAAGTGCTTGTCGAATAGCAGATGAATGCTGTAGAAATTCGGCCCCGACGCCTGCCAATGGTGTTTCTTGTACAAATCCCGAAGGGTCATCGTGTCGGCGAGAAGCTGGTTGAGATTGGTGATGCTGGCGGCGAGGACGAGCGCATCGAGCGCCAGCGGGCTGCGGCGGGCCATGCCGAAGGGTTGAGTTTCACCTCGCAGCGACGGGACGATCGGCTCTTTGAGTTGCACAGGCTCGGGCAGTGTGAGGGTCGCGGTTGACATAGGATGACTCCTGAAACGGCCGGAAGGCGCGTGGCCTCCCGACCGCTATAGCTGTTGGCT
>Ga0182024_10014596_pt1 | contig 15174 bp, 12 predicted proteins | sample P32metaG_FD_120480 | JGI IMG/M metagenome (GOLD analysis project Ga0182024, IMG submission 120480) | Permafrost microbial communities from Stordalen Mire, Sweden - P3-2 metaG (Illumina Assembly) | ecosystem: Environmental > Terrestrial > Soil > Wetlands > Permafrost | place: Sweden: Stordalen... | reverse complement strand
TGGATGCCCTGGATGCCTTGGAAGCCCTGAACACCGGTTCCACCCAGAAGTCCTTGGATACCAGTCCCGCCGATATCACCGGTCAGTCCAGTGCCGCCGATTCCGCCGGTGTCGCCCGTGTTGCCCGTCTGGCCGGTACCTCCGGTCAGGCCGGTACCTCCGAGTCCGCCGGTGTTGCCGGTGCCGCCGATTCCGCCGGTGTCGCCCGTGTTACCGGTCTGGCCGGTACCTCCGGTGAGGCCGGTACCTCCGAGTCCGCCGGTGTTGCCGGTGCCGCCGATTCCGCCGGTGTCACCGGTGTTGCCGGTCTGGCCCGTTCCGCCGGTGGGTCCGGTGCCGCCATCGGTGCCGTTGGTACCTGAGCCACCGGTTCCGCCGACCGGACCTTGCACGCCTTGGGGTCCTTGAACGCCGATTGCGCCAGTGTTGCCAGGGTTTCCTTGATTGCCCTGGTTCCCGACGACGCCCTGTATTCCTTGGAGGCCTTGGATGCCGGACGCACCGATGAGGCCTTGGATGCCCTGAATACCCTGAACGCCGGCGTTACCCGTGTTGCCCGTCTGGCCGGTCTGGCCGGTGTTGCCCGTCTGGCCGGTCTGGCCGGTGTTGCCGGTCTGGCCGGTAGCGCCGACCGCGCCCGCATTTCCGGTGTTGCCGGTAGCGCCGACCGCGCCCGCATTTCCGGTGTTGCCCGTTGCGCCGACCGCGCCGTTGGTGCCAGCTGCGCCGGTGTTGCCTGCTGCGCCTGTCGGACCTTGCACACCTTGAATTCCCTGTATGCCTTGTATGCCTTGCACACCTTGCACACCTTGGTCACCCGTCGCGCCGGTACCCACGTTGATCGGAATCTGAGTCAACGTTGCACTGCCCGGTCGGGCTGACGTGCATAACGCGGTCGTTTCTGTCGTAACACACGTGGAACTGTGCAGCCGCACCTGCGGTAGCGCCCGCGGTTGCCGTAGCGGCACCGCCGACGGCTACCACCGCGACCAGCGCGGCCCGCGCCGAGATAGAAGTCTTGCGTGCCATTGGCATGATTCCTTTGATTGAAGAGATGCCCGAGATCGTCGAAGCCCACGCGCCCAAAAAAATTGAACGAGGTTGCCTTCGACCGACCTGCGACTACCTTGAGCGTCGATTCCCGAAACACATCGATACGAGCTGTATTGCCGGGTGGCTTTCCCGCTGCAGGGCAGGGCAGGGCAGGGCGATGTCGTGGGCAAGATTGTCGACGCGGCCCACACGAACGCGAACTGTGCGATCCGCACCACTTGACGGGACCGCCGGTGCAACGACCTGCTGCGCGTCGGTGACGCCGCGAATGAAGTGGGTTCAACGTGCGGCGCTCGAGTGGTTGCGCGGCGGCCGACGCATCCGCGCAAAGCGGTTTCCTGAGCGTTGCGAAGACGTATGGGCGCGGTCGCCACGCACACGGCGTCGCGCGTTCGACGATTCGGGATTCGCGCCGTCCGAATGCCGACGGGATCGCGGGACGACATGTTCCTCAACGGACGCGTCGGTGGCGGACGCGTGAACGTCGGTCATATGTCGCGCACAAACGACAGACGTCCTCGCGAAGCTCGCATGTCTTTGACGCCAACACGCCGTTGTGCATTCCTTCGGCGCTTCGCGCGATCGGCGGAGGCCACGTCGACCGGTGGGGCGCAGAACTGTCGACAGGCATCCCGTCGCGACCGCGTGTGGTGCATCGCGTGGGATGGCAAGCCGCCAAGCCGGCCCTGCTGACAACGGCGATCCGTGTTGTCACCCATTGATCCGACCCGGTGCAGGCACTGGAGTACGAAGGAGTTCTCGGCTGGGCGTTCGCACGCGTCGAGCTCGCCTGGACGAGTCCGCCGCGCGCGGGCAAGATCGCGCTCCTGTGGCCTACAAGTCCAGGCATCCCCGCTGGATCAGGATTGTCGTCGGCCTGGTTGTAGTCCTCATCGTCGCCGCGGTCCTGGGAGCGGCGCTCGCGAAATGACGCCGCTATCCGTGGTCTTCGAAGCGGACCGCGGCTCCCGATGTACCGGGGCGGGTCGAGAGGCTCGGCCTCGCCGGTTCGGGCGGTCCCGGCCGTTCGTCATTGATCGCGGGTGTCGACCTGCATCGGCTCGGTCCGGCGGAACCAAGGATCCGGGCGGTCGGGAAGACCGAACCATGCACTGTCCCCGCTGAAAACGGGCGCGTGTCGAGTTCGTCGGCATCGTCGCATTTCGTCACCCGCGGCCGTAGTCTCTGTCCGTGACCGGCCTGGCACAACGAGCGTGGAACGAGACCAGGGCGTGGCATTCCGCGAAGCGAGAGGCCGCGATTGTCGGTTTCGGAATCGGCGTGGGATTGGCAATCTCGTTCCTGCACCGCCTGAGCGTCCTCGACACCACCGAGGTTTCGGTCCTCGGCGCCGCTGCACTCGCGGCCGTGGTCCCTGCGGTCGCGTTCGTTGCGAGGGTCGTCCCAATGCCGTACCGGGTGATCATGGAGCGGCTCGACGCGATCGAAAGCCGGACGCGCAGCGACGGCGAAGACCATGACCGGGCCGTGGTCGACCTGCTCGAAACGGGTCGGGTCGCTGACAAGGCCGCTGAAATGTGCGGCGAGCCATGAACTACCGTTTTCGCAGACGCGTCGGGCGGTCCGCGCACCTCGGGGCGTCGCGTGGGGGAATGCCTTGCAAACATCGAAGCGGGTGATCCTGGTGGCCGCGGCCGTCGTCCTCGTCGTGATCGCGGTTCCGGTCGCCGCGGTCGCCCCGCACGACTCGTCGCCACAACCCGCCCCGCACACGCGCCGCTCTTCGTCTTCGTTCGCGGCGAAAGAGCACGAGGACAGCGGTCCACCTCGAGCCAGCGGATATTTCGAAACCCTGCCGCCGGGCGCCCCGCTCCCGACCGGTGCGCAATGCGCGGCTCGGATTCACCTCTCAACTTGGGAACCCCGACCGCAGAACGACACCGCGAATCACACGATCGTCCCACAACCGGTCAAGCTCCCTGACAATCCTGCGTTCGACGCCATCTGGCAGGAGAAATACAAACCGCGGATCAATGGCGATTTCGTCGGCACCACCGACGAGATCATCCAGTGGGCTTCGTGCAAGTGGGGAATCTCAGACAACCTGACTCGCGCACGCGCCGTGCAGGAGTCGTCGTGGGACCAGTCAAAAGTCAGCGACTTCGAACCGAGAGCGAACGGTCACTGCGCGCCGGGCTCGTCGACCGCGGCGCTCTGTCCGACTTCGTTCGGACTGCTGCAGTCGAAGTGGTACTACCGGCCGGGCGTATATCCGGACACGAAGCTGAGCACGGCGTTCAATGTGGACTCGGTGCTCGCTGAGACGCGCGGCTGCCTCGACGGCCTCGCCTGGTTCGGCCCGATATCGAAGGGCAACGTGTGGGGTTGCGTCGGTCTGTGGTTCTCCGGAGCGTGGGAGCAAAACGACGCGCAGTACATCGCGTCCGTACGCTCGTTCCTCGCCGCCGAGCCGTGGCTGACGTGGAAGGGATGATCACGGCGTGATGTAAAACGTCGCGGCGGTCGTGAACGCGAGCAGGATCAGCAACGCTGCCGATACCGCCAGGACGAGCGCGAACCACGGACCGCGGCGCATCTTGACGCCGAGCGCCATCGAGAGCGGGAACGCGGCCAAGAACGTGCGGGGCCGGAAACCGACCCGCGTCGACGTGAACGCGAAGATGCCCAGCCCAAGCGCGAACACGGTGAGCTCGACGGGCGGCCGCCAACGTACGAGCACCACGGACGCGGAGACGAAGATGACAAAGCCTGCCAGCAAGACGATGTGATTCCAATCCGGCGGTCCACCCCTGCCGACGGTGCGCGCGATGCTGCGGATGTCGGCGATTTCCGTCCCGGTGAACGTCGTGTCCTGATGCCAGCCGTTCCGTTCCGCATGAAAGAAGGCGAGGGGATCGCCGGTATGTGCCCAAAGGTAGAGCTGCACGGCGACGAATCCGCTGGCTGCGAGCGGCGCTGATACGAGCGCGCGCAGCTCGTGGCGTTTCCGGACCGCAACGTACGTGGCGGCCGCCGCGGCCGCCACGAGGGCGAGCCCGTCGGGCCGGGTGGCCGTCCCGAATGCGCCGAGCACCCCGGCTAACACCCAGCGGCGTCGGATCAGCGCCCAACACGCTCCGACCGCGAACAACACGAAGACCGCTTCGGTGTATGCCATCGACAGCACGAAGCTGCCCGGAGCGAACGCGAACAACGCGGTCGCCCGGTCGGCGGCGTCCACATCGGCCAGCTCTCGAGTCAGGAACCAGATACCGCACGTCGCCGCAAACCCGAAGATGAACACGACGATCGTGCTCGAGGCGTAAGCATCCTTGTTGAGCACGTCCTCGAACAAGCGAATCAACAGCGGATATCCGGGAAAGAACGCGAGCACGCTTTTCACGTGCGGCACTTTGTCGGGATAGCCATGGTTCGCGATGTGAAAATAGAAACCGCCGTCCCACTTCGAAGCGGCATCGCGGAACGACAACGTCCGGCGGGAGGCTGCCGCCGCGACGAACGCGAGCACAACCAACACCCGCGACGAAAGAAAGAACAGTGCCGGACGCCAGATGGCCTTCAGGTCAACTCGGGGCGGTGTGCGCTGCTGAGGGTCGAGCTGCGCGATCACGAAGCCGGACTCTACAGAGCGCTCGACCGCGTTACGCGCACACCATCGGGACGGGCAACCCGGACGCAACACGACTCAACCGCAATGTCAACGGACCTCCGACATCGGTGAGCTGCCACGCGGTCAGATGATTCGACGTCGCGTAGGTGACTGTCGCGATCACCTTGTCTCCGCTGAGATATCCGACCTGGATTCCCGAGCCGCGAAAACGGAACGGCGTCCCCTCGGCGAGCTGGCGCACCACCGGACGTCGCCACTGATGACACGTTGTGACCGGCCCACCGGCGATGACCAGCGAGATTCGTAACGTCGCGACCGCGGTATTGACGTCGGTGACGTGAGGTTCGGGCAGCCGGCCCTCCCGTACCGCGTGCAGCAGCCATCCGACGGTAACCGGTGACGCCACCCCTTTGAACGGCACAACGGATGGCGGCACTTCGTGTGCGAGCGCCAGCCGCGGTATCAACAGCACAGTGTTTCGAAACAGGGCCAGGCGAGGTGCCCGCGCGTCTTCCTGGACGACGAGCTCATGCACGTTCAGCGGCACAGCCACGACGAACAGGGCCACCAGCGCGGGCGCGACGAGACGCCACCTTCGGACGATCTCCTCGGCTAAGAACGCGACCGATGGCAGCGTCAGGTATGCGACGACGTCGAGGTAGTGACCGGCGCGCACGGCGCTCTCGCCCTGCGCCAAAAGATCGGACCGGCCGAGTCCGGTCTCGACCGCGAACACGAACGCACCGAGCAACAAGGCGACCGGAACGGCAGCCTGACGCCGCCGTTGCGGAGTTGCCCGCCGCAAGATCACACCGAAACCGGCGAGAAACACGATCACGAGCACGCCGCCGATTCCGCTCGATCTCGTGAAGGCCTCGAACGTACCGGTGACCAGCACCGACGCAAAGTGAACAGCCGAAGGAAGCGGACGCAAACGCGCGGGTTGCCCGGCGCCGAGGTCCTTGTGGCCGATCGCCGCGAACCACACGGAGAACGCGATCGTTGGGGGCAAGACGTGAAACAGGGCGATCCGCCAGCCGCGCTTGAAGAGCATCGCGACGCCGACAACGAACACCATCGCGAGCGCGACGCTCGAGCACAGCACCATGGCCAGACCGGCCGCGAGCCCGAGCCAGTCGCGACGATTTCGTGGTCCGTCGTGATCGGCGAGCAGCAGTTGCGTGAGGCCGAGCGGCACCGCGAACCCGACGAACGTGATGCTGGTCACCTTGAGCGCAACGTTCGTCTGCGCGGGAGCGAAGATGACGAGCAACGTCGCGAAGATCAGGGCGATCCATGGGCGCGTCCGCGCTCGCAGCAGCACGACGAGGAAGATCGCCGCGCCGATCAGGCTCAGGATGATCGACACGAACTGGAACGGCCGGTACGTCAGCCCGAACATCGTCCAGAGCATCCGGTAGACGAGCACCGGGATCGTCTCCCAGTGTCCGTTGTGCGGACGAACGAGGTCGCCGAAGTCGCCCGCCTTGCGAAGCACGAGATAGTCCCAGTCGTCGTGCTCGAACCATTCGCCGCGTCCGGTCCACAAGAAGAACGGGATCAGGGCGACGAGCAGGACACCGAAGGCAATGAGGGGAGAGGCAAACGCAATCTTCGTGTTGTCGGGATCCACTCCGTTTGCGCTGTCGTCCTCCTCCGGTGCGTTCGTGTTCATGCACTGCCGCGGCCGAGGCCGAGCCGCTTCGCGATCACCTCGTTCATGATCTCGTCGGTACCGCCACCGATGCGCTGGAGACGCGCGTCGCGAAACGCACGTGCGACCGGAGTCTCCTCGAGGTAGCCCGCACCACCGAATACCTGCACGCAGGCGTCTACAAGGCGGTTCTGCACCTGCGCGCAATACTTCTTCGTCATCGAGATCTCTGCGACGGGATACTCGTCGTGCATGACCCGCCACGCGGTGGAATAGAGCAGCGATCGTGCCGCTTCGAGCTCGGTCGCTGCGTCGGCGAGCTTGTGCGCGATCACTTGATGCTCGGAAATCGGCCGGCCAAACGTCCGGCGTTCCCGCGCGTAGGCGATGGTGTCGGCGAGCACTTGGGTGGCGTGGCCGACCGATGCGGCAGCGCCGGCGAGCCGCTCGTACTGCAGCTGCCACATGAGCTGGCCGAATCCCTCCCCGGGCTGGCCGCCGACCAGGTCGGCGTTCGGAACCGGCACGTCATCGAACGCGAGCTCGGCGGTGTCAGATGAGTGCATGCCGAGTTTTTCAAGCGTGCGCGAAACCGTCACGCCCGGCAGTGACGTGTCGACGATGAACAGCGAAATGCCGCGGTGTCCGGCGGCGGGATCGGTTTTGACCACGAGCGTCAAGAAGTGCGCACGCGTTCCATTCGTGATGAACGTCTTACGGCCGTTGATACGCCAGACATCACCGTCACGTACGGCGCGGGTGCTGATCGCGGCGACGTCCGAACCGGCGTCGGGTTCGGTGATCGCGATGGCTCCGATCTTTTCTCCGGCGATCGCCGGAACCAACCAGCGCTCGCGCTGATCGTCGGTGCCGAACTGCGCGAGCGCCGGCGTCGCCATGTCGGTCTGCACCGAGATCGCCATCGGGATGGCACCCGCGCCGCAGCGCGCAAGTTCCTCCACGAAAACGAGACCGGCCGCGAGGTCGCCGTCGCTGCCGCCGAAGCGCTCCGGATAGTGCAGGCCGAGGAAGCCCAGTTCGCCGCACCGGCGAAACAACGAGTCCGGGAACTGCCCGGCCCGCTCCCACGCGTCGACATTGGGCCGCACCTCAGTGTCCACGAAGCGTCGCACAACCGCCCGCAGCTCGATGTGTTCGGCTGTGAAGATGGCGTGCGGCGAGCTCACGCGCAGACCTCGAGGGCCGGCCCACAGCACAGCGGGGAGCTCGTCATGGTTCTACGCTGCCACACCGGACGCCGACACGTAGACTGATGGATTCGATGCCTCGCACGCTGCTCCAACGCCGCCTGATCGATGTCAGCGACCGCCTCAAGCGGTTGCGCGCCGAGCTCGCGGTCAGCGACGAGCAGTGTGCGTTCTTCGAGGCCGAGGCCGAGGACGCCAGGTTGCGGTCGCTCGTGTCCGAAACGCCGGTGGCCGATGCCGAGGCCCGCGAGGTGCGCCGCCACGCCGACGCGCAAACCCGTCAACGGGACGCGTTACGCCGCGCGGTCCGCGAGCTGGAGGCCGAACAAGACGCTCTGCTCGATCGGATGGCCGCCGAGCTCGGGCCGGAGTCACGCCCCTCGGACGCCGGGACGGTCCGGTGATACGCCGGGTCCGGGTCGTCCTCGCCGAGGACGAAGCGATCATCCGGCTCGATCTGAAGGAAATCCTGGAAGAAGAGGACTACGAGGTGGTCGGCGAGACCGGACGCGGCGACGACGCCATTGACCTCGTGCGCAAGCTGAGCCCGGATCTCGCAATCCTCGACATCAAGATGCCCGGGATGGACGGACTCACCGCCGCACGCACAATCGCGGGCGAGCGATTGGCCGCGGTGCTGATCTTGACCGCGTTCTCGCAGCACGATCTCGTCGACCAGGCCCGCGATGCTGGCGCGCTCGCATACCTGGTCAAGCCGTTCCAAAAGAGCGACCTCATCCCGGCCATCGAGATGGCACTCGGCCGCTTCGAACAGATCGTGTCGCTCGAGAACGAGAACGCCGACCTCGCCCAGCGGCTCGAAGCGCGCAAGATCATCGACCGTGCAAAAGGCCGCCTGATGGACGAGCACTCCCTGACCGAAGCGGCGTCATGGCGGTTCCTGCAAAAAGCAGCGATGGACTCGCGGCGCAAAATCCACGAGGTCGCCACCGACGTCGTTCAGGGCACCCTCGTTCCGTAGTCGCAGTCCGGGCGTACGATCAGCCGAGATGGCGAAACTGCTCCTCCTCGACGGCCACTCGCTGGCGTACCGGGCATTCTTCGCGCTCCCGACCGACCTGGCGACCAAGTCGGGAACCGTCACCAACGCCGTGTATGGCTTCACGTCGATGCTGGCCAAGGTCGTGGCCGACGAACGCCCCGACCACCTCGCGGTCGCGTTCGACGCTCCCGGCGGCAGCACCTACCGTTATGAGCTGGACCCCGACTACAAAGCGGGACGCAAGCAGACCCCCGACCTGTTCGCGGCGCAACTCCCGCTCATCAATGAGGTCCTCGAAACACTCGAGATCCGGCAGCTCAAAGTGTCGGGAGTCGAGGCCGACGACGTGATCGCCACGCTCGCGACGCACGCGGCCGCCGACGGCATCGATGTGGTCATCGTCACCGGCGACCGCGACTCCTTCCAGCTGGTCTCCGACCCGCACATCAAGGTCCTGTACAACAAGCGCGGCGTGTCCGACTATGCGCTGTACGACGAGGCCGGTATCGCAGAACGCTGCGGCGGCGTGACCCCCGCGCAGTATCCGGAGTACGCCGCGCTGCGCGGCGACACGAGCGACAATCTGCCCGGCGTCCCCGGTATCGGCGAGAAGACCGCAGCCAAACTGGTCACCACCTACGGGTCGCTCGAGGGACTGTTCGAGCACCTCGCCGACCTGCCACCCAAGCAGCGCCAGAACCTCGGCGACGCGCACGACCGGGTGCTGAAAAACCGCGAGATGTCCGTCCTCGACCGCGACGTCGTCGTCGGCGTCGAGCCCAAGGACCTCGAGCTCGTTCCGTTCGATCCCGAACGAGTCCGGATCCTCTTTAACCAACTCGAGTTCCGGACGTTGTTGCCTCGCATCCTCGATGCGTTCGGCACGCCCGGCGACACAGCCGCGCCGCCCGAGTCCGCTGTCTTCGAAGTCGACGGTACCGTCGCTCGCGATCCCGCCGCGGCGCTCGCCACGATGGCGGCCGCGAACGCCGCGCCGCGGGTCGCGGCGGCCGCCCGCTGGGCTGGCGTCCCAGGCCGAAGCGAGCTGATCGCGTTGTCGGTGGCGACCGCCGCGGACGCCGCGTCGTACGTCGTCGCCGAGTTGCTCACCGCGCCGAACGTCCACGACGCGCTCGTGGCAGTCGCATCCCGCGCCGAACCCAACCTCGTTGCCCACCGCGCCAAGGAGCTCGCCCACGGCTTGCACGTCGACCTGCGGTCCCTGGCGCACGACACCGCGTTGATGGCATATCTGCTCGATCCCGGCGAAGGCAAGTACGCCCTCGAGGATCTCGCTCGCCGGTACCTGTCGGTCGAGCTCGACTCGCCCGACCGCGACGAAGGGACCCTCGATCTCGACGGTGACTCCGGCGTGGCCGATACGCAACGTCGCGCGGCGTTGCTGCTCCCACTGGCGCAGGTGCTCGAGGAATCACTGCGCGCACGCGAGCTGGTGGACCTGTACGAACGCATGGAACGTCCGCTCGTTCGGGTACTCGGGCGGATGGAACACGCCGGTATTCGCATCGATCTGGAGTTCCTGAACGAACTCGGTCGGGAACTGAACGACGAGTGCCGGCGGCTGGAGGCCGAGATCCACGTCCACGCCGACGAGCAGTTCAACGTGAACTCCACGCCGCAGCTTCGGCACATCCTGTTCGAAAAGCTCGGACTCACTCCGGTGAAGAAAACCAAGACGGGTCCGTCGACCGATGCCGACTCTCTCCAAAAGCTCGCCGAAGAGCACCCGATCGTCGAGACGCTGCTGCGATACCGCGAGGTGGAAAAACTTCGCAGCACGTATGCGGATGCGTTGCCACCCCTCGTCGGTCCCGACGGCCGTATCCATGCGACGTTTGATCAGCTCGCGACCACCACGGGACGAATCTCGTCGGTATCTCCGAATCTCCAGAACGTTCCGGTCCGCACCGCGGGCGGCCGCGAGCTTCGCCGCGCGTTCATCGCCGACGACGCGTGCGGTCTGCTCACCGCGGACTACTCGCAGATCGAGTTGCGCGTGCTGGCACACCTCGCCGACGATCCGGGTCTCATCGACGCGTTCGAACGCGGCGCTGACGTCCACACCACCACCGCGGCGCGGGTCTTCGGAGTGAGCGAGGACAAGGTCGACGAGTTCCAGCGCCGCTTCGCGAAGGTCGTGAACTACGGCCTCGCGTACGGGATGGAGGCTTACGGCCTGGCCCAACGGCTCGACATCCCGACCGATCAAGCTCGCGAGATTCTCGACGCGTACTTCGCCGCGTTCCCGAACGTCGCCGGCTACATGCACGAGACGATCCGCGAGGCAAAAGCCTGCGGTTACACCACCACGTTGTTCGGACGTCGGCGCCAACTGCCCGAGCTGTCCTCGGACAATTTCCGCATCCGTCAGATGGGGGAGCGCATGGCGCAGAACGCTCCCGTGCAGGGGACCGCCGCCGATATCTTCAAACTCGCGATGATCGACCTCGACCGCGCCCTCGAGGCCGCGGGGCTCGAGAGCCGGATGGTGCTCACCGTCCACGACGAAATCGTCCTTGAGGTACCGATCGAAGAGCGCGACCGGGTCGAGCCGCTGGTGGGCGACGTGATGGAGCACGCCGCGGTGTTGCGAGTGCCGCTCGTCGTCGACATCGGGTTCGGACCGAACTGGGCCGACGCGAAATAGCCCAACCTCTCGGAGCCGCCGGCCAGGTTCAGTGCAACGGCGACGCCGCCGGAACAGGCGGGGCGTACCGAGCGGCCGGGGCCGGCCGCGCCGGGTGTCGGCGTTCCCACCACGCGTCGAGCACGAGTGCCGCGCTGTACGCCGACACCGGTAGGAGCACGCGACCGAAGTCGGCCGGTCTGCGCCAGACGTCGGAGCCGAGAAACGGGGCCAGCACCAAGAAGGACACGACGATGGCGTACCACTCGTCGCGCTTGCCCCAGCCGAGCGCCGACGCGACGACGAGCAGCCCAATCACGATCCACGCAAGCGCCGTCCACCGGTCGGAGGAGTGTTGTATCGCGTGCTCGAGACCTGAAAACGGTATGAAGGTCAGCCGATTCGCGCGAGCCGCGAACGGCCAGTAGCCGACCCGGAAACGGACGACTGTGATCCACGCGGCGTAGGCCACGAACGGGATGACGAGGGGCCGGAGCCGGTGCAGCGTGACGAGCGAACGACTGCTGCGCAACGCAACCACGATCAGCGTGAGGGGCACGAGCAGCATCGACTCGCGGGTGAGTGCCGCCAAGGTGAACGCGGCGACCGCGAAGGCGACCTTCGGTTTCGCGGTCCACGCGAGCACACCCGCAGTGATGAACGCGAGCTCCAACAATTCTGGTGTCATGCCCCACACGATCCCGATCGCGCCGGGTATCGCAAAGACGCCGAGCGCGTATCGCGGCGGGATACCGGCCCGCGCGAGGAGCGCGCCGAGGGCGATCACCGCCAACCCCGCGGCGAGCGCGTCCAGGGCGCCCAGGGCGAACGGCACCAGGTCGGGATCGCCGAGCGACACGAGCCAGCCTGCCTCGCCAAACAGCGGCCGCTGGGCGCGGTACGCGAATTCGGGCTTCGACGCGAGCGCCGACGGCCGCGCCAGCGTCGGATCTTGCGCGATCGCGGCGTACGCCTGACCGTCGCCTGCTCCGAGCAGGGCTCGCAATCCGACCGAAGGTCCGGCGCCTGGCACAGAGTGCTCGGGTGCGGGAGCGACGTGGATGACGTGGGCGCCGATCGCCAGCAGCAGCGAAGCGACGAACACGCCAATCGCACCCGACGCGAGAACCTCCCGCGCGACCGGACCAAGGCGTCGCATCTCGTCTTTATCGCCACCGTTCCCCTCGAAATGACGCGTTCCGGACTCGTTCCCGTCGGCGACGGCCGGTCGACGGGCTTTCGGGCTGAGAGCAAGCCCTGTAGCCTTCGCGCTCGCTGCTCCGCCGGGGTGGCGAGGTGCGCGCGCCCGAATCGGGAACGGCGCTCCTCATAACCAGAACAAAGCAGGATACCGAGTGTCGGAACAGGAACCGGGCGCGGTCGCGGAAAGCGAAGCGCCCGTCGGGGCCGCTCCCACGTCAGCCACCGAAGCAGGCGCCCCCCCGACCGGGGACGCGCAGTTCGAGGAAGAGACTGAGGTCGTCATCAACGACCTCGAAGGGTCGTTCGCGGACGCGATCGACGCGACGATCATCGCGTTCGACGACGGCGATCTGGTCGCCGGGACCGTCGTGAAGATCGACTCCGACGAGGTGCTCCTCGATATCGGATACAAGTCCGAAGGCGTGATTCCGACCAAGGAACTGTCGATCCGCAACGATGTCGATCCGCACGAGGTCGTTTCGCTCGGAGAGCAAGTCGAAGCGCTCGTCTTGCAAAAGGAGGACAAGGACGGCCGCCTGATTCTCTCGAAGAAGCGCGCGCAGTACGAGAAGGCGTGGGGCACGATCGAGGCGAAGAAGGAAGCCGACGAGGTCGTGTCCGGTCCGGTCATCGAGGTCGTAAAAGGTGGGTTGATCATCGACATCGGCCTGCGCGGATTTCTGCCCGCGTCGCTGGTCGACCTGCGGCGTGTGCGGGACCTGCATCCGTTCGTCGGCAAAGTGCTCGACTGCAAGATCATCGAGCTCGACAAGAACCGCAACAATGTCGTCCTCAGCCGCCGCGCCTATCTTGAAGAGACACAGCGCGAGCAGCGCGACGAATTCCTCACGAACCTGAAGCCCGGCGAGATTCGCAAAGGAACTGTCTCGTCGGTGGTGAACTTCGGTGCGTTCGTCGACCTCGGCGGCATGGACGGTCTCGTCCACGTTTCGGAGCTCTCGTGGAAGCACGTCGACCATCCGTCGTCGGTTGTGCAGGTCGGCGACGACGTCACCGTCCAGGTCCTCGACGTGGACCTGTCGCGCGAGCGCATCTCTTTGTCGCTCAAGGCCACCCAACAGGACCCCTGGCAAGAGTTCGCGGGCGGCCACCAGGTCGGCGAGCTCGTGTACGGCCGGGTCACCAAGCTGGTGCCGTTCGGCGCGTTCGTGCAGGTCGGCGAGGGCATCGAAGGTCTGGTCCACATCTCAGAAATGGCAGAACAGCACGTCGAGGCGCCCGAGCAGGTCGTGACACCGGGCGAGGAGCTGTGGGTCAAGATCATCGACATCGACCTTGAGCGGCGCCGGATCTCGCTGTCGATCAAACAGGCCGCCGAAGGGGGCGAGGTCGCAGCCGAGTACCGCGAGATTTACGGCGAACACGCCTACGACGAGCACGGCAACTACATCGGTCCCGAGTTCGAAGCCCCGTCCGACGATGCCCCGTCCGACGATGCCCCGGCGTCGGCCCCGCCGACCGGGTCACCGGACGGCGACACGACGGCTGCGGTCGAGGCCGAACCGCCCGCAGACGACGCCCCGCCGTCCGCGTAGACCCGGCTCGGGTCGGACACCGATTCGGCGGCTTCGTCGACGTTGTCGCACGTTTTCCCTCACTGTTGCGCCCGGAGTTGCCGATGTGCTTGTTGGCGGCCCAGGTGGCCGCTGAACGGTAGATCTCACAAAGATTCGCGCGTTCTGTGGTCACCAAGACAGGCAAGCGACCACGCAGCGCGTCGGACTCCTTGTGGGGCTACCGGACATCTGTCACACTTCGCCCCTTCCGGAAGGAAAATTTTGGGGGGAGCGAGGTGAAGATCGCAGCGCCCCGGGCGGGCGTCTGGGCGCAATAAAGGGGAGCGCGTGCGCAACTGGCGAATCATCTCCACGATCGCAGCTGTCGTATTCGCGGCGGTCGCCGGAATTCTCGTCTGGAAGTACCTGAACGGCGCCGACTCGCGGGCCGAACGAAACAAGCACCTGGTTTCGGTCCTGGTCGCGAAGGCGTCGATCGCTCGAGGTACGGTGTTCGACCAAGCCCTGTCTGAGAACCTCTTCACGACCAGGCAGATCCCCCAGGACTCGCTGCCGCCTGACGTCCTCACCCCCACCTCGAACACGCATCTTCTTTCCCTGTACCGGGGCAAGGTGGCGACCAGCGTCATCTTCACCGGGACGCCGATCGTTTCCGACGAGTTCGTACAACCATCGCAGCTGGTCAGCACGGTGTCCGGAGCCATCCCGAACGGCAAAGAGGCGATCACGGTGAGCCTCGACCAAACCCACGCGGTCGGTGGGTTCGTGACCCCCGGCGACGAGGTGAACGTGCTGCTGAACTTCCCGGTCACCGATTCCAGCGGCGCGACGACCTCCCACAAGGTCACGGCCTTCCTGCTCCCGGGCCTGAAGGTGCTGGGCGTCGGTTCGTCGACGGTTCTCCCGGGCGGGCCGGCGAACGCCACGTCGGTGCTCACCAGCGCCACCACGACCACCGTGGCCGAGTCCCAGCCGTCAAGCTTGATCACCCTGCAGGTGACACCCCGTGAGGCCGAACAGATCGTGCAGGGCACCACGATCGGAACAGTCTGGCTGAGTCTCGACCCGCCCAACTTCTCGCCCACCCAGTTCAAAACTCCGACGGAGATCGTCGACGAGATCAACCTGTTCAATCAGACGTTGCCCGAGTTGCAAAAACGTGCCCAGAACATCATTCAGGACGCGCCGCCGCTCTCGGATCTTCCGTGACGCATTGACGCGCGCAGAGCACCCCGCGAGAGAGCAGTGATGGAAACGACAAGCCCGAGCGAACGTC
>Ga0182024_10014595_pt1 | contig 15174 bp, 15 predicted proteins | sample P32metaG_FD_120480 | JGI IMG/M metagenome (GOLD analysis project Ga0182024, IMG submission 120480) | Permafrost microbial communities from Stordalen Mire, Sweden - P3-2 metaG (Illumina Assembly) | ecosystem: Environmental > Terrestrial > Soil > Wetlands > Permafrost | place: Sweden: Stordalen... | reverse complement strand
ATGTCCGTAGCGACCCAGCCGGGAGCCACGGAATTTACAAGAATGTTATGACGAGCAAGCTCGCTGGCCAAGCCTTTGGTCAAGCTGATGATGCCGCCTTTGGAAGCGCCATAATGAGTGTGGAACGATTCCCCGCGCTGGCCCGCAGTAGAGCTGATGGGGATTATTTTTCCCGACTTTTGTTTAATCATCTGCGGCACCGCAAAATGGATGATGGAATAAACGCTAGTGAGATTTACGCGAATCATCTCGTCCCACTGTTTTTCGTTCATTTTTTCGATGGGCAAGTCGTCGAGGTTCCAGACGCCGGCGTTAGGAACCACAATGTCGAGCCGCCCGAGGCGGGCGATAGCGAACTCGACAAGTTTCTTGTTATCGCTGTGGCGGCCCACGTCCGCTTTGAAGGCCTCCACGCGGGTGCCGTGCTTCGCGGCATCCTGTTGCACTTGTAGTGCGGGCTCTTTGGCTTTGTTGTAATTGAAAACCACGTCTGCGCCGGCCTGGGCGAAGAGTTTTACCGCCGCAGCCCCGATGCCTCTGGAACCGCCGGTGATGAGTGCCGCTTTGCCCGCCAATGAAATCATCTGTCCCCCAAGAAATTAGGTTAAACCCGAATCAACTTGCTCAGATACTCGCGTGCCATTCCAGGATGGAGCGCTTCTCTTATCAGGCGCGGACCTGATCGGAGCAGAGAATGCGCCGCTATAATCTTTGCGTTACCGCGTCACGGGATTGGCTGGCTGCCGCAATAAAATCGCGGAACAAGCGCTCGGAAAAGGCGTCTCCAAACATGCGTTCCGGGTGCCACTGCACGCCAACAATCCAGTTCGAATCGCCAGTCCATTCAATGGCTTCGATTGTTCCGTCAGGCGCGTGCGCGGTCACATGCAGATTTTTGCCTACGCGCTCGACAGCCTGGTGATGTGAGCTGTTGATTTGGGCTTCCGTGCCGCCGGCGATGACGGCCAGCCGGCTCGATTGATCGAACATCGCGCCGTGGACCGGATCGCTAGCAGGCTCTGGAACGATGTCGTGGCGAGTGTGAGCTATGGGTGTGTCCGTCTCTTCGCGCAAGTCCTGAATAAGAGTGCCACCCAGATAGACGTTCAACAGCTGACATCCGTAGCAGATGGCCAACACCGGCTTTTTTTCGCTGAAAGCGTGCTTCAAGATGGCACGATCGGTGTTTTCACGAGGACCGTCGGGTGGTTCGGACTTGCCGCGGTTTACGGAGTCATATTCTGCGGGATCCACGTCGGCGGGGCTTCCCGGCAAAACGAACGCGTCCAAGCCGGGCAAGACGTTCTGCAATTGCTCGGGCTGGCGCAGCGAGAGCAATACAGGGTCGCCGCCGGCAGCGCTCACGGCGTCCTGATAATTCTTCATCTTGGCCAAATTGGATTCCGATTCTTCGGCGGACGTGCGCCAAGGAATGCCTACGCGGGGGCGTTGTACTGTATGGGGGGGCATGGAACTCATAAATCCTAGCATCCCGAAGAGAAGGGCAGCAACCCGCCAGAAACGATGCGGGGCCAATCAGGACTGAAGTCCGCGAGGGGTTAGGCCGATCTAGTTTGCACTGTGCCCACCGGATTGGAGATCGGGGCTGGACTGATGCAGAACTGCGGCTGTTGAAAGAAAGGGGGTAAAGCACGAAGACTCGCAGCCAGTTCTTCCGGCGAGCTTGCGCACAGTGTTATATGGCCTAGCTTGCGCCCAGGGCGAGGGGATTTGCCATAGAGGTGAAGGTGAGCCCCAGAGATGGCCAACGCCTCAGTGATACCCGGAACCTCGCCGATCAGGTTCAGCATGGCGGCACAGCAGGTGGCTTTTGGCGAGCCCAGCGGGAAATCCAGAACGGCCCGCAGATGATTTTCGAACTGGCTGGTGACGGCTCCTTCGATGGTCCAGTGTCCAGAGTTGTGGACGCGGGGCGCCATTTCGTTGGCAAGAATACGGCCCTCGCATTCGAAAAACTCGATAGCCAACACGCCAACGTAATCGAGTGACTCAAGTACTCTGCCGGCGATGGCCTCGGCTTCGAGTTGAATCGAAGGTTCAAGGGCCAGTGCTGGTGCGAGAGAAAGACGCAAAATACCTGCGTGGTGGCGATTTTCCACTAAAGGGTAGAACGCGGCATCGCCGTTTCGCGCACGCGCAGCGAGAACGGAAAGTTCACGAGTAAACGAAATGAAACTTTCCAGGATGAATGGCTGGGAGTTACTGGTGTCGTCCGCGCCGTGGGACGTTACAGCTTTGGCGAGGGCTTCACTTATCTCATTTTTGAGCTTTGCTACATCGGAGGCGGTTCGCAGCACCCACTGTCCTTTACCGTCATAACCAAAACGGCAGGTTTTAAGCACGGCGGGCAGGCCGATCTTGGCGACAGCGGCGTCGAGCGATGAAAGGTCGTGCACGGGCGCGAACTCAGTAGTAGCGATTCCTAACTTACGAAAGAGCGCCTTTTCTTTGAGGCGATCCTGGGCGATCTCCAGGGTCGCGGGTGAGGGAAACACGGGCACGCGTTCCGCGAGAAACTTTGTGGCGTGGACGGGAACATTTTCAAATTCGTAGGTCACCAGCTCGAGGCCATTGGCAAATTTTTCTAGAGCAGCCAGGTCGTCAAAATCCGCGGTGACGCGCTGCGCGATACGTCCTACGGGCGCTTCCGGCGAAGGATCGAGGAAACGAAAACGCAGGCCCAACGGATAGCCGGCAAGTGCGAGCATGTATCCGAGTTGACCTCCGCCGAGGATACCGATGGTCACGAGGATTTCCCGGCGCTGGTCTTCCTTTTAGAATACAGCCGTTTGCTAAAGTGAGAGCCGGCGCGGAATTTTGATTTTGACTGCGACGTTGCGGAGGGATCGGGGACGCCGAGTACCCGATTGGTCTGCGTTTCCCTGAACTTGCGCAAGGATTCGCGGATATGCGGATGTTTGATGCCCAAAATAGCGGCGGCCAATAGCGCGGAGTTGATTGCGCCGGATTTGCCAATGGCCAACGTGCCCACCGGAATGCCTCCGGGCATTTGCGCGATAGAGAGTAAGGAATCCAGCCCTTTGAGGGCTTTGGATTCGACCGGTACACCTAAAACCGGCAATACTGTTTTCGAGGCGGTCATGCCGGGAAGGTGAGCTGCACCACCGGCACCCGCGATAATTACCTCGATCCCACGATCTTCGGCGCCGGAAGCATATTCGAAGAGGAGATCCGGAGTGCGATGAGCAGAAACGATGCGAGTCTCGTGCGGGATGCCCATTTGGCTGAGCATGTCCGCGGCAGGCTCGAGGGTTTCCCAGTCGGATTGGGAGCCCATGATCACGCCGACAAGCGCGTGCGGGTGGGCGACGGCGTGATTTCTGCTTACATGTGGCTTGGTATTTTTAGCAGACATTTTGAAAATTTGCTCAGACGCACGGCGCACGCAACAGCAACGATTGCCGTCTCAGCAGGCGCACCTGATGAGTTGAGTATTCTACGGCGTTTTGGAGTTCGAGGCGACCTGTGCGCGAGTTTTCCAGTAAGCACGTAATTGACCAACGAGGTAAAGCGAGCCGCTGATGAAAATCACGTCGTCCGCCGTTGCCTCGGCCCACGCGTAATCCAGGGCCCGCTCGGCATCAGGAATTGTTTTGTATTGATGGGCGTGATGGCCGGCGATTTCCGCCAGTTGGGATGTGGATATGGAGCGCGGGGTCCGGGGCCCGGTAATGATCACTTCAGCGGCAAGAGGAAACAGCCAGCCGGCGACTTCATCGACGGATTTATCGCGAAGCGCACCATAGATGAGCCAAATTTTTCGCCCAACAAAATTTTCTCGCAGAAAAGTTGCCAACTCGCGGGCGGCAGCGGGATTGTGCGCGCCATCGAGATAGACATCGGGATGGGATTGCAGTTTCTCGAGACGACCGGGCCACACGGTGTGGGCAATCCCAGAACTAATGGCTCCATCCGTAATAGGGAAACCACGGGCCGCCAGGAGCCGCGCGGCGGCGACAGCGTTGAGCGCATTCTGGACCTGGAAGTGGCCGGGCAAGGATGGCGCGATATCCAGCGACCAACTAGAGGCATTATCCGTTATGTTCGCCGCGACACAGCCGGAAAGGTTGGACGACGACGAAATCGCCGGAGTAATTTCGCGAATTTGATAATCCACGTTGGTTTCGATGACCGGACAGCTCAATTCTTTCGCGCGCCTGAGAATGACGTCACGAGCTTCCGAGTGTTGCGCGGTTACGACAACGGGAACACCCGGCTTCAAGATGCCGGCCTTTTCGGCGGCGATTTCGCTCAGCGAATGGCCGAGAAAGTTTTCGTGATCGAAATCAATGCGGGTGATGACGGTGACGGTTGGCAAAAGAATATTGGTGGCATCCAGGCGACCGCCGAGGCCCACTTCGAAAATGGCAAAGTCTACATGCTGTTGCGCGAAATATTCGAAGGCCATGGCAGTGACGCACTCGAAATAGGTGGGATGGGCCCGCAGTTTCCCATCAGCGAGAAGGCGTTCGACGCTCTGGTGAATGCCGGTGAACACGCGAGCGAAAGCTTCATCGCTAATTTCCTCGCCATTGATGCGGATGCGCTCGTTGATGCGTTCGAGGTGGGGGGAAGTATTGAGGCCGGTGCGAAGACCTGCGTGCCTAAGAATTGACTCCAAAAAAGCAGCAGTGGAGCCCTTCCCGTTGGTACCGGCAATGTGCGCGCTGGGATGCGCGCGGCTGGGATGGTCGAGCTGCTGGTCGAGTGTGTTTATATTTTCGAGATTGAATTTTGCGGCAGCCGCTTGCGTGGGCGCAGCCAATTCTCTGCCGAGAGAAAGCAGATAGGCCACCGCGGCAGAGTAATTCATGGGTGCGGGGAATATCAGCCGAATAAAAGATCGAGGGAAGTGGCGATGAAGGACTTCAGTTCTTTTCGTGGGACCACGGCATCCAGAAATCCATGCTCGAGCAAAAACTCCGAACGCTGAAACCCTTCCGGCAATTTTTGTCCGATGGTTTGTTCAATCACGCGAGGTCCGGCAAAGCCAATCAGTGCGCCGGGCTCAGCGATATTCAGGTCGCCAAGCATGGCAAAGCTGGCGGTGACACCGCCGGTAGTGGGATCGGTCAGCAAAGAAATATAAGGCAACCTGGCATCATCGAGTTTGCCGAGCGCGGCAGAAACTTTGGCAAGCTGCATCAGGCTGATGGTGCCTTCCATCATGCGCGCGCCACCGGAACAGGATACGGCGATAAATGGCTGACGCGTTGCGATGGCCAGTTCGATTCCCCGCGTTACTTTTTCGCCGACCACCGCGCCCATGGAGCCACCGATGAATCCAAATTCCATGGCGCAGCAAACAACCGGGCGTCCATTCAGCTGGCCTTCCGCGGTGATCACAGCGTCATTCATTCCTAATTTTTTGCGAGCTTCCTTCAAGCGGGCGGCATAAGGCTTGGTGTCTGTAAAATGCAGGGGGTCCGTGGATGTCATTCCGGCGTCATGCTCGGTGTAGCGTCCATCGAGCAGCATTTCGAGACGCTTCTGGGCATTCATTTTGAAATGGAATTGGCACTTCGGGCAGACGAAGAGGTTCGCTTCGAGATCGTTGCGAAAGACGATCGTGCGGCAGGACTCGCACTTCACCCACAAGCCTTCCGTGCGCACGCGGCGCTCCTCAGGGGGAGTGGTCTGTTCAATAGCTCTTTTGTCGCGCTTGAACCAGGTCATAGCCTAATAGTCGATGCCCCGTTGTGCCAGTATACCCTTCGTATACGGGTGTTTCACCTCGCGCATCTCGGTAACCAGGTCCGCTAACTGGGTTATCTGCGGATGTGCGTTTCTGCCGGTGCAAATGACGTGGACGCGCTCCGGGCGATTTTTTAAGGCTTCGGAAACTTCCGCGGGATCCAACATTTTGTAGCTGATGGTGTAATTGATTTCGTCGAGGACCACCAAGTCATACTTTCCGCTGTAGATTGCGTCACGGCCGGCCTGCCAACATTCGTAGGCAAGTTTGATGTCCTCCGGGTCGGTTTCCGCTCCTCCAATTTTGACGAAGCCCCGGCCCATAGGGCGAATTTCGAATTTGTCATCACCCAACATTTTCGCCGCGTCCAATTCCCCGTAGTGCCAAGACCCTTTAATAAATTGCACCATTAGCACGCGCAAACCCTGGCCTACGGCGCGAAAAGCAGTACCCAGCGCGCAGGTGGTCTTTCCTTTGCCCGGCCCGGTATACACGATCAATAATCCTTTTTCTTCCGGCATGCGTGGTCCTATACGACGTGTTGAGTCCGTGCGAAACGCAAAGAAGTGTGAGGATTGCCTCCTGAAAGGTCAAGACTATGCGAGCCAAGCATGCTGGGTTGAATCCCCGGGCGAAATGCTTGCCCCGATTAATCCAACTGAAGGCGTCTCACCAACTCCTGTGCAATATGAAGAATGCGGCCTTGCGTTATGGCGGGCAGCGCGATATTCGACTTTGCTCGCGGATCCCGCAAAACAAGCCACAAACCGGGGCGATAGACTTCGTCGTCGCCTGGACAAATGGCTCCGGTTAACTGGACAAGTTCCAGGGGCGGTGGCGCGGAATGCGTAAAGTCCAAAGCGGCATTCTCAGGAGCGTTTCGCTGAAACGGAGGATGCACGAGAAGATCCGCCAGTACGCCCCGGGCATCATCGATCAGATCGCGAAATCCCTGTGAAACGAGGACGGAATCTACATCACGAGGCGTAGGTTGTTCGAGCTGATCGAGATCGTAGTCCGGCAAGGCTTTGGACAGAGGAATCTCAATGGTGGCGGACGGCTTATTCTCATCAGCGATAACGCGAATAGACATTATTTCTACCTTTACGAGATGAATTACTTTGGGTAGGCGCTGCCGGAGAGAATGGCAAAAGCGCGGTAGAGCTGCTGAGCGAGCATAGCACGCGCCAGTTCATGCGAGTAAGTCATGGCACTAAGCGATATTTTTTGGTTAGCCTGGCTGCGAATCTCCTCTGGGAACCCATCCGCTCCACCACATACGAAGGTCAACTGGCGGGTGCTGCGATCGCGAAGTTCTCCGAGCCACCTGGCAAAGGCACCGGAATCCAGGCTTTTGCCGCGATCATCCAGCAGGACGATAGTGGAAGGCTGGTCGAAGGCAAATTTTTTTAGAACGGCCTCGGTTTCGCGCAATTCCGTGATTTCTACAGGTGCGTAGCGCGCGATGCGCTTGACGTAATCATCGATGATCGAGCGCAGTTCCGGGCGTCGAGTTTTGCCCAGCATGACCAGGCGCAAGCGCATCTATCTCAAACCGTATTTCTTACGCTTTTCCAGCAAGGTTTTGCGACTGATTCCCAAACTTGCGGCGGCTTGGCTGATTTTGTAATGCATAGCTTCGAGGGTCGCGGCAATGAGTTCGCGTTCCATATCTTCCAGTGATTGCAGTTTCGCGGTGTTCGCGGGAGCCAGCGTGCGCAAATTTTCGGGGAAATTCGTGGGCTCAAGTAGATGCCGAGCGTCACCGTCGCGAATATTGGCGTCGAACTCGGAAAAAACGACAGCACGCTCCAGCACATTGCGAAGTTCGCGGATATTGCCGGGCCACGCATAGGCTTTGAGCATAGCGCGAGTCTCATCGCTCATTTGGAGGTTGGGCCGACCATGGATAGTTCGCAAGGAAGCGAGCAAGTGGTCCGCCAAGGGCAAGATGTCCTCGCGGCGCTCGCGTAAAGGGGGAACCGCGAGCGCCAAAACATTAAGGCGAAAATACAGGTCTTCACGAAAATTTCCGGCTTTGACCGCCGCGGGTAGATCGACGTTGCTGAGGGCAATCAAGCGCGCTTCAATGTGAAGGCTCTCGGTGCCGCCGAGACGTTCGAAGGTACGTTCCTGCAACACGCGAAGAAGCTTGCCCTGTGCCGGAGGAAGCAATGCGGCCACTTCGTCGAGGACGATAGTGCCAGTGCCGCCGAGTTCGAGGCGTCCCAATTTGCGATCTGTCGCCCCGGTAAACGCGCCCTGTTCGTGGCCGAAAAGTTCGCTCTCTACTAGTTGCGGCGGCAGACTGGCGCAGTCGATTTTCAAGAAAGGCGCATCGCGCCGCGGCCCGAGTTCGTGGACGAGACGGGCCAAGTAATCCTTGCCGGAACCGCTTTCTCCCGAAATCAGCAGAGTGGTGGGCGCTACAGCAACTTTTTGAGCTAGTTCGAGGAGACGAAGCGAGGCGGGGTCCGCGGCAATCCACGGCAATCGCTCCGGGGTCATCAGGAAACAGCTTCACCCGGAAATCGATCGGAGCCGGTGCGACGAGAGACGCTGTCGTGTCCAAGGCTTTCGGCGGAGTCCGGTATTTCAAGTTTTGGCGCGGAACGCCACAAGCGTTCAAGATCGTAGTAGCGGCGAGCCTGTTCGCTGAAGACGTGCACCACAAAACCTCCAAAATCCAACAGAGCCCATTCCGCGGAACGCTGCCCTTCGCGATGCACCGGCGAACGGTTGGCCTGCTTGTGCAGTTGCTCTTCGATCTCGTTGCAGATGGCCTGGACCTGCGGAGTGCTGAACCCGGTGCAGATCACGAAGTATTCGGTGAACGCACCGAGACCGCTGAGATCCAGAACAGTGATGGCACCGGCTTTTTTTTCTTGTGCCGCTTTCACGGCCAGTTGAACACCTTGGGGGCAAGACTCTAAGTTCACTGGTATAGACCTTGTTTCAAAATGTATTCCTCCACGCGAGCGGCGACAAGTCCATGGATGGATTGCCCGCGATGCGCGCGGCGGCGAATATCGGTTGCGGACACATCACTGCTGACATTTTCCAAAAGATACACAGTAGTGCGATGTAGATGCGCCACGACCTGAGAGGGATGTGCGGCTTCGGCCTCTTTTTTCGCGTCCGGCCGCGCAACCAAATCCGGTGGAATCACCAGGCGCAGTGCCTCTGGACGGATGCCCGGGCGGTTGGCGACGATAAAATCGCAGAGACCCAGCAGCGTTTCGTATTCCTTCCACATGGGAATATCTAGAAAGGCGTCGGCGCCGATGATAAAGAACACGCGATCGCCCTGGCCGTTGTAGGCATGACGAAAATAACGGACGGTGTCGACGGAATAGTGCAATTGTGTGCCGCTGAAATCCTCGCCGGCTTCGGCAAGCGACGGAACGAAGTGGGGGTGTTCGGTGCACGCCAGAGAGACCATCGCAAAACGGTGGGGAAACGGGGCCAGGTGCTGTTTAAGTTTGTGCGGCGGCCGGCTAGCCGCAATGAAGTGGATTTCGTCAAAATTGAACCGCCGGTCGGCAGCGCGTGCGATGGCCAAATGACCGTTGTGGATGGGGTCGAAGGAACCGCCAAAAACCGCGATACGTCGCGGATGATGTTTATAAGCGGTGCGTTGGGCTTGCGCAGTAGTCAATGACTCTCCGAAATTTAAGTTAGCGGCCGGTTGCAAATCCGGGCGGCGTATCGCAATTCTCTCATGAATCTTCTTCGCTGCTTACCAACGGCAAACGTGAACGATCCTCAACGTCAGTACGGTAAGGCTCAGGTGAAACCGAGGAATGCGGAGGAGCCGGCTCCAGGTCTGACTCAACGTCGGGCAACGCACGCGGAATTTTATCCAGTGCGTCGGCAATCGACCGCACCAGCTCTTTTACGCCTTCGCCGCTAGCCGCCGAAATGGAATGAAATTCGAGACGCTTCTCTTGGCAGAATTCTCGCAAGGCGTCGAGGCGGGCGCGGTCGGTGGTGGCGTCGAGTTTGGTGGCCACCACGATCTCCGGCTTTTCTGTAAGGCTCTCGCTGAAGGCGCTGAGTTCTCCAGAAATTATTTCGTAGGAATGAATGGGATCATCGACATTCGAATCGCTGGTGTCGATCAAGTGCACGAGCAGCCTGGTTCGTTCGACGTGTTTAAGAAAACGGATACCCAAGCCTGCGCCTGCGTGAGCACCTTCGATGAGGCCGGGAAGGTCGGCGACAACAAACGTGCGGCCAAGTTCGGTGCCGTGCGCGCCGGTGCCGCCGTCCGCATTCACTACGCCGAGATTAGGCTCCAGGGTAGTGAAGGGATAATTGGCGATCTTGGGGCGTGCCGCGGAAATTACGGATATCAATGTGGACTTGCCCGCATTAGGAAATCCCACCAGCCCGACATCAGCAAGTAATTTCAATTCCAAACGCAGATGGCGCTCTTCGCCTGGTAGGCCTTCTTCGTGTTCGCGGGGAGCCTGATGCCACGGCTTGGCGAAATGTTGATTACCGCGACCTCCGCGGCCGCCGTGAGCAACGAGTACGCGCTGGCCTGGGGTGGCCAAATCGGCGATGGTCTCGGCGGTTTGTCCGTCAAACACTACCGTGCCGATAGGCACCTTCAGCACCATGTCTTCGCCGGAGTGGCCGGTGCAATTCGAGCCTTCGCCGTGACGGCCACGATCGGCTTTGAATTCACGGTTGTAACGGTAGCGCAGCAATGTGTTGTCGTTGATGTTGGCTTCCAGATAAATGCTACCGCCATCGCCACCATCTCCTCCGGACGGACCGCCGCGCGGAACGTATTTCTCCCGGCGGAACGCCACGCAGCCGTTGCCGCCGTGGCCGCCCTTCACAAATATTTTTGCTTCATCAGCGAACACGAAAACACCTTTACGCTTTCTACCAGGAATGTTGACGCAAAAACAAAACGGTCCCGGTTACCCGGGACCGCAAGAAAGTCGCAGACCGAAGTCCGCCTGAATTTCATAAAACGTATACCTTCAGCTCGCGAGGGTATTTTCTTGATCAGCCGGCTTCACACTGATGAAGCGCCCGTGACGGCCTTTATCCTGAAAGGTCACGATGCCGGTGACGAGCGCGTACAACGTGTCGTCCTTGCCTTTGCCTACATTGACGCCAGGTTGGTGCCTGGTGCCGCGCTGGCGAATGAGAATGGTGCCGGCGTTGACCAACTCGCCGCCAAAGCGCTTGACGCCAAGCCGCTGTCCGTGAGAATCGCGGCCGTTTGTAGAGGAGCCGCCGCCTTTCTTATGTGCCATGGTGAAATCCTTTTCTTGGAAAAAGATTGTGCTTCGCTGTTATAGCGAGATGTCGCTAACTTGAACCGCCGTGTAATTCTGGCGGTGCCCACGAGAAATCTTATACTGATTGGTTTTCTTAAACTTCAACACGGTGACCTTTTTTGAGCGACCCTGCTGCACGATTTTGCCGGTGACCTTGGCTTTGGAAGCATGCGAACCGGAAAGCACCTTTTTGTCCTCGGTATGCACCGCCAACACCGAGCCAAACGTCACGGCCTCGCCTATATCTCCGCTAACCCGCTCAATTCGAATGGTATCGCCGGGCGCGACACGATACTGCTTTCCCCCGGTTTTGATGACCGCGTACATAAGCCTCCGCCCTCTAAAGACAAACATTGATTATACGAGTTGTGCAACAAGTCCGTCAACGAACGAAAAAGTGAATGGACTGGAAACGAAGTGCCGAACGCCTTGGCGCCCGTCAGGCGTGGGGGTGGGATTTGTCGTAAATGTCCATGAGTTGCCGGATGGAAGCGTGCGTGTATTTTTGCGTGGTGGACAGCGACTGGTGTCCCAGCAACTCCTGGATTGCGCGCAGATCGGCGCCGTCGGCGAGTAAATGGGTGGCAAAAGCGTGGCGCAGTGAATGCGGATGCAGGTCCCAGTTCATGTTGACCAGGCGTACGTATTTTTTGACGATGCGGCCCACCGAACGCTGCGTGAGGCGGCGGCCGGCATAGTTCAGAAAGACTGCTTCGCTAGGCCGCGTGGCGCCCCGGCTGGCGTATCCACCTGAAGTTTGCCGCAGAAGTTGTTCGCGCAACGGCCAATATTTATCAAGCGCTTCCTGGGCTTTATTACCGTACGGCACGATGCGTTCCTTGTTGCCCTTGCCGGTCACGCGCAGAACGCGCTCTTTTTGCTCGATATCGACAAGGTCCAGGCCGGTCAGTTCGCTGACACGCAGGCCTGCGGCATACAGTAGTTCCAGCAACGCACGATCACGGCGAAGCAACAGACCCTCTTCGCGAACTTTTGGATCATCAAGCGTCGAACGTGGGGCAGGTCGACTGCCATTTTTAGATTTTTTTCCGCGATCGGGAATCGATCCTCCCATCTCTGCGAGGTGGTTCAGGAAGGCGTTCATTTCTTCAGCCGAAAGAATGGAAGGGATGCGTTTCGGCAATTTGGGCGTGGGGATCAGGCGCGCCGGACTCTCCTTCAATTTGCCCTCGCGCACGCAGTATTTGAAGAACGAACGCAAGGCCGCGAGCTTTCGGGCGATAGAGGTCTTCTCAAGGCCTTGATCGTGCAGAAAGGCCACGTATTCCCGGATGATGCCGTGGTTGATTTCTGCGAGGCCGGGAAGACTTACGCCGGGCGGGGTCAGAAACTCCACAAATTGGCGCAGGTCCTTGCCGTAATTCGAAATGGTGTGAGGCGAAGAATTTTTGACGGAAACAAGATACTCGAGATAACTGTCGATGGCTTGTTTCATCGGGCCGCAGTTGATTCCCGCAAAATCAGACTTTTGCCGGTTCCGGAACTTGCTCCTCGGCATTGACCACCGCCGGCGGTGGATTTTCAGGCGCCAGTATTTCCCAGTCGCAGCCTTCTTTCAAGCAAGCATGCACGGTTCCGATCTTGGTGCGCTTTTCCACGATGAACGGGGCTCCGCACTTCGGGCACGGCTCCGGGATCGGCATATGCGGTGTGGTGAAATCGCATTCGGGATAACGCGAACAACCGTAGAAAACCCGCGGACGGCCACGTCCACCTTTTCCGGCGCTTCCGCGGCGCACAAATTCACCCTCGTTGCACTTCGGACATTTGATGCCCATGGTAATTGGACGGGTGTATTTACACTTCGGGTAACCGGAGCAACCGATGAACTCGCCATAGCGGCCGTGCTTTTTCACCAACTGTGAATCGCACAGCGTGCACTTTTCTTCCAGCAGCTCGTCAGGCTGGCGCGCGGTACGCGTGCCCTCCACAAGGCGGCGGGTAGTCTTGCAATCCGGATAGCCGGTGCAAGCCAGGAATACCCCGAACCGGCCGCGCTTGATGGCCATCTCTTTGCCACAATTGTCGCAATACTGCGTTTTGTTTTCGTCTCCAGCTTCGCCCAACTCCGGAGAGAGGTCTTCAATGAACTCGCAATCGGGATAACGCGAGCAGCCCAGGAAAAATCCGTGGCGGCTGATGCGCTCAAGCAATTCACCTTCTCCGCATCGTTCGCATTTCTTGCCGGTGGGGATGCCGGCCTTGTAAGAAATCATCTCGTCGCCGGCTTTATCCAGATCGATGACAAATTTATCCCAGAACTCACCGACGGCAGTGCGCCAGCCGAGCTTGCCTTCCTCAATTTCATCCAGCTCGTCTTCAAGGCGTGCCGTGAAGGTGACGTCGAAGATATCTTCGAAGCTGCGAATCAGCAGCACGCTGACCCGTTCACCCAGCATGGTGGGCGTAAAGCGGCCCTGGTCCTTTTTCACGTACTCACGATCGAGCAGCGTGGAAATGATGGACGCGTAAGTGGAAGGGCGTCCGATGCCCTTTTCTTCCAGATCTTTTACCAGCGTAGCGTCGTTGTAGCGCGGCGGCGGTTCGGTGAAGTGCTGATCCGGCCGGATTTTATCGAGACGCAGAACCTGCCCTTCGGTGACGCGAGGCAGCGCGTTGCCTTCGCCTTCGTCGGCTTTCTCGTCGTCTTCGCGGTCAGCGACGGCTGCGGGAGTCTGGTAGACGCGCAGGTAACCGTCGAATTTTTGGACAGAACCATTGGCGCGGAAGGTGTACTCCCCGGCACTGATGTCAATGGCGGTTTGATCGAATATCGCCGGCAGCATCTGCGAGGCGACGAAACGCTGCCAAATCAATTGATACAGTTTGAAGAGGTCGTCTTCGAGATATTTACGCACATCTTCCGGCGCGCGCATGGCGTCCGTGGGGCGCACGGCTTCGTGCGCTTCCTGGGCATCTTTCTTGGATTTGTAGTAGTTGGGTTTCTCCGGCAGATAGTTTGACCCGAAGCGCTGGGGAATCATTTCGCGGACCTGCGCGAGGGCATCCGCGGAAACGTTAACCGAATCCGTGCGCATGTAGGTGATGAGCGCCACGGAGCCTTCCTCGCCAAGCTCCACACCTTCATAGAGTTTCTGCGCGAGCGACATGCTGCGCTTGGCGGTATAGCGCAGCCGGTTGTAGGCAGCCTGTTGCAGCTTGGAAGTGGTAAAAGGCGGAGGCGGATTCCGCTTCTTTTCCTTTTGCGTAACGCTGGCTACTTGCCACTTGGCGTCGCTAACCGCCGCGACAATTTTGTCGGCCGCTTCCTGATTGGAGACCTCGATGTCCTCGCCTTTGTATTTAAAAAGCTTGGCTTCGAACAGCGGGGGCTCCCCGGCGTCGAGCATCGCGTGGATGCTCCAGTATTCCTGCGGCACGAAAGCGCGGATGTGCATCTCGCGCTCAACGATCAAACGTAAGGCCACAGTTTGTACCCGGCCAGCGGAGAGGCCACGACGGACCTTGTCCCAAAGAATGGGCGAGATTTTGTACCCCACCAAACGGTCGAGGACACGTCGCGCCTGCTGGGCATCGACAAGGTCCGAGTTAACGTCTCCGGCTTTCGCAAAAGCTGCCTTGATGGCCTTGGGGGTAATTTCGTTGAACATCACCCGGCGATATTTGGCGCGGTCCGATTTCTTGGTGGCCAGCGTATCCAGAAGGTGCTGGGAGATTGCTTCACCCTCACGGTCAGGGTCCGTCGCCAAATAGACGTTGGGGGCACCTTCGGCGGCTTTCCTGAGATCGGAGATGACTTTAATCTTCCCGGGAATGATCTCCAGGGTGGGCTCGAAGATATTCTCGGCGGTCACGACCACAGGTTTGGGCGGCTTCTTCTCTTCTACCTTTTCGCCGGCTTTGCCTTTGGCCTTGGTCTTGCGCTTCTTTTTCTTTTTTTCCTTTCCGTCGCTGGGCAGAAGGATACCCAAGGTCTTCTTGGGCAGGTCCAAGACGTGACCGAGGGACGCTTTGACGGTGTACTCGCGTCCCAAATACTTATTGATTGTTTTCGCCTTAGCCGGCGATTCCACTATTACAAGCGAACGAGCCATGTTGCTTTTGTAACTCCGTAAGCCTTCGCAGGAAGGGTTGACCGCAGGGGGGTGTGTCCTT
>Ga0182024_10014594_pt1 | contig 15174 bp, 22 predicted proteins | sample P32metaG_FD_120480 | JGI IMG/M metagenome (GOLD analysis project Ga0182024, IMG submission 120480) | Permafrost microbial communities from Stordalen Mire, Sweden - P3-2 metaG (Illumina Assembly) | ecosystem: Environmental > Terrestrial > Soil > Wetlands > Permafrost | place: Sweden: Stordalen... | reverse complement strand
TTGTGGCGGATTCAGAAATACAAGGTTTGGTAGCGAGAATGAGATTTGAGGAGCCGAAGTAATGTTATTTTGTAGCTAGAGTGTTAGATCTGAGGAGTGTGTGTTGGCTTGCATTGCTTTAGCATTAGTTTTCTGCTTTGGCTGTTCATAGAGCGGCTGAAGTGGTGAATACATAATTCTGATAATCGTGTGTACATAACATAACCGTTAAGATCGCATGGACCCCTGAATTGATCAACACACAAAACCATCCGTCGACCAGATCTGCTTTCAACGCTCTTTGGAAATGCGCTGCCAGGTCCACATACCGCCGGAATTTGCTCCATTGCTATTACAGTTGAGAACTCTACCTGCGTCAGTTCGAGCACATATTTGTTCTACTCTTGCTTCAAACAGCGATGCTTCAGTTGCCCCTTTTGAAATGGACGATGAGGAGGGTACTTCTCCTGTACAAAACCAAGTTTAATATCAGATTACGTGGTTAATGATGTGTTTGACTGGATTTATGCATTGGAAGATGAATTTGAGCCGATCCGTGGCCTTGATGATGACAATGAATATGGAAGCCTAAACGCAGTTCCCTTTCTTGCCCCTGATTTGAGATCTTGGGTGAGTCCCAAAGCTCAAGAAACTGACGCTCCTGACGGTAACGGACTTTTGATTCAAGTTTAATAGAAGCGGCGCGAAGTCAGGGAGCTGAGAATATTGAGCTTTCGGAGCTTGACGACCTTGCTCACTGTGAAAATGATTGGCTTGCTCACTGTGAAAGTGATTGGAAAGGAACCTAGATTTTCTTATTTGGCTAACATGCAGAAGCTTCCCAGGCGATTCCCAACGGCCGTTCCTGTGCCAACGGAAGCAGTTCTCATACTGACACCACCAACTCTCACAACACAAATCAAGACGACAAGACTTCTTCTCCTGATGCCCCCGGTGAAGATATTCCGGACTCGAATCCTCAAGATCTTAGTCTACAAATCACATCGATCCCGAGCCCGCCTCTCGATTCTCCATCCGACGAAGAGAAAGAGTCCATCAGCCCAGGCCCTAGACCGCCACAGCAAACCCGGTTCTTGTCACTCACCTCAGAATCAGATACTCCCGGAACAAGAACTCCTCAAGAAAAGTTGAGTGGCATTTTCCCAGGAGATTCCAGTTGGGAAAAAGTCGACGACCCCACTGATTCCGCTGCCCACTTGCAAGGTCCGCTCTGGATACTTGTTGCTTATCTGACCCAGTAGAGCAATATGCGCAAGAACTCTTTTGGTCGACCCGGCAAGGGAGATGGATTCCCTCCGAGTGTTTTGAAAGTGTTCAAGAACAAAGGATCATTTTTCGCGGAAGATCTCACGTTAGAAGTCCGCATCGCAAAAAAAGCCGTCAAGTCCCCAAAACGACTTCAACTTCACCCCCCAGACGCCGAGTCTCTGAGACCACTCCGCCTGTCGTTGACGTTGAGACGAGCGCTGTTGAAGATACACGGCCTGAAAGATCATGTGAGCCCGAGAGAGAGGATCAAGGGAGTCAGATGGGAAGTGATGATGCTGGGAACGAGAGCACAAGAGTGATTGATTGGATTAGGGACTGCCGTTCACCGATTGTGAATTTAATGGATGATGACGCTACCAAGGCCACTGGTATGAGCGTTTTTCTAGCTTCTTTGGTTGATGGGTAGAAAGCACAGCGGCGCGTTCGACGCCTCCTCCTCAAAATTTGTTGGAATTTGATCACGACGAAAGCAAGTCGGTCGAGGAGAAAGACCCCGGAATCGTTCGTCCAGCATCTCGGACATCTACCATAGGTATGGTCGCCGACAAAACTACAGTACAACTCCTAATAAAACAGAAACCGGAGGAACAGTCGACCGTCCCACCAAACAAGTGCCCCCAAAACTCCCCAAATTCCGTATCCGCCCCATCTCGCGACCTTTCTGACTTTAGTCAATGAAGAAGACAAGCCACGCTACCCGAGTCTCTCGTCAATTATGACCCTCAATAGAATGACAGGGAAATTTGAACTCCCTCCTCCTCGATGGTTCAACAAGTCAACCGGAGAATACGAGAATATCAAACCAATGTACATGATTGACGAAGCCAATCCAGGATTAGGTCTGGTCCCTTCCGACCGAGTTGTCCAAGAAGATGAAGCGTTCCGACAATTCATGGAAGACAAGGAAACGAAACGGAGACTCCGGGTCGAGCGAGAACGACAAGAACAACGAGAACGCGAACGCCAGGAACTCAACCCGCCATCTCCGTTGGAATCGCCTACGCCCAAGTCCAAAGCCAAGCGGGACAGGCCAACAAATGAGGGACGAGGAATGGAGTTTGACGAGGAAGCGGCGCAGAAGAAGTTTAGGAAGACCACTGGTCGAATGATTTCCAAACGGAGCGCCACAAAGATCACTGGTCCCTCGACTGCATCAGCAGAAGACAAAGCACGAAACATGGAGAAGAAGTACTCGCCATTGAAACCCCTCGCTCCAATTTCAGATGCCGACATCGAAAAGTTACCTCCCGCGATGAATGAAGAGGAAATAGTGCAAGCCTGGAAAAATTCACCCGCCGTCCTCTCAACTCCCAAACAGACGCCCAGATCCGAGGCCGAGAGAGCAAGGAGTCTAGTCCAATCGAGAACAGGCATGAAGAAGGGGTGGATGTACTCTGCGAGCAGGGGCAGTTATCAACCTCCTAATACTACTATCACCATCGATACTAGTATCAACAGAGATGGGTGGACTAACACGACGCCTAGTACCCTAGAAGAAGAGGAGCCCGCTCAGATTCAGAAGTTGAAAGGGTGGAGGATTGGGGCCTTAGAGTCGAAGGCCTGGTGGGAAGGTAGGAATGAGGCTCTGGCTCAACAATGGCGCGAGAGAGACAAAATACGAGAGGAGAAAGGACGGATTGGTGTGAACCCTGTTACAGGGAAATTGGAGGACCTCGCTCCGGCAGCAAAGGTTGACGGCAGGAGCTATTCGGTTCCAAATCTGAGTGGTTCAATAGCTGCAGGTATACGTGTTTGGAGGGGTTTGTTAACGGTAGATCTATTGACAGGTTCTCCACCGATGGGGGCTGTTGATTCGCCAAGGAGCTTGGATTCGGGACTTAAGCCTCCTCAGAGCGCGAGGATAAGTTTCCAGAGGTATTTGCACGGTACTAGTAATTTGAATTAGTCTCCGTGCGTGTGGGGCAGCAGGGAAATTGCTAGGTTTCATGCAGCTTTGCATATATATTTTGAAGTGTGCCGTGAAGTACATAGTGAAGTAATGGAGGATTTTTGCTTGGACTTTTTGCGTTATTCGAACTTCGTGTTGTGAAATTAAGGCAATCTTCGTTTCGGGGCCGAGAAAATCCGATGCGGCTGTGGTGATTGTGATTGACACGTGCTGAAGTGCGATTGTGGCTGTGGGAATGACGTCTGCCAAAGGCCGCTCAAACGGGCGCTCCACTGGCGTCTCACACAACCGGCCCACCAACCAGCCAAGCGACTATAAAAGCACACTTCTTCAACTGCTGCATCTCCATTGACTTCGATCTTTGATCTTTGAGATATACGAAAATGACATCTGTTGTTGCGTCCAATTTAGGCAGAGATGGTATGGCTCCTGTCTTGTGTGGTTGGGGAGGCGGACGTATGCTGACATGCGTGTGTTAGTTACGGAGAAACAAGTCACTGATTTCTTTTCGTTCTGTGGCAAGATTCAGAATTTGCATTTAGAACCTGATGGCGGTACGTCCCTACCCGATCAGCCGATCCTTGAGTCTCTGCAGAGAACTGTTTGACGATGTTCGAGCGATGTTGTTGTGCTTGTGATGTGTGGACTGCAGACTGACAGGCAGACAAACAAAAGGCAACGATCACTTTTGAGAGACCTTCTGCGGCCAGAACGGCACTTCTTCTTCAGGATGCTCATCTCGGGACGTCTCAGGTGCATGTCTCGGCTTCGGGGCCTCTTGATGGGACTTCAACTCCGCCGGGCACGACTGAGAAGTCCAAGTCAGACACCGAATTCAGCCAGGAAGACAAACCTCGCACCGCCATCGTCGCTGGTACCCTCTCCCGCACACCCCATCCCCTTCCTGCTCTACCCCTTTTCACTCCATCATACATCCTCTCCCCCTCGCTCGCTACTCTTCCGACGCAAATGACTAATATTAGAATACTTATCCCACGGCTACACTCTAACCGACCAAGCTCTCCAAAAAGCAATTGAAGTGGACCACACCCACGGCATTTCCAAACGCTTCTACGGCTTGTTGAATAATGTCCTCGGCACCGCGCAGGGCGTCGACCAGAAACTCGGAGTGACGCAAAAGGCTGTGGCCGTGGATGAGAAGTATGCAATTCAGGAGAAGGCAAAGTCGACTGCGACAGGGTTGATGAGGTACTTTGAAAGTGCGTTGGATAGTCCTACGGGGAAGAAAGTGAGGACCTTTTATGATGATAGCAGGAAACAGGCTTTGGATATTCATGCTGAGGCCAGGAGGTATGCATCCCCCGGGGTTTTTTTGTTGTGTCCTTGCTTTCATTTTGATCGTTTCTATGTATCATGCACATCTCTGTGTCCGTTTTGTCTTACTTGTTGGTGTTGATTCACTGTTGTTGGTGTTTCATATTTGTATCTTTTCGACTGTTTCTAATGATAGATTGGCCGACGAAAGAAAGGCAGCCCCCGGCACTAGTACCGCTCCCTCTACCTCCACCGAAGGAACCTCCGCACCGCCCACGACAGGCGCAACCACCACCGGCCTCGGTGCCACCGCTCCTACCAGCGAGAAATAGATGGAAACGTCCATCCGATCGGATGAGTGAAATTGAAAAGGATTTTATTTTTGAGTCATGTATGGTGGGAAGGAAGTATGGATGCATGTATGTATGCAGTTTCGTTTATTTTAGAAGAATTAATTATTAGCGATTTGTATGTTTTGGCTTGTGCTGCGCTTTGGACATTGAAGAATTCATCTCGCGAAGTTTCGTGTGAGTTTTTCAATTGTACCATTGCTCTATCGCTTACAATTCTCCTAGTTGGGGTATATTCCATCTCCAAGGGGGAGCAGATAACTTTGCGCATTGGATCGCTTTGAGCGAGATCGGGAACATTCTGTCGACAGATAGCTACCTCCTCGCCATTGGTACAAAAGTTGGGGTAGTACGTGGGGTCACCATCACCCTATTATCCCTCATTCGTGGGGGCAGGAAAGATAACTTTGTCTGAATAGAGTTGTGAAATACGAGTGTTAGACGACCCGATTTCCGCCTAGTCCGTTGCCGGAATGACGAAGCTCCGCATCGCAATGCACATCTCAACTCAAATTGATAAGAATGGACACCATGATTGGCTCATTGGCGGCGAAATTCAGAGGAACGGATACAGCTGCAGACGTGTATCTCGACATGGACTACGATTCAAATGCAAGTCACGGATCTTATCACCGATGGTCAAGTAAACTGAAGCTACTAGACTGCCTTTTAAATACTAACGCTCCGATGAAGTACTATCTCTCCGTTCCCCCTGATATTCCAGAGCTGACGACCAATCACCGCCCGTCATCACCAAAAACCTTAAATAAATTTCGGATGATGGAGGCAGTCAATCTTCACACGTCTCCGAACCAACAATTGTCTCCTCAGGTCCAATTTCCCCAGAGCGTGACTGCTTTTCACGCGATGCCCAACAACTCCTTCCCGGAGCTCCGCAAAAGGCCCGTTGTCCTTGAAAGAGTCCGCGTGACTTCGAATCTGCGCGGCCGCGATTCTTGACCCGCGGCCGTTCCCTTCCATCCATCCGTTGCGAAGGTTGGTCACTCGACTGGGCCGGCGCCACGCGGAATCACGTTCGAGCCTGTAGCCGGAAAAAGATTATTTTTCAACCCGCGCGGGATGCATATGCAATTCATACTCAGAATAAAAAGACTTGACATTTGAAAGTCCAGACGCGCGATCAACAATATCATACTCTCCCTGTCACTGACTTAACTTGAGTTGTTCAGGGTCCAGGCTTGGTCGCGAGATGTCTGCGGCGTTGCGGTATAATGGGACTGCACCGAATGGAGGCGATTCAGGTAAGCGGACTGTGCGAATTGCATGCAGGCGGTGGACAAAGGCTGATGGTAGTGTCGTTTAATGTCAATTTGTGGTATTCTTCGGGAGATTTGGCTTGGATTATTACTGCGGGATCGTTTGTGTGGCTTATGATCCCTGGAGTCGGGTTTTTTTATTCTGGATTGTCGAGGCAGAAGTCTGCGCTATCAGTCATACTCTTGTCATTCATATCGCTTTCTGTCGTCACTTTTCAAGTACACCCCTTCGCACAATCTTTTTGAGAAAGTGGTTGTTAATAGTAGTGGTTCTTTTGGGGGTATAGTCTAGTGTTCTCACACACTGCCAGCAAATACATTGGAAATCTCGACAACTTCGGATTCAGGGGAGTTCTTGCACAACCCCAGGGAGTCGATGTGCCAGATCTACTATACGCTTTTTTCCAGGGAATGTTTGCTGCTTTTACTCCCGCACTGGTCCTTGGCGCAGCTGCAGAAAGAGGACGCATCTTGCCCATTTTGGTGTTTGTGTTTGTTTGGGCGACATTGGTGTATGATCCCATCGCGAGCTGGACATGGAATTCCGCTGGCTGGGCCGCAAAACTGGGGGTCCTTGACTTTGCCGGCGGTACACCCGTACATATCAGTAGTGGTGCTTCTGCACTCGCATTCTCCCTTATGCTCGGCCCGCGCAAACAAAAGATCCTGCAGGTACACCTCCCATCCTCTATCCCTTGGATTCGTTTAAAGTACTTATTTTTATAGCCACATAATTCGACGTACATCGCACTTGGAACAGTCTTCCTCTGGTTCGGCTGGCTAGGTTTCAACGGCGGCTCCGCCAAAGGGTCAAACCTTCGCGCAGTGATGGCTTGTGTGAACACCAATCTAGCAGCCAGTTGCGCCGGACTGACATGGCTATTCCTTGACAAGGTCCATCTGGAGGAGAAGAAATGGGGTGCGATTGGATGGTGTTCAGGGGCTGTGGCTGGGTTGGTGGCCATCACTCCTGCAGCGGGCTTTGTTCCCCCTTGGAGTGCTGTTATCATTGGATGTTTGGGGAGTGTGGCGTGTAATTATGCGACGAGGCTTAAGTTTTGGTTCGGCATTGATGAGCATTTGGATATTTTTGCGGTTCATGCTGTTGGTGGGATAGTTGGGAATCTGCTCACGTACGCCCTCCCCGAAGCCCCCTTCTGCACATTAGAACTCCTTTGAGGTGTTTCGGGCTAACTTTGCTAGGGGACTTTTTGCAGCAAACTATATCGCTGCGTTGGATGGCTTCACTGTCATCCCAGGAGGCTGGGTAAACCAGCACTACATCCAATTGGCATATCAATTATGCAACTGCGTTACGGGGTTTGCATATGCATTTCTAGTCACTTTATTTATATTGTATGTGATGAACTTGATTCCGGGGTTGTCGTTACGGGTCACGGAGGAGGAAGAGATGGAGGGAATTGATACGGTTGAGATTGGACATCCTGCGTATGATTTTAGTGTTCAGCAGGAGATTGAGATGTGGCCACGACGGATACCGGCAATACCGATGGCGGCGCGGGAAGGCAAGAAGGAGTGAGATCGAGGATTGTGTGTTCTACTAGTTTGAAGGAGTTAGATATGTATCAATAATGTATAAAAGTGATTACCCAGCTGCACTTGGTCTCATCTTGGTTATTCTCCAACTTATCCAATGGTCGGGTCAACTTCGGGGCATCTGATGATCCGGGCAAGAGGCTAATTGGGGCAAGGATTGTCAGTTCTGGACTGAGACGTTCGTAACTTTTTCCATTCAATTGACTAAACCCATTTTTCTAAGATTCTGTTTAAGCAGTAGGTTTAACATCGTTCTTGACCGCCTACACAGCCTTACCACTCTGTCTCTCCACGACCTCATTCACAAACTTCAACACCATATTGGTGACCAGCTCCGGTTCATCAATCCAAGTCATATGTCCTACTCCATCGACCCATTCCAACTTGCAATCTGGAATCCTGCGAGCCATTTCCTCGTTCAATTCTCTTGGACTTGCAAAACTCTGAGTAGGGGCAACCAACAAGGTAGGTACTTTGACCTGCTCTAAAATCCCCCGAACATCCACCGTCTGGATAAATTGAGCGTATAAGGCCATTCCCTCGGTGGGATGTTTCTTTTGTTGAGCTTTGTGCCAGGCATGGTATTCGGGGCCACTTGCTCTTCCAATATCGTTGGTGTTCTTGACTTTGTCGTTTGTACCGAGGTTCGACAGAGGGACTTGAGCTTGCCAGCCTGCCCAGCCCAATTCACGAATTGCGTCCATCCAAGTAGGCCGTCCAATCCTCACCATATCTGTGAAAGCTTGTCTAACAAGTCAGTTACATCTCAATTGAAGAATATACGGAAGAACCAATGGCGAAGACATCAATGTGAGAGAACGTAATTTCTCGGGATATCGATGTGCCAAGGCAAGACCCAACATGCCAGCGGTGGAATCACATAACCAATGAACCGGTTTCCCAGCAACTTTGTCAATGAACTCGGCCTCTTCCGCAACAATGGTGTCCAAATCGAACGGGTAATCGGCGTCTTTTCCCTCCGAGCTCTTTCCATGGCCTCTCAGATCCCGTCGAAAGAATCGGACTCTGCCGCAAAAGAGGGGCGCGAGATGATACACCAGCTCCGAATGACGGCCCTGTCCCGGCTGGTAGATAACAACCTCAGGCTCTTTCCATGGATCTGTGTAGTCGTCCACCTCGTAGTAGTCGACTTCGCCGGTAGACAGCTGCAGATAATGGCCGCCCATGGATGCTAGTTGCAGTGTTCGAGATTCACCGGTTGAGCGAGCGTGGATGCGCAGGGATTAAATGTGGAGTCAACTCGAGCGATCGCCCCGCCGCACGGGCGCCGCTTGGCTCGGGCCGGGGATTGCCGCCAGTCATTGTGGGGTACACTCGGAGAGCGCGTGGGACATTATCATCGTGTTGCCTCGATCAATCACCCATATAGCCTCGCGATCGTGGTTCGCTACAAACCGTAATCATCAGCTTGCTCGCGATATGAGCTAAGACATGAAGGCGCAACTTGCATCCTTTGCATCCTTTGAATTCCCTGATGCGGAGCATTTTAGAGCAGTCAAGATCGTGGAGCTGGCAGCTGCAGCACTGTCAACGAATGCAAGAATAAGATTTGAGACTGCTTATCCTAGGCTTTCATACAAGCAAGTGGACTGGAAGAACCCCAGATACTCGCTCCCTGCGAATTCGCGGGTATTCGAATCATCCATCCCGTGGTCTTCAGTAGCAGATTCACGCACTAGCATTCCGAAACCCTCTTATAGTACTAGTTCAAAATAATGGGCGCCGTGGTGCCCTCTGGAAGAAGCTCTTACAATACCGACCCAAATTCGGAGAGATCCCAACGAAAAACCAAGGTTGGGCTAGGCGGTTTGCTGATAAGAACTTGAATCGATAGATAGTTATATAAAGCTGAGATAAATTGATACTTGTTCAGATCTCCGTTCCCCTGCGGTGCATGGAGCAGAAGTTTTGAGATGAGCTCTACATGATAAACATAGGGATATGAACCATCGAAGAACACGCTTTGAACGCATCCACTATATTTTTATCAAGCCGCCGATTGATGTATTTGAAGACAGCTTCGGTATTCCATCCAAAAAAGCACCCAAGAACTACTTCTTTAACAAAGGTTTGATAGTCCCGACTTTCGCATCGGGCTTCATCACTGATCCCAAAGTACAGGGACTCCATCGCCAATAACTAACCGTAAGACAACACACCAACAAGACGTACCTCCAATTGAACAACGAGAAGACATATCGAGCCAGGAAAAGGACTATCGCGGGAACTTCCTCTCCTAGAAACCAAGGGGCGACTCTGGCCTCATGATGAGATACGACCTGCAATTAGCACTTACGAAGAAGTGGCGGTACCCAAGGAAGGGTCGTCAATTTATTGGAGCTAGCGATGTTCCATTTCATCATCGTGAAATGTGCATCCATCAAAACTTTGACATCCGGAAAGATGACCTCCAACTTCGCCGGCTCCAACGTATCAATCTCCTCCCTCAGATGCAAGCAGAAAACCCCCCCAAATTGTTCAATCATCGCGGTGACTTTGTTGCCATCGTAAACTGATGGATCCTTCTTAACGTTTGTAAAATATTCTTCCATTGTATGAAGGCCATCTGCGAACATTTTATGTTGCTCGACGTTCTCGTTCATCGACCCGGGAGCATTCTTTTCACAAGCGGGGAAGAACCACCTCTCTTCCTGGAACAGTCAGAAACTGACATGCCGGTGAAGGTACCCCTTCATGATGATGGTGAGTGAATTCGCACCAGCAGAGAGCGTAGCCGGCGAAACTGCGTTTTTCGGCGTCTGTCTGAGGGACATGAGCTTGTGTATGAATGGAATTGAGTCCTCTGATCATGAAATTCTATCATAAACAAGATCGAATGGGACGAAAGTACATGAGCATTCGACATCGCAACCTGTATCCTGTAGTAGAACGAATTGAAGTCCCCCAGTGGCATCTCAATGAGAGGAAAAGGAGGGTCAGTAGCCTTCCGATCCTCAGATGTCTTTGAAGTCAAATTTGATCCAGACATTGTTCGAAATGGACTTCAGCTGCACAAGCGGGGTTCGATGGATAATTGTCTCTTACATTTTAGGCGGGAATTTCCTTATTCTTTTATATTGACCATAAAATGATATCCGGAGAATAAATAAGCCGGAATGTTGCACAATCAAGCTTACCCCCAGTCAAAGCCCGCGCTGATGGTTGGATAAGCTTAATTGTGGCGCCCGAGCCACAAGCAGGGGGCCGTCCGCAGTGCGGAATAACCGCCCATTCTTGACAAATTGGCGTAACCGCAAGTTCCGATGTCGCTCCCGCAGCCGCAATGAAAGAAGGGCGCGGAGCCAGGTGTCGCAAAATGCAATTCGCCATCAAACAGAAATGCCAGACTTGGGGCAGCCACATTCGGTCCCTCCAAACACGAGGCGTGGAATCCATATCGATAGGCGAAGAATTCATCAAGCTCAGGAGTTTGATTAATCGGGGCGAAGATACATCGGTAGCAACTACCTTACCAGCTGCCCATTACCTTGCCACATCACTTGCCAGCTCATTTGCCAGCTATCACAACGAAACTCGACATCAACTGAAGTGCAATCCAGCAAGGGCCTTCGCCTGAAGGGCAGACAAATCCACGTCAACATATCCAGCAGCGGGAAACACCATTCCATCTGGGACTCTCAGGGCTGCAACAGCGGCGGTGGGAACCCTGATGTGGGTTCGTGCCATATTCAAGAAATCCTAATGAATTAGTTGGGACACAAAATAAGGTATGATTACCACGCTGTCGTATAAAGCTGTTTTACCTTGGACGGAGTTTCGGGTTCGTATGCCCGACGCCACATCTGTATAGAACACTGCGACTTCGAGCTCACTCAATTGAGAATCGTTTCCTCTTCCTACTTTTATAGAGATCGTAAATGCGACCTAAGAATAAGGTTATGCACCGCCAGGAGGACGTACATTGGGTTTACCACGGGTCAACCAGTGTTGAGCCCGGGTGCGGGTTTTGGTGCCAGAATCTGCGACTCCCACTTCGATGAGTCCAAACGGGTACTCTTCGTTAGTGAAGGAGATACCGCCATCCGGCTCCCCTTGGAACAACTCGAACCGTAAGCCTGTGTAAACGATTAGTCGGATGTGATAGAAAGATACTTACATCCGTCGCCGCTGAAATCGAATAGACTGAAGTCATGTGTACCATTGGGTAAGCGAGGGACGCAGTCGGCAAACGCTAGCAACAATTGTCTTTGGATGTACCCTGCTATTCGTGCGTGGAGATTAGAAGGCATCTCTTTGATCAGAATGACTTGATCCGTGGCCAAGAACAGCCGTCGACGCCTTGCTCTGGATTGGACTTCTTGTATCATGGCGACGGCAGCGGGAATATCTCCGTTTTGGATGCGAAGGACAACGGAATCGCCGAGGCGTCTACTTGTAAGTTGATGTCTAAGTGATGGATTGTTACTTCTTCAAGTGATGCTTCAATTTGTCGATGGGGACGTTGACGACATCCTTGGGATCATGTCCAAAGAAACAGGTCTCGTCAAGAAGTCGTTGGTGCGATAGGCCCGTCAACAACTTGGAATCCTGGTCGTCCAGAAATGCGGATTGCGTAGGGGGAACGTCCATAAAGGGGGAACACGAAACAGTGTTCGGTTTCTTTGTGTTGGTGAAGATGTCTGGGGAGGGGAAAAGGTGCTAAATGTTGATGTCTGGATTCTTAGAGATATTATTATCTAGTCTCTGGTCAGATAGCCGACCAGCAAGTGAACTCTCAATGACGTATCAAAGTGAACTCCGCTCAACTGAACGCCCCAGACTTGAATACTCCACAGCCCGGCAACGTCAATTCGGCAATGTTTGATATTCAAAATCGGCATTGCTCGCTTTCATCACAAGTGTTCCTTTCGACGTCATATCGATTCCTCAGCAATATGCTACTGACCGTCCAGAAGACTTTGGCTTTGTCGACGCCATCACACAGAGCTTGAACAAGGTGTTACATGAAAACGCCTCAATAAAGACGAGTCCAAAAACAGGCACTCTCCTCTTGGACCGTTCTCGAAGATCCTACTTCTAGCTACGTGCTGCCACCCTTTTCCAACATTGTCTGTCCTTCAGATACACCATCCAGACCGACTCCAAAACCGCCTTCATGGGATGTTTCTGAGGAGCAAAGTGTTGTTCGCATTCAAGATCTTTTTGCTCAACATACGATCGTCGAATGACCGACGCATCATTTTGCAGCAAAAAACTTTAGTTGGTACTACTCCCCTTTATCGGAATCGTAGACTAATCCAAGCCGAGGAACATGCGAGAGCCACTCTGGAGGCCCGTTCGTTCCACAGGGCTTCTTCCCACGTTGATCAGATCAGATCGCCTATTTTTTCAGTGGAACAAAGTCCACGCCACATTGCGCCCCTAGCCCATCAAAAGTTGTACAGAAAATGGAAGCTGAGTTGGAAGTCCAATCGTATCCCGTTTCGGGGGCAGGAAAGGAAAGTATTCCTGGACTTCCCAATATGGTAAAAGTATCTCCGTCCGGATTAGCCGGTGCGGAGTCGCGGACACCGAACCTTATTTGCTAGTAAGCAGATGTATATAAGGTCCTCGTCCAGTGTCCCTTGTTCTACAGCTTCCTGTCGTGAACCAGAAACGAGTTGGTGTCCATCGCCGCTAAGAGTTTGAAACTTCCCCCCGATATTATAAACTTTCGAAGTATCCCGGATTTTCAGCGAGGCCTCTCCAATCCACTCAGTCGACGAACCAACGTAAGAGATGCGTACGAGCCGGTCAAAGTCAGCCACGACTCATCCACGTATACCTTTTCGCTATCATGTTCTCAAATTCATATTTCGCAACCGATATCCTTACATCCTCCATTAAATAGGGGCAAAGTCAATACCCTATCGGCGCGGAGGCCCAGGTTTCGACGCTCGTTCGCACGCAAAGCATCGTGCAGCTTTTAGGTTGTTTGAGCGGAAAGCGTTAGGATGACGAAGATACCCGCGGGTGGTTTGTTGGAGGACAAAAGTGTTGATGATTTTGAAAATGTTAATTGGAAATGGCTTTCGCGTAGGTGGAGTTGTTGCCGATATACTGTAGTCTTACCAATCAACAGATTATTGATATCCTTTCAAAATTGTGACGGCTCCAAAGATGTTTCAGCTTGGAAAAGCCATTGCCTTCCCAAACCCAAAGTCATTGACCAGGCTCTCGGGTCTCAGGCCATCTATTCGATGGCTCGTAAGCAACTGCAAAACAAAAGTGCGTTAGTGGGAAGCATGCCAAATTGACGAGTGACGAGTAGGCGAAGTTCCAAGACTTTCAGATTTTGCGTTTTTGGTCTCACAGCCCAAGCCGAGGCATGAAATGTAAAGAAGGAAATGATGGATTTGATACTTGCCAATTATCTATTGATATACTCCGGGAGTACGCACTAGAACCGCTCCGATTCGTCTGCTTCCTCAACTCCTCATCTGTGAAAATCCTCCACAGTCTTCAACGCTCTCATGAGAATTCGTTGTTTCCGACTCAACTCTCGCCTCTTCTCCTGAATATCAGGTTCATCTCGAACATACCTCGCACAGTTATCAAGGCCTCGCTCGCCCGTCAAGTTGAGTTTCGTGGTGAAACTCTTGGCTAATTTTATTGCGAAACGATGCGCAAAGCGTTCTTCGAAGATTTTAGGAATGTCGTCAATGAGGCGTTTCGAGGAGATGTCAAAGTATGCAACAACATGAGCAATGACGTCCAATTCTGCCTGGTATTCGTCGACGTAGATTCGAACGAGATCCTTAGAGGACGAGAGACGAATGCCGTAAGCGCTCAACACGTGTAGTAAATTCTCTTCTGTAGCGCTGAATTGACGGGACATGCCGCTGATGTCTGTCAACTGGAAGCGTGATCCATTTGTAAATGGCAGTGACGCATTGCTGTGACGGCGAAGAGCGAAGGCTGTGATGTTTTCTTCCTTTGCCCTGATATACTCCTCTTTAGCCAGAGTGAATGGACGAAAATTTTCCATGCTGCAATAATGTCGAATTTCCTGGCGGGCTTGTGTGGCACTTTCATCCAAGATCTCATTGACAACAGAACTAGCATTAATTCAAAAAGATAGCGCGCTTACGAAGCTTCGAGATACATTCCTGAGCTTTGGAATCTATGGAAGTGCTCTTCGCATAAAGCGGATACAGCCGCCCTGAGAATTCGTTCAATTTCGACAAAGTTCCCCAAACAGATGGTATCCCATTTCTTAACGAAGCGATCGATGTAATACTCGTGAACGCGAAACGGGATGATACCGTAAAGTTCCCGAGTTGACATCTCGCGGATCTTGTCGGCAACATACTCCAAAGAAATTCCTAGTAGTCAGATATGTGAATATATGAGTTTCGCCACCTTTTGCAGATTTCTTTGAGACCGAGTTCGACTTGGTCTCTTTAAGTTTGTTTTCGTCAGATGAAGACGAAGCGGATTGCGACAAGTCGGGAAATATTGGAGGCTCGTATACACATAGTGGGCCCGGTGTCTGAATTAATGAGGGCAATTGAGT
>Ga0182024_10014593_pt1 | contig 15174 bp, 10 predicted proteins | sample P32metaG_FD_120480 | JGI IMG/M metagenome (GOLD analysis project Ga0182024, IMG submission 120480) | Permafrost microbial communities from Stordalen Mire, Sweden - P3-2 metaG (Illumina Assembly) | ecosystem: Environmental > Terrestrial > Soil > Wetlands > Permafrost | place: Sweden: Stordalen... | reverse complement strand
TCCGAAAGGATGGCCGGTGCCTGGCCTCGGAGGCCCTACAGCCCGTTCATAGCGCTGCCACTGTCCGGGTCCGCGACGGCAAGGTATCCGTCCGGGACGGACCTTTCACCGAGACGAAGGAGATTTTGGCTGGTTTTTATCTGATCGACGCGACCGACCTAAACGACGCTATCCAAATTGCCTCGCAAATTCCGCCGGCTCGCGTCGGTAGTATCGAAGTGCGGCCGGTGCGCGAACTTACCAGCACGAGCGGCGAACGAAGGCGGTTGTGCGTGCAAACCGATATTTAGCGGAGCTCCCGCGATTCACCGGGGTCCTTACGCCGGCAACCGCTTCAACACATCTGCCAAACCGCGCAACCGCGTCGCGTCCGCCGGACTCTTCGCCGTAGCCGCACTCTTTTCGAGCGACGGCGCCATTTTCTTCAACTTTTCCACCTTGCCGCGGTTCCTGTGCGAACCCTCCGCGCTTTGTATCGCCTTCTGCAAAGCCGCTATACGCTCCGCCGGCACCGCTTGCGTCCGCGACAACTGGTCCACATAGGCTTTCGCCACCACCAATTCCGCGGGCCAATCTATCCTTTGCTGATTCTGCACGTTCAATTCACTCAGCCGCACCGTTTTCGCCGCATCAATTTCGTTCTGCGTCAAGAATTTCGTCGGCGTCAATTCAAACACGTCCATCCCGCGCGCAATCTCCGAACCGTAAATGACCCCGTTGTACCAATATGCCGACCAGAACCCGCCGAGCACCAGCATCTTCGGATCAATCGGTCCGCGATCGAAGTACGCAATCTCAAACGGCTGCGCGGGGTCCGTAAAATCCATCACCGAAATGCCGCCCTGGTACCAGGCTTGCACTTCAATATCGCGCCCCGGCACCGGAATCAGCGAACCGTTGTGCGCCACGCAGTTCTCCGTATCAGATTGCGCCGCCGGTAGCTTGTAGTAATTTGCAAAAGTCAGCTTGTCGTCTTTCAAACGAAAAATCGCGTCCGCTCCCCACTTATTTGGATCGTTCGCGCGGCACCGCGCTCCCAAGCCGCCACCCCATTCGTCGGTAAAGACCACTTTGCTGCCATCGTTAGAAAAGGAAGCCGAGTGCCAGTAGGAATAATTCGGATCATTCACAGCATCCACGCGCTTTGGATGCACGGGATCCTTGATGTCCAGCAAAATTCCATTGCCTGAGCATGCCCCCGCCGCCAGCCCAATCGCTGAGTACACCGTGATATCGTGGCACTGGTCGGTGTCCGCCGGTTTTTCCGCGCCCTTCTTGCCGTGTGTCCCGCCGTTGTTCAGCCCGTTCATCGCTCCCGTGCGTGCATCGATGAACACTCGCGGGCTGGCCGCGATCTTGGCATCCTGCGGCGCGGCAACGGGCACCTTAATGACGTCGATGCGAAACAGTGCCGTGTTCGGATCTTTGTCCGGGTTCTTCTCGCCCGAGCACCCCGCTAGCTCTTCCGTTTGCCGCACAAACGATGTGCCAGACACATAGATGTAAACATTCTCTTTGTCCTGTGGATCCACCACCAGCGTGTGCGTATGCGATCCGCGGCACGTCTGCACCGCCGCCACTTGCTTAGGATTCCGGACGTCGGAAATATCGAAAATCCTCACCCCGCGAAAACGATCCTTCTGCGCCACCGGCAATCGGCGTTTCTTACTCTTTTCTTCCCCGGCTGGCGGCGGAGGCTCCGGTGGAAATCCTTGCGTTCCGCAATCTAGCCGCCCATTCGGCATCTCCACGGACACGAACAGTAAATTCTTGTATACCGACACATCACCCTGTCCCCCCGGGCACACCAGCGAGGTTATCAATTTCGTGTTCGCCGGATCCGCGATGTCGTAAATATTCACGCCATAAAAATTCCCCTGGAAAAGATGATTGCCCTCAAACGCAAAATCCGAGTTCGCAAACGCCAACTGCGCGATCACCAAATGCATAGGCTTCGGAAGCTTCGAAGTATTGCTGATACCCAGCATGGCGATCGTTTTTTCCACTTTCGGATCATCCGGATCATTCGTCCCCAGTTGGAAAGCATCCGGCTTCTTCAGCAGCATCAAATGTTTGATGCCCATGGACGTTTCACCCGCGTCATACAATCCCGGCGCCAGCTTCGCGCGCGGATCGTTCGCATCCGATCCCGCCATCCCCGGCGGCAGCACCGGAGCCGGCTCCGGCGCAAAGTGATTCTCTTCTTCCGCCGGCTCCTCAGCTGGCGGAGTTGCTGACGGCGTTCGAGGCGCTGTCGCGGGGGCATCGCCTGCCGCTTTCGGCTCTTGCATGGGCGCCTGCCCTACCGGCGTCTGCTGCTGCGCAGGGGTCCTGCTTACTCCGAAGAAGAAAATAAGAGCGGTCAGAGCCACAGGACGCATTAAACTTGACACTCGGGTCATCGTTTCTCCTCAACCGCTTTTTTCTCGAGCATTCCTTGCATAATCTTGATCTCCGCGCGTTGCGTATTATCCGCATCGGTCGCAAAGTCAAAAATCTCGGCATCCTGACCCGCTCCCGCCGTATCGAACAGCTCCTTCACCATCGTCAATGCTCCATCGTGGTGCTGAATCATGCCCGTCAAAAATAATCGGTCGAACTCCGCACCCTTTGCAGCGCGTAGCGCTTCCATCTGCTTCGCCGTAAGCATCCCTGGCATCAACGCCATCGCGTCGCTGGCCATCTTCATATCCCCCATCTTCGCTGCGGCCATCGTCGCAGCCTCCCCGCGCGCCGCCAGCCATCGCCGCATAAACTTGATTTCATCCGTCTGCGAACTGCTGATCCGCGCTCCCAGCGACCGCACTTCCTGGTTCTCCGTGTGCGACGCAATCAGCCCGGTCATTTCCACCGCCTGCGCATGATGCATGATCATCCCCTGCATGAACTCGACATCCGCTGCGGAGCGCTGCGGCAGTTCCCCTTTCGTCGTCGCCGGCAGCGTCTTGCTCGGCTTACCCGGCGCTCCTGGCTGCACCACCGTCGGCGCGCCAGCATCGCTCTGTTGCGCCAGGGTGCCACACGGAACGAAAACCGCCGCCAGCATCGCTGCCCACAGCATGGCGCCGCTTAACACCGAAAATCTTTTTGCAGCGTAATTGCCGCTCCGGCGCTCGGCGCATAAACAAAATCTAAAACCAGGCCGGACAGAACAGGATGGACTTAGGATGGGGTAATTTCTCCGGATCTTCGTGTCCCACGGCAAAAGGGGCTCGCCGGTCAAAAAACTCCGTCACCGGTCGAGCCAACGCAGCATAGACCAGAGATACGGGTCTTAGCAACGCTGCACACCAGATCTCCGCATGCTTAGGTTGCAATGCCTGGCCCTTTCCGACCCACTCTCGCTAGGATCCGCCCGACTGCCCCAGGGTTACGTAACACGTGGAGGTCTGCATTCTCGCCATGCTTCGCGATCGCTTCCATCAGCATCGGTCGGCTTCGCCAACGCTCCCGCGCCCGAAGATCACGACCCGTTTCCTATCCCTAAATCCATTCTCGAAAGCGCTTAGAAGATTTGCCTTTACCTCTACCGTCGCAATGCGTATAAAATCTCGCAACGCCGTTTAGGAGGGTGTCTCTTGAAGAAGATCAACGTACTGCTCGCTTTTCTATTTTTGCTCGCGGCCAGCCCTCTTGCACGCGCGCAAGACGCGAAACCCGCCGAACCTCGCTCCATCGCTCAAGTATTGGACCACGGCGTCGCCGGTGTCGAGAGCGAGTTCGTCTCCGCAACCGAGGCCATGCCCGACGACAAATTTTCTTTTGTGCCCACGAGCGGCGAATTCAAAGGTGTGCGCACCTTCGCTCAACAAGCCAAGCACGTCGCCGCCGTCAACTACATCATCGGGGCCGCCATCCTCGAAGAAAAACCGCCCGTCGACGTCGGCGGTGAGAGCGGCCCAGACTCCGTCAAATCCAAAGCCGAGATCGTGAAATATCTCAAAGATTCCTTCGCCTACCTCCACAAATCCATCGGCACCATCAACGAAGCCAATCTCCTGAAACCCATCAAATACCCCTTCGGCAAAGAAATGGTCACTCGCCTCGGCATGGCCACCCTCATCGTCGGCCACTGCTTCGACCACTACGGCCAAATGGTTGAATACCTCCGCATGAACAACATCATCCCTCCTGCCAGCCGCCAATAAGTTCGGTAGCGCTACGCGACCGCAAGGACTCACGAACGAGCGATCTCGCCTTTCCTGCGCCTCCTCTACTTCTACTTCCGTAGAAAATTTGGGAACAACGTAGCCGTCAGCAAATCAGTGGGGTTGTACTCCACATCAATCACCCGCGAACGCGCGAAATTTTCCCCCGCTCTCCAGTACAATCTCTCCTCATGTTCACCGCCATCACGCGCGCCGTCAGCCCCGCCTTCGTGAACTGCGAACTATCCTTCATCGACCGCCAGCCCATCCATCTCGCCATCGCAGCAGCCCAGCACCGCGCCTACGAAAAACTCCTCGAAAACTTGGGAGTCAACGTAATTTCCCTCCCCGCCGAAGCGGCCCTCCCAGACTCCATGTTCGTCGAGGATCCCGCCCTGGTCCTTGACGAACTCGCCGTCATCCTGCCTCTCGGCACAGCATCCCGCCGCCCCGAAGCCGCCTCGCTCGCCACCGCCCTCGCCCCCTTCCGCGAACTTGCCCACATCACGCTCCCCGGGACCATGGAAGGCGGCGACATCCTCCGTATCGGCCGCAAACTCTACGCCGGCCGCTCCCGCCGCACCAATGAAGAGGGCATTCGTCAGCTCCGCGCCCTCCTCCATCCCTTCGACTACGAAGTCATCCCCGTCCCAGTCACCGGCTGCCTGCACCTCAAATCCGCCGTAACCGCCTTAGGCCACAACACCTTGCTAGCCAATCGCGCCTGGTTCGCCGCAGCTCCCTTCGCCGGCTTCAATTGGCTCGACGTCTCCCGAGACGAGCCTCACGCCGCCAATGCACTAGCCATCACCGATCAAGTAATTTTCCCCGCCTCCTTCCCCAACACGCGAGAACGCATTGAATCCGCAGGCTTTAAGGTAGCCCCCATCGACATCTCCGAACTGCAAAAAGCCGAATCCGGCCTAACCTGCTCTAGCCTCCTCTTCACCGACTACTGCGCAAAAGCTTCCCGTTAAACCCTTTAGAAACCCGCCTTAACCGTTGCGACACGAACGGGCCGCCGTTACGAATTATTCCCTTTCCGAGGAAAACGCACTATGCTACATTTTCCTTGGCATGATCTCTATCTCCACCAAGCGAATGACCTCCAAGTCGTCCAAGACTACGACTACGTCGACTATTATTACGTCGACTACCTTCGCTTCCGGTGCGTGGAGAAACTAGAGAAACTAAGCCAAAGTTTCCAACCCACCGCCAGAAGCGAACCGGCGGTGGGTTTCTTCTTTAAGCCCCCCGCAGAGGCGCTCCAGCGGTTCCAGAGGAGCAGTCATGAGTTCCGAAAGTTTGCAAGAAGCCCATTTAAGCGGGCGGCCTCGCGCCGTCGATGCTCGCGTACGTACTTCCGCTCGCCGCATGGCTAGTCGCAGCAATTGCGTGGATCGCGTAGTAGCCTTTAAGTTCGGCGGCACGTCGCTCCTCGGCGCGGAGCGCATGCTGCATGCCGGCCAGATTGTGCGCACTGCCGCGCCATCCTCCCGCGTGGTGGTTATCGTCTCCGCGATGAAGGGCGTCACCGATCACCTCCTGGCCATCGGCGCGGCGCTGGAAAGCGGCAAAGTGGAGCTAGCACGTGCCGAAGCCTACGGCGTCGTTAACACGCATCTCGGCGTGCTCAGCGATTTGCAACTTAGCGAAGCGGACGATTTACGCGTGCGCCGCGAAATGCAGTTCCTCTGTCACGACTTGCTGCATGAAGTCAGCGCCAGCCGTTCTCCTTCCGCCGTTGCCGAACTCTACGACCGCCTGGCCTCCTTCGGCGAGCGCCTCAGCGCGCGTCTGTTTGCCGCGGCTCTCGAAAAATCCGGACTGGTCGCGGTTCCGGTCACTTCCTCTGATTTTGTCCGCACCTGCGAAACCTTTCGCGATGCGCGTCCCGATTTGCTGCAAACGCGCGAACGTGGGCGCGCAGTGTTGCTCCCGCTGCTCGAAGACGCCGTCATTCCCGTGGTCACCGGCTTTATCGGCGCCACCCTCGACGGCCGCATCACCACGATGGGCCGTAACAGCTCCGATTTTTCCGGCGCCATCATCGCGCATGTTGTGGACGCCGACGAACTCGTCATCTGGACCGATGTCGACGGCATCTTCACCGCCAATCCGCACGAAAGCGCCGAAGCCAAACTGCTGCATGAATTGAGTTACGACGACGCGCACGCGCTAGCAAAGAACGGCGCGAAAGTTTTGCACGCCAAGGTTTTGCCGCTCGCGGCGGAAACCGAAATGGTTGTGTGGGTGCGTAATACTTTTAATCCCAACGGCCGCGGCACGCGCATCGGTCCCGCCGCGCAAGTAAGCGCTCCTCCCAAAACGGGCGGTGCGGAATGAGCGCGGCCTTCGACAGCGCCAATCAGTCTAACGGCGCGGGAAATTCAGCGGCGGAAAGTTCGTCGCCCGGCAATCCCGCTGGTTCTGGAAACTCCGCGCGACGAAAATTTAAAGTCGGCGTTCTCGGCGCCACCGGCATCGTCGGCCAGCGTCTCGTCAGCATGCTCGCCAATCATCCGTGGTTCGACCTCACTGAGGTTGCCGCCTCCGAGCGTTCTTCCGGCAAACGCTACACGGAAGCCGCCAACTGGCATCTCGAAACAGCCATTCCCGAACGTGCTCGCGATCTCATCGTCAAGAGCCTCGAACCAAAACTCGATTGCGATTTTGTTTTCTCTGCGCTCGATTCCTCCGTCGCCGGGCCAGCGGAAGAAGAGTTCGCTCGCGCTGGCTACCCCGTGGTCAGCAATTCTAAAAATCATCGCATGGCTCCGGACGTTCCGCTGCTCATTCCGGAAGTAAACGCCGCGCATCTCGAGGCCATTCCGCTGCAGCAAAAAAATCGCGGCTACGACACGGGTTTCATCGTCACCAATCCCAACTGTTCTACCGCCGGCCTGGTCTTGGTGCTAAAACCTCTCGCGGATGCTTTCGGACTCGAAAAGGTTTTTGTCGTGACCCTGCAAGCCATCAGCGGCGCCGGCTATCCCGGCGTAGCCTCCATGGACATTCAGGGCAACGTGATTCCGTTCATCGCTGGCGAAGAAGAGAAAATGGAAAGCGAGCCGCAAAAATTGCTGGGCCGCTGGGATGGCGCTCGTTTCGTCGACGCCGGTCTCGGCTTAAGCGCGCATTGCAACCGCGTGCCGGTCCTTGAGGGTCACCTTGAATGCGTCAGCCTCTCGCTGAAAAAAATCGCTTCGCTCAACGAAGTGCGCGAAGCGCTCAGCACTTTTAAAATCGACGCCGCGCTCGCCGCGCTGCCCTCCGCTATTCGCCATCCGGTCGTAGTGCTCGACGAAGAAAATCGTCCGCAGCCGCGGCGCGACGTCAACGCCGGCAACGGCATGGCCGCTGTAGTCGGCCGCGTCCGCGAATGTCCCATCCTGGACGTGAAACTCACGCTGCTCTCGCACAATTTAGTTCGCGGTGCCGCCGGTGCCGCGCTCCTCAACGCCGAACTGCTCGCCGCCCGCGGCTTCTTCAATCGCCGGATCGGCACGACGGGCGACGTTTCGCCCGTCGCCGAGCAAGTCTCGCGCTAATCCGCTATCGCCATGGATTTTTCTCCCGTTGGTCAGCCGGAGAGCCGATACCCTTCGCACGCCGCTCTAATGCCCTAGCGGAAACCGCGTTCGCGAGTAACTTCCTTGCGCTAGAAAAGAATTCCCGCGATCAGTTCGGCGGCGAGATTATCTTTTTCGCGACGCATTTCCTGCGTCAGCGAAGGGTCGTTCTGAACCGTGGAACTCACGTCCACTACGAAAGCCTGCGCACGCACGCGGCCTACGACTCTCGCGCGATAAGCATCGCTGCCGCCCTGAACGCTGCAGAAGACCGCCTCATTTCCAATCGCGTGAAGGGCAGCGCTCTTCGCAGGGCATTGCGCCAAGTAAGTTGGAAATTCTTTGGAAACATCGGCCATGGTGTTGACCGCAATATGCAAATGGCGAATCGCGGTAGCTTGTTGGCGCGAAAAGTCGCACGCTCCATCGCCACGATCGTTCACGGTAACGGATAGTGTCACCGGCCCACCGAGAAACCCACCCGCCGTGGCTTCATTCATCCACGGACACTTTGTTTGCGCATGACCCAGCGTGGGCGCCAGCATCACGATAGCCAGGAACAGTTTATGAGAGGTGCGCATTTTTTCAGATTGCCCGGGCTGCTGTTTGCTCGTCGACAACACGCCTACGATTTTTTAGCGGCCTGCAGCTTTTCCGCTTTCAGAATCTTGCCGCCCTCTTGAATCACGTACAGACGATTCACTTCCAGATTGTTCACCTGGTCGACTTGGCCGCTTAACCAGCGAATTTCGACGGTGTCGACCTTGGTGGCTTGCTCCAGTCCAAAATGCATGCGCATATCATTCTGCGAAAAATAACTGCCACCACTGCGCAGTTCATCCATCTGCACCAGCGGTCTATCCGCGGTCAAAACCGTTTTCGCAGTGACGATTACGCGGCTGCCTATGCCGGTGCGATTGGATTTCACGCCCACTAGCTTGATCTTGATCCAATTGCGGTTCAGCGTGGAATCGCAACGTAAGAGCTGCGGAATCGCGTTGATGCAGTTAACGGCAACATCCATGTCTCCGTCGTTGTCGTAGTCGCCAAAAGCGCAGCCGCGCGCCGGAGCGCTTTCCATAATTCCCGGGCCGCCCAGGTTGCTAACCTCTTCAAATCTGCCATTGCGCAAATTGCGATAAAGATATTTGTGTTCGGCATATTTTAAATCGGCCTTGGAAAGATCAACTTCCGGATAGACGTGGCCGTTAGACATCAGCACATCCAGCCAACCGTCGTTGTCCATGTCAAAAAATCCCACACCCCAACCAAGCAGCCGCGTATTGACACCCAGCCCACTCGGATAAGTGCGATCTTCGAAAACGCCGTCGCCGAGATTGGTGTATAGAGAGTCCGTGTCGCCGGCGAAGTTGGTCTTTACAATATCGAGGTTGCCGCTGCGGTTGTAATCGCCAATGGAAACGCCCATTCCTGCCTGGGGTTTGGCTTCCGCGGAAAGCGCGGCGCCGGATTCGATGGCCACATCCTTGAACGTGCCGTCTTTTTGATTCAGGTATAAAGTCGCGGGCGCGGAATCGTTGGCCACATAAATGTCCGGCCAGCCATCGTTATCGAGATCCGACGCGGCAACGCTGAGACCGTAGGTGCCAATCGCCGTCCACATTCCAGATTTTTCGCTGACGTCGCTAAACCTCCCGTTTCCATCGTTGTGATACAAGATATTTTTTCCGCCCGGCAATCCCGGAGGACCGCAAGCGACGACAATGCCTTTGTACGTACACGGACCATCTTCTGGTAGCGGAGCGGTTTTGAGATCGAAGTCCACATAGTTTGCGACAAATAGATCGAGATGTCCGTCGCGATCGTAATCCACCCAGGTGCAGCCGGTGTTCCAGCGCGTTTTGGGCCCGGGTTGCAGCAGTCCCGCGCGTTCCGTAACGTCGGTGAAAGTTCCGTCGCCGTTGTTGCGATACAGAGCGTTTTGTCCGTAGTAAGTGACGAACAGATCGTCGCGGCCGTCGTTGTCGTAATCGCCGACACAGCAGGCTTGTCCCCAACCGGTGCGCACTTCGAGGCCAGAACCCTTGGTGACGTCGGTAAACGTGCCGTCGCGATTATTTTTGAAGAGCCGACAATGCGGCTCGTGACCCTTCGCAAATCCTTCGAGACGCCAGCCGTTCACCATGAAGACGTCCAGCCAGCCGTCGTTGTCATAGTCGTAAAAAGCCAGGCCGCAGCCCGTGGTTTCGAGCAGGTATTTGTTTTTGTGCACACCACCATAAATCGTTTCGACATCCAGGCCCGAATCTTTTACGACATCCACGAAGCTCACGCCCAGCGGCGTGCCTTCGATGGGAGATTTTGGTCCAGGAGGCGGCGGAGCGGGCTTGGCGTCGTAACTGCGTTCGATCGGACCAATTTTCTGTTTCTGCGGAGCTTCCTGCGGATTCTGCGCAGTGAGCGCCAGAAGATCCGCGAACGGCAGCACCAGAGCTGTGCGGCTCAGCGAACGAAGAAATTTGCGCCGATCGGAATGCAAGAGTAAATCCTCCTCAGCTACTTTTGACCACTGCCACGGACTGCCCCATTACTTCCGCTCGCGCCGGCAGCCAGAGGCTTCAAGTCCGTATGAATATGCCAAGGCACACTTTCGGTGGAAATTTCCGGGTGCTTGCGAAGAAAATCCAGGGAATAGGTGGGCGCCGCGGGGTCAATTCTCTTGGTGGCGTACAACGCGGCTTGTTCAGAAGCTTTTTCTTTCATCCCTTTGCGGCGATACAAGATGGCGAGATTATAATGCGCGGCCACATCGTCCGGATCGATGGCCTGCAAGGCTTCAAACTGCTCGACGGCGTCCTCGGAACGATGCTGTTGATAATAAGCGATGCCCAGTTCACGCCGTGCGTCACGCGACTGTGGAAATTGTTCGACCACCTTTTGTAAATCGGCGACTTCCATTTCCGGATGTCCCTCGCGACGCTCTACCAACGCGAGATAATAAAGCGCGCGCGCGTAATTGGGATGCAACTGCAAAGCTTTTTCCAGCGCGGGCCGCGCCTGATCGTATTTCTCCCATTCAATGTACGTGAGGCCGACATTCACGTAGCTGTCTTCGTAGTCCGGCCGCAATTTCGTCACTTGCTCGAACGCTGCCAGCGCGTCGGAATATTGCTGCTGGTCGAGAAATCCGATGGCCACGTTGTTCCAGCGCATCCAGTCCTGATTGTCGTTGGCCTCCGGGGCAGTAGGACCGTTCCCGCCGGCAGTTAATTGGCGCGTGCGGGAAGCCACTTCGACGACCGGGTAGAGCGGATGATCCGCACCAAATACGTTGTTTAAATAACTCTGCCGCAAGTGCCGGTAGTTCACGCGAGCGGTAAGACTCACGGCGCCCTTCACGTCCGCGGGAATCTGGAATTGATAGCGCACTAGCGCGGAACGCCCAGACTGAATCGAATTGTCGTAAGCCACGGACTGGATGGTCCACACTTTGTGATTGTCGACGAACTCCCCGGAAATATTCACGGGGCGATTGGTGAAACTATGCGCGCGGGTGTCCAGCATGCCATCGGGCTTCAAGAAACCGCTGTGATAGATTTCGTTTCCCGTGGCATCCTTCACGGTAAATTCCACCCAGGCCTCGAAGAGATCGCGAACTTCGGGAATCAGCGAGTGGCCAATATTTTTGTTCTGGATCACCACGTAAGCTTCCAGCACATCGTTTGGCGCGACAGAAAAAGGCACGGAACCCAGTGGCGCGATGAGCTGATCGTCGCCCGCCTTTTTCAGCGCAAAAATGTCCACGTTAATAAAATTTCCGGCCTGCAAAAACTCGATAGTCTTCTGCAATTGTTCGTCGAGACCGTAGTAAAAAGGCACCGCAGTATTTCCCGCCAGCCAGCGGTGGGACGAGAAGAATCCCGCTTTCGCGCCATATTCCGGCAGCTTGGCTTGCGCGCGTTTCATGTGGCAACCCTGGCAGGTGTTGAAATCCGCGGTGTAGAAAGTCAGCGGATTGCGCTTTGAGAACTTTGAATTTTGCCACTCGTCATAAACGGTGAAAGCGCGGATAAATTTGTAATCATTGAGCGGATTCGGCAGATTCGCTTTGTGGCAGGCGGCGCAAAATTCCGGAGTGCGATAAAAAGATTGCATCACGGCTTTTGAATGCCGTTCCGGATGCGCCATGATTTCGTCATAAGGAACTTTGCCCGGAATGCGATTGCCGTTTTCATCCACCATCACCGCGGGAACGCCCATCACGTAGCCGCCGTTTCCGGCAGTAGACTGCAATCGCTGGATTGCGTGGCAGGTGGTGCACGTCAGGCCGTTTTTATCGAAGGAACGATCGACGCGCGAATCCTTCGTCAATCCGCCGGAGACCACCACCACCGGATTGTGGCAGCTGTCGCAGTGCCGCGAAAACTCGATTCCTTTGGTGCGCACCAGGATGTTGACGCTGGCGCGATAAAAGGGCGTGCGAAACGAATTAGAGTGCAGCGATTGCCGCCACTGGTGGTACGCCTCTTCGTGGCAATGCTGGCAATACTCAGGTTCCGGAAACGCGCTGGCCGGGATGAACTCGTTGCCCACGGTGGCGGCATTGCCGGGAAGCGAAAAATTATCCTTGCCGAAATGAAAATCGTAAGTCTGGCGCGTCGCGCCGGTGTAATTCTGGTCTTGACGAGTTTCCGGAGACTGCGCGCGTGCAGTAAATCGCGCGGTTCCGATGAGCGAGGCTAAGCCGATCACGAAACCGGCAGCGCTTAAGAAGATTCGGCGTGGGTGAGGCTTCATCGAGCGATCCCTGCACAATGCGTGCCGCGCGCGTCACCAACTGCGGGCACCCAGCGGACGAACGGTTTGCATAACCGTGCTACCGCATGGGCTATTCACCCAGTTTGTTCCCCTCGGCTGAAAGATTGTGTCCTCTGGTATAACGCATCGCAGGCACGCTGTAAATAGCGGCATGCGGCAGAATGGCCACCTCGCCTGGGGTGATCACGGCTGCGATTTTTCCAGCGCAGCCGCCTTTTTTCGCTCGGCTGCCGCCTCTTCACTCTTGCCTTGCCGCTCGAGCGCATTGGCCAATCCGCGGTGGGCTGCGGCGTAATTGGGATCTTCGCTGAGCGCCTGCTGGTAGCGTTCTATAGCGTCTGCGATCTGGCCTTTTTGTAGCAGGGCGTTGCCAGAATTTGTGGAGACGTTTGCGCGCTGTCGGTTCATCGTCACGCGCTCTAGCTCCGCGCCCTTCTTGCGCTCGGCGGCGGCCTCTGTGGCGTTACCTTGTTGCGCAAGGACGCTGGCCAACGTGAGGTGCGAGTCCGGTTGATCCGGCATCTGACGAATGGCTTCCCGCAGCGCGACCGCGGCTTCCGGCAGGTTGTTCATTTTGCGATAGAGACTTCCGAGCGTGGCCCAGCCATCGGCATTTTCCGGATGCAGTTTCATCGCCAGCGAGAGTTCGCGTTCCGCGTCGTCGTAGCGGCCATCCTGCATAAACAGAATTCCCAGTGTGTAATGCGGTTCGTGCGCCGCGGGATTTAGTTTAGACGCAGCCTGTAACTCGGGAATGGCGGCGGCGTTATCGTCTTTCAACTTCAGGGCCAGCCCCAAATTGTAGTGCAACTGAAAACTATGGGGATCGCGTTTGAGGCCGGATTGCAATACCTGGATGGCTTCATCGACTTCATTCATTTGCAGATAAGCAGCCGCAACATTCTCGTGCGCCGTGGCGTCGCCAGGCTTCTGCTGGAGCCGGCGTTCGAGAAACGGAATGGCATCCTTGGCATTTCCAGAGAGCAGCAACGCTAGTCCCAAGCCCGCGCTGGCCTCCGCGTCTTTCGGAGCGGCTGCCACCACCTGACGAAGCAGAGGAATCGCTTCACCATGGCGACCGCTACGCTCGAGCACTAGAGCGAGTTGATATTTAGCGTCGAGCGAACGCGGATCGAGTTTGCTGGCGCGTTGAAATTCTACTGCGGCATGCGCATCGTCATTGTCCGCAGCGTAGGCCTTGCCCAATTCGACGGCAGCGAGCGCATTGTTTGGCGCCAACTGTGCGGCCAGTTGCAACTCTGCGAGCGCCGCGGACACTTGTTGGTCCACGAGCAGCGCGGCTCCCAGATGCATATGCGCAGCCGCGAAACGCGGATTGAGGCGCAGCGCTTCCTGAAATTCCGTCACGGCGGAAGACCACTCGCTTTGCTGCGCGTGTAGGGATCCGAGCGCGTCACGGAGTTCCGCGCTTTGCGGCGCGGCGGCGATCGCGGACTTCATCTCTGCGATGGCTGCCGCGACCTGACCCGAGGCGGCCAACGCGCGCGCGTACGAGTCATAAAAAGATGAAGGAAGCGCGTGCGTGGAATCGGCAGCGGGCGTTTGCTGCGACGCGGCGGCAACCTTGGAAAATAAAACGATAGCCTTTTTGTGCGCGCCGGTTTGCTCGTAGGCCAGCGCGAGATTTGTTTCCGCGGAAATATCTTCGGGTTTCAAGGTCAGCGCTTTTTCCAGTTCTTTGATGGCTTGCGGAAATTTTCCCAGGCGTAATTCAACGGCGGCGAGCGCCGCGTGACCCTCTTCGATGCTCGGCACCAGGCGCACCACCGTTGCAAACTGCGTCTCGGCGGTCTTGAAGTCATTATTTGCAGAAGCTGCGATTCCGGCGCGATAGGCTTGCTGCGCTTGCTCGTTGATTTCCGCCTGCGATTTTGGCGGCGCGGCGTCCTGGCTTGAAAAGCCGAAAGCGGTTGGCGCGCTCAGCAACAACAAAACGAAAATGAAGATGGCGTTCATATGCGAAGGCGTTGCAATCGGCGAGCCCGGAAAATCACTGGACGCGATAATTTTGCGCCAGCGCGCGAAACTCCGCTAGCTGAATTTCCTGCCAGTGCTCGTCACGCCCGAGTTCATGCGCCAGTATTTGCGCCACGCGAGGCGCCATTTGCTCCGCGGCCTCGGCATTGAGGAACAGCGCGCGCGTGCGCCGCGCCAGTGCGTCTTCCACGGTGCGCGCAAATTCGCAACGCACGGCCCACACAATTTCCGCGCCGCAGTATGGCAAGCCCGGATGCAGCGGTTCTCCCATCGCTCGATCGGCCTCAATTATTTTTTGAATGATGGGGGCGTCGGAGCCGTAAATCGCGAGCGCCGAGAATGGCAAATTGTGCGGTGAATGACCGTGAATGCGCAGATCTTTCGTCTCGCATTGCCGCGGCGAGAGACCCGCTGCTTTCTCCGCTTGATTCACGCAATCTTCCGCCATGCTGCGGTAGGTGGTCCATTTTCCGCCGGCCATGGTCATTAATCCCGACGCGTCCGTGCGAATGGTGTGCTCGCGCGAAAGCGCCGCGGTATTTTCTTTGCGTCCAGCTTTCACCAGCGGACGAATTCCCGCAAAAACGCTCAGGACGTCCCGCCGCGCGGGTTTCTTCGCCAGATAAAGGCTCGCAGTCTTAAGCAAAAACGCAATTTCTTCTTCGAGCGCCACGGGC
>Ga0182024_10014592_pt1 | contig 15175 bp, 16 predicted proteins | sample P32metaG_FD_120480 | JGI IMG/M metagenome (GOLD analysis project Ga0182024, IMG submission 120480) | Permafrost microbial communities from Stordalen Mire, Sweden - P3-2 metaG (Illumina Assembly) | ecosystem: Environmental > Terrestrial > Soil > Wetlands > Permafrost | place: Sweden: Stordalen... | reverse complement strand
GTCTCGCTCGGGCATCGCGTACAGTCTAATTCTTTATAACAATCAATAAGTAACGCGCTTTTACCGCGCGCCGCAAGGGTTGCGAACTATAACGGATTCCCGCCGCCGATCAACTGTGATACATGCGAAGCCTTATCTTCAGCCGTCGCGCACCACGACCGGCGCGCCCCGGCTTAAGCCCAAGCCATCGGCGGCGCTTTGCTCGGCGCGGGCGATTTCGATGACTCCGAAGGAGTTGACGAGCGCCAGATAGTCTCCCGGGCGCACATCGCCATAGGTGCGCTTGAGCTCGAAGACATGGTTGCCGGCATGGACTCGCGGGGCGCGAAAACGCCCGATAAGCGCCCCGTCAATGTTGGTAATGAGATTGCCGAAGTGATCGATGCTCATGACGAGCCCCGTCACACGACCATCGACCGTCGGTTCATCCACCCAGGAAGGCACCAAAGTCGTGACGCGCTCGCCCAAGTCCGTAGCGGTGCAGCGCCCGGAGGCGAGCTCTGCGGCGAGCGGCGCGAAGATGTCCCGACCATGGAAGGTTGCACTCGCGTGCTCGATGCCAAATCGCACCAGAGCCTGCGGCGTGAGCCGCACGATCGTGGCGTTCGTATAGCGCGCGACAATGGGTGCCAGGAGGCCATTGTCCGGCGCAAAAAACAGATGCTCCGCAGCGGCGACGATGATGATGTCGCGCGACGTGCCGACGCCCGGATCGACGACCGCGACGTGCACGGTTCCGCTCGGAAAATAAGGAAAGGCGCGCGCGAGCCAAAAGCCCGCCTCTGCGGGCCAGTGAACCACGATCTCATGCGTGAGGTCGATGATGCGCGCATCGGCGAAGCGACTGAGCATGCAGCCCTTCATAACCCCGACGAACGGGCCTTGGTGCCCGAAGTCAGTCGTGATCGTGATGACTCCCGAGGCTCGCGCAGTGCTCATAATGCGACGTGACAAAATCCTGAGAGTCGCTGAACATGTCTGCATCCGCGCCGCGTGTCAACGGCAGTGTGCGCCGTCGCACACTCGGCGTGCATCCGATGCCAGCGCCAGGGCGTATGTAGACCATGTCCAACACCGACACCGCGAACAGCATGGATGACGAGCTTGCGCGGCTCGTGCATGCGTGCGCGGCGCGCGACCGCCAGGCGTTGAGGAAAATCTACGATCTCATGGCCGCTCGGATGCTCGCGAGCCTGATGCGCATCTTGAAGCGGCGCGCGCTCGCCGAGGAGGCGTTGCAGGATGTGTTCGTCAGCATCTGGCAGCGCGCGGCGCAATTTGAAGGCGCACGCGGGCCGGCGCGCATTTGGTTGATGGCAATCGCGCGCCATCGGGCGATCGATGTGCTGCGCAGTGAACGGGTGGATCTGTATCGCGAGGCCGACGTCGAGCAGATGCCCGAGCCCGCCATGGAAGGCATCAGTGATTGGTCGAGCGCCGGCCGCTCGGCCGCGGCGCTGGCGCGCTGTTTCCAGGAGCTCACCGGCGAGCAGCGCCGCGGCATTGAACTCGCCTTCGTCAATGGCTATTCGCACGCCGACATTGCGCGCGTGACCGGCGAACCGTTGGGCACCATCAAGAGCTGGATTAGGCGTGGACTCGCGTCGCTGCGGGCGTGTCTCGAAAGATGAAACACGATCAACCCCAACTGATTGACGCGCTCGCCGCCGAATACGTGCTCGGCACGCTGCGCGGCGCGGCGCGGCGGCGCTTCGAGCGCTGGCAGAGCGAGGAGTGGCACGTCGCAAGCCGCGTGCGCACCTGGGAAGCGCGCCTGATTCCCCTTGCTCTGGGCCTGCCGCCCATCGCGCCTTCGCAGGAGCTATGGCAGAGAATCGAAGCTCGAATCCGCGTGGCCGACGCCTCGCGCTTGGATACGCCGCCGCGTCGCGCGGCGCGCCCTGCCCTGCGCGCGCTCGCCGCAGCGCTCGTGCTGTGCGCCCTCTTCGCCGGCGGCTATGTGGCGTGGCGCATGACGGAGTCTTTGCGGCTGCAGACGGTGGCGACGATCAAGGGCGCGCAGGGACCGCTTGTATGGAGTATCCAGCTCGATTCGCGCGGCGAGCGCCTGCGGGCCGTGGCCCTCCCGGGGGCCGCCGCGCAGCCGGGACACTCCTTTGAACTTTGGGCGCTGCCACCGGGCAAAGGCGCTCCGGTGTCGCTCGGACTTCTCCCGGACGCGGGTCAGCTTGAGCGCGCACTCACTGTCGCGCAGCGCACTGCGCTGGCAAGTGCCACTCAGGTGGCGGTGAGTCTTGAACCCGCGGGCGGCTCACCTACGGGGGCGCCGACAGGGCCCGTGCTGTTCGTCGCGGCACTCAATCGGGCCTAGGCGAACGAGGAAAAACCGCGCGGACTTAAGGACGGTCCTCTGGAGCGAGGAGCGCCTGCGCTCCTCTGGAAGACTGCGGAAAGGAGTCTTTGCGGCTTGCGGCGTCAGTGCCGCGGATCGGGCGCGGTCTGCGGCGGGGAAGATACCGCATCGGGTGCTGCCATAGTCGTGGCGGATTGCTCAGCGGGCGGCGTGGCGGCGGCCGGTGGTGCGGGCATGGTAATGGTGGGCGGAACCGGCGCCGGTGCGACCGGGGCCGGGGCTGCGGCTGCCGGGGTATCCAAATCGGCCTGCAGGCCCACCAGGGTAGGCATGCCCACCGCGGCTTTCAGCGTATCGCGCGCAAGATCCCAATTGATGGCCGCTGTGGTCGAGCCGAGCGCCTGGTCGAGCTGTGGCGACAACGTATCGAGGTCCGGCTCCATCGGCTGCCCCTCGGCGTCGATCTGCGGATGCGCCTCAAGCAGAAGTTCACCGTCGACGTATGCGACCTTCACCGGCTCATTGACGAGCCACACCTTGGTGCCCACCGGGACTATCTTAAAAAGTGCCTCGATGTCCTCCGGATACATGCGGATGCAGCCGTGCGTGACAGCCATGCCAACGGCTTGCGGATTGTTGGTCCCGTGAATGAGGTAATCCCCCGGATGAATCGCCAGGCGCATGGCGTACTCCCCTAAGGGATTATCCGGCCCGGGAGGCACGACTTTGGGGAGCGGATCACCGTTCGCGGCATGCTCCTGTAGAACCGACGGCGGCGGATGCCAGGAAGGCGCCGTGATCTTACTGACGATCTGGGTCTGTCCGAGGGGTGTGCGCCAGTCCATTTTCCCGACGCTCACCGGATAGGTAATCACGACCGGTTTTTCATGCCGCTTGGGGCGCGGATAGTAGTACAGGCGATGTTCGGGCAGGTTGACCACGATTCCCTCTCGCGGGCCGACCGGCAGGATGCGCCTGCCGGGCACGAGCACATCGGCCCCCGCGCCCGGGATCCAAAGATCGAGATTCGGGTTGGCGCGGCGGATTTCCTCGTAGCCCACGCTGTTGCGCCGGGCAATATCGAGGAGCGTGTCTTCGTACGCCGCTTTGACGTACTGATCGGCGCCATACACCGGTGGTGCATCCGGCGTCAGTTCATACTGGGTCGCGATCACCGGAGCGCATAAAAGGAGCGTCAGTGCGCCCAGGCCGAGGCCACACTGATTCATGAATTTACAACCGCTTTTCGCACCATGGCACTGTATTGTATGCAAATTCGCCGCCGCGATCGCACTAACGGCCGCTTAGCTCGCGACTTTTACGCGCGCGCCACGCTGAGGGTCGCGCGCGAACTCATCGGCATGCACCTGGTGCACGATGACGGCAGGAGCCGGCGTGCGGGTCGCATCGTCGAGACCGAAGCCTATTGCGGTCCGCAGGACCTGGCCGCGCATTCTGCGCGCGGCCGCACGGCGCGGACCAGCGTCATGTTCGGCCCACCCGGATATGCCTATGTTTACCTGATTTACGGGATATGGAACTGCCTGAACGTCGTGACGCAAGCGGCGGGTAAGCCGCACGCCGTGTTGTTGCGGGCGCTCGCACCGGTGCAGAACATCGCCGAACCCACCTGGGGACCGGGACTTCTGTGTCGTGCCATGCACATCGATCTACGGCTTAACGCGGCGGATCTATGTGGCGAGACGCTCTGGATCGAGCGGCCGGGCGCCGGGGCGCCGACACCACGCATCGCCCGCGCAACCCGCATTGGGGTTGATTACGCCGGGGCCTGGGCCAAGCGAGCCTGGCGGTTTTTCGAGCGCGATTCACCGTACGTTTCGACGGTCAAGGCGAGCGCCCGAAGAGGTGCAGTTACTGCCTTCCCGCGCGGGGGGTCTCGGTCGGAATGTCCTGCTCCGCCGAGCGCCAAGAAACGCTAGATCCCTATCGCGCGAATACCCGGTCGCGAGCCCTGGACCCGATCCGCCTGACAACGCTCTCGCAGGAAAACAGCAACTGCAGTAGCTTAACTGCCCCCAGGGGGCAAAATATCTCAGCTGGCAGGAAGTTCCGCACCCCTAGCGCTTCTGGCTTCCACCCCGGGGCGCGCGTCGCGTCTTAGTTCGAGACATTGGCGTGCGCCGGCGCAGGCGCGGCGGGCGCGGCCGAGCTTGCGGTCGATGCCACGGGGGCGCGTACCGAGCCACAGCCGCCGCGCTGCAGGAGGTCCGCCAAGGCAGCACAGGCATTCACCGACACGAGCGGCACGTCGTGGGTGGTCAGATTCTGCGAGGTGCGCTCGAGCACCCGGTAGAGCTCGGGTGAGGAAAGATGAGGCCGCGAAGCGAGAAGCAGCGCAACGGTTGCGGTGACTTCCGCCGCGGCGATGGAGCTGCCCGACGCGAAATCCCAGTGGCCCTCCGGAACCAGCGTCAGCACCTCGTGAGCCGGAGCGAGGAGCTGCCTGCCCGCACCCGATGACTCCTCGGCGACGGCGACGGAAAGGACTCCCTCGACGTCCGTGGGGAAACCGGCCGGCGCACCCGCTGGCGGCGCGGCGCCCACGAATATCATGCCGCGTTGCATACCCTGCTGTAGCAGGCGCGCGAGCAGCGGATCGGCTGGACCTGCGAGTCTCAGATTGACGACGTCCGCCTGCATATCGATGGCGCTGCCGAGCGCCTGGGCGAGCGTGAAGCTGTTGCACGCGGCAGACGCGCCGCCGTGGGGCGCCTGCCAGCACGCCTTCAGCGCCAGGAGGCGCGCATCCGGAGCGATGCCGACGATCCCAATATGGTTGTCCGCGATGGCGGCAATCACGCCGGCAACCGCGGTGCCATGGCGATCGAGGCGGAAAGTAGACTCGTCGGCATCGACGAAATTGCGGTGTGCAATCACCTGCCCGGCAAGATCCGGGTGCTCGAAGTCGATGCCGGTATCGATGATCGCAATGCGCACGCCGGCGCCGCGCGACCATTGCTGCGCCTGCGCGACGGTGAGATCGCGCAGGACCGTCTGCAAACTCGCATACGGGTCGTTGTAAGGGCCTGCAGCGGAGTCCGTTTCGGTCGCAAATTGATTGAGCGGCTGCGCAGAGTCCACTCGCGGGTCTTTGGCGAGTCGGGCGATCATCTGCGCGGGAATCGTATCCTCGGGAACGCGAAACACGACGCAGTGCACGCGCAGTGCGGCGATGGGCCAGGCGGAGACCTCGTGCAACCCATAGTCGTGCTTGATGGCGCGCACCGTTGCACGCGTGGCGCTCGTGACGCCGTAAAGTCCGGCGCTGTCGTAACCGCGCAATGTCGCGCCGGCGCGCGTGGAGAGTGGCCGTGGATCGTTATGCACGGTCACGACCACAAACTTTGACGGCTCCGCGCGCATCTCCTGCGGCAGAGGCGGCGCGCGCAGTCGCGTGCTCGGCGCCGCGCAGGCCGCGAGGGCCGCGAGGGCGATGCAGAGCAGACTTACCAGAGCGCGCATCAGAGTCTCAACTTTAGGGCGCGCTCGTAACCGGCTCTGCGAAGCGAACATTGGCATCCGCACGCAGCGCCGCCAGGCGTTGGGCGACCGCAACCGCAGAGTCGCGCCCGGGAGCCAGCGTCAGCGTGAAGACTCCCGCCTCGGTCGGTCCGTCGCTGATGTACGCATCAATGGAATGCAGCAGACGCTCAAGCTCGCTCAGCGTGAGGTTCGATGAAAACACGACTCGCAACTGCGCGCCGCCCGCGGTCGAAGCCTGGGGCGCGGTGAGAGTGACGTAGGGTGCGGTTGCACCGGGCGTTTGCCGCACTGTCCAGCCGCCCCAGGCCGCCAATCCGAGCGCCACGAGAATGCTGGCGGCGACGAGCCAGCGCACGGCGGGGGTGTGGGCCAGGGGCAGCGCCGGCGTCGGTACCGTATCAAGGCGCGCCGCGAGCTTCTGAAATGCCGCTTCGGAGGCAAAGGCAATGCTGTCATCGGCCTGCATGGCCTCCAAGATGCAAAGCTGCTGCGCATATTCGCGCGCGCACTCGGCGCAGCTTTCAATATGCGCGCGCACGGGCGCGGCTTCTTCGCCACTTAAGCGGCCGTTGACGAGCCAGGGAATGAGTTCCCATACGACCCCGTGCGGGCCTCCCGGCACTGAGTCGGCATTCATTCGAGCGTCTGCGGCTGCATCCCGGCAAGCGCCGGCAGCAGCACCTTCAGTTTCTTGCGGGCATGAAACATGCGCGTCTTCACGGTATTGACCGGACAATTCATGATTTCGGCGATCTCCTCACAGGAATGACCCAGGTGATAGGCAAGCTCGAGCACCAGGCGCTGCTCGGACGGCAGCCTCTCGAGAGCGGCGCTGAGCCACTCGCGCCGCTCGGCAGCGCTCCAGGGCTCATGACTTCCTCCGCCCTCCTCGCCCACGTCATGTTGTGCACCTGCTGGCGCGACGCTTGCGCGCTTTAGGGCTTTGAGCCCGCGGCGATAGGCGATCCCCATGATCCAGGTCGACACATACGAGGCGCCGCGAAAATCACCGGCCCTCTGCCATACGACCCAAAATGTATCGTTGATGATCTCCTCAGCGAGGTCGTAGCGGGGTGTGACGCGTGTGAGGAACCGGGCAAGGCGTCGATGATAGATGAGGTAGAGTTCCTTCAGCGCCGCCCGGTCCTGTCGCGCGATGCGCTCGATGAGGCCGCGGTCGCGCAAATCGCTCGCGGCCGCGCTCGCGCCGCCCGCGCGTCCAAGGCGCGTTGCGCCGGTCGACTCAGGCTTCACGGAGGCGCACTCTGCGCGCGCGCCGGGCGAACGCAGAACAGGAGGCAGCGAAAGTGCGAGCATACCGGTGAGTTCTGCTCAGGCGCATATAGGTTCAAAACCGCCACACGACAGTGCCGACCCAGTGGTTGCCCGCGAGCATATTGCCGTATAGATAGCGCGCGCGCGACTCGATGCCAAAATACGCCAGGTCAAGCTGGAATGCACCGATTGCATAATCAATGCCGACGTTCCAATACGCGTAGCCGGAAATCCCGCTCAGCTCATCGTACCCCAGGGCTGCTTGCAGCGTGAACGCGGGCCCGAGACTTTGGTGTACCGCAGCGTCGTACGACAGGACTCGACAGCAAAGGCCCAGCGCGTGTTCCGAGTAGCGCGCCGTGTCGGGCGTCCATGCCGCGGTCAGAAAAAATCGATCCTGGTACGCCCAAGTGCCGGAGATCTCGTCGTAGTCGTAGTGCGCCCCGCCGCGGGTGTCCAGGTAGGCATAGTGAACATATTTGGCAGTGACGCTCGAGTCGGAGTCGATGAGAAAGGTCCGGCCGGCGTAGGCGTTCAATTCGTAGGTGCTGCCGGTTGCGTAGCGGCCGATGCTTGATCCCCAAAGCCCGATGAAATTCTCGGCCGTTGCCCCGCGCGATTCGCTTCGATAGTGGATATCGCCCTGAACCGCCGGATCGCCGTCCGACTGTGACAGGCCGTGATAGATGTAATCCGAGGTGACATCCAAAGAGCCACCCAGGGATCCATCCGCCCAGGCGGCGCTCGCCGCGCCGTACGTGCAGGCAACTGCGACACTGAGCAGTAATGGGCGCCGCGGCATGGTTGTCCCTGGAGCTCCGTCGGGCCTCGGCGCGTCTTATACCGGCCGCCTGTTTTTGACCGCTTCGAGACCCGCGCGGATATCGGGGAGCCGAAATCCCAAGAACTCGAGGGCCAGGGAGGCATCGAAGTTCGGGCCCGCGAGGCGCAGCCAATTATTGAGGGCGTGTTTGGTCCACTGCATCGCCGTCGCGCTGCCCGCCGCAAGCTTGCGTGCGGTTTCCAAGGCCTCGGTGTACACCGCGTCGTCATCGACGCAGCGCGCCACAAGTCCAATCTTTTCCGCCACTTCCCCGGTCACGGGCTCATTCAGCAACAGGTAGTAGCGGGCGCGCGCAAGACCACACAGAAGCGGCCAGATAAGCACGGCATGATCACCCGCGGCGACGCCGAGGCGCGTATGGCCGTCCATTAACCGTGCGCTGCGTCCGGCGATTGCGATGTCGGCGAGGAGCGCAACGGCAAGCCCGGCTCCCACGGCGCTGCCGCGGATGGCCGAGACCACGGGCTTCGAGCAATTCACGAGGTTGTAGACGAGGTCGCTCGCCTCCTTCCATACGCGCACCAGCGCTGCATCGTCGGCGATCATCTCTTCGATGAGCGCAAAATCTCCACCCGCGCAGAAGTGCGCACCGGCACCGCGCACCAGCACCGCACGCACTGCCGCATCGGAATCGATGCTGCGCCAGACTTGCGCAAGATCGCGGTGCAGCGCCGCGCCGGCGGCATTCAAGCGCGCCTCGTTGGCGATGATCACCTCGAGAATTCCCGGCAGCGGCGCATCGAACTGCAGTGCCGGATGAGCTGCACGGTAGGCAGCAAGGGATACGGAAGCGGCGCTCGACATGGTTCTTAGGCTACTTGGTCAGGAATGGCGCGTTCACTCACCATCGTGAGCACATCGTAGCTTGCCACCACGGCGCCGTCCTGATTGATGATTTCTGCATCCCAGCGCACCTCGCCGTAGCCTGAACCGGCGCGCAATGACTTCTCCTTGCAGCTGATACGCACTCGGATCCGGTCCCCCGGCTTAACCGGTTTGACGAAGCGCAGCGCATCGATCCCGTAGTTCGCAAGTACCGGCCCGAACTCGGGCTCGACGAAGAGGCCAGCCGCCGCAGCGATCAGAAAGTAGCCATGCGCGACGCGACCGCCAAACAGTGGGTTACGCCGTGCGGCAACTTCGTCCATGTGTGCGTAGAAATGATCTCCGGAGAGTGCCGCAAAACGTTCGATATCCGCGAGCGTGACCTCGCGCTCGAGCGAGTTGAAGCTGTCGCCGATGACGAGCGCGCCAAAGGGAATCCGGAACGGATGCACCTGCGGATCGCGCTGCCGTGAACCGCGCACCCAGCGCGACGTCACCGCCGTGAGAGTGTCGGGCGCGCCCTGCACCGCCGTGCGCTGCATGTAGTGCAGCACCCCGCGGATACCGCCGAGTTCCTCGCCGCCGCCGGCGCGGCCCGGGCCGCCATGCACCAGATGCGGCAGCGGCGAGCCGTGACCGGTGGAATCGGCGGCGCAGTCCGCGTTGACGGCGAGAACGCGGCCGTGAAAAGGCGCAAGGCCCGTAACCAGGCGTGCGGCGGTCGCATCATCGGCGCTGAAGACCGAGGCGACGAGGCTGCCGCCGCCGCGCCGTGCGAGCGCGATCGCCTCATCAATATTGGCATACGGCAAAACTGCGCACACCGGCCCGAACGCTTCGACCGTATGTACGGCGCTCGCGGCGCTCGCGTCGCGGCAGTGCAAGAGGGTCGGGGCGAGAAAGGCGCCGCGCTCCGCGTCGGCGCCCGCAGGCTGCAAGGGAAGCTCGCCCCCAAATACCGTCGCACTCTCGGCCGTAAGACGCGTCAGTTGCGCGCGCACCTCGCGGCGCTGTGCAAGCGAGGCGAGCGGCCCCATGTTCACGCCCGCGAGGCGCGGATCCCCAATGACGAGCTGCGCCAAGCGCTCGCGCACCGCCTCGAGCACGTCCGCGCACAGCGCCGCGGGCACGATGGCCTTGCGAATCGCGGTGCACTTCTGCCCAGCTTTCACGCTCATCTCGCGCACGACTTCGCGAACGAAGAGCGCAAATTCAGGCGCATCCGGGCGCACATCGTCGCCGAGAATGCAGGAGTTGAGCGAATCGGTCTCCGCGGTGAATCGTACGGAGCGCTCGGCGACGGCCGCATGCCTGCGCAAGTGCGCCGCGGTCGACGCGGAGCCTGTGAAGGAGACGACGTCCTGGGCCTGCAGGTGGTCGAACAGATCTCCGACGCTGCCGCAGACGAGCTGCACGGCGCCCGCCGGCAGCAGACCCGATTCAATGATGCGACGAAAAACGCGCTCGGCGAGATATGCGGTGCTCGTGGCGGGTTTGATAATGGCCGGCACTCCGGCAAGCAACGTGGGGGCGAGTTTCTCAAGCATGCCCCACACGGGAAAATTGAACGCGTTGATGTGCACGGCCGCACCCTCGAGGGGTACACAAATATGCTGCCCGAGAAACTTGCCGCTCTTCGACAGGGGCTCTAGCGCCCCATCAATATAGACGCGGCCGTTCGGCAACTCACGCACGCCTTTACCGGCATAGACGAAGAGCGTGCTGATGCCACCGTCGATGTCGAGCCAAGAATCATGCTTCGTCGCCCCCGTGCAGGAGGAGAGCGCATAGAGTTCTTCCTTGTGCGCTCCGAGGGCCTTCGCAAGACTCTTCAGGATCCCTGCCCGCTCATGAAAGCTGAGTGACCGCAGTGCCGCTCCGCCGACGCTGCGCGCATGCTCAAGCGCGGCGCCAAAATCGATGCGCGGTGCGCTCATCTGCGCCACTGCCGCGCCGTTGGTCGCATCGAGCAGCAGCTCCCCGGCAGTCCCGCCGCTCGTCCAGCGTTCCCGGATGAAGCTTTCCAACATGTGATTTCCCATTATCTTGCGGAGTGGCCCGCGCGCGCAGCATGCCACGCGGCAAAGGTGCTCTTTTGTGCGGCAAGTTCGGCAATGAGGGGCGCCGCGGACCAGTAGCGCGCACCGTGCTCCACGGCCAAGCGCCGTATGCCCTCGTGCACGACGCCAAGCCCGATGGCATCGGCGTATGCCATCGGACCGCCGCGCGCACGTGGAAAGCCGTAGCCGTTACACCAGATGACGTCAATATCGAGGGGCGAGTCGGCGATGCCGTCGGTGAGGATCGCCGCCCCCTCGTTGATGAGGGCGTAGATGCAGCGCTCGATGATCTGCGCAGCGCTCACCTCGCGCGGCGCAATGTTGAGGCGCTGCGCCTCGGCGCGGATGAGCACGTCAACTTCGGGATCCGTGTGCCGCACGCGCGACCCTGCCTCGTAGCGATACATGCCGCGACCGCTCTTCTGACCCAGGCGTCCGCTTTCGACGAGAAGATCCGCAACGCGAAAGTATCGCGGGTCATCGGGCAGATCCTTGCGCTCGCGGCGCACGCGGTAGCCCACATCAAGGCCCGCAAGATCGCCGACCGCGTTGGGCCCCATGGCCATGCCGAAGTCCTCGAGCACCGCGTCAATGCGCGCAGCGGCTACACCTTCGAGCAGCATCAGCTGATTTTCGCGGCCGTACGCATAGAGCATGCGATTGCCCACGAATCCGAATCCATTGCCGACCACGACGCCGATTTTGCCGATGCGCTGGGTGAGCGCGAGCGCCCGCGCCACACTGACCGGTGAGGACTTGGGGGCGCGCACGATCTCGACCAGCCGCATGATGTTGGCCGGACTGAAGAAGTGCATGCCGACCACATCCTGGGGACGCGCGGTGGCGCTGGCGATGGCGGCCACGTCGAGCGTCGAGGTGTTGGTGGCAAGCAGCGTATCCGCGCGGCATTTCGCGTCGAGCTCGCGGAACACGGCCTGCTTTAATTGCAGGTTTTCGAATACCGCCTCGATGACGACATCGGCCGTGGCGAGCGCCGCGATGTCGCTCGCCAGCGCGACCCGCGCCTGTGCGGCAGCGCTCGCTTCAGCCGTGATGCGACCCTTGTGCACGCTCGCGTCGAGCGCGTCGCGGATGCGGCGCAGGCCGCGGTCGAGCGCTGCGGTTTGCGAATCGACCAAGGTGACGTCGAGACCGCTTGCGATGCAGCTCATGGCGATGCCGGCGCCCATGGTTCCGGCGCCGATGACGCCGACGCGCTTCACATCCGCGGTGCGCTCGCTCATGCGCGCTAGCGTCCCGTGAAGCGCGGAGCGCGCTTTGCGAGAAAGGCAGCCACGCCCTCGGCATAGTCGGGGCCGTGCCCGAGTTCACGCTGATAGTCGCGTTCGACATCGAGCTGCTGCGCAAGGCTGCGCGCGCCTGAGCCGTACATTGCCTCTTTGGTCCTCGCCAGAGCTCGGGTCGGCGCCGCGGCGAGACGTTGTGCGAGTTCCTCAACTGCGGCCGGAAATTCCTCATCGGGGACGCAACGCCAGATGAGTCCCCAATCCGCGGCCTGTTCCGCGGCAAGTTTGTCGCCCAGGAAGGCGACGCCGATCGCCCGCGCCTGCCCGATAAGCCGTGGCAGGAACCAAGTGCCGCCGGAATCGGGCACCAGAGCGACCTTGGAAAAAGACTGGATGAAGCTTGCCGAGCGTGCGGCGATCACGAGATCGCAGGCGAGCGCAAGATTGGCGCCTGCGCCGGCCGCGACGCCGTTGACGGCTGCGATGACGGGCATCGGCAGGGCGCGCAGCGCGAGCACCAGAGGTTTGTAGTGCCGCTCGATCGACTCGCCGAGGTCGGTCGCAGCGCTTCCGGGAGTCACCACGCGATCCCCCAGATCCTGTCCTGCGCAAAATCCGCGTCCGGCACCCGTCAGGATGAGTACCCGGCAGCTGGAATCTTCTTTGACCTGCTGCAGAGCAAGTCGCACCTCCTCATGCATCTGGCTATTGAAACTGTTGAGGCGCTCCGGTCGGTTCAATGTCAGGCGTGCGATGCCGGCGTTGCACTCGAAGAGGATATTCCCGTAGCTCATCTCTTCAGGTCTCATCGTAGGTGATTTCGAGCTCGGCGGTCCTCGCATGCGCCTGACAGGCGAGAATGAATCCCTGCGCGAGCTCCCAGTCCTCGAGCGCGTAGTTTTGCGTCAGCTCAACTTCGCCGCGTACAAGCTTGGTGCGGCAGGTGGAGCACACACCGGCGCGGCAGGAAAAAGGCAGATCCAGGCCCGCGCGGGTCGCGGCCTCGAGGATGCTCTCCGTGGCGGTGTGCATGCTGAAGGCACGGCGCCGTCCGTCCATGATGACCTCAACCTGAGTCTCTCCCGTGGCAGGAAGCGGCGCGTCGGAATCTGCTAGCGCGCGCGGCGCGGCTGCGGCGCCGGCATCCGCCTGAATCTTCTCGGGCGCGACGCCCAACTCCAGAAGCTGAGCGCGTAGCGGTGCGACGGCGCTGCCGGTGCCGAGCAGGAAGTATTCATGCACGGCGAGCGGTTCAAAGAGCTCGGCCGAGAGGGCGCGCAGCTTGTCGGCGTCGAGCTTGCCGCTCAGGAGCTCGCCCTCCTCCGGTTCGCGCTCCATGATGAAGTGCAGCGCGAGGCGTCCGAGATTTTGGTCCTTCAGTGCCAGGAGTTCCTCGAGCGCGGCGTCGCTCACCTCGCCATAGTGACCGTAGAAAACGAGAAACGAGGCGAGCGGTTCATCGACAAGTCGGGCCGCGACGAGTGGCACGAGCGCACCAAGATCGCCGCCCGCGGCCAACGCGACATATGTCCTCGCCGTGCCGGAGGGCGGCGCAGCCGATGCACTGTCGTGCGGGCGGTTCATCGCGGGTCGTCTAGATGCACTTGAAATAGTCAAAGGGTTCAAGACACGCCGTGCACAGGTAGTGCGCCTTGCACGGTGTCGAGCCAAATTCGCTGACGAGTCGCGTCGCAGTACTCTGGCAGCGCGGACAGCCGACCTGCGCTGCCCCAAAGAGCCGCTTGGGATTCGAGACACTCCCGACCGGCGGGGCGATGCCGTAGGCCGTGAGCTTGCGGCGCGCGGCGGGCGTGATCCAATCGCTCGTCCAGGGCGGAGCGAGCTGCGTCTCAATGACGACATGAGCGAAGCCTGCGCGTGCAAGCTTCGTTTCCACCAGGCGGCGAATGACTTCCGTCGCCGGGCAGCCAGAATAGGTGGGAGTCAGTCCCACGCGCGCGGCCTCGCGCGATGCGCCGCGCACGTAGCGCACTATCCCTAAATCGATGAGGCTCAGGATCGGAATTTCCGGGTCGCTGATCTCGCCAAGGAGCCGCCAGATCTCGGCCTGCCAGTCAATCGGCGGAAGCTCGACTTCAGCGGCAAGGCTCATCGGCGCCTACCACTCGGCTCCGGGATAGGCGCGCTGCAAGAACTGCATCTCAGCCAGCATATAGCCCAAATGCTCGGTGTGAACGCCGCGCTTGCCATGCCATGGGAACGGTGCGTCGGCCGGTCGGGTCAACGTGGCTTCGGCCAATACGGCGTCGATACGCGCCGACCAGCCCGCCCTGAGGGCTGCCGCGTCCGGTGCAATGCCGGCGGCAATCATGGCCGCATCAACGCCGTCATCGGCGAAGAGCTCGGTCGTGAACGGCCACAGCTGCGTCAGTGCTTCCTGCACCCGCGCGCGACTTTCCGCCGTGCCGTCGCCCAGGCGCACGACCCAGCTTGCACTGTAGCGCACATGATATTGAGTCTCCTTCAGAGCCTTCGCGGCAATTTCGGCAAGCCGCGGATCCGCGCAGGTTTGCAGGGCCGTATAGAGCTCGAGCTGAAATGCCGACACCAAAAGTTGCCGCACCAGGGTGTGGCCAAAGTCGCCATTGGGCTGTTCGACCAGCGTCAGGTTCAAAAACTGCGCCGCGTCGCGCAAAAAGGCGAGCTCATCCTCGGAGCGGCCGCGCCCCTCGAGCTCAGCGGCATAGCTCAGGAGGAGCCGCGCCTGGCCGATGAGGTCAAGCGCAATATTGGCAAGCCCGAGATCCTCTTCCAGCGCCGGGGCATGTCCGACCCACTCCGACAGGCGCTGTCCGAGGATGAGACTCGTGTCGGCGAGCCTCATGACGTAACGCAGCCGCGGATCCTCGCTCAACGCCGGGGCGACGCTCGCGCTCACAGGTTCTTCACTTCTTCGGGAATCGCGTAGAAGGTGGGATGGCGATACACCTTGTCGCGCGCCGGCTCAAAGAAGGCATCGGCGTCGAGCGGGTCGGAAGCTGCGATGTCGCTCGAGCGCGCCACCCAGATGCTCACGCCCTCGAGGCGGCGTGTGTAGACATCGCGCGCATGTTCAAGCGCCATGCGCGCATCGACCGCGTGCAAG
>Ga0182024_10014591_pt1 | contig 15175 bp, 11 predicted proteins | sample P32metaG_FD_120480 | JGI IMG/M metagenome (GOLD analysis project Ga0182024, IMG submission 120480) | Permafrost microbial communities from Stordalen Mire, Sweden - P3-2 metaG (Illumina Assembly) | ecosystem: Environmental > Terrestrial > Soil > Wetlands > Permafrost | place: Sweden: Stordalen... | reverse complement strand
TTTTGGCCATATCAGCCGAGAGGAACCTCTATAGTCAAACGCGCGCCGTGACCGGGAGTGGATTCCACTGTCAACACACCACCAACGCTGCGGGTTCTCTCCTTGATTGAAATCGGGCCCAACCGGAGGCGGTCCAACTCATCGCCGGTAAAGCGCCCGGCGAAACTGAACCCCTCCCCATTATCGTCCACCACAAGGACTACTTCCCCTTCATTCTGCCATAGTTTTACCACGACGTGGGAAGCATGCGCATGTTTTTTCACATTATGTAACGATTCTCTATAGATCTGGAAAATGTCCCGGCAGATGCGGTCCGGGATCTGTAGCTCTGCCGCATCGATGAGCAAATCGAGGGCTAGACCGGACTCATTTCGGAACCGCTCGGCAAAGCCCCGCATTAAGTCCACCAAATCGGCGCTCTGGACCTTGAGGGGGCGCATGTCGGTGACCATCCTGCGGAGTTCATCCGTCTCATTTCGAACCGTTTGTTGCAGAGAGGAGAGCGCACCGACCGCCTGATCCGGGTCCGTAGGCACCTTGCGCCGCAAAACGTCAAGCTGGATATCCACGCTGAGCAGGGTTTGCAAGATACCATCGTGAATCTCCCGCGAGATGCGGCTGCGCTCCCCCTCTACGGCGTGGGCCCGGATGTGGCGTAGCAGGAACAGGTTCTGCAATGGCTGCCCAAGATGGCGGACGATCCGTTCCAGCCAGTGCAGATCCTGGGGGAGGAACCGCCGGCGCGCGTTGCCGAGCATGAGGCGGCCAGCTGGCTGGCCCCCGAGGTCAAGCGTGACCCCTATTACAGAGCGCCAGCCCAGTTCCTGCCGCATGGGACCCGGCAACCGGGGCAGGTCCTTCAGTCGGCGACCGTCCTGTCGATTCCAGCCGAAACCCTCGCCTGCTCCCTCCAGCTGATTCCAGCACACGCTGGCGTCAGGCTGGTCGAGCAGGAAGCCGTCGCTCCGGTTCACGGGGAGGTTCTCCGGAGTAAGGCGCGTATCGTCGCCGGCGCGGAATCTCCAAACGAAGATGCGCTCAATGTCGGTATCGCGAAACGCCAGGATCGCCGCTTCGCAGGCGAAGGCGCTCGTGAGTTCGCCGAGGACGAGCCGCAGCGATTCCGCCATGCCGCGGTCCACCTCCAACTGTCCGGTGAGTTGCGCGAGAAACTCCTGTTCGGTGGCGTGGCGCCTCTGTCGGCTGCCGAGGAAGGAGATGCCAGCGCCTGCGGCAAAGGTCCCGGTGGAAAGCGCAATCCAGGACACCATCTGGTTCCAGGCCAGCGGGCCGTTGATGGCCGTTCGAATCAGAAGAGCCAGGGTTACGACCCCAGCGAGCACGACGGAGCGGCGAGTTCCCCAACGAATCCCCGCAGCCAGGGCGACGTACAGGTAGACGAACCAGAACGCGACGACGGATCGAGTGAGAACCAAAAACACGGCCAGCACGGCCAAATCGAAAGGCAGAGGAAGTGGCAACTCTCCTATCCACTGTAGATTTTGCGCCAGGGCCAGAACCAGTGACACGATCAAATAAACGGTGACGAAGAGGACGGCGTGCGGGCCGCGCTCGGAAGGAGGGCGGTCCAATAAATCGACCAGAGCCAGCACCATGAAAATGGGGCGGGCATAGGCAATTTGCCGCTCCAGGTGACGCCGCTCGGCTGCGTGGGGTTGCATAGAGTGGGCGAGGCAATAATTCGAACGAGAATAAGTCTAACAAGAATGGTACGCCGCGCAAGCCGGGCTTTCCTGCCCAGCAACTCCGCAGATTTCCGGCGCCGGAGATATCCAACGGGCGAACAATATTTTTTTCAAATCCGGAGGTTTCGAGCGATAATGAGGCACCTTCGGGAACCGTTTTGGAGTGAGCCGAGTGGAGCACCGCTACACGCGCAATGAAGTCGAACGCATGATGGGCGTCACGCGCCGCGAATTGGATTACTGGACGCGCCTGCGCCTGGTACTGCCGCGGTCGCGGTGGGGCGAGCGATTTTTCAATTTTTCGGATCTTGTCGCGCTGGAAACGATCAAGCGTCTGGCTGCGCGAAAAGTTCCCGCGAGACGCATTCGCCGCGCCGTGACCGTTCTGCAAACTGAATTGGGTTCAGCGCAAACTCCGCTTTCCATGTTGCGCATTTCAACGAATGGGAAACAGGTGGTCGTGTATCCGCCGGTGGAAACAGCGCGCCCGTTTGAGCCGCTCACGGGACAATTTGTGCTGAACTTCGAGACGTCGGAACTGGCCAAGAAAATACATGCGATGGCGTCGCGGTCGGCGGAGGAATGGTTTGAATTCGGCATGATGTGCGATTCCAATACCGAATCGATCGAGCAGGCCGCTCAGGCTTATCGAAAAGCGGTGGAAGCCGCGCCGGAATGGGTGGAAGCGCGCATCAACCTGGGAACCGCGATGTATCAGCTGGGACGGATGGAGGAGGCGCGAGAGCATTTTTCAATTGCCGTGGAGTTTGAACCGGAGAACTCGCTGGCGGAATTCAATCTGGGCTGCGTGCTCGAGCAACTTGGGAATACGCCGGAAGCGATTTTGCATCTTTCTCGCGCCGTAGAACTGGCGCCTTCGCTTGCGGACGCTCATCTGAATCTCGCTCTGGCTTATGAGAAAAGCGGACAGGTCCACCATGCGCTTCGGCATTTGTCCCTGTATGTGCGGTACGAACCCAACGGGCCGTGGGCTGAATTTGCACGGGCGCGGATTGACAAGTACCGGCCCCCCAGCCCGCCGCCTCCCTCCGGGAAGTTGACGCCATTCCGGAGAATTCATTAGCCAAGCTTGGCCCTGAATAGACCGATGTGATGGAGATCAGATAGAGGGTGTGATCCCCGTCACAGCCAGAGGTAAGAGGTAAGTTGATCATGGAAGTAACAAGGATTTATTCCGTCAAGTTGACATTGATCCGAAGGGTTCTTAAACTGAAGAAAATTCGAGAAATCAAATCTGAAAGGACAAAAAAATGATCATTGGGGACCACTTACGGGCGATCCGCGAAGAAAAGAAACTCTCACAGGGAGAGATTGAAAAGCGTACGGGATTGCTCCGGTGTTATATCTCCCGTGTGGAAAACGGGCACACGGTCCCGGCGGTGGAAACACTCGAGAAATTCGCCCGCGCCCTTGAAGTACCTCTTTACCAGCTGTTCTACGACAGCGATAAACCGCCCGCCCTGCCCAACATTCTGAAGCGCAAGAGCGCAGGGGAAATCGCGTGGGGCAGTTCGGGCAAGGACGCGCGAATGCTCGAGAGGTTTCGCCAGCTCCTGAGCCGCACCAAGGAAGGCGACCGGAAATTGCTGCTATTCATGGCTCAGAAAATGGCGCGGGGAAAAACCGCGGCCTCGGGGTCGGGGAACTAGCTTTTCGGAATCAAAATCAGTTTCACGCCGAATGCGCGCGTGACGCCGGATCCTCGCGGTCAATGAGAGGTACGATCGCACATATAACCAGCGAGAATCCGGCGAGCACCGCGAAGCTCGTCTTGAATGACCCGGTTAAATCCTTCAAGTGCCCGACGAGCGGGGCGCCGCCTAGAATCATGATGATCCCCAGCATGTTCACAAGCCCCATGGCCGCCGCAGCGCGGCCTGGAAACAGCGCGCCCGCGCGGGAAAACATGGCGGCGTAGGGCAGCCCGATGCCGATGCCGATCAGCACGACTCCCGCGAGTGAGCTGGCGATCGAAATCGCGGAAGGCACGAACATGAAGCAGCCCAGCGCGATCATCAAAAGACTTCCGACAAACAGCGGACGAATTCCCATGTGCCTTCGCAGGAATCCTCCGAGTGGCCGCGAAACAATTCCAAGCAGAAGAACCAGCGATCCGATCAACCCCGCTCGCGTTGCGGGAACCTTCATCACCGTCGTCAAGACAATGCTCACCCACGAGCCAACCACCACGGAAATTCCGAACGTGGCCATTTGCATAAGTCCCAGTAACCAGAGTTGAGGGGCGAGCAGCATTTCGTGGAAATGCCCGGAAGGCCTTGCTCCGAATTCCACGGTTGGCGCCGCGGCCATCCAGATGACCGCCGCCGTCAACGCCATCGCGGCAGAAACAAGAAATGTGGTGCGCCATCCGGCAAGGCGGTTGAGCTGCGGAACGGCAAGAATCACGAATCCCGCGCCCATTTGGATGGAACCCCCAAAAAATCCCTGGGCCACATGCAGGCGCGGGCCAGCCGTCGCTTCGTGAACGTAGCGCGCGCCGCCGACGAAGCAAACGCCCGTTCCCATGCCAGTGAAAATCTTGCAAAAAAGCAGCTGCCAATATGCTCCGGCGAGCGCCAGGCCGAAGTTACCTAGGGCCACCCAGATGAGTGCGAATAGCAGAACGCGCCGGGAGCCGAGGCGGTCGACGAGATAGCCGCCCGGGATCTGAAGTCCGGCATGCGTGGCGAAGATGCCGGTCGTCAATAATCCAGCCAGGGCGTTGTTGAAACCAAATTCGCGCATCAAGGCGGGCGCGAGAGGCGCGTGATTGGTGTAGTTGGCGGAATAGGCGAACGCGACGATGCATCCGCAAAGGACGGCCACGGTTTGCGCTTTGTTGGATAAGGAGGAAGCGTGCGCGACGGGCGGCGCTGGAGGATTTTGCAGAGCGCTCATCGGCGGCCTTGCCGCGCCGGGGATTTGCGGAGTGGCGCGGCCGTATTTTCCAGAATCATCATTTGCTTTTGAGTTTCCAATTTTGCCGTGCTGAAATTGCGCTTGATACTACACTGGGGGAAGCGGTCCGCGCCACTGTGTTTCGCCAAAGGCTGGTGACAGATTTTTGTAGCGCGGGCTTCAGCCTGTGGGTTCTTGACCTTGCAAGGACCAAAACCCACAGGCTGAAGCCTGCGCTACTTAGAGAGACATTTCGCTGGGGCGCAACGCTAACGCTAAAATCGCGCCGAGGAAACACATCAGGGACATCTCAATCTCGCTGGCCACCAGCCATCCTCCTGCGTGTCCGACGAGCCAGCCAAGCAGGTAGCCGCCGAAAGCCGCTCCAGCGTAAAGACTCGTGACGAACATCCCGGAACCGCGGCTGGAGAGGCTCCGGCGCAAGGCCTTGACGTGGTACCCGGCGAGGTTAACGTAAAGAATCGCACTGCCCGTCACACCGTAAATGAACGTGAGGAGTTCGCGGACAGGCATCGACGGGGAGGGTTGGAAAAACAGAAATCCAAGAACGGCACTTGAGAGCAGAGACCCGCAGAGAACCAGCTTGGGCGAATAGCGGTCGCCGATCCAGCCGCAGGGGATCGAAAGCAGCGCTCCGATTCCGAAGAAGCCGATCACTTTTCCGGCATTGATCGGGGAATAGTGAAGAGTTTCCCGAAGAAACGTGGGATAGAGCCCGAGAAATCCGTACATGCTGAGCCCGTGGACGACGCTCAGGATCGTGAGGATCACGGTGTTGCGATTGGCAAGGCTGGCGGCGCCGCCGCTGTCGGCTTTGACTTCCGCGGCGCGGCGCGTGTCACTAAACCACGGGCGCACCGTGGCAACGATCAGAACCACCATCACGAAACCAGCCGCCCCGAACGAGAGCATGGGCGCGTGCCAGGAGTTGTAAGACTGACGAAGCCTTCCGGCCAGATACGGACCGAGAAATCCGCCGATGCCGTAACAGAAATTGACAGATCCGATGGCGGCGGAACGGTACCCCGAGAAATAACTTGCGGCCAGCGCGAACATGGACGTGGCCAGCATCGACATGCCGATCCCTTGCGCCGCAAGACATACGAGCATGGTCCAGAACCCGGGGACCTGAGTGGTGAGCGCCGTGGCCGCGGAAAAAATAACGATGCCCGTCAGCAGGACCATCTTTCTCGAGTAACGGGCGAGCAGGTAGCCGGTCGGAAGGCCGCCGATTCCGAGGCCCAAAGTAAAAATCGTCGACAGCAGCCCGGTATTTGCGAGGGAAAAACCAAAGGCTTTCCGGATGTCCGGGGCGAGGACTGGAAACAAGTAGCGGTCCGCGGCCATAAGCATATAGGACGCCAGCAGGACGCAGTACATCGCGATGGCGATGCCGCGCGCGTCCGTGGCCGGGATTACCGCTGAGTTTGTCTGAGGTGCGACTGCTTTGTCTGAAGCCGTCTGACCCTCCCGTTCGCTAGGAGGTCCGACCTTCAGGTCGGACAAATGTCGCCGCAATAGAAGGCCTTCAGGCCCTGAAGCTTCAGGGGCTAAAGCCCCCGATCATGCGGCGCGAAATGTCGGGGCCAAAACCCCGACCTCCTAACCTTCAAAATGTGGCGGCAATTTTCGATAGGACAGTATCAGAGTTCGCCCTTAGCTGCCACAGGGCGAATCATAAAATTCGCGGCGCGACGGGCGGCACGTCCTTGTCCGCAGAGACGGGCTCGGATGAGGATTGTCGGACCATCTATCATTTCCAAATTCTCGGTTGCGATTGAATCGAAACTCCGGCCCGTGTCTTCCTCCTGAAATGCCGGGTGCCGCACCCTTGCGACTTTTGCAAGGGTGCGGGTTTTCGGATCGCTTATCGATACTTCCACGCAGGGGTTGAATTTAAACCCGCACCCTTTGAAAGGCGCAAAGGGTGCGGCACCCGTGGGGTCTCTTCGTGCCCTTTCAGCGGGAATTTTCTAGAATGATTTTCATACGCTGGTCCTCGTCGGATTCGAGCATACCGATGGCTTTCTCCAAGTCCAATAGGGGGACGACATGCGTCACTAGCGGCTTGAGTTTCAGCGCGCCCCGCGCTACGAGATCAATTGAAGGCGGATAATCCTCGCCTTTCGCGGCGCGAGTGTTCACCACATTGAGTTCCTTGTAGTACAGCTGATAGAACGGCAGCGCAGCTTGCGTGGCTGACATAATTCCGAAGAGAAGCAAAGTGCCGCCCAGCCGCACCATGTTGATAGCCTCGGCGAGCGCTGCGGGAACGCCGGTACATTCAATGACGATGTCGGCGCCGTGCCCGCCGGTTGCTTCCTTCACGCGGCGAACGGCATCCGGACCGCTGGATACTGTCACGTCGGCTCCGAGCTGCTCCGCGAGATTTCGCTTGTACGCGCTCCTCGTGATCCCAATCACAGGATAAGCGCCCCAGGCCTTGGCCACTTGCACGTGAACCTGCCCTGTGACACCGAGGCCGATCACGGCGACGGACTGGCCGGGAAAAACCTTGATGCGTTGTTGGCCGTGCACGCAGGTGGTCACGGGCTGGATGAGGGGTGCGACTTCGCTTTCAATCGAATCCGGCAAGAGGTAGACGTGGCTGCGGGGAGCGACGAGGTAATCCGCGAAGCCGCCGTCCGAATCGCGGCCGACGAGCGAGCCGTTGGGGCACAGATTGGTTTGGCCGGCGCGGCAATTGAGGCACATGCCGCAGTAGATGGCCGGATCAACGATGACGCGATCGCCGCGTTTGAGAGTGGCGTCTTCCCCGTCGACCACTTCGCCGATCATTTCGTGGCCCATGATCAGCGGGTGGCGGACGGGGATTGCCCCTTCGAAGATATGCAGATCTGTGCCGCAGACGCCGCTATGGGTCACTCGGACCAAGACCTGGTTGGGTCCGAGTGCGGGCCGCTCAACTTCCGCGGGGCCCAAATCGCGGGGCCCTCGCAGGACCATGGCTTTCATCAGAGCTGCTTTCGTCAATCCGCGGCTCTACCGGAACCAACGGTCTTCCCGGGGAGAGTGGCGCTAACGACGCTGCGAAATTCCTCGTCCGTCAGCAAACGCTTGCGTTGGAGCGAGAATTCTTTTATGGCGGCGACAACCTTCATCGCTTCTTCCTCGTTGAACTGAACGCCGAGCTTCCTCATGCCCCATTTCACGGAGTCGATGCCGCTGCCCTTGCCGAATACGACGCTGACCGGAGCTTGCCCGACCACGTCCCAGCGGAACGGGAATAGTTCGGTGGCATTTTCGACGCCGCAGTTTTCAAACCAACTGGCAATGATGCCGGACTCGATCTTGAAGAGCGAGTCGCCGACGACCTGGCGGTTCGACGGAACAGCATGGCCGGAGAGTTGCGCGACGAGTTTCGAGAGGCCGTAGAACTTGTCGTACTTGAGGCCGGTGTCGATGCCGTAGAGAGTCAAGAGCGCCATGGCGGTGTCTTCCATCGGGACGTTGCCGGCGCGTTCGCCGAGTCCGAGGACGGTTGAGTGAACGACTTCCACACCTTCCGCCAGGGCGATGATCGTGTTGGCCACACCCATGCCGAAATCCATGTGGAAGTGTGCTTCGAGTCGCTTGTTGATGCGGGCCTTTACGGAGCGCACGAGGTACTGGATGGAATGCGGAGAGAGCACGCCGAACGTATCGACCAGGGCCAGGGCGTCCATGTGGCCTTCGTTGGCCACGCGCAGGATCAGATCGAGCACCCAGTTCATTTCGGCGCGCGAGAAATCGATGGGGAAGAAAACGACTTCGAGTCCCTGCTCGTGCGCGTATTTTGTCGATTCGATCGAGAGGTCGATGGCTTTTTCGAGCGACCACTTGTAGGCGTACTTGATGATATGTTCGCTCGACGGCACTTCCATGACTACGCCTTTGACGCCGCAGTCCACGGCGCGCTTGACGTCGTCCACCATGCAACGCGAGAAAGCGAAAATTTTTGGACCGAGATTTCGCTTCACGATTTCCTTGATGGCCGCGGCGTCGCTCGGCGAAACGACGGGCATGCCCGCCTCGATGCGGTGGACGCCGGCTTCAGCGAGTCCCTCGGCGATGCGGATCTTGTCGTCTTTGGTGAAGATGACGCCGGTCTGCTGCTCGCCATCGCGCAGCGTCACGTCGTGAAACTCGATCTTCTTCGCGAACTTAAAGCCGCTATTCACGGCTGGATTGAAATTCCAGGGGCTTACGAACCACTTGTCTGTTTTCCAGGGCGTATCGGACATGATGACTTCCTCCTTAAGATATTTCTTACTTGCCGCGCGGGGCCGCCAGCGCTTCGGGATTGACCGGATTGCGAGGCGGCTGGCCGGAGAGGACGCGCACGACCTCTTCCGCGGCTTTGGTCTGCAAATCTTCTAGCGACTCGACCGAATAGAAACTCGTGTGCGGAGTCAAAATCACATTGTCTCGGCCGAATAGGGGCGAATTCACCGGCGGCTCCTGCTCCATCACATCGAGCGCGGCGCCGGCGATTTGCCTGGCGTCAAGCGCTGCCGCGAGGGCCGCTTCATCCACCACGGGACCGCGCGAGGTGTTTACGATGACGGCGCCGGGTTTCATCTGGGCAAATACCGCCGTGCTGAACAGGTGATGCGTTTCGGGCAAGAGCGGCGAGTGAATGGAAATGTAGTCCGAGACTTTCAGCAACTCCGCGAATTCCAAACGCCCGACTCCCGCTTGCTCCATCACATTCAGAGGCACGAACGGATCATACGCCATCACGCGCATGCCGAATGCTTTGGCCTTTGGCGCAACAAGCTGAGGAATTCTTCCGAATCCGACAAGGCCGAGAACCGTGCCGCGCAGGCGATGGATCGGCGTGACGGCAGGCATCTCCCAGCGCCCCGCGTGCGCCCGCGCACTGGAAAAAGGAATTTTGCGCACAAGGGAAAGAAGAAGAGCCATGGCGTGATCGGAGACTTCGTCGATGCAATAGTCCGGCACTTTGGTTACGACTATCCCGGCGCGCGTGGCAGCTTCGAGGTCCACATTGTCCACGCCGATTCCAAAACGCGAAATGATCTTGCACTTCTTCATTTCGCGAATCATGTTCGCATTTATTTTCGCGTACGTGACGAGCAGCGCATCGGCTTCCCTCGCCACCGCCAGGATGCCCTCCGGCGTGGGCTGCGACGCGAGGCACAACTCGGCCCCGGCCCGCGAAACGACGGCGCGGGCCAGGTCCAGGTTTGGAAACACAGAGTCTGCGACAGCAACCAAGAGAGAAGGCATTAGCGCTTCATGGCCTCTTCCATGTGCTCCATCAACGTGAAGACCACCGGCCCCTTGCCGCTTACCAGCACGTTTTCCTCGAGGCGGCAAGTCTGCTCCAAGCCCGGATGCCCCGCGAAGGTTTCGATGGCGAAGTACATGTTCTCCTTGATCTCGGCGGGATATTTCAGCGAGTACGCCCGCGACATCCACATGCCTTCGTACAACGTGATGCCGATGCTGTGCGCGAACTGTTGCAGCGTCACGGTGCCGTACGTGTCGTCATCGTATTCAGGAAATGCTTTTGCAACGTCGGCTGTGGTGTTTCCGGGCTTCAGTTGTTCGAGTCCGGCATACATCGAGTCGTACACTTCGCGGTAGAGGTCGATTTCTTTCTGGGTCATCTTCATGCCCTGCGCGCCGCCGCACTTGAAGCAGCGCACGAAGTCGATGAAGTATCCCGAGGGTCCGACGGCGTTGATGTCCACGATCACGAGGTCGCCCTGGCGAATCAGTTTGTCCGTGGCCCAGCGGCGGTACGGGCTGGTGTTGCCACCCGACGCGACGATGATGTCATAAATGATTTCGCAGCCGCGCTCGAGCATGAACTGGTGCACATTGGCTTCGATTTCGCGTTCGCGCACTCCGGGCTTCAGCCATTCGTATTTGATCTTCCACATTGCGGCATCGCCGATGCTGGAGGCCTGCTTGAGCAGCTCGATTTCATCCTGCGTTTTGATGACGCGCGCCTGAGAAACGGCCGGCCAGCCGTTCACAATCTTGAGGCCGGTTTTCTGGAAGGCTTCGAGCGCGGGCATGTCAAAGTTGTCGATCCCGATGCGCTCTTTGGTCACGCCAGCCTCTTTCAGCACGTCCATGACGCTTTCGGCCATGCGGCCGGCCATGTACGGCACGGCGCCCTCGGCCCATTGCCAGGTGATGGCCGGGCGAATGCGTCCTTCCATCCACGGCAGGTCGATTTCCGCGCAATGCAGGTCCGAACCAGCCGTCTCGAACAGAATGGGCTCGCCGGTGTGCGTGACCACACAATAGCGAATATTGATGTTGTATTTCCAATTGCCTTGGTACGACGCCGTGGCGTAGCGAATGTTGGCGCCGGCAAAGAGGACCAGCGCACCCAGGTCGTTCACCTTCATCGAGGCTCGCAGTTTCGCCAGGCGCTCCTTGCGCAAGCGTTCAAAATCCACGCGCATTTGCCAATCCGCGCCGGTTTGGCTGTACATGCGGCGTGGATCCCAGTGATGCGGCTGGCCGATAAATCGAGTGTCCATAATTGTGGAAGAAACATCCTTTCGTCTGTTTTTGATTTAGGGCAGTTTAATAATATAAAGCATTGCGGGCGGTTTTGCGCAGAGAATCTTGCTCGAAGAGTAGGGGCGGACTTTTTACCCTGAACGAAGCGAAGGGCCGACTGTCGGTTTTGTTGTGAGCGACATCACAAATCAAAATCCGCAAGCTAAAACATGCGCCACTGGTTAATCCTTCCACGCCACGCGCATTTGCTTGCCTACGAGGCGCGCGGGGTCGGCTCCCGGCTTGGGGCGAAACATTTGCGGGCGGCCGTTGAACACTTCGGCGGTGAATAGGTTGCCCTGCTGGTCGGTGGAAAATTCATGCACGCCCCACAGCATGCCTGGGTGCGGGCCAAATGTGCCCCACGAGTAGAGCATTTTCCCGTCGAGGTCGTACTTTAACATCTTGAACGTACCGTGGCCGTCGGACATCCACAGGCTGCGATCTTCCGTGAGGAGCAAGTGGTAGATCGACGCGTATTCGCCCAGGGGCCAGATGTCCAGGAACTTGCCGTTCTCGTCGAAGATCTGAATGCGGTGATTTTCACGGTCCGAGACGAATACGCGATGCGAGACCGCATCGGCTTGAATTCCATGCACGTTGTAGAAATAGTTCGGCGGAGGCGGATCAGGCAGGCCCGGCACAAATTGGCGCGTGCGCCAATCCCAACTCGGCTTTCCCCACGACGTCAGGTATTTTCCATTCTTGTCAAATTTGACGACTCGGGTGTTTTCGTAGCCGTCGGAAACAAAGAATGTGCCGTCGGGCAGCCAGGCGATGTCCGTCTGGCGATTGAAATGTTTGTCATCGTCGCCGCACACGCCGGGCTCGCCGATAGTCTGCAGCAATTGTTTGCCGTCGTTTGAGAAAATAAATATCGCGCATTTCCCGTCATCGTCCACCCAGACGCGCTTTTCCGGATCGTACGGACTGATCAGGATTTTGTGGACACGCTTGAATTTGCTGTCCCAGCGCGACCAGTCGTCCACCAGATTGCCCTGGCTATCCACAATAAAAATCAGGTGCTGCCAGCGATAGTCCCTGCCCTCCTGCGCGCGGAACTTGACGTGCGGCTCGCCCGGGCTGGACATGGGGCCGACTGAAGCGTTTCGGGGCGGAACGCCGGGCATGGGAATCGTGAGCCAGATGCTGCGGCCCTCTTCGCCGATCCCCGGCACTTCCACGTTCTGGGCTTCGTCATAAATGCTCAGGAAATCCCCGGGCTTAATGATGGGCAGCTCGCCGCGCATGGAGATGAAAATTCGATTTGGATTTTGCGCGTAAATCGCCTGCGTCGCTCCCCAGGTCCAGCCTTTTTCCGAGGGCCACAGAGTCGCCAGCGGCTTCGGCCAATTCTTCACGACATCGTAGGGGCCGCTCACTTGCTCATCGCTCTGCGAATGATTCTGCGTAGTCGCACCCTGCGCGTGAGCGCGCGTGGGAGCGTGGACAAGAAAGACTATGACGAGCAGCAAACCACCGAAAGACGTCATGACCGTGATTGCGCGCTTCAACATTCCAAATCCTCCGATAACTCCAAAATGGCCTACGAGTCGAGAGATTTCACGACCCTATTGTCCAATCTAGATGCGGCCCCTTCAGCAGCAGACCGCAATTCGCTATAGCAGCCAGCAAATGAATGTATCTGACACCAGATTGATCCAATTTGGCAAGCTGGGCAAATTGGTCGCTGGTGGGCCACATTCCTGTAAAACTTCACGGGCCTTGGCGCGAGTTGTGTCCTGATGTGGGGTCCGAGGATTACTTCTGGATGGCCGACCAACCAGAAGTTATCCGCCCAAACCAGGCAAAATGCTTAATTTTTATTGAAGATTTGCAGAGTTAAGCGCGATTGCAGTTATTTGCCGACTGGAACCTTGCGGCGCACTTCGTCGGAGAAGTTTCTCCCGCGCCAATCTGCGAGAGGACTTCGTACGTGCCGAGTTTGGCGCCTGCGGTAAGCATCACTTGATTGCGACGGGTATACCAGAGCCAGCTTTGCCATCATCCCTCCTGGTATTGCGCAACCTTACGTTTGCTCCACCTGCCCGCGCATTGTCGCTTGGAAAATCACGCTGTTTCACGAAGGCTTCCCCACGGTAGTGCCAGACAAGCCACACACGAGGCAGGCGAGCATCAAGGACATCTGCGGAAAATTCGTAAATTTCCTGCGCAAAATGACGGACAGCTGCTGTTTAAAAATTTACTTCTTGTCGAGGCCTTGGGTCAGCTCGATATACGTTCCCCATGGGTCGGTCAGGAACGCAATGGAGATGCCCAGTTCCGGCCTGTTTGTGTATGGCTTATCGAACTTCACGCCGTTGGCCTCGGCTTTCTTGCAGAAAGTCTGGAGATCCTCGATTTCAAATCCGATGTGATCCAGCATGCGTCCCTTCGTTCCAACCGTTGGCGTGTCGGATTTTGTAAACGTCAGGTTGACCCCCGGAAGATCGGCGGCGTCGAACGCGCCGCGTTTTCCGGGTTTTGCACCGAACATTTTGGCGTACCACGATTGCATTTCCAGCACGGAGGTCCCGGAAGGGTCCGCAATATAGAAATGCACGTGGTGGAACGCAATCGGAGTGGTGAGCGACTTGTCCTCCAAAATTTCAATTCGCGTCAGCTGGTCCGGTGTGTACACGAAGCCCTGGCCCGGGTTCTGGCCAACTTCCGTCTTCAATCCCGCCGCTTTCCATCGGGCCAGCGCTTCCGTCGTATTCGGAACGTGAAAGCCAATGTGATTCACGACCGATCCAACGCTACCGAGAGTCGTGTCACCCTTTTGCAGGAAAATCAGGACGCCGGGGAATTTAAATACATCTTTCGCTACCTTGCTGGGTACTCCGCCCATGGCCGTCCAGAAAGTTGTGGCCGCTTCCATGTCCTGCACCACAAAATGAATGTGGCCCATGCTCACACCCATTTCATTCGGAGCGGCGAGCTGCGCCCATGTGGCGCGCGCCGGAAGCATCGTCAACAGTCCCAGCATGCCCAGAACAAAAATCAGTTTTTTCATCGGTGACTCCTTGTGCCGCTTCGGATCGCGGAATGTCGGCTATACCTGGCGGAGGCCAAATCGCATCTCGATTCTGCCCAAAATTCTACAGTGTCGACGCTTGGCAAATGACGATACGGCGGCAGTTCCATCGTGTCAATAGCGGGCTGCCAATCCCATCTAGTCTGTGGCCGTTGACGATGAGAATGTCGTATTGAGGCCGCTCAACCGTTTGAAAGAAGCATGCAGGTGTAAAGAGGAGAATAGGACAACACAATGTGAGAATAAGGTAGCGAAGCAACACTCTCCTGACCTGCGTCATGAGACACCTTAACGGGAATTTCCGATACGGACCTCTAACTCGCGCATCGTACGCTTCTACTGCTCCCGACACAACGAATGTGCCACCACGGCAAACCCCTGCGGGATCGGCGGTGTTCGAACGGCTAAGTCCCGAGTCACGGGCAATCCTGAAGTTATCTCGGGACCGACCCCAAAACAGGTTCGCGCCCGGACTACTTACGTAATGCCGACGATACAGAAGCAATCCGGTCAATCCATCTCAAAAGGCTTGTTTTATTGAAGATTTGTGAAGCTCAGGGCGATTGAAGCTAGATGCCGACCGGAGGCTTGCGTCGCAATTCGTCGAAGAAGTTTTCGGGAAAGATCACTCAGTTCCGGGTCTTCAAATTCCCGTCGAAATCCGTGGTGCTATGCGCCGGACTCACTTCCAGATCCGTTCCGGCTCGGCAAAGGCTCTAAATGGCTCAGAAAGGCGTTTGAGGGCCCGAGGTTATTTTGTCAGCGTGACCGGCTCCGCGACGGGCACGGAGACCCGCGAACGCGACTCAGACTTTTTCAACAAGGCTGTGAGCCGCTCCGCCGCAAAGCCAGCACCAAAGGCGAAGCGCATCACCGGACCAAAACTGTTGGCGGCGGCAATGCCAACGAAATGGAGGCCGGCCACGGACGATTCGAAAGTGGAAGA
>Ga0182024_10014590_pt1 | contig 15176 bp, 14 predicted proteins | sample P32metaG_FD_120480 | JGI IMG/M metagenome (GOLD analysis project Ga0182024, IMG submission 120480) | Permafrost microbial communities from Stordalen Mire, Sweden - P3-2 metaG (Illumina Assembly) | ecosystem: Environmental > Terrestrial > Soil > Wetlands > Permafrost | place: Sweden: Stordalen... | reverse complement strand
GGCGCAGTTGCGGGCTCCGGCTCCCCAGGCCGCCATCGCCGAGGCCCCAAAGCCGGCACCCACCCCGGACACCCAGGCGGCGAATCCGCCGCAAATCGAAGCCGGCTCGCACTGGATCATGGCGCGGATTGTCGATTAATCTCCTGTCGTCCGATGGCCAGCACCTCCACCGCGCGGAAGGCTCCCAAGCACCTCGCAAAACCCCGCGCCGCAAAGCCGCGTCCCGCCCCTCCGGCCGAGGCCGCGGAGCAGGAAGAGCGGCGGAAGCGCCCGCTTGGCGTTTTCGACTCCGGGATCGGCGGGCTTACCGTGGCCGCCGCATTGCGGGAGCTGATGCCGTCCGAGAACATCTTTTATATCGGCGACACCGCCCGCGTCCCGTACGGCGGCAAGAGCCAGCAGACCATCGAGCGATACGCGAGCGAAATCACCGGCCTGCTGCTGGCCGAGCGGGCGAAGATGATCGTCGTCGCGTGCAATACGGCCTCGGCCCTCGCCGTGCCGAAGCTCGAGGAAGAGTTGAAAATTCCCGTCATTGGCGTCATCGAGCCCGGCGCGCGTGCCGCTGCGGCTGCCACGCGCAATGGGCACGTCGGCGTCATCGGCACACGCGCCACCGTGTACTCCCGCGCGTACGAGCGGGCCATCCATGCGATCAACCCGGACATCCGCGTGTCCAGCCAGCCCTGTCCGATGCTCGTGCCGCTCATCGAGGAGGGCTGGCTTGACGATACCATCACCGACCAGGTGATCCGGCGCTACCTCGAGAAGCTCGTCCGCGCGGATGTCGATACGCTCGTGCTCGGCTGCACCCATTATCCGCTGCTCAAGGAGGCCCTTCAGCGCTTCGCCGGCCCGGAGATCACCCTGGTGGACTCCGCGCACAATTGCGCCGCGGCGGTTAAAAAATTACTCGCAAAGGAAGACCTCGCCGCGGATGTAGAGCAGCTCGGCAAACTGGACGTCGCCCTCACGGATCGCAGCGACGGCTTCCTGCGCGTGGCCGAGCAGGCCCTGGCGCTGCAGGTGGGGGACGTGAAATTGCGCACTGTCCAGCCGGCGCGGTGAAGGGCGTCCTATTCGCCAATGCGCTGCGCCAGGTTTCCGTAAGGATCGTGGACCTCGAGAAAATCCGTTCCCGGGCCGAGCAGACGCTCTGGGAAGACTACAAGGTTCTTTTTTCCATCCCACTTTGCCGAGGTGTATTGGATTGCCGCCACTCTTCCGGAGTCATAAGCAGCCTGTGCCAGCGACTGCGTCGGCGGATGCGCAGACTTCACCCAGGACCCCGTCAACTCCTGCGGATTGGTGCCAAGCATGCTCACGGTCGTCGCATCCGTCAGATCAAGCACCCGCGTTACAATTCCATGCACGGCAAACAGCGTGAGCGGCGGGGTCTGCACCGGCAGCGGTCCGGTCGGCAACATCACCAGCCCATTCACCTCCGCCAGCGCCGTCACCGGATCCGGTGAGAGATACAGCGAATCAAAACCTCCCTTGGGCGTAAACCGCGCTCCCTCGATCTTCGCGCCACCCGCCCATAGCGGTTCCGCCCGCGTCTTGAGTAAATGCCTCAAGCCGACTGCGCGCCACCACGGTCCGTGCACGGCAATCAGCTTGGCTTCGGAGAGCGCGGCGTCCAGCTCCCGCCGCGGCAACATCAGACCGGCACCCCGTTCCAGGCATTCTCGAGTATCCTGTTCACGGCAAAAGCCTTCCCGTCCAGGATCGTCTCCAGCGCCGTCGCTCCATCGAGGTCGGGATGCGGTGTGTTAAGCCAGATTCGGATTGATTCCACCGGCCCAAAAAACTCGTGCAGTAACTCCAGCGACCGCTTCACCGGCCGCAGCGCCTCCTGGAAGCCGCTCGCGCTCGGGTTCCGATGCACTCCTTTGTAGTTCAATCCCAATCCCTCGGAGAGTTGCTTGAGCGGCACCCCCATGAAATCCGCCACCTCACGCGCGTCAATCCTCCCGGTTTTCCCGTCGTGAAGCTCGGGCAGGATGATTTTGGGTATCTCCGCCACTTTGGCAGCCCCGAATCCCTGCCGCAATTCGAACACTTCATCACGCAAGCTTGCCACCTCGGCCACGATCACCCTTTCCCAATTATCTGTCCCTTCATCCGCGCCATACCGGGTCGATTTCACTCCCTGCCGTTCCTCTTTTTCCCGTTGTTGTTCCATCTCTCTTAAGCTTTTCATTTCACAAATCTACACAATGTCCCTCTTCTGTCCACTCTTTTTGCCAACTAAATCCCACTTTTCGTCCCCCCTCGACACCCCTCCCCTCTCCCCATTACCATCCCGGTCCGATGCCTGAGATCACCGTCGAGCACCAGCGCCTTGCCGAAGACGCCTCGCGCGCCCGCAACTGGAAACGCTGGGGGCCCTACCTCTCCGAGCGCCAGTGGGGCACGGTCCGCGAAGATTATTCCGCCGATGGCGACGCCTGGAATTATCTCCCCCACGAGCACGCCCGGAGCCGCGCCTATCGCTGGGGCGAGGACGGCCTCCTTGGCTGGACGGATCGGGAGTGCCGCCTCGCCTTCGCCCTCGCTCTATGGAATGGCCGCGACCCGATCCTTAAAGAGCGTCTCTTCGGTCTCTCAAATCCCCAGGGCAACCACGGCGAGGATGTGAAGGAATGCTACTTCTACCTCGACTCCACCCCCACCCATTCCTACGCCAAGGGCCTTTACAAATACCCCCAGGCCGAATTCCCCTACGCCCACCTCCTCGAGGAGAACGCCCGCCGCGGCAAGCTCCAGCCTGAGTACGAAATCCAGGACACCGGTCTCTTCGACGAGGGCCGCTATTTTGATGTCATTATGGAATACGCCAAGGCCGGTGAGGACGACACCTGCATCCGCGTCACCGTCTGCAATCGCGGGCCGGAGACGGCCACGATCCATGTCCTTCCGACTGTCTGGTTTCGCAACACCTGGACCTGGGGCTGCAGCTATGAGGAAAGCTGCTGGCTCAAGCCGAAGATGCAACAACACTGCCCCACCGCCGTCGCCGGCGCGCAGGCCACTCTCGGCGATTTCCGGTTCGAGATCGAAACGCCCGCCCCCTGGCTTTTCACGGAGAACGAGACCAACAACGTCCGCCTGTTCGGCTCGGAAAATGCCTCGCCGTACGTTAAAGATGCGTTTCATGAATACGTCGTCCATGGCCGCGGCGATGCGGTGAATCCAGAAGCCTTCGGCACCAAGGCGGCCGCCCATTACCGCTTGGAGATTCCCGCCCTGGGGTCGGTCACCCTCCGCATGCGGCTGGTCTGCTCGGCCGAGCCGGAGGGGGAGATTCCGGGTGGGGGCTTCGGCAGTTTTGACGAGATACTCGGCGCCCGCATCCGCGAGGCGGATGAATTCTACGCCACCCGCTTCTCCCCGGTCATCACCGCGGAGCAGCGTAATGTGGCGCGCCAGGCATACGGCGGCCTGCTCTGGTCCAAGCAATATTACCATTACATCGTCCGCGAGTGGCTGGACGGCGATACCCTTACCCCCAAGCCGCCCGCCGCGCGCCTCGAAGGCCGCAATGACGATTGGCGCCACCTTTTCAATAACGACATCATTTCCATGCCGGACAAGTGGGAGTACCCGTGGTTTGCCGCGTGGGACCTCGCCTTCCACATGCTGCCGCTCTCCCGCCTGGACCCGGAGGCGGCCAAGGAGCAGCTCGTCCTCTTCCTGCGCGAGTGGTACATGCACCCGAACGGCGCCCTGCCCGCGTACGAATGGAATTTCAATGACGTGAACCCGCCCGTCCATGCTTGGGCCTGCTGGCGCGTCTATAAGATCGCCGGACGCGAAACCCCGCGGGACCTCCTCTTCCTCGAGCGCACCTTCCAGAAGCTGCTCCTGAACTTCACCTGGTGGGTCAACCGCAAGGACATCATGGGGAAGCAAATCTTCGGCGGCGGCTTCCTCGGGCTGGATAACATCAGCCTCTTTGACCGCTCGCAACCGCTCCCGACCGGCGAGTATCTCAGCCAGGCCGACGGCACGGCATGGATGGCCTTTTACTGCGGGACCATGCTCTCCATCGCCATGGAACTGGCCCTCACCCACCCCGCCTACGAGGACATCGCCTCAAAGTTCTTCGAGCACTTCGTCCAGATCGTCGATGCGATGAACAACCTCGGCGGGACCGGCCTCTGGAATGAGGAGGATGGCTTTTACTACGATCAATTGAGCGTCGAGGGAAAGGCCGTCCCGCTCCGCGTCCGCTCCATGGTCGGCCTCGTCCCGCTCCTCGCCGTGGAAAACCTCGACCAGCATACCATTGAAGCTCTCCCCGGCTTCCGCAAGCGCATGCGCTGGTTTATCCACAATCGTCCCGATCTCTCCCAGCACATCTCCTACCTCGACCGCAAGAGCGACTCCGGCGACCGCTGCGTCCAGCGCCTCCTCGCCGTCCCGTCGCGCGAGCGGCTGGTCCGGGTCCTCCGGTATGTCCTCGACGAGAACGAATTTCTCTCTCCCTACGGCATCCGCTCAGTCTCGAAGGTTTACGAAAAACAGCCCTACTCCGTCACCTTCAACGGGCGCGAGTACAGGATCGATTATGAGCCCGGCGAATCCACCAACAACCTCTTCGGCGGCAACTCCAACTGGCGCGGCCCGATCTGGATGCCGCTCAACTACCTTCTCATCGAGGCCTTCGAGCGCTACCACCATTTCTACGGGGAGGATTTGAAAGTCGAGTGCCCCGTCGGCTCGGGGAAATTCCTCACTCTCCTGGAGGTCGCCAAGGAGCTGGCCACCCGCCTTGCCCGCATCTTCCTGCCGGATGACAAAGGCCGGCGGCCGTGCTACGACGGCGACGCCCGTTTCGCGAACGACCCGCATTGGAAGGATCTTGTGTGGTTTCACGAGTACTTCCACGGGGACACCGGACGCGGTCTCGGCGCGACGCACCAGACAGGCTGGACGGCACTGGTGGCCCGCTGCATGGGAATCGCCGGCCCCATCTCGGACTAGAGTGACCCCCATGTCCCCGGTAACCTGGTTCCTGCGTCCCGCCCTGTTCTCCGAGCGGCCGCTCGTCGATGCCCTCGGTTGTCCGCCTTTCCTCGCCCGCCTGCTAACACTGCGCGGGATGTCCGACCCTGCGGAAGCCCGGCTTTTCCTCGATCCGCGGCTCAAAAACCTCACCGACCCCTTCCTGCTCCCCGGGATGCGCGCGGCGGTCGAGCGCATTCTGCAGGCCATCGACCGGCGGGAGCGGATCGTCCTTTATGGCGATTACGACGTGGATGGAGTGACCTCCCTCGCACTTTTTACGCGCATCCTCCGGCATCTCGGCGCGGACCCGCGGCCGTTCCTTCCGTTGCGGATGGATGAAGGTTACGGGCTCAGCCCGGAGGCGGTGGCCCGCTGCGTGGCCGAGCACAGTCCGCAGCTCCTCCTCGCGCTCGATTGCGGCACCTGTTCCGTCGCGGAGATCGCCTCGCTCCGCGGCCAGGGTGTCGATGTCCTCGTCTTCGATCATCACGAATCCAAGGGAGCCCAGCCACCCTGCCTTGCGCTCGTCAACCCGAAGCTTGGCGCCGATTTTCATTACCTGTGCAGCGCCGGCATCGTCTTCAAGGCCTGCCACGCCCTTCTCAAGACACGTCCGGCCCCGGACATCGATCTGCGCGACTATCTGGATATCGTCGCCCTCGGCACCGTTGCCGACATCGTCCCGCTCCGGGCGGAAAACCGCATCCTTGTCCAACGCGGACTCCTCCAGTTGGAAAAATCGCGCTGGGCCGGCGTCCGCGCGCTCATCGAGTCCGCCGGGATTGCGCCTCCGTTCACTCCGGCGGACATCGGCTTCAGGCTCGGGCCGCGCATCAACGCCGCCGGCCGGCTCGCGAGCGCGGAGCAGGCCCTTGAACTCCTTCTTACCGAGGACCCTGCGCGCGCCCGGGAATTGGCCGCGGCGCTCTCCGAGCAGAACCGGGAGCGCCAGGAAGTCGAGAAAGCGATCCACCTCGAGGCGGAGGCGCTGGTGCGGCGCGAGTTCTCACCGGAACAGGCCGCCATTATCGTCGCCGGGGATGGATGGCATCCGGGCGTCCTTGGCATCGTGGCCTCCCGCATCAGCAAGGCGTACCACCGGGCGACATTTGTCATCGGGTTTGACGAAACCGGGCTGGGCAAGGGAAGCGGGCGCAGCATCGAGGGGCTCTCAATGATGAAGGCCCTCACGAGTTGCGCGGGGCATCTGGTGAAATACGGCGGGCATGAGATGGCGGCCGGGCTCACCATCCGGCGCGATTGTTTCCCGGCATTCCGGACGAGCTTCCTCGCGCAGGCCCGGGCGCTCCTTACGGACGATCAGCTCCGGCCCCGCCTCTCCCTGGATGCGGAGGTCCCCTTCACGGAACTGCATTTCGATTTCCTCAAGCATCACGATACGCTCCAGCCCTTCGGGATCGGCAATTCCCAGCCGCTCTTCCTGGCCCGCAACGTCCGCGCCGCCGAGACGCGCATCCTCAAGGAGAAGCATTACCGGTTCATGCTGCTGCAAAACGGCGGCGGCCGGCCGCAGCAGGCCATCTACTTCGGCGGCGCGCAACAGCCGCTCCCGGAGCCGCCCTGGGACATTGCCTTCCAGGTTGCGCGGAATGAATTCAACGGGCGCGTCACTTTGCAATTGGAGATCAAAGCCCTCCGGGCCGCGGAGGCCGCGCCGTGACCGTGCTCCAGCTTGAGACTCCGCTCAAGGATATCTCCTGGCTGCTCCCGCAGCGGGCGCGCCAGTTCGAGCGTTTCGGCATCGCGACGGTCGAGGAACTGCTCACCCATTACCCGAAACGCTACGAGGATCGCCGCACCTTTGACCACTTTCCCAGCGGCGAATCGGACATGCCCGTGTGCGTCTGCGGCACCGTGCTCGGGGTGGCGGTCAAGCGGCTGCGCGGCGGGAAGACCATGGTCGAGGTGACCATCGAGGAGGAGATGGCCACGGCGCTCAGCCCACGGCTCATCTGCCGGTGGTTCAATGTGTACCACGTCCAGAAGATGATCGCGACGGGGCAGAAGCTGATCGTCTTCGGCAAGCCGAAGGAGCGGGGCGGGAAGCTCTCCATCGATCATCCGGAATTTGAAATTGTAGAGGGGGAGGAACTTTCAATCCATGTCAACCGCATCGCGCCCATCTACCGGCTCACGGAGGGCATCACGCAACGCATGTACCGCGCCGCGGTATTCCGGGCACTCGAGGGGCTTGACCTGCCCGCGTTCCGGGACCGCCTGCCGCGCGATCTGGACGCCACGCCCTATGGCATCGCGCTCCGCCATATTCATTTTCCGGATTCCGACGCGGATCGCGAAGCCGCCCGGCGCCACCTCGTCCTGGGGGAATTCTTCGCGATGCAACTATTCGTGGGCGCCAGGCGCGCGGATTCCGTCTCGCGGCCCGGGCAGAACCATTGCGGGCCGGGCGCGCTGATGGAGCGCTTCCATGTGGGCCTCCCATTTTCGCTTACCGGGGCGCAGAAGCGTACCATCGGGGAAATCCGCGGCGACCTCGCCGCGCCGCGCCCCATGAACCGCCTGCTTCATGGCGACGTCGGCTCCGGGAAGACGCTGGTCGCCCTGTCCGCCATGCTCCTATGTGTGGAGTCCGGAGCGCAGGCCGCGCTCATGGCTCCCACACAAATCCTGGCCGAGCAGCATTACCTCAATTGCAAGCGCTGGCTCGCGCCCCTTGGCCTCAACATCGCGCTGCGCACCGGCTCCAAGCGCACCGAGACGGCCATGCCGCTCTTCGATCACTCCGGCGCCCGAATGCCCGGCGCGACCGCCGGCCCGCAGATCATCGTCGGCACGCACGCCCTCCTCTATGAGGGAGCCGGGCTCGATAACCTCGGCCTTGCCGTCATCGACGAGCAGCATAAGTTCGGCGTCCTCCAGCGGGCCCGGCTCATCGGGCAATCCACGGCCCCCGATGTTCTGGTGATGACGGCCACGCCCATCCCGCGCACCCTTACGATGACCGTGTACGGGGACCTCGATGTCTCGACGCTCGATGAGATGCCGGCGCATCGCGGCAAAATCATCACCGCCCTGCGCGATACGTCGAAGCTCCCCGACGCCGCCGCGTTCATCCGGAAGGAACTCGAGGCCGGCCGCCAGGCGTACATCGTCTATCCGCTGATCGACGAGTCGGACAAACTCGAGGCGAAGGCTGCCGCGCAGGAATTTGAAAAATGGCAGAAGCTTCTCTCGCCGCTGCGCTGCGAGTTGCTGCACGGGCGCATCGATCCCGCGGAGAAGGATGCCGTCATGGAGAAATTCCGGTCCGGCCAGGCGAAAGCCCTCATCGCCACCTCGGTCATCGAGGTCGGGATCGATGTGCCGAATGCCACGATCATGCTCATTGAGAACGCCGAGCGGTTCGGCCTCGCGCAGCTCCACCAATTGCGCGGGCGCATCGGCCGCGGCACGCAGAAGTCCTGGTGCATCCTCATCTCCGACGCCACCGACGCTCCCGCGCTCGAGAAACTGAACACGATGGAAGAAACCGCGGACGGGTTCAAAATTGCGGAAGCCGACCTGCGTCTGCGGGGGCCGGGAGACATCCTTGGGACGGCGCAAAGCGGGCTTCCGCCATTGAAACTCGGCAATCTCCTCGACGATCAAGCCTGGATGCGCGCCGCGCGTGCCGCCGCCACCCGGCTCTTCCAGTCCGACCCCAAACTCGACCGCCCCGAGCACCGTCCCTACCGCGATCTAATCACCAGCCAGCGGAAACTGACGCTCGCGCAGATTAGTTGAAAGCCACTCTGGCTGTGGTCCCTTGGCGTAACGCGCTGCGTTCCCCAATACATTCGACGCCAGTCCCACACAAATTCGGCCTATCTCCTCACCGGCACCAACTTTAACCCCGCAAGCTGCGCCACCTTCCGTTGACGCTCATCAAACGATGCCAGCCCCATGCACCCGCATTCCAGAGCCGCAGCAACATGCAGAATATCCATACTCCGCACCCCGATATTCCCGGAATGTTTCGCCGAAAGCCCCTCCGCCCGAATGAATACCTCCGCCAGGTCGTAATCCGGCCGCGCCAAACGTCCCGCGTCCACGTCCCCACGGAAAACCCGTATCGCCGCCGCTTCCTCTTCCTTCGTGATCTCACCGCGGAACCGTTTCAACCTGATTGCATTCGGAATCTCGATGGCGTGGATATGCGAGAAAATCAATGGGGCGCCCGACTCTTCAATGATTGCAATGGCCTCCGGCGAATTGGCCTCGAGGACGTAACTCTTAACCAGAATCCCGGAATCGATATAAACGCTCAGGTATGCCCCCTGTCGTAATCGATCACACTCTGGATGTCCCCCTTGGCCGGCCCGTGCGGAAATATCTTCCGAAGCCTCGCCATCCGGTCAATCGGCGGGAGCGTTTTCCTACTCCGCGCCGGTGTAAGCGTGGCAAAGACAATCCCTCGTTTCGTAATTGTCACGGCCTCCCCGTCATGAATCCACTTCGATACGGTCGCAAATTTATTCCGCAAATCGGCCACGGTCGCAGTTTTCATGGTGATAGAATATCTATCACAAGATTGGCTGTCAACCCTACTTTATCGCGCTGCTGAACCCAGGCGACTGTTTGCGATGTTATTGTCGATGTCCGTTTACGGATTCAGCCACGTCTCAAATTCGGCATCCACCCGCTTGAGCATCTCGTCGTTCTTCCATGAAGCGTCCGCAAAACGTCCCCATTTGGATACATCGTGATTCTTCCCGGTGCCTTCGATCTCGATGATGAACTCGTTCACCAGCCCCAGGTTGTCAGGGTTCTTCTCGCGGAGGTGCTGCTTGCAAATCTCAGCGGATTGCTGCTGACGGTTTTTTGTTCCGAGGGCCATACACCGGAGGGTACCGGACATCGCTACATTGTCGAGTATCGACGGGATTGACGCCAACGGCATCCACGGGTTGTCATTCCTCCATGGTCGCACCCAGGAAGAAATCGCTCACGCAGCACCTGCACACCTGTCAGCTTAAAATCACACTGCTCGGCAGCAAGCCATCCATCTGGCGCCGCATACAGGTTCCAGACAACATCAAGCTCCACCGGCTCCACGACGTTTTCCAGGTGGTGATGGGGTGGACGAACAGCCACATGCATCAATTTCATGGAGAGGATGGAGTGTATGGCCTGCCCGATCCAGATTCCGATCCTGATGACTTTGATGAGAGGAAGTACACCCTGGCTGACATCGCGTTCTGTGAAAAGTGCAAGTTCGTTTACGAGTACGATTTTGGGGATGGCTGGGAACACGAGGTTGTTGTCGAAGCACACCTCCCGCCGATGGAGAGGCGGTACGCTGTTTGCATGGACGGAAAAAACTCATGTCCACCGGACGACTGCGGTGGAATCCCCGGCTACTACGAATTCCTCAAAGCCATCAGCAATCCGAAACACGAGGATCACGAACAGATGCTCGACTGGATTGGTGGTTCGTTCGATCCGAAACATTTCGACATTGAAGCGGTCAATGCCAGGCTCAAACGGATGAAGCTTTAGAACCCCACGACCAGATCCGGATTGAGCGCGGAAATAAATCCGTGCTTCTTGCCATAGGCGCCCTTGCAGTTCCATGCGATGAGGCACATATCGTTTCAGCTCACTCGATTGTCGCGTTCACCAGATCATTGTGATGGGCGACTTGCGCAGGGTCAATCCGATGGGTGGGGTGAACATGTAGTTCCTCCAGATCGATGCGGATCGCACGGTAGTCCAGAGCAACGTGATGGTTGGGACAGACGCAAAGAAGGTTGGAAGGATCATCAGGATCGCAATGTCCCTTTCCCAGTGGCCGAATATGATGCGCCTCGGCATAAACTGTTCCGTCGGGTAGCGATATACCCTCGCCGCAAAGCTGGCATTTGTTTTGGTACAGTTCTTTCACCGCCCTAGCACAGCCGACATCACGCAGAAATCGACGAGTAATCGTTTGCACTTGGTCTGGTGAAACACCCTCGAACTCCTCAATGAGGGGCACGCTTTCCGCTTCATACATGATCTTCTCAAGCTCGCGCTGGTACTTGACTGGGGAAAGAATGTCCGTGGAATCGCGATTGGCTGCGCAATCTGGACACGGCCGCACCTCAATTTGATGCCTGTTAGACCATTCTTCCAGAACATCGACAGTGCGGGCACAGATTTTTCGCTTTGTCGTTAGCGAACTCATGTCTTTCGGACCAGGCTTCCACTCAGCGTCGCCTAGATGGTGACATGTCGAAGAATGAAGTACGTGTAAGTTACGACTCTTGGCATTTATAAATATTCCGTGCGGATTAACCGCCCGCCATTTTTGAAATAGGTCATGAGCATTTCGTTGAAGTCGGTCGTGAAACACTGTGAAAATGGGGTATGTTACACTGCCCTCGCGCTCATCCAACACCTGTTTGATCAGCGCTAGGGCATAGGAAGCATGGACGCTGATCTGGCGATAATCCATTGCACGGAATGAATTCGAGCGGGAGAACTCGGAACAAACTCGATCAAGAAATTTACGTATGTGGACCCTTGGCTTCTTGGTTGTCCCAGGCAGGTATCCAATGGCGTCGTTCAACACACGAACGCCGAACGGTTTACCTGTCGCAATGGTAGAACATTGCAAGTTGGGTCGCTCGCTGACAAATTCAATCAACTGCCGCGCGGTCACGTTCTTCATAATACTTCCCGTAGCCCCGCATGTGCTCGGGATTCGAGGAAAGGTCCGGCGGCAGGCCGACAGGGTCGGTACTCGGATCATCCAGGATCGGGTCGAGCAGGTCAGCCAGGGAAGGCGGTTGCTGCTGGAACCTTTTCTCGATGGCCAGCTTGATGCGGGCGCAGTCCTGGCTTCCGAGATTCGGGATTTCGGCAAGGATTTCGCGGACGCTCATCTGTGGGAAACTAGCGCCGGAGAGTGCGTAATGCGAGCCCCGAAATTGGCGCGAGGGGATTCAAGGGTATTAGCTGGCAACCAATGCGCGCCGCGCCCCACATCATTCAGAACGCGAAGAATTCCGTTTGAACCGCCCTCGGAGTATTCGGTACGTGCCGGGGCTCGCTATTTCCCGGCTTCTTCGCCGGCTTGCCCTGTTTCCTGGGACGGGGATGCCAGGGACGGGACCAGTCGTCGAGCGTGCGCTTGAGGTCTGCAAGCACCCATCGTTGCTCGGAGAGGATTTCTTCCGTCTCGCGCCGCACTTTCTTTTCCAGCGGGCCGCGGTACGGGTTTCGGGCGAAGCCCCAGGCGGGATCGCGCTTTGCCTCCTGGATGCTCCGTTGGATGACCTGCAAGGCCCGGTTCAGTTCCCCCAAAGCCCGCTGGATTTGCGATAGGCTGGCCTGGCCGCCTTCCGCGCCGCTTTCGATTTCTGTGAGCGCCAGAAGGGTTTCCATCCGGTCGAGATTTCGCGCCTCATAGGCTTCCTGCACATCGTGCCATATCGCCGAAACGGTGACATCGCCGTCCGCCCGCAGGTCGGGATGCAAACGGCGCACCAGCGTTCTGTAAATCTCCTTGATCCTGCCCGCGTCGCGGCGCTCCGATGGTTTCTCCGCGTGTGGAGTTTGGGACGTGCCCGCTTTCGGTTCATCGCCGAATATTTCCGCTTCAAACTTCGCAAACATCTCCGCGTACTCCGCATCGCTCATCCGCTCCGGGTTGAGCCCGAGCACCGAACTCACAAAATCCTCAAACAACGCATAGCGATCCTCCATTGGAATCTCACCACTCCCGTCATCCGATGGGTCAAAATCGTCATCGGCGTCTTGCGGGGCGTCCGGCGGCACAAAATCGTCATCCCCATCCCCACCCTCCCGGCGCTTCATCACCGCCGCGTACGCTTTGCGCGGATTATGATGGTTGCCGCAGATCATCTCGGTTTCCACGTCCAGGATCAGGCCTTGCTGTTCATGAATCAGCCGGGCGTTGTCCCTGATCTCCGTCAACATTGCGCCGAAGGTTGCGGCCATCCAGCCCCCGAACGCCGGTCGATCCTCCTGCTCGAATCGCTGTAACTGGGCCCGCGCACTTTCCAGTTTGGCCATCGCCCGATTGCATTCCCCGGCAGCCCGCTTTCGCAGCGGACCATCGTTGAGCAGGACGATCCGGCGGTCCGTGACAGGCGGGTGTTTGGCATTTGGCCGCCCGGTTGAACGGCCACGTCCATGTTTGCCTCGCTTCATGCACGGCACCATAGGAGGGAAACCGGCCTGGGTAAATATCGGATGGTGGTTCGAGCAAAAAAATTGCCCTCAATGTCCGTCAGGCGAACTCACCGACGGCGCGTCAGCCTTCCCCATCTCACCTGCATACGCCTTCATCGCCCCGTACGCCGGCTTCGCATCGTACACGGGATCCCGCCCTGGGTGGTATTGCCGGTGCACGAGGCCGAACCGATGCTCCGGGTCCTCCGGGGTATCGCCGTCGTCGCGCCAATCGTACCAGATGGAGAGGGGGATTCCGGAGGCGATGTTCGTCGCGAATTCCCGCTTCAGGTAGTCCGCCTGTTTCACCTCGTTAAAATCCGTCCACGAGGTCGAATAGCCCCACTCGCTGCACACGATGGGCACCGGCCTGTCCGCCGGGGCGTACTTTGCGATCAATGCGCGGAGCTTCCGGAAATCTTCCGCCGCCGTCTGCGGATCGGTGCGGCGGTAGGGATGCACGGAGACGGCCGCCCAATCGCGGAGCAGGCCCGCCTGGCAGCAACGCTCGATGAAATCGAAATCCATCGTCGAGGATGCCGGGCCGATGATCGGCTCGCCCGGGGCGGCTTGACGAATGGCCGCATCGGCTTCGGCGGCCAGGGCCACGTACTGGGAGACATTCGGGGCGGGAGCCCAGAAGTTCTTGTAGTTCGGCTCGTTCCAGATTTCCCAGACGCATCCGCGGCCCGCGAAGTGCGCCACCGCCGCGGCTGCCCACGCCGCGTACCCCTGCCGGAACTCCTCCGTCCCGGCCCGGCTGGTAAACGGCTGCTTGTCCCCCGGGTCCGCATACAGGGGATTGCCGTAATCCAGGACGAAAAGGGCGCGGATGTTCTGTTTCTCGAGCATCCCCAGCAGCCGGTCGTAGGCTGAGAAATCGTAGCGGCCCTTCTGCTTTTCCGTGGCGCTCCAGGTCAAATCCATCCGTATCCAGTGGAACCCGGCGGCCTTGATCATCTCCAGCTCGCCCGGCCCCGGCCACGTCGTGTGGATATTAACCCCGAGCCCTTCGGCCGGCGTCAGCGGCGGCAATGGCGCCTGCCCGCAGGCTGAGGTAACAGCCGCCGCCACCAGCAGCACAGCGATGGCGTGGCTTCGGAATTCAGCGGAAATTCTCATCACAGCCTTCTCAAGCAGGAACCGGGCGATCCGTGGGACTGCGTGAAATTCGAAATTCGAAATCAGAAATCCGAAGGGGTTGGCGCGCAGGGGGAGGAACCTCGATGCTGAGTTCATTCGGATTTCTGATTTCGGATTTCGAATTTTTCCCCAGTTCCCCCCCGCCGTCTTGCCCGCCGCGCGATAGAATGCAACAAATGGCATGGCGCCCCATATCGCATCTCCCAATGAGAAGATTCCTCCTTTTCGTATTCGTCGTCGCGGTTTGCGTCTTCGCCCTGTACCGCTGGACGGAGGGACGGGGCCCGAAGCTCGTCCCGGAGCAATTCACGCCGGCGGAAGGGCCGAAAGTGAGTGACGACGATGTCCACGTGCTGGAGGCGATGGATTCCGAATATACAAAGCTGGTCCAGGCGGTCGTGCCGTCGGTCGTCAGCATCACGGCCACCAAGCGCGTCGAGTCTCCCGAGGTCGAGGACCCGTTCGAGCTGTTCTTCGGGCGGCGGTTTCGCGTGCCGCGCCGGGAGGAGGAGATGCGCTCGCTCGGGTCCGGCGTTATCGTTTCCGCGGAGGGGCATATTGTCACCAATCAGCACGTGGTGGCGGACGTGGACGCGATCAGCGTCCGGCTGGCGAATGGCCAGACGGCACCGGCCCGCGTCATCGGGATGGACGCGGTTACGGATATCGCGGTGCTCAAGGTCAACGGGCTGAAGGTCACGCCGCTTGCGTTTGCAGATTCCGACCAGGTGAAGGTCGGGCAGCGGGTGATTGCCGTCGGGAATCCGTTCGGCTTCGACGAGACAGTCACGCAGGGGATCATCAGCGCGAAGGGGCGGGAG
>Ga0182024_10014589_pt1 | contig 15178 bp, 14 predicted proteins | sample P32metaG_FD_120480 | JGI IMG/M metagenome (GOLD analysis project Ga0182024, IMG submission 120480) | Permafrost microbial communities from Stordalen Mire, Sweden - P3-2 metaG (Illumina Assembly) | ecosystem: Environmental > Terrestrial > Soil > Wetlands > Permafrost | place: Sweden: Stordalen... | reverse complement strand
GCCATCTACGATTGGAAGGCCACCGAGCCGGGCCGGGAGCAAGCGCTTGCGGTTCAAATGGAGAACCGGCGCAGGTTTCTTGAAGCTTTTTCCAAGGGGCTGACCGTGCTCGGCTTTGTCCGCGACGCGGAAGGAAATGGAATCTATGAACTGGGAAATCCAAGCCAGTTGGTGGTGAACTAATTTCATCTGAATTTATCGCCCAGAGGGAAAACAAGAATTATGAAAATCGATGCAATCATCCTGCGAGAGCTGCAAATGCCGCTGGTTCGACCCTTCGAGACCAGCTTTGGCGTCACCAGCAACCGGCGCATCGTTCTCGCCGAGGTGCGTTCGGAAGGCCTGACTGGCTGGGGCGAGTGTACCGCGGGCGAGCGGCCGTTCTTTTCGGCGGAGTCGACCGACAGTTGCTGGCAGGTGATTGTGAACGAGCTGGGGCCGATGCTCGCGGCTGCCTCGCCGGAGCATGGGGGCGATTGCCCCAAGATCTTCCGCCTGGTGCGCGGCAACCCCATGGCCAAGGCCACGCTTGAAAACGCTATCTGGGACATCGAGGCGCAGCGCGAGGAGATTTCGCTTTCGCGGCTGCTGGGCGGGGTGCGCGATGTGATTCCGTGCGGCGTGTCGCTGGGGATTCAGCAGAGCATTCCGGAGCTGATGGCGATCATCGAGCGCGAGCTGGCCGCCGGCTATCAGCGCATCAAGCTGAAGTGCAAGCCCGGCTGGGATGTGGAGGTCTTCGAGCACGTGCGCAACCGCTGGCCGGAGATGGTGCTGAGCTGCGACGCCAACTCCGCCTACAAGCTCAAGGATGCCGACCACCTGGTGGAGTTCGACGCCTTCGATCTGCTGATGATTGAGCAGCCTCTCTGGTACGACGATTTCTATTACCACTCCATGCTGCAGAAGCGGCTGGAGACGTCGATCTGCCTGGACGAATCCATCCGCAATCGGCGCGACGCGCTGGCTGCCATTGAAATGGAGTCCTGCAAAATCATCAACATTAAGCTGGGCCGCGTAGGCGGCTTCTCTGAAGCCATCGCAGTGCACAACGCGGCGCAGGAGCGCGCGATTCCGGTGTGGTGCGGGGGAATGCTCGAGGCGGGTATTGGCCGCTCGCACAACATCGCGCTGTCGTCGCTGGAAAACTTCTCCCTCCCTGGAGATGTGTCGGCGTCTGCGCGCTACTGGCGCGAAGACATTGTCGAACCAGCGATTACCGTTTCCTCGGCAGGAGAGATTGCCATTCCGGATACGCCCGGCCGCGGCTACGAAGTAAAGACGGACCTGATCGAGCGGCTGACGGTGCGCAAGGAAGAGATTCGCGCCTTCGAGCTGGTGGGCTGATTGGCAATACCGAGAGGGGCCCCTTTCGGAACCGGTCGAGGAGTCCAGTGCATTGAAAGGGCACGACTTCACAGGCTGCGAAAAAATCCATTTTGGCGGAAAGTCCCTATGGCTTTGTAACAGGGCACGACTTCAGTTGTGCCGCAAGTGCCGCAAAATCAACGTGGGCTTTAGCCCCTATAGCGGAACCAGAGTAGCTGTAGCCCAAAGTCCACACGGCCGAGTGGCTTTTTCCTCAAGAAAAAGCCACCCTCAAGAATCTACTCGAGGCCACGTTTACTCTGGTTCCGCTCTAGGTATGCTCTTCGCAATGTTCTTTCGGAAACAGGCCTGTTTCCGCAACCTGTTTAGCCCCCGCCACATTTCGAGCCGCCCGCGATCTATATTTCGAACTTTTCCGTGCCTCGCACGCAGCTTTCTTCCACATTCAAGCGCAAGCTATTTCAAATGCGATTGCCCTGGCATTCAGGCATGGTTCATTTGCCGGGGTCGACCAGGGCGCCATAGACGATCGAGCGGCTTTCAAACTCCAGATTCGGGCTGGCCGGGCCGAGCATGCGCTGGATCATGCCGATGAAAACGACCTCGTTGGCGGGATCGACCCAGAACCAGGTTCCGGCGGCGCCATCCCAGTAAAACGTGCCCTTGCCCTCGGGAAGATTGGCTTCCGGCGGGTCGAAGACGACGGCGCAGTTGTAGCCGTAACCCAGGCCGGGGCGCATCACCTGCTGGCCGATGCCGAATTGGCCGGTGAGCAGTTCAACTGGGACGTGGTTGGAGGTCATGAGCTTGACCGTGGCCGGGGCGAGGATGCGCTTGCCATCGAGCTGGCCGCCGTTGAGCAGCATCTGGGCGAAGCGGTAGTAGTCGGCCGCTGTCGAGACCATTCCGCCGCCACCGGAGGGCATGGTGGGCTCGGCAGCGTAGTCGGTCGCGCGCCCCGAGGAACTGGACGCGGCGGCCACCAGCTCGCCGTTGGGTCCGGTGGTGTAGACGGCGGAGAAGCGGTCTCGCTTGTCGGCCGGCACGTGGAAGCCTGCGTCTTTCATGGCCAGAGGCTCGAAGATATTTTCGCGCATGAAGTCGGGCAGCGTCTGGCCGGAGAGCTTTTCGACGATGTAGCCCTCGACATCCATGGACATGGAATAGGTCCAGCCCTTGCCGGGTTGATAGAGCAGCGGAAGTTTGGCCAGCTTCTCGACGAAATCCTGCAGGTTCCTGGAATCGAGGAGGTGAGCGTCGCGATACATCTGGTCGACGGGTGTGTTGCCGAAGAAGCCATAAGTAAATCCCGCAGTGTGGCTCATCAGCTCGCGCATGGTGGGGGCGTGATCGGGATCGACGAGGATCGGCTTGCCGTCGGCGTCGACGCCTTTGTAGACCTTGAGGTGCGCGAACTCGGGGATGAATTTGGCGATGGGGTCGGAGGGTAGCCACTTGCCCTGCTCGTAGAGGATCATCATGGCCACGCCGGTGACCGGCTTGGTCATGGAGTAGTCGCGAAAGATGACGTCTTTGGTCATCGGCGCGCCGCTGGCCATATCGCGCTGGCCGTAGGTGCGGTAGTCGACGACCTTGCCATGGCGTGCCAGGATGGTGACGATTCCGGCGACCTGCTTCTTGTCGACTGTCTGCTGCATGAGGGTGTGAAGGCGCTCCAGCCGCAGGGAGGAGAAGCCGACGGATTCGGGAGTCGTGACAGTAAAGTCGGTGGAGGAGCGGGGCGGCTGCTGGGCCGGTGAGACGCCCGGAGCGAGAATGACGACGGCCGCGGCGAGCAAGGCGCGGGCGACGATTTGAATTCGTTGGACGATCATAGGCGTTCCTCGAGCTTGATTACGGGAAATTGGTTACGGCGGAAGATGGGGCGCATTGTCGCATCCTTTATACCAAGCGCGGCGGAAGATGAAACGGGGGGGTTGGGGTTCGTGGTCTCCCAAGTCTCAAGAGCGAGACCTGGGGCACCCAGCGTTTGTGGTGGGATCAGACATGGGCCACCCGCCGGGTTTCGACCCGCACCCTACGGGGCGGGCGTCTGTGCTGGAACGCAGTCCCAGGGTCGCGCTGTGCTTACCCTGGGCTATTGTCATCTCCTCCCTCCGGGAGGAGTTGCGGCGCCAAATTAGGGCAAAATCAGGGAATGAAAGAAAACTAAAGACATCGCCGCAAAAATCCGCTAAAACTTTCAGTAAGTGACGATTTCAAACCTCACGCCCAACCCTGGGTCCCAGGTTACCGCCAGCGCTCCGCGGCCGGCCGGTTCGGGACCCCAGCCGGCTGCTTCCGGACCCTCTTCTGAAATGGTCCAGAGCCTTGGACTTTTTTCCTCAACCGCGCTGGTCATCGGGTCAATGATCGGCTCCGGCATTTTCATTGTGGAAGCGGACATTGCGCGCGGCACCGACTCGCCGGCGCTTTATCTGGGCGCGTGGGTCGTGACGGGCGTGCTCACCATGATTGGCGCGCTCAGCTACGGCGAGCTGGCGGCGATGATGCCCAAAGCGGGCGGGCAGTACGTTTACCTGCGCGAATCGCTGGGGCCGCTGTGGGGATTTCTTTACGGCTGGACGCTGTTTCTGGTCATTCAGACGGGAACCATCGCTGCCGTCTGCGTGGCCTTCGGCAAGTTTCTCGGCGTCTTTTTCCCCACGATTTCCACGACGCACTGGCTGTTGCACATCGCTCACGTCCCTGCGCTGCGGGTGGGACCCATGGTGCTGGGCAACATGGACATCGGGCTCAACACAGCCAACCTTACCGGCATCGTGGTGCTCTTCTTTCTGGCCATCGTGAATATGTTCGGGGTGCGGCTGGGTTCGCTGATCCAGAATGTTTTTACCTCGGCCAAAGCGCTGTCGCTGGCGGCGCTCATCCTGCTGGCCTTTACCGTGGGGCGCAACGCAACGGCGTGGGCGGCAAACTTTGGGCCGGGCCTGAGCCAGTTGTGGCGGAATGCCGGCTGGAGTTCGCTGCATCCGGTGCAGGTGGGCATCGGCGGGCCGACTGTGCTGGTGAACCTGGCCGTCATTCTGGCCGCGGTGCAGGTGGGGTCGCTTTTTTCCGCCGACGCCTGGAACAACATTACCTTTACCGCCGGCGAGGTGAAGAACCCCAAGCGCAATATTCCCCTTTCGCTGGTGCTGGGCACGGGCTTCGTGCTGAGCGTGTATTTTCTTGCTTCCCTGGGCTACCTTCTGGTGCTGCCGCTGCATGGGGACCCCAACGGCGCAACAGTCTTGGCGCGGGGCGTGCAGTTTGCGGCCGAGGATCGCGTGGGCACGGCGGCGCTGGAGCAGATCTTCCACTCCGGCGGTGCGTGGCTGATGGCCGGGGCGATTCTGATTTCGACCTTTGGGTGCGCCAACGGGCTCACGCTGGCCGGGGCCCGTGTCTATTATGCGATGAGCCGCGACGGGCTGTTCTTCAAATCGGTGGGCAAGCTGCATCCGAAGTCCCACGCGCCGGTGGCCGGGCTGCTGATTCAGGCGGTGTGGGCCACGATTCTCTGCCTCTCCGGCTCTTACAGCCAGTTGCTGGACTACATCATCTTTGCCGTGCTGCTGTTTTACATTCTCACCATTGCCGGGCTCTTTGTGCTGCGGTTCAAGCGCCCGGATGCGCCGCGCCCGTACAAGGCGCTGGGCTATCCGTTTCTGCCCGGACTCTATATCGTGTTGGCGGCGTGGATTTGTATCGTATTATTGCGGTACAAGCCCCAGTACACGTGGCCAGGTCTGGTTTTGGTTCTCCTGGGCATTCCCGTGTATCTCCTCTGGTCGCGACAATCGGCAAGTGAAACGGAACAGCGGTCCAATTCAAACTGATTTCAACAGCTGCGGAGGAACACCCTCGATCATGCCCAATCTGCTTCGCACTAAACCCCTGTCGATGCTCTCGCTAGAGGCATGTGAGCAGGGAGAACACACGCTGAAGCGCTCGCTCAGTGCTCTCAATCTCGTCACGCTTGGCATTGGCGCCGTCATCGGCGCGGGCATCTTTACGCTCACCGGCCAGGCTGCGGCGCTGCGGGATGGCCCGGCTGTAGCTCTCAGCTTTGTCGTCGCCGGCATCACCTGCGCCTTTGCCGGGCTGTGCTACGCCGAGTTTGCTTCGATCATTCCCATCGCCGGATCGGCCTACACCTATGGGTACGCGACGCTGGGCGAGCTTGTGGCATGGATCATTGGGTGGGACCTGACGCTGGAATACGCCTTTGGTGCATCCACTGTAGCTTCCGGCTGGGCGGGTTACTTCAACAGCCTCATCCAGCAGTTTCATATTTATCTTCCACCGCAGATCACTGCCACCACCGGCACGCCGCTCGTCTTCTACCACGACCAGTGGATGCAGTTGATGTCTCTGCCACCCGGAGTGACCGACGCCGGCTTGCCACACGCCACAGGCGTGGTCAACCTGGTTGCGGTCGCGATCGTCATGGTCATTACCACTATCCTGGTCATCGGCATCAAGGAGTCGGCGAACTTCAACTCCGCCGTGGTGATCATCAAGGTCACGATTGTCGGAGTTTTTCTAGTTGTGGGAGGATGGTATCTCTTCACGCATCCTGCAGTTGCCAGGTTGAACTGGCATCCCTTCGTCCCGCCTCCCGATGGGCACGGCAATTTCGGCTGGGGTGGTATACCCACCGCGGCGGCGTCCATTTTCTTTGCTTATATCGGGTTCGATGCCGTCTCCACCGCTGCCCAGGAGGCGAAGAATCCCAAGCGCGATATGCCGATCGGCATTCTTGGCTCGCTGGTGGTGTGCACCATCCTTTACATCCTCGTCTCGCTGGTGCTTACCGGGCTGGTCAGCTACAAAACCCTCAACGTCTCGGCGCCGGTCGCTCTGGCCATCGACGCTACCGGAGTCAGCTGGGGATCGCTGCTCGTCAAGATTGGCGCTGTCTTTGGCCTGGCCACGGTCATGCTCGTCATGCTGCTGGGCCAGACCCGCGTCTTCTATTCCATGTCAAAGGACGGCTTGCTGCCCAAGTGGGCGTCCGCCGTGCATCCCAGGTTTCGTACGCCCTGGATCACCACCATTGTCTTCGGCTCCTTTGCGGCCATCATGCCCGCTTTTTTCAACATCGAGGTGCTCTCCGAACTCGTCAATATCGGAACTCTGCTCGCCTTCACGATCGTTTGTGCGGGCGTTTGGGTCTTGCGGGTGCGCCATCCGGAAATGGAGCGCCCTTTTAAGACCCCATTCGTTCCGCTGGTGCCCATCCTGGGGGTACTGTCTGCCGTCTACCTCATGACGCGCTTGATGCTGTTCACCTGGGAGGTCATGATCGCCTGGTTGCTCATCGGGCTGGTGATCTATTTCGGGTACTCGCTCAAGCACAGCAAGGTGCAGAAGCTGCCCGCTGGGACGAAGTAGGGAACCCGGCGTCGAGAAGCGAACTTGAATGCAGAACGGCCTTCCGCTTGGGAGGCCATTTTGCGTTTGGGCGAATTTGGGCTTGCAACCCTTCCTGCGATTGAACTAAACTAAGTGGACTTAGTTTACTTGGAGGCGCGATGCGGACCATCAATATTCACCAGGCAAAAACCCACCTCTCGCGGCTGGTGGATGAGGCCGAGCAAGGGGATTCGTTCATTATTGCCAAGGCGGGCAAGCCGAAGGTGCAGGTGATTTCACTGGAGGCGCCTGCCGCACTCCCCAAGCGGCGCTTGGGCGGCCTGGAAGGGATGTACTCCATCCCCGATAATTTCGAAGAGATCGACCGGGAGTTGGACAAAGAGGTTGAGGCGCTGATGCTTGGCGAGGATGAGGATGAGGAATGAGGCTTCTCCTCGACACTCAGTTGGCGCTGTGGACGTACTTTGAGCAGAAACGACTTTCGGCCCCGGCGCGGTCGGTGATTGAAAACCAGCAAAACAGGCTCGTCTTCAGTACCGCAAGCTTATGGGAGATTGCCATCAAGCGCGGACGAGCGAAAAAGGGATTCGAGTTTGACCCGAGACTTCTGCGCCGCGCAATGCTCGATGATGGTTATGAGGAGTTGCCCGTCCTGAGCCAACACGCGGTCGAGGTCGACATTCTCCCGCCCATACACAAAGATCCCTTCGACCGCATCCTGATTGCCCAGGCGATGGTCGAAGGGATCACTTTGTTGACGGCTGATCCGGTGGTTGCCAAATATCCGGGACCAATTCGAAAAGTCTAGTTGCGCAACCTACGCGGTGGTCTTGGCGCAGAACTCGTCGAAGGCGCGGACCAGTTCGCCGGCGATCTGCTGGGCGGTGGCCTGCTCGATGACATACCGCTGCATCAGGTAGACCAGCTTGCCGTCGCGCAGGATGGCGATGGCGGGCGAGGTGGGTGGATTGCCTTCAAAATAGCTGCGCGCCTTCTCGGTGGCTTCGCGGTCCTGGCCGGCGAAAACAGTAATCTTGTGGTCGGGCTGATTGGCAGCGCTGGAGAGCGCCATGCGCACGCCGGGCCGCATTTTGCCGGCCGCGCAACCGCAGATGGAGTTGACAACCAGCATCGTGGTGCCGGGCTGAGCCAGGGCTGCGTCCACATCCTCGGCGGTGCGCGTTTCGTTGATTCCGGCGCGGGTCAGTTCTTCGCGCATGGGGATGACCATCAGTTCTGGGTACATGAATGCCTCCGGCTGAAAAGCTGCCTGTGTCCATTCTATCGTGAAACCCGCTGCGCAGGGCGCGAAAGGCCGTAGTGTAGCCTTGATGCGATGCAGATGGAAGAAAACAAGCCGCTGGCGCCGTTCACGACGTTTGGGATCGGCGGGCCGGCGCGGTGGTTCGTCGAGCCTGCCGACGAAGACCAGATTGTGGAGGCGACGGCTTGGGCGCGGGAGCGCGGCGCGGCGCTGTTTGTGCTGGGCGGCGGGAGCAATCTACTGGTTTCAGATTCGGGATTCGACGGGCTGGTGCTCCGTGTGGGGTTGCTCGGGATTGAAGCCTATGCGGACGGACCGCCGGGGGACACGTTCGGGGAGTGGGTCTATCGCGTTGCCGCCGGCGAGAACTGGAACCACTGCGTGGAGCGGGCTGTTCAAGATAACTGCGCGGGGATAGAGTGCCTGGCGGGGATTCCGGGAACGGTGGGTGGAACGCCCGTGCAGAATGTGGGCGCTTACGGGCAGGAGGTTGCGCCGGTTATCGAGTGCGTGCGGGTGTTCGATCTGGAGGAGCGAGAGTTCCGCGAGTTCTCCGCGGCGGAGTGCGGGTTCGCCTATCGCCGCAGCCGCTTCAACTCGACAGATCGTGGCCGCTACATTGTGACGCGCGTGGATTACCGGCTCGCGCTGGGCGGCGCGCCGACGTTGCGCTATGCGGAGTTGCAGAAGTCGATCGAGGCCAATGGTCAGGGAAGACAGCCGAGCCTGGCCGATGTTGCGTCCGTGGTGCGGCGGGTGCGGCAGGCGAAGGGAATGCTGCTGGTCGAGGGCGATCCGGATTGCCGCAGCGCAGGCAGCTTCTTCAAGAATCCGGTAGTGAGCGAGGCGCAGGCGGCGCGGGTTGCCGAGGTGAGCGCGAAAGAGCCGCCGCGTTTTCCGGCCGGCCCAGGAGCGGAAAATGCGGGACGAGTGAAGCTGCCTGCTGCGTGGCTGATCGAGCAGGCCGGATTCGCGAAAGGCTATCGGCTGGGTGCGGCAGGGATTTCGTCGCGGCATACGCTGGCGCTCGTCAATCGTGGCGGAGCGAGTGCGGCGGAGGTGGTGGCGCTGGCGGAGCAGATCGGCGCGGCAGTCGAGGCGCGGTTCGGCATTCGGCTGGAGATGGAGCCGGTGATGGTCGGGTTCGAAGCAAGCTCACAATAAGCCATTGGCACAGACGGCCCTTGCAGGCCACGGGGATCGCGGTTTCCCACCCTTGAATCAAAAAGACGATTCAAGGAGGGGGCACCCAGCATTTATCTCCCGGCGAGGCGCCTTTGTAAACGCTCCCTTTCGGCATCCAGTACCTCCGCAGCCGGTCCCAGCGCGGCCAGACGGCCTTCATGGAGGAGTGCGACTTCGGCTGCGGTGGCCAGCGCGTCGGTGGCATCGTGGGTGGCCATGACGGTCTGCACGTTGTGTTCTGCGGTCCAGGATTGAAGACGGACAAGCAGGGCATCGCTGGCGGCGCCGTCGAGCGCGGAGAAGGGCTCGTCGAGGAGCAGAACGCGCGGACGCGGCGCTAGTGCGCGGGCAAGGGCTACGCGCTGGGCCTCGCCGCCGGAGAGGTCCCGCGGACGGCGGGATGCGAGTTCCGACGAGCCGACGAAGGCCAGCATCTCTTTGACCCATTCCACTTTCTCGCTCGGATCGAACCAGGGCAGTCCGTAGGCGACGTTGGCGGCGACGGTGAGGTGCGGGAACAATGCGGACTGTTGAGTCACGAAGGAGGTTCGGCGCGCAAATTTTCGCGGGCCGGGCTTGATAGCGATGTCGCGCGAAGTATCGGTAAGGAGATTGCCGTCGAGCGAGACACGGATGTGGTCGGGACCGCTGCGCGAAGGTGCGTCGAGGCCGGCGATCAGGCGCAGAAGCGTGGATTTGCCTGCGCCTGAGGGGCCGAAGATCACCGTCCACTCGGAGTCAAGGCGGCATTCGACCTGGAGATGAAAGCTGCCGCGGCGGGCGTTGAGGGAGAGCTCAAGCACGGCGTCCTCCGCGGGGGCGTCCGCCCAGATAAATGGCTGCCAGGGCGATGGCGCTCATGGCGAGCAGGATGGCGGCGGTGCGGTTGGCGGCGGCGTAGTCGAAGTTCTCCACCTGGTTGTACAGCACGATGGAGAGCGTGCGCGTGGCGCCGGGAATGTCTCCGCCGAGCATGAGGACTACGCCGAACTCGCCCATGGTGTGCAGGAAGCTGAGGACCGCGGCGGCGACGAGAGAGCGGCGTGCGAGTGGGACTAACAGCGTTCGAGTGAGGCGGATGGGGCCGGCGCCGAGGAGACGGGCCGCGTCGACCAGGGATGAGTCGATGGCGGCGAAGCCGGCCACCAGCGGCTGGACGGCGAAGGGCAGGCTGTAGATCACCGATCCGACGACGAGGCCGGCGAAGGAGAAGGCGAGTGGATGACCGAGCATTGCGGTGAGGACGCGGCCGAAGGCGGTGCGGGTGCCGAGCAGGACCAGCAGGAAGAAACCGAGGACGGTGGGCGGTAAGACCAGCGGCAGCGCGGCCAGAGCTTCCAACGCGGCCAGCCAGCGGCTGCGGCCGAGGACCAGCAGCGCCGCCAGCGGCACGGCCACGGCCAGCAGAATGGCTGTGGTGACCGTGGCCAGTTTGAGGGTGAGGGCTAGGGCTTGCCAATCCATATGCAGAATTGAGTTTAGTGGAAAGCACTGGAAACCGTCGTTCCCCGAATTATCCGCGACGCGCTTCACAACGCGCCCTGGACGCAGGGGGATTGCGCTGCGCCGAAATAACCACTCCCCGCAAATGGCTCCCCGTGGGCGATTTCTTCTTTTAGGCGATGGCCTGCTTAAAGGTACCGCCTCACTCGATCGCAGTACTCCGCATATTGCTGCCCGTAATGACTTCTCAGGTATTCTTCTTCTCGCAACACCTGACGGTGGAAGAGCCATGTGGCGGCAACTAAATAGATCAAGAGAACCCAATTTGAGAACAGCAGAAATTGCCCCAGCAAGACAAACCAAAATGCTACATAAATGGGATTGCGGCTAAGAGCAAAAATGCCGCTGGTTACAAGTCTGTCGGGATTGTCCGAATCAATGCCCACACGGAAACTCTTCCCAAAGGAAACAAGACTCAGAAGCATCAGGAGCAACCCCGCAAGGCAAAGCAGCACTCCGGCCCAGGATACTGTTTCAGAGTGAAAGAGTTCTTGCCTGCTTACGGTGGGAAAATCGAAGGCAGCGGCAAACACGAGATAAAAATAAAAAAGCGCAAACGGCGGAATGAAGAAATCCCTTTTGTCTGTTTTGCCGAATTTCATGGCTTTGATCCCGGTTCTTTTCATCAGTACGACCCGCACCAGGACCATTCCAACCAGCAGCACCATTGTCAGGGCGCCGAAGTACTTTTGCATGGGTATCCTCCAGCCAAAGTGAGTCTGCTTGTTGCTACTCCAATGAGCGTTCGTGACCGTTCACTTTGCTGGCATGAGCCCGCTCTTAACGAGCTGAGCCTGAATAGAGGCGGAGAGCAGGTAGTCGAGCAGTTTGTGGGCCTGGGCGCGCTGCGTGGTTTTGCTCACGATGACTGCGCCCTGCTCGATGGGAGGATAAAGTTCGCGCGGGATGATGAAATAAGTGCCCGATGCGGTGAGGCGCGGAGTCATGGCGGAGGTGAGCGAGATGAGGCCGGCGTCGGCGTTGCCGGAGTCGACAAACTGCGCGGTCTGAGAGATGTTTTCGGCTGTGACCAGGCGCGGCTTGAGGGTGTCGTAAACCTTGAGGCTGGTGAGCGCGGCGACGGCAGCACGGCCATACGGGGCGCGCTCGGGGTTGGCGATGGCCAGGCGCTTGAGATCGGGGCTGCGCAACAGATCGAGCGACGGCGTGAGGTGCGAGTCCTTGCGCGTCCAGAGGACAAGCGTGCCGCGGGCGTAGACGATGGGCGTGGAGGAGTCGGCGGTGCCGGCGGCGTCGGCCAGACCAGCGTAGATGAGCCGCTTGGGGTAGCCCACGTCGGCGGAGAGAAACAGGTCGAAAGGCGCGCCGTTTTGAATCTGCGTGGTCAGCATGGCCGAGGCCTGGTAAGTAGCTTCGGCATGAATTCCGGTGGCCTGCTCGAATTGCGCAAGGATCGGCGGCAACACCGGTTCGAGGTCGGCGGCCGCGGCGATGCGCAGAGGGGTTTGCGCGGCTGCGGGAAGCAGACAAGCCAGCCCGAAGAGAGAGAGCAGGAATCTTTTGGGAATGCGCTGGGACGTCACGCCGATTGAACCCCGTATGCACAGCAGAACTGTGCCCACGCTGGTAGGCTAACACCAGGAATGAAAGACAATTCGGGAAATGAAAGACAATTTGGGCATGAACGACAACTTGCACCAGTTACGCTGTTTTGGATGCGGCACGCGCGTGCCGGGGACCGACGCGCGGCCGGATTTTCGCTGCTCGCAATGTGGAGACCTGTTCGAGGTGGAGTATCCCAGCTGGGCGCAGCGCCAGAGCCACGACCGGCCCAATCCCGGCGCGCTGAAGTGGCTGTGGCGGGAACGGCGCTGCTCGGCTGAGGCTCTGGATCACTCCGGCGTGTGGCGCTTCCGCGAGCTGCTGCCGATTCTGGAGAACTTTGGCAATGCCGTGACGCTGCGCGAGGGCAATACGCCGCTCTATCATCTGCCGCGCGCGTCGAAGGCGCTGGGCATCGACCAGCTTTACGCCAAGCACCAGGGCATGAATCCGACCGGCTCGTTCAAGGACACGGGAATGACTACGGCGTTGAGCGTGGCCAGGGAGCGTGGGTTCGAGTGGGTGGCGTGTGCCTCCACGGGCAACACCTCTGCCGCCATGGCTGCTTATGCGGCGCGCGCGGGGCTGCGCAGCCTGGTGGTGATTCCCGAGGGCAAGATTGCCTGGGGCAAACTGGCGCAGGCCATGGATTACGGCGCGGTGACCTGCCAGGTGAAGGCGGATTTCGACGGTTGCGTGCGGGTGCTGACGCAGGTGGTGAAGGAAGCGCACATCTATCTGCTCAACTCCGTCAATCCCTACCGGCTCGAAGGGCAAAAGACGCCGGCCTTCGAAATTGCCGAATACTTCGACTGGAATGTGCCCGATCACCTGATCGTTCCTGGCGGCAACCTGGCCAACAGTTCGGCGCTGGGCAAGGGGTTTCGCGAGATGCGCGAGCTGGGCTTGGTGGGGCGCGTGCCGCGCATCTCGGTGATCCAGGCCGCGGGAGCCAATCCGCTGGTGCGAAGTTTGGAGAGCAATCAAGGGGCGTCGCTGGAACCGGTGGAGGCGCATACGCGCGCCACGGCAATACGCATCGGCAATCCGGCTTCGTGGCGCAAGGCGGCGCGCGTGATCCAGGAGACGGGCGGCTGGTGCCTGGATGTGAGCGAGGCGGAGATCGCCATTGCCAAGGCGGAGCTGGGCGCGGAAGGGCTGGGCTGCGAGCCCGCTTCGGCGGTCACTCTGGCGGGACTGAAGAAGCTGCGCGCGGAGGGGAAAGTGGCCGGAAGCGAGACTGTGGTGCTGCTGCTGACCGGACACACGCTCAAGGATGCCGATTACACCATCGACTTCCATCGCGGAACTCTCTTGAACGACGAGGAAAAAGTTGGCCTGGAAGAAAAGATCGACGGCTTGCGGCGGAATGCGCGGGCGGTCGAGGCCACGCCGGAGGCGGTGCTGGCGGCAGTGAAGGGCAGAGTGCAATGAGCGATGCGTCCCTTCCGATTGCGGGCCGCGTGCGTCTGCGCCTACCGGCCACTTCCGCCAATCTTGGGCCCGGATTCGATGCCGCCGCCGTGGCGCTGGACTTCTATCTCGATATCGACGCGGCGCCGGCGGCGGAGTTTTCCATCCTGGCCAGCGGTTACGACGTGGAGCGTTGCGGGCGCATCGAGGACAACCTGATCCTGGACCTTTACAAGGGACTGCTTGCCCGCCATGGCAGGCCCATTGTGCCTTTGGCCATTCGCATGGAGAATGCTATCCCCCTCGGTATGGGCTGCGGCTCGTCGGCGGCCGGCCGGCTGGCGGCGATTGCCCTTGCCAATCACTTTGGCCGGCTGGGCTGGAACTCGGAGCGCATTCTTGAAGAGGCTTGCCAGCTGGAAGGGCATCCGGACAACGCCGCGGCCTGCTGGCTGGGCGGTTTTGTGGCAGCGGCGAATGAAGGGCGCAGGGTTCATGTTGCGCGCGTGGTTCCACCGGCGGAGTGGCGGGCCATTGTGGTGCTGCCTTCCGAGCCGCTGGCCACCAGCAAGGCCCGCGCGGCGCTGCCGGAAAGCTTTTCGCGCGACGATGTGGTGGTGAACATTCAGTCCGTGGCGTTGTTGGGGCTGGCATTTGCCCAGGGGCGCGGCGATCTGCTGCGCGTCGCCATGAGGGACCGCATTCACCAGCCTTATCGCGCCCCAATCTGTCCGTTGCTCGATCGTCTGCTGCCGCTGGCAGGACATCACGGCATTCTCGGCGCAGCGCTGAGCGGAGCCGGGCCGGCTGTGCTGGTGGTGGTCGAAAGCCAAAGCTGGCTGGAGGAGGCTTCCGCCGGGATTCATTCTGCCGTGGGCGGGTCGCCGCAGCCGGCCCTCCGCATCTGCCGCTTTCTGCCGGATGGAGCCAGTCTGATCGCGAGCCCGGCTGACTAAGCGACGGAGCGCCTGGACGATCGGGAAACCCAGGGCAAATGTTGCTCAAATGTTGCATACAAAAGGGTATCGTTTGGGTAATCTTTGCACCTGCCCGTTATCTTTTTCACTAATCACCTATCTTTGATTACCTCCTGCTATTACCTAAGATTCCTTGCTATTCCCTAACTAAATCCATAAATTCGCAACGTGGGCAGTTCTGGGGGAGGGCTGCTCTAGCGCCCGCGATCCTTTTAGGATCCGGGCGCTTTTGATTGTCCGCGAGCGCCCGAGTCCAGCGCCCGAGTCCAGCGCCCGAGTCCAGCGCCCGAGTCCAGGACCCGAGTTCAGAACCCGAGTTCGCCGGACGCCGCCTGGTTACCGCCGGGGGTGCGGCTTGCGACTTTCCCACAGCTTGGCGCATCCTATAGAAGCACAGTTGCCGCTACACTGGATGGATAGGCGGGAGCCGCGAGGAGGGTCATGTCTGGATTGGGAGTGTTAGAAGTAACCGACGCAACATTCGATCAGGAAGTGCTCAAAAGCGAGCTGCCTGTGCTGGTGGATTTCTGGGCCACGTGGTGCGGTCCGTGCAAAGCGATCG
>Ga0182024_10014588_pt1 | contig 15178 bp, 23 predicted proteins | sample P32metaG_FD_120480 | JGI IMG/M metagenome (GOLD analysis project Ga0182024, IMG submission 120480) | Permafrost microbial communities from Stordalen Mire, Sweden - P3-2 metaG (Illumina Assembly) | ecosystem: Environmental > Terrestrial > Soil > Wetlands > Permafrost | place: Sweden: Stordalen... | reverse complement strand
TCTTAAAATGCCAGCTACAGAACAACAGCAACGCGTAATTGATCTTCATTCCGGCACAATCCTAGTCACGGCTTGCCCTGGAAGTGGTAAGTCAACGACACTGGTAAATCGCTGCAAGGCGCTTCCTGGTGATCAGACCAAGAAGGTTCTAATGTTCAATAGAAACGCAAAGTTAGATTTTGATAAAAAACTTGGCGCGACCTCAATGTGCAACGTGAGCACATTTCACAGCTATTGTTCACAAGAACTTTGGCAAGCTCCAGAAAACTACGGCTATCGTCCTAATGCTAAAGGCATAAAAACGAAAAAAGAAGGTGGTATGGGCATTTTTGAGCAATTTAAAAAGGCCAATTCAATGCCTGATGACATCAACGGTTGGTCAAGAGCTGGTTGGGATGATTCTCTAGTCGCAATGGCCGAATGCTCAATTTACACGGCTGATCTTATTGAAATGGGAAAAAGAGCTGCTGATGAAATGAAAGAGCAAGTCCAAAGCGGTAACAAATTTGGTGATGGGCCATTGTTTGAGAAGAAGGTTGTTGAACTAAATACTCTAAAAGCAATTTACAAATATCGCCGGTGGCTGATTATGACCAACCAATTCACATTTGCATCATGCGTGCGAACTATTGCCGAACACAGGGCTAATATACGCAAGGCTGCTGATCATGTGATGATTGACGAATACCAAGACGTTGACCGCTTCCAATTTGACATTGCGTGCGCCCTGGCCAGAGCAGAGGGCACCAAATCATTTACTGTGGTTGGTGATCCAAATCAGATGATATATGCCTGGCGCGGAGCTTTAAAAAACTCATTTGATATGATGCTCGAAGAGTTTCCAGACGCTCAAGTTTTACCGCTCACGACAAATTTTAGATCATATGATGGAATATTGCGTCATGCGGATAATATTTGCCCTACTGGCATGACTGGCGTGCGCGGTGATAAGGAAAATTCTGTTGTCTATATTGAACCTATATATGAAACGTCGCCAACAGGTAGGCGCTTGGTAGATCAGCCAAAAGGCAAAGCGCTCAAGGCATTGCTTGAAGACCAGAGCGCACAGCTAGGCGATGATCTTTCAAACTTTGCAATACTTTGCCGGTTTAATCGCCAATGCGTGCAATGGCAAATTTTCTTGGCGAAACAGGGAACACCAGTTTGCGTGCTTGGAAAAAGTGATTACTGGAATATTCCGCATATTAAAATGGCGAAACAACTTTGGGATAAAGGTTTTCGCTGGAATGATTTTTTGCGATCAAAAGAGTGGGGTAAATTTTCTGGACAAAAACAATTTGAAGATGAAGAGGGACAAATTGAACTTCGAGAAATAATTGAAGAGTGCAAATTCATTATGGAATTGAATACTGTTGATATGGAAATTATTGGCAAAACTTTTAACAATGAGCGAGAAGGAATTCGTATTTCTACAATTCATAAAACAAAAGGTGCAGAATGGCACAATGTAATGGTTTATGGTGTCGGAGAGCAATTAATGTCAGATAAGTTTTTATATTACGTTGCGTGTACTCGCGCACAGAATAAAATGGTGTTGGCATGAAATTAAAATATGCCATTGTTGCGCCAACACTTGAATACAGCTCGGCTGGCATCGTCGGCCTGCATCTCCTAACGGTCCATTTAAAGCAGCTAGGCTTCGGCTCGCGCGTGATTGTGCCAACCACCGGCTATCACTCACCACCGGCTGATGACGAGATCGTGGTCTATCCTGACTGCTATTCTGGCAATATGTTCAATCATGACAAAGTTGTGCGCTATTTAATGATGTTCGCCGGTTACTTTGGTCAAGACAAAGATTTTCCAGAAGATGAATACATGTATTATTATTCACCGGAATTTTGTTTGAACAATCGTAATCCTGAAAATGTTTTAACAATTCCAATGTTAAACGAAGATAAATTTAAGTTTTACGATGGTGAGCGATATGGAACTTGTTATTTAGCAATTAAATATCAAGATTATTTTGGATTGCAGCCGCGCATTTTAGATTTCAATTTACCATTTGATTGCATTAGAATTGATAAAGTTATGGATTTAGGAATTTTATTTTCAAAAGTAAAACGAATGTTTACATTTGATAATTCTTTGATCAATCTTGAAGCGGCAATGGCTGGCGTAGATGTTGTTTATTGCTACAATGAAAAATTTGAAAAAAGATTTGAATATGGTACGTATTTTGATTATAGTGATGTACGTGGTTCTTACGCAAAGATGAAAAACATTTATCAATGCAAGCAACTACCTGATTTCATTAATAGAACTCAGTATCGGTTTAAATAGATTATCCGCTCGCGCGTCGGAGTAGTAACGTGCATCTAGGCCATCGTAAAGATGGCCTTTTTTATTTGTGTCAATAGTATGTCATGGCTATACTCGTCATATCAATTTAAGCTATAGATTATGGCAAAAGATGCAGCCCTGGCGACTGCTCTTTCGATAAGACAAGAGCTTTTCGTCGATGAATATGTGAAAAACGGTGGCAATGGAACAGCGGCTTATTGCAAAGTTTGGGAGTGCGACAATCGTTCTTATGGAGATGTTGCAGCTCGCAGATTGATCGCAAATGATCGGATTTTAGGAGCTATTCATGCTAGGCGCGAACGAATCAAAGCGGCTCTCGGATTTGGAAAAGATGAATACATTCGGATATTGCATGCTCAAGCGACCTTCAACCCTGGCGTCGTCAAAGATAAAATTTATCAAGACATTCCTCTTACTCTTGAAGAAAAACTCGCCATTGATTGTGAGCCAACACATCGAAAGGCCTCGCTGAGTGAACTCGCCGAAATACTCAGACTTAAAGATGAGGGCGATTCAGGCGGTGGCGACGCTGACGATAACGGAGTGGTTGACGCGGTACTCGACATTACTAAAGGAAGAAAAAAAGCGTGAGGCGAAATATTGGCTATGGCTTCGCTGTGCTACTGACAAGGAGTTATTCGCTCGTTATTATTTTGCGCACTATTGTCAGTATCCATTCAATGAACTTCACCACGACCAGTTTACTGCTCATGGATTTGGTGAAAGGAAAATTAGATGTGCTCGTGCTGCACCTCGTGGTTCAGCGAAATCGACGGTTGAGGCGCTCATCGAGCCACTACATGATGTCTGTTACGGGCTGGAAAAATTCATCGTCATTTTCTCAGAGACAGATGATCAGGCCAACCAAAAGCTTAAAGACATTCGGACTGAAGTACTTACTAACACTCGGCTTATTGATGATTTCGGAATTGGTTTCGCTAACAAAAGAACTGGTGAAACGCAATTCACGGTTTATTGTCGTGATCATTCGTGTTTATTTGCAGGATTTGGCTCGGGCACAGAAGTACGGGGCATTAGGTTCGGTGCCAGCCGACCAAGTAAAATCATTGTCGATGACGGTGAAAATTCTACTGAAGTGCTCAATGAAGCTTTGCGCGTTAAAAAAGAAGACTGGATGTTTCAAGTCGTCTCAAAACTTGGCGACACGCAAACCAATATCAAAGTCGTCGGGACCATTCTCCATCCCGAATCGCTACTAGCAAAGCTGATAAAAAATCCTGCTTATACTGGGAAGATTTACAAATCGGTTATCTCATGGTCTTCGCGTGAAGATTTGTGGCAGCAATGGCAAAAGATTTACACAAACTTAGATGATGCTGAACGAGTCGAGCGATCAGAAGCATTTTACAAATCAAATGAAAAAGAAATGCTCAAAGGCACAAAAGTTTTGTGGCCTGAGAAAGAAGATTATCTCTATTTGATGAAGGAGATGATCGAGACAGGTCGCCGCGCATTTTTTAAAGAAAAACAAAACGAACCCATCGGCGGCGAATCAGTTCTGTTTGAAAATATTCACTGGTATCATGAAACTCCAAAAGGTTTATTGATTGAAAGCAACGGCATTGTTATACCATGGGACAATTTAAAGGATTCAAATGGAAGGTGGTTAAATGCTTACGGCGCACTCGATCCAGCAACAGGACAAACCAAAGCTAGCGCAAGTAGACTCGGAGATTATTCGTCATTGGTTTCCGGTCTTGCCGTCGCCGTACCTGGACGCGAGTATAAGCTTAGACTCTTTGTTCATGCGGACAAAACTAATCGAAGCGGTCCGTCCAAATGGATTCGCTCCATATTTGAACACAACGAAGAGTACGAATATCAAAAATTTGCAATTGAAACTAACTTGTACCGCGATTTGCTGTTGCCCAACGTCGAAGCTGAACGGAAAGTTTTCCAAAAAGAGATAAAGAAAGAAGTGCATTTGCCGATTTACGATGTTGTCAACGTCGACAACAAGGAAAAGCGCATTCATACTCTTGAGCCAAAGGTCCAACATGGATGGATTTTGTTCAATCGATCACTGTCACAAACGGCTATGGGCCAGCTTCAGTCATTCCCAACGCCTCAAGGGCACGACGATTTTCCAGATGCGCTTGAAATGCTTTGGAATCTGGTCAACAATAGGTACAAAGCCGGTGGTTTAAACGTAGGCACAGGGGCGCGATGAAAACTATTCTTACTTCAGCTTGTTTTCTTGATGGATTGGACAAAGACGGACGCGGCACTCGCGTCGCTCGTAACATAAAATACATAAATTATTATTCAAAGCTCAAAGAGCAACTTGGATTTGATAAAATTTGGCTCATCGACAATGCCTCATCTGGTGAAAACATAAAAGCTTTACGCGACGGTATTGGCGATAACTACAAAAACGTTCAATTATTTCGCTGCGAGAAGCGCCTAAAATCAAGTGGCCATGTTCTCGATTATCCTTATTGCTGGCGAGCACTTTGGACCATTAATGAAATGCTTATTAATTCTTATGTGCAAAAAGTAATACACATTGATTCAGACGGCTTTGTGCTATCGCAGCGCCTAATGGATCATTTGCGAAATACTAAAACCGGCTGGGAAACTTTTTGGGTTGAGCGCTATGGTTTTCCAGAGGCTTCGCTGTGGACTTTGAATCGTGATTCGTTCTCTATTCTCAATAATTTCTTTGCGCACGGCTGGGCTTCTTACAATGGAAAACTTATGGAAGTAGAATTGCCGTTTACGAAAGTGAACAAAGAATTTGTAACTGATAGGTTTGGCGAAGATCGCACAATGCCTAATGAATCAATAGACTATTACGGCCAATGTCCCGTTGACATTCCAATGAAATTTTACGAAGGGATTAAATAATGGCTCGCACGCTTAAAGCCGGAAGTGCTGGCGGTATGTCAAGGCTTCGACGATTCGCACAGAATCACCTTGGCGTCATAATGACAGACGACATGAATCAGGTGAAACAGTTTCGCGATCCAGCTCTTGATTTGCTTGATCAATACTACGAATCAACGCAATACGATGGCTTGATGGATTGGTCTGAAGCTGTTAAGCAAGAAGAATATGTTCCTATAAGAGATCGCAAGCCGCGAATAATTTACAACGTGGCAAAACTTGTGGTCGACAAGGTGGCCGCAAAACTTATTGGTGAAGCCACATTCCCAAAGTTTTTAATTGAAGATGATGACGATGATACAGCATTTTTTCGTACAGTTCAAAAGGCGGTTAAGTTTCGCCGGTCGTTGATTGATCCAGTTAAGCACATGCTTATTTCCGGCTCTGTTTTTGTTCGTTATTATTTAATCAATGGCATTCCTAAGATTGAATACGCCAAGAGTAAGTATTGCTATCCAGCTTTTGATGGCAGTGGAGAACTTGAGCAGATTGAAGTGAGGTATGTTTATGAAGACCAAAACGACAGAAATGCAAATGGAACTCCCATTCAAAAATGGTATAAGCTCTTGCTCACAAAAACCGCCGACATTATGTTTGATAACCCAGTATATCGAGCAGGTGTTCGTCCTACTTTCGAAGAGGTTGGTAGAAACGAGCACGGCCTTGGCTGGGTCCAGGGCGAATGGTTAGTTACCCATTCAGACAAGTTTGATTACGACGGATATGGAATATTCTGTGACATCTTAGGTTTCATTGATGAGCTTAACTACTCATTATCGCAAAGTGGTCAAGCGTCGAGCTACAACCAAGAGCCGCAACTTGTCTTCAATAAAATGGATGAAGATGAAATTGAAAAACTTATTCGTTCATCGCAAAAAGCTTGGAATTTGGGACGCGAAGGAGAAGGAAAATACCTTGAAAGCGATATGAAAGGCGTTGATGCTGCGTCTGATCTTCGCGACAAAATGCACCATTTAATGTTGAATGTTGTTCGCGTTGTAATAAATGATCCAGAGAAAATGTCTGGTGGTCCACAGTCGGGCGATGCGCTCAAACAATTGATGGCACCTCTAATAGAACTTATTGATGAGCTGCGCACAGTGGTTGAGCTTAATGTAGTAAATCTTTTGATCAAAGTTGGCATGACTTGTCTTCACTATAATGCGCTAGGTGCGCAAACCAATGTGCAGACACCGCCAGGATATATGCCGTCGAGTCTTGACGTAACTGTGCAATGGCCGTCGATTGTTCCAGCAACAATCAACGACATAAACTTGATGGCTCAAGCTGCAAACTCACTTTCAACGGCTCAAATCGTTAGTCGCGAATCACTGACTAGATGGATTGCATCGGCTACGCCGATCATTGATAATCCAGATGAGGAACTGAAGAAAATTGATGCTCAAGAACCTTTACCGAGTCCATTCGGCTCGTTTGGCGATGGAGGTGGTCAATGAAATTAGGTGACATAGCAGGTTGGATTTTTGTTGCTATAGTTGGGATCATTTTTGCGGTTGTGATTATTGGCGGTGGCCTTATGGGTCTTATGGTGATGAGCTGTGATTCACCGCAATCAAAACTTCCATGGTGTCAGGTAGCAAAATGAGCCAAGTAGTTTTTCGCCGCATCGGTGGCCGAATTGTGCCAATCAAAATGACCAACAAACAGCGCGGCTCTGCCGAGATTGCAGCCGGTGTTGGTGTTGGTGTTGGGTCTGGTATTATTGGCGGAAGAATGAGTAAAAAAGCTGATCGGTTCACGGTTGTGGCAGATAACGCGCACAATTTGGCAATGAAACTTTTTGATATTAGCCTGAAAACTAAATCAGTTTCAGCAAAGAAGCATTTAATAGATCAGGCTGTCAAAGCCGATGAAGTTGACGTAGCCGCCGGAAAACTCTCTAGGAGCTTGTTTAAGCAATCTTTTCGTATTCAGCAACTTGGTGCGCTTGGCGCTGGCGCGCTCGTTGGTGCAGGCGTTAATCGCATTTTAGGCGATACCAAGCACAAGGATAGCAAATACAGGACAGAAGCATCGGCCGCTGCGGGCGCCGCGACTGGTTTTGCTGTGCAGCAATTGCATCACTCTATTGGCGGCGGTCTAACCTTCAGCCAGGGCTTAAAACGATTCGCAAGACAAGCTGCAAAAAAAGCCGTTAAATTTGCAGGTAAAATAAGATGAGCTTTTTCGAAGAGGCCGATGCTACTGGCATCATTGAAGATCATATCAAACAGGTTTTGAACCTTGAAGATGATCAGCAACAGGAAATTTTAAAACAGTACAAAAACGTGCGCCGCGAACTAGTGGAGAGACTTAGCAATCTTCCCCGTGGTCGTTTTACAGCTCAACATCTTCGGGGAGTCTTGGCACAAGTTGAGGGCGCAATCGGCGCCATGACCGAAGGTTTGAACGGCGACATGATTAAGGGAAGCGAGATAGCGGCGCTGAAGGGTGTAAATCATCTTATTGAAGAGATCAATATTTTCGACAAGAAGTTTACCGGCGCAATTACACCGATCAATTTGAATGCAGCATTGCTTGCACATGATACGTCGAAGCTGTTGGTAACTCGTTACCGCACAAATCTTGATGCTTACGGGTCGAATCTTTTCGCCCAGATAAGCAATGGACTCTTCTCGGCTAGTATGGGTGAAACGACTAACGATGAAGTGGTGGGTAGGATAAGTAGTTTCTTCAACGGTGAAGAGTGGAAACTTCGCCGCATTGTCCGTACTGAGCTGCATGGGCTGTATAATCGCGGTAAAATCGCCGGTATGCAAGAGATTGCCGACGAAATTCCTGACATGATGAAAACGCTAATGCATCCTCTTGACGCGAGAACTGGCGAGGACTCAAAGTATGCAGCAATGAAGCACTTGGTCGCTGATATGGAGAAACCTTTTCAGTATAGCTGGCAGGGCCAGGTGCGAACATTTATGGTTCCTCCTGATCGTCCAAATGACCGCTCGGTAATGGTGCCGTACCGTCGAGAGTGGGGCTCTGCAAACTCGGCGGCATTTTTGCCGATGGGTTCAAACAAATATTAGCGACGTGTTGTTTGCGGCATTCTACTATACTTATGCCATGTCTTTTTACCCAGTCATGCAGTGTGCTTTTCGGCATGTTCAAAAATTTCGCGGCTGCTCTTTGGTTGCCATAGCTCTCGATGAGAGCCTCTTTAATCATCATCAATGCCAATTGATCTATTTTTGAAATCATTTTCTCACTACACAATCTGCTGAAATTGAAATTTCAACACCGCTGTTTTTTTCTGTTAATGACCAAAACGGTGAACCAGATGAAGGCGGATAAACATCGATTGCTTCATGATCATAGATGCGATGACCACCGCTGTAGCAACGTACTTCGCTCGGTGACGAAAGTTGTTTATCGCAGCCGGTGATCAGAAGCAAAGAAATGCCTAAAATTAGATAGTTTATTTCATTCTCCATAAAATACGTTTAATGAACGGTAGCCACCAAAAGAATCGATAGACGTGGAAGCCATCAATTAGCATTCCAATGTACGCCATTTGCGGACCTACGTCATGATCAGCTATCAAGTAAGCTGCGCATACAGCTCCAGTGCGATCAACGCCAGACTTGCAATGAACATAAACTTGACCATGTTCTTTATGATGACGTATCGCCTCAATAGCTTGTCTAACTTGCTTCATTCGCGGTGGAAAAATTGGGCTCATAGGTATTTTTATTTCTTGAATTCCGAACCAACAAGGTTTTACTTTTTTCCTAAATGGGTGCAAAAAATTATACCAACCGCTTTGCAGATTGATTATAGTTTTAACACCTTGGCTTTTTGCTAGAAACAAAAACTCAGACATTATTTCTGGTTGTGGCCCGCGCAAAACATTGAAAGAAAATTTCTCTATTTTCATTGAACGGCCAGCGCTGCGTTGATTGCGTTTGTGAGATCCATAAACACGGCTGGCTGGCCTGGCATGTTGACGTGTAAGATGCTGCCGAGATCTTCATTAAGGTCTGCGCCTGGAATTGTGTAGCCGGTTAAAAACCATTGATAAAGTTCATAATAGTTGTGCCAAGCTTTTGCGTTTGCTGGCCGTTGAAATGATCCAAGATACCACGGCAATCGCGGATCGGCTGTGATCACATAATCAACGACACGCGGGCCTTGCGCATTGACCAAATCTTGAATCATCTTGCCGCCGTAACTATGGCCAATTTCAATTAAATATTTTGACCATTGAGCAGCGCACGCTTGAGCGCCAGCTTCATCGGTCCAAGCGAAGTCAGCCCAGACAACTTGACCGGCTGGATATTTTTTCACTACTGGAAGAATCAGCTCATTTCGAACATAACCAATGTCGTAGCTGAATAGACCTTCACTTGCAACAATCAAAACCTTGGCATTTTTATCAGAGCAAGAAGCAGTCGTTTGCGCCATTGAGTTTGCAGATAATACAAAACATAATATAAACAAAAAGTATTTCATCCTATTTTCCCCTTATTCTAAGTGCGTGTTGAACTGAACCACGAGAAGCGCGCAAGTAAAAAGCGATATTATTTATCGACATTTTCTGATCACGCAATTCATAGATTTTATTGTAGTCAAACTTTCTAGGAATACCAAACGGTTTACCTTCAGTTTTAGCGCGCTTTGCTGCCTGACTTACTTTCGTTCCTTTGATTAGTTTTCGCCGGTCAATCGTTTGCTGACTTATCCATTGACCGCATCGGCTGCATTCTCTTGGTACGAGTTTGAAACCCATTATTTATCCGTTGCCCGCAAAGTCGCGCGCATCATATCCGGCTTTGAAATCTTCTTCGTGACTGTTAATCAAGCTGCATGTTGAAGTATGTTTCTGGCACAAAGAATCTCTCGTCATTTGATCACCGGCCTCACCACATCATAAGGCGTCGTCTTATAACCGCTCGCCATTTTTCCAGTCATCCAGATGTGGTCAAATAATTGCTTTTCGACCATGACATCATTTAAACAATAATCAATTACCTTACCGTATTTTCCTTCTTGCCACCATACTGGTGCCATCGCGCCGTTTGCAGTCTTCATTGGCAATTGCATGAAAGCCAAATGCTGATCGAGCGTAAAACCTTTTGTGAATTTATCTACTTTGCACGCCGCTCGGCTGGCGATTAGCATGTCATAATTGTTTAGAGCACTGTCTGCATTAAGATTCGTATGAGCGCGTAGCAAATTATTATCAAACTGAACGTGATTGAAAGCGACGATAAGAGTTTGCGGCTCGTTAAGTCTAGCTGCCAATTCTGAGATATTGTCATCGAGAAACACACGAAATTTATAAGAGCGATAATCAAAAGCACAGCCGACAGAAATTCCCATTTCACGATATGACTCCCAGCCGATGCCGTTTTTACCGATCTCTTCTTTTATCTCAAGGTCATAGACGACGATGTTTTTGCCCATGAGAAATTGACGTGTATACACTTGTAAACTCCTAAAAAAATTGACGGTATAGCAGGCGCTTATCGAGCAGATCCATCCTGTTACCAGGATTCAGTAAAACCGTCGCCGATAAAGTCCAATACAACACATTGGCTTGTGTCTTTTATCGGTGGCTTAAGGGCCTAAGCCCAAACTTAGGCGTATCGCTTCACGTTGTCCCCGCCATACCGTCGAGATCGATCATCCGTAAATCGGAACTAATTTGTCAACCATAATGTCAATTGTTTGTCATTGTGCGGCAATAGTTTGGCATCTATCCTGTTGCATATCCCAGGAGGATAAAAATGACGCTCGAACAATTAAAAGCTGCGCTGGACGCAGCTCTTGCGGCTCTGGCAGCCGACAAGGAAAACGCAGACTTACAAGGAAAAGCAGAGGCCGCACAAGCCGCTTACGACGCTAAGAAAGCTGAAGAAGATGGCGGTTCAGACGATGATTTGGATGAATCAAAGTTTGACGAAAAGACCAAAGCATACCTGGCGAAGCTCCGCAAAGAAAATGCGAGTCATCGGACTAAAGGCAAGGAACTGGCTTCCAAGCTCACGGCCGAACAGAAGCGCACGAAGGATATATTGAAAGCCGCTGGCATTGAAACTGAAGAGGATAAGCCAGAGGAAAAAATAAAAGCCTTGAGCGAACAAACATCGAACCTGGTTTTTCGCAACGCTATTTTGACTTCAGCACTTGAGCAGGGAATCCCAAAATCAGGGATTAAATACTATCAGTATTTGATCACTGAAGCATCTGGAGAACTCGAAGAGAATGAGGAATTGTCTGACGAGAAACTCAAGGAAATTGTCGCCGAAGTGAAGAAAAGTTTTAGCGGCAAAACCGCTACTTCTACAGTCACCGGAAAAGACGGCAAAATCATTGAGACACCAAATCCAGAGGCCGGTGGAGTTACTTTCGAGAAGTTTTGCGCGATGGGAATCATTGAGAAAAGCAAACTTTACGAGAAAAATCCTGGACAGTACGAAGAGTTTATGAAGCTCGCGAAAAGTAAGAAAAAAGCTGTTTAACAGGAGTTAATAATGCCCGCAACCGTAGCTGCCGATTTTAGTTTCCAACCTAAAGTTTGGCAGGATCATATCATGGCCTACTTCGACCGGAAGTTGGTATATGGAGCTTTTGCACTTCGAGATGACAGCTTAACTGCTGCGCCAGGTCTCACGCAAAACTTCCCATTCTTCCAACAGATTGGCGCCGCACAAACGCCGTCTGAAGATGAAGGTCTTATTGTTGATAACTTGACTGATAACTCTTTCAGCGTGACTTGCTCGGAAGTTTCGAAAGCTGTTGGCGTGTCCAAAAAAGCTTTCAAAGTTTCGGCAGCTCGCACAGAGCGAATCATCCAAGAAGTGCAAGAGCAAATTGGCCGCGTTATGGCTGAAAAGGTTGACCAAGATCTTTACACAGCACTCGCAAGCTCTTATACCACCGGCTACACTGCGCCTGGAAGCTCTAGCCAGTCGACGCCTGTTGGTGCGATGAATATTCGCACGCTGAACATCGGTAAAATCGTTGCGTTTGGTGACAAACACAAAGATTCAATCGTTACGTTCATGCACTCGCTTCAGTTCCTCGACATGATGACGGATTCTACCGCTGGCTTCCTCGTAGCCAACGCGCTTGATCCGATGTTTATGGTTGAAGGTTTCGAAGGTCGCTTAGGCGGCGTAGCTGTGATTTCTGTTGATACGGTTGGCAAAAACACCAACGGTCAAATCAACAGCATCAATGCTTACGATGCTTGGGTCCTGAAAGCCAACGCCATCGGCTTCATGGTTAAGCAAGAAATGGAAGTCGAGTCAGATTACGACATGCTCCACCGCCAGTGGGTCTATGCCGGTGATCAATGGTACGGGACTAGGTCTTTTGACCAAACTCTCAGTGCATTGTTCAAGAAAACTGCGTTAATCCGTACTATTACGGTAAACGGATAAGGGGGAAAAACGTATGTTTCAAAACAATGAGAGAAGCCCAAGTATCGCTACAATTCCCGTTGGCTCGCAAGTTAGCTCTGCAAGCCTCACTCTTCCTGGAATTTATTTCAGGAAGCGGTCACGCATTAAAAACGTGTGGCTAGTCGACGAAACTGGTTTTGCGGCCAGCACAAGCAACTATTTCAGCTTCATTCTGGAAGACAACGAGGCGACGCCTGTTGTTTATGCCATGGGTAGCACGAAAACGGTTGCTCTGCCAGGTCTCAGCCCTCTTGCGTTGGCATTGCAGGCTGGTGGCGGTGATGCGTTTGATTCTGGTAGCGGCCTAGATTCTGATCAAGCAACCGGCGTGGAAGTTGACGTACCCGCTGGCACAATGCTGAATCTGAACGTGGTTGGTGCTGGTACAGGCAAAGCACTTACTAACGCTGTTTGTTTGGTCGAGTGGTATTCGCTATAAGCGAGAAAGGCGGACTCAATGGGATTGATGTTGAGTCGCCGACGTAAAGCCGATGCCAAAAAACAGATAGCTGTTAATAAAGCAAAGGCTCACGCGGCGAACCACAAGGCCGCTCATGCTGCTTACGCGGCAGAGGAAGCGGCAAGGGCTGGCGCAGGGGCACCAGCTAAACAGAAAGCGGAATCTGCTAATGTTGACAAGCTCGGAACAAAATAAAATTGTTCAGCTTCTCGGCTATGGCGGTAAAGTTATTCAAGCCGGATCGGTCATTTACGATAAAGTAATGAACGACCGGCTTCACCAACTACCGCCAGACACCGAAACGCTGGTCAGGACTTATTTAGCCCAAGTAGCGGCCATCGAAACTCAAATGAATGTTGCAATTAATCGGCTAACGGCTGAGAAGGTTGACACGATTACTTTGAATCGTCGAGAGCTTGAAGATTTGCGCAGAGAACGTAAAAAGATCGCTCGCGAGATCGCAGCTCATGTCGATATTCCATATATCGGCAACAGCGGTGGCTCTGTGAGTGTCTGCGTATGAGCAACGCGCTAATAAATTCGCTTTTGCCGAATATCAATTCGATTCTCGGCGTGCGCGATTCTATTGGCGCGATTATTCAAGATGTTTCGTTTATTAAACGAACTTGGTACACCGACAACACTTATGCGACGCCAGCGGCTAATATTTCTGGCATTGCTGCAAAAGATGTTGTCACACAGATGTTGCCTACGCCACAAATCGTAAATTTAAGTCAAAACTTGAATTTAAAAGAAGGTGGTACGATAAAACAAGGAGACATCATTTTGAAGAATGTTTCCAAGCAATCTTTTGTTGAGGCAAATCTTGACGGTTCAAGCAATGCGGCGAACGTCGAGAATCTTTACCTTGTCGGGCAAAAGGTTTACCAAGTGATAAATCTTGTGGAAAGATATGTCACATGGGATGTACAATTAAGAGAACTGACAAACCAAACACGTTACTAGGAGAGAAAAAATGTCGGCAGCCGAAGGTAAAAAAATCCTCTATGATGCACGTCAAGCCTCAATCCAGGCCGGAAAGGGTGCAGGCGCGCCAGTTCCATCCAGCAAGGACTCGGAGCTTACCTCAAAATTTCACGATAGAAGCTATAACCCTGTTGATGAAGCAAAACGAGGGACCATTTCGTCTGAACTGAACGCAGACGCCGGTCGCTATCGCAAAGGTCCTGGACCAGCCTAACAAGGAGGTTTTAAGTGCATTACAGAAATGGTCGCGAAGCGAAAAACGGCGATAAAATTGTTAAGCTTGATTATGAAAAAGGGGAAATTGTTTCCTTTGGCATTTTACATAGTGCTAAAGCCGGAAATAATGATTATTGCAATGGCGGCATAGCTCCTCTCACTTGTGATCAAGGCGCATGTATGGTTGATTGTCTGCACGTTGATGATATTGCTGAAATTGTCAAAGAAAAAGGTCTTCACAAACGCCCAGAAGGAAAATAGATTAATGCGCTTTATTCGCGTCAATGGTCGCGTAGTGCCTATACGCGATTCAAAGGATAACGCTGGAAAAAAAGAGCGTATAGCTTCCGCCGTGGCTCGCACCGCTGGCGTCGCGTCTGGCGCAGCATTAGCGGCTGGTGGAATTTCTAGCATGGCGAGAAAAGCCGCTCGTTCGACTAGTCTTGTGAATACTGGTTTAGGTTTAGGAATTGCCTATACAGCGATTGGACTCGCTCGAGATATTGCTTTTGGAAAACGATTTAAGCAGGCATCGGCTCAAGCGCAAAATTTTGATGAGATTAGAGCTGTTAAAAAAGATTTCGCCAAAGAAAATACAAAGCGCGCTTTAGGTGATATTGCATCATTTGGTGGCGGTTTTGTTGGTATGGCTCAAATTGTTAGACCAAGCATCAGTCAGCCGTTGGCAAAAGCAGCAAGAAAGCTACGCACAGCTTATTTTGGCATGAAGACGATAAATCCAGAGGCCGCAAAATCTGGTGTAAAAGTAGCAAGAAAAGCAACTAGAGGCGTTCATGTTAGGCATCTAACAAAACTTTTAGGTGGTAAAACAGGATGAGCAATGCGAGCAAAGAAC